>SXGT01563363.1_pt1 | contig 20747 bp, 23 predicted proteins | sample 3176221 | NCBI WGS metagenome assembly SXGT01 (sample SAMN11356862, study PRJNA531348) | freshwater metagenome | isolation source: freshwater sample F1-120 | place: China: Fuxian Lake, Yuxi | collected 2017-12-25
AGAACGACACCGTGGCGACTCAGGAGATCCGCTTCGGAGACAACGACCGGCTCGCGGCTCTCGTGTCGGTGCTGGTGCACGCCGACGTGCTCGTCCTGTTGAGCGACATCGACGCGCTGTACACCCGTCCGCCGGGCGAGCCCGGCGCCACTCGGATCGATCGAGTGGCGTCCGAGGACGATCTCAGCGGGGTCACGTTCGGGGACATCGGCGCGGCGGGCGTCGGGACCGGCGGCGCCGGCACGAAGGTCGCGGCCGCGAAGCTCGCGGCGGCCTCGGGAATTCCCGTCCTCCTCGCCGCGACCGGCAGCGTTGCCGACGCGCTGTCCGGGGCGCAACTGGGGACGTGGTTCGATGCCGCGCCGGTCGTAGACTCGATCCATGACTGAGTCCGCCGTCCTCGTCTCCCTGACCGACAAGCTGACCGCCTCCCGCGGCGCCGCCCGCGTGCTCGCGACGGCGACGACCGCGCAGAAGAACGATGCGCTCCGGGCGATCGCCTCAGCAATCGGCCAGCAGGAGTCGCGAATCCTCCCGGCCAACGAGCTGGATCTCGCCAATGGTCGCGAGAACGGACTGAGCGACTCGCTCCAGGACCGTTTGAGGCTCGACCCGGGCAGACTCGCCGGTCTGAGCTCCGCGGTGCTCGACATCGTCGCGCTTCCCGACCCCGTCGGCGACGTGGTCCGGGGCTCGCGTCTCGAGAACGGGCTCCAGCTCACCCAGGTGCGCGTCCCCTTCGGCGTGGTCGGCGCGATCTACGAAGCACGGCCGAACGTCACGATCGATATCGCGGCCCTCGCCCTCAAGAGCGGCAACGCCGTCGTCCTGCGGGGCGGCTCCGCCGCAGAGAACACGAACCGCGTGCTCGTGGAGGTCATCCAGACCGCCCTCGCCGAGGTGGGACTCCCGATCGAGGCGGTGCAGACCATCGACGAGTTCGGCCGCGAGGGAGCGACCGAGCTCATGCACGCTCGCGGATTCGTCGACGTCCTCGTGCCTCGGGGCAGCGCGCAGCTCATCGACACGGTCGTCCGTGAATCCACGGTCCCGGTCATCGAGACGGGGGCGGGAGTCGTCCACGTCTTCCTCGACGACTCCGCCGACCTGCAGACCGCCGTCGACATCGTCCACAATGCGAAGGTCCAGCGCCCGAGCGTGTGCAACGCCCTCGAGACGCTGCTGGTGAGCGCTGCATCCGCCGACCGACTGCTTCCGCCCGTTCTGTCGCGACTGCGCGAGTCCGGGGTCACGATCCACGCGGATGACCGGGCTCGAGCGATCTTCCCCGACTCCGTGCCGGCGACCGCCGAGGACTGGGGCCACGAGTACATGTCGCTGGACATCGCGGTGCGGATCGTGGACTCGATGGATGACGCGCTCGAGCACATCCGCGAGCACTCGACCCAGCACACCGAGTCGATCCTCACGAACGACATGGCACGGGCCGAGCGATTCCTTGCCGAGGTCGATTCGGCGGTCGTCATGGTGAACGCATCCACCCGGTTCACCGACGGCGGCGAGTTCGGATTCGGAGCCGAGGTCGGGATCTCGACGCAGAAGCTGCACGCCCGCGGGCCCCTGGGCCTTCCCGAACTGACGAGCACCAAGTGGATCGTTCGAGGCGCCGGTCAGGTACGCGCCTAGGGCGCCGTCGCGGCTAGGATTGGCACCATGAATCTTCTCGTCACCGTTCTCACCGAGACCGATGCCCACGAGCTCGCTCCGCTGATCATGCCGCCCCTCGCGTTCGCGGGAATCGCGGTTGCGCTGTTCGCGGCTCTGGGCTTCGTCACGTGGAGCTACCGTGACGTCGCCAACCGCCACGCCAACAAGGCGGCGAAGGGCGGCCACGACTCGCACTCGGGTCACTAGGGCCTCATCGAATGTCCTCGGATGCACAGCGCCGTGCCCGCGTTGGCATCATGGGTGGCACGTTCGACCCCATCCACAACGGGCACCTCGTCGCCGCGAGCGAGGTGCAGCAGCAGTTCGATCTCGACGAGGTCATCTTCGTTCCCACGGGGCAGCCGTGGATGAAGCCCGAGGTGACCGCGGGGGAGCACCGCTACCTCATGACGGTCATCGCGACGGCGGCGAATCCGCGGTTCACCGTCAGCCGCGTCGATATCGAGCGGGACGGCCCGACTTATACCGTCGACACCCTTCGCGACATCCGGGCGGCGCGCCCGGATGCCGACCTGTTCTTCATCACCGGGGCCGATGCAGTCGCGCAGATCCTCGAGTGGAAAGACGTCGACGAGGTCTGGTCTCTCGGGCATTTCATAGCTGTTTCACGGCCAGGTCACCCGCTCACCATTAGCGGATTGCCGGAGCAGGGCGTAAGCTCGCTTGAAGTGCCGGCGTTGGCGATATCCTCCACCGATTGTCGAAGCAGGGTCAGTCGGGGCTTTCCGGTTTGGTATTTAGTTCCCGATGGTGTCGTCCAGTACATCGCCAAGCACCACTTGTATCGGAGTAGCTAGATGACCACTTTCCAGGACCAGCAGCCGCAATCGCGGCGTGCAGCCCGGCAGAGTGAGCGCGCGAATCCCGCGGAGCCCGCCGTCGGCGTGTATTCAGACCCGTCCACACCGCGCGAGATGTGGGACACCACAGCTCGCCGTGCGGCACAACTCGTGCCCCCACCGTCGACCGGGGACACCCCGGTGCAGTCGGCTGAGGGCCGTCGGGCCGCTGCCCCCGCGCAACCCGCGGGCGAACCGCTCGACTACGTGACCCAGCAGAAGGCCCCGATCCCCACTTACGACGGGCCGTCGTTCCGCCCCCGCGGGGGAACTCCACCGCCGGAATCCGCCGAGCTGCCCCCGACCCAGGCGATGCCGATCGCTGATCGCCCGGCGTTCCGCCCGCGCGACTTCAGCCCGGAGGGCCGGCGCTCCACCGGTGGCGGCGCCGCCCGCTCGTGGACGGAGCCGATCGATCCCGCGCCGAATGGCGCGAGCGACCTCGATTACCACACCGAGGCTCGAGAGACCCCCGCTCCCGCGGCGGCTCCCGTCTCCTTCCTCCCGCCAGCTGTCGCCCCGGCTCCTCAGGCCGCGCCGGAGCCCACCGAGCCGCCGGTCTCGGAGATCCCCGCCGATGTCGCCCCCGAGCGCACGCTCACGCGCCGCGAACTGCGGGCGATGCAGCAGGCGGAGACCTCTGTTCCTGAACTGCAGGAGCCGCCGGTCGCCCCGGTGCCGACCGCTGGGCCGTCGACGATCGCCCCGATCCCCACGGAACCGGATGCCGAGCAGTCGTGGCCCTTCGCAGGCATGGCGGGCTCGTCCTCGGTCTCGGAGGAGACCGTCCCGTTCTCGTCCCTGCCGGAGGTCGCTCCGGAGCCTGCCCCGACGACGGGGCTGACGACCGCGATGAACGAGTTCGACTCGCTCGCGGCTCGACGCAGCGCGTCCCACGACGCTCCGCCGGTCGTCGACGAGACCCCCTCGTGGCACGAGGCCGCCGAGGCCGCCGAGGACGCGGAGCGCCCTGAGCCCGCTCCCTGGACGCCGCCCCGGGGCCACTGGTCGACCCAGCTCGAGCAGGACGACCCGTCCCAGCCCCACGAGACCACGATCAACCGCACGGTCGGGGGCGCCTCGCTCACGACGAGCGCGCTCGTTCTGCCCGCTGTCCCCGTCGGAGACATCAGCGGACCGCTCTCGGGCACCGGCGAGGTCATGCTCACCGGCTCGATCGACCTGCCCCAGAGCCTCGCGGCGACCGGGGTATCGGGTCGACTGGAGCACGAGGGCATCGATCGGCTCTTCGAGTCCCACGACGCCGAGCTCGTGTCCACTGATTCGGTGCCCGTCAGCGCCATCAAGGCCGTCAGCACCCAGTCCGGCTCGAACCTGGCTCACGCCCCCAAGCCCAAGGGCACCCGGGCGCTCACGGCCCTCGTCATCTCGGCCGCGTCGATGGGTGTCGTCGTCGTCGGACTTCTCATCGTCGCCCTCGTGATGGGCGTACTGTAGGTGCCCAACAACCGAAGGACCATGTGACTGCATCCGAACACGCCCGCGAACTCCTGTCGGTCGCTGCCCGCGCCGCCGACTCCAAGCAGGGCGAGGATCTGGTCGCTCTCGACGTCTCGGGCCCGCTGCCCCTCACCGACGTCTTCCTGCTCGTGACGGGGCGCAACGAACGCAACGTTCAGGCGATCGCGGGGGAGATCGAGGACAAGCTCATCGAGGCCGGCGCCAAGCCGCTTCGACGCGAAGGTCGAGCTGAGGGTCGGTGGATCCTGCTGGACTTCGGCGACCTCATCGCCCACGTCTTCCACGAGGAGGACCGGATGTACTACTCGCTGGAGCGGCTGTGGAAGGACTGCCCGGTCATCCCTCTCGACCTCGAGCAGGTCGTTTCGGCGGAGTAGCGCGCGTCGTCCCGCTCATCAGCCAGGGGCGGAGCGCTCGAGTGACGAGCGGCATCGCCAGGTACGTCATGACGGGCGTGACGAGGACCACTGTCACGAACACACGCGCGACGAGCGGCCACGCAGCAGTGACGGGCGAAAGCGCCCAGTTCGCGAGCAGGCTCAGCGGGAAGAACACGATGAAGATCGAGATCATCTGCTTCCATCGCGGGGGAGCGGGCGGCACCGCGGAGATGACCTCGACCGATGACGGGGTGTCGAACCATCCCTCGATACCGGTGAGGCGCGCCTCGGGCGAGTGCTCGACGATTCCGAGTGCCGAGGCGACCCACCAGCGTCGTTCGTCGGACTCCTGCCAGGTCGCGAGGGTCTCCGCGCTCGCGAACCGGAAGAGCATGTGCCACTCGGGGCTGTCCGGATCCGGGCGGATCCACCCCGACCCCAGGTAGCCCGGGTACGTGCTCATGAGATCTTCACCCGAGCGGGCCCAGGCGGCGAACTGTCGCGCCTGGGAGGGATCGACGATCCGCGTGATCGACACAGTGATCGGTTCCGTCATGACTCCAGTCTGCGGCACGGGGGTTGTGATTTGCGGGCCTGCCATTCGGGTATAGTGGTCAAGCACGTTTCACGGGCCCGTGGCGCAGTTGGTAGCGCACCTGCATGGCATGCAGGGGGTCAGGGGTTCGAATCCCCTCGGGTCCACAGAACGACAAGAAGCCGCCCCTCGAGGCGGCTTCTTTCGTATGGAGAGGCTAAAGTTACCCGGTGACCGACCTGAGTTTGCGACTGCCCAACACCCGGCTCAGGGCGGTGCTCTTCCTCGGGGAGAAGCGCGCGGCGCGCATCAGCCTGCCGCCGAGCCTCGCGCAGCCCGCCCTCTTCGCCGACTGGGAGCCCGACGACGACCTCGTCTCGCTGTTCGTGGATTTCGATGACGGCGGCGCCCACTTCGAGCGCCGGGGCGGCACGGTCGACTTCCACTTCCACACCATCGCCGGTGAGGAATCCGATGTCAGTCCCTGGACCGCCGCTGACACCGGCGTACTCGTGGAGTGGGCTTCGCTGCTCATCACCGACTTTCAGGCGCTCCTGCCGCGCCTGTACGACGACATCACCGAGGCGGCCGGGTGGCACGAGGCGGGATTCGACCTCTACGTCTGCGAGGTGGAGGACCCGGTTCAGCTCGACCTCGTCGAAGTCGAGGTCGAGGGAGAGCTCATGACGCTCCCGTGGCTCGGCGCGGGGACGGTCTCCAACGACCACGTCGACGGCGACGGCCACCGGATCGCACTGTACTGGGGTCCCGGGGACTCCGAGCCGGATCAGCCCATCGCCGAGGCGTGGCTGGACTCCGACACCGAGGAGCCGCAGACTCGCGGCATTCCCGGGGTCGACTGGACCGACATCGGGCTTCCCGAGGACGAGGTCCTCGAGTGGCTCACGGGAATCTACCTCAACCACCACGTCATCCCGCCCGCCGAGGGCACGCTGCTGGAGGCGGTGCTCCGCCGCCTCGGAGGGCTCGAGGATGCGCCGAGTTCTGGCACACTCGACTCGTGAGCGACATCGACAACCCCTACGCGAACCCGGTGAGCGTGGCGCCGCCGCTGAGCCCGGCAGAGGAGAAGCAGTGGGCCGTTCTCGCCCACGTTCTGGGGATCTTCTTCGGGATCATCACGGCGGCGGTCTTCTTCTTCCTCTATAAAGACCGGGGCCCCTTCGTGCGCTCCCACGTCGTTGCGGAGTGGAACTTCCGGCTGACGATCGCAATTGTCGCGGGCGTCATCGGGCTGTTCGCGGTCTCCGGTTGGGCCATCGCCTTCGCGACGGCGCTCTCGGGGCCCGAGGCCAGCTCGGGGATGGCGCTCTCCGGCATCGTGATGTTCCTCATCGGCTGGGTGGCGCTCGTGATCGTCCAGCTCACGGCTGCCGTTCTCGGGGTCGTGGCGTCCGTCAAGGCCAGCAACGGGCTCCGCTACGTGTTCCCGTTGTCGATCTCGTTCGTCAAGCGCTGACGGGGCGTCACGGGCTCGCTGTCCCGACGACCCGCGTGACGTCGCCGTCGACGAGGAGGGCTTCGCCATCCCGCAAGGGGAGGACGGGCATCCCGCGTGCCTCGAACCATTCGACGGTCGTGTCGATGAGAGCCGACTCGGGATGCTCGGAGCGGTAGTGCGGGGCGATGGAGCTCTCCACGAGGCCGAGGCCCTCCCACACGACCTCCGGGTCGTAGCCCGGCGGAACCGTATCCGGCGGATCGACGATGTCGATGCCCGCGAGAGTCATGGTCGCGGCGACCGCGCCCGCGCTGAAGCCACCGTAGACGAGCTCGCCCTCCCGCACGCGCTGGACCGGGACCCCGTCGAAGCCGCTGGCCCGCATGGCGCGACGAAGCACGAAGGAGTTGCCCCCGACCACCCAGACGGCGCCGAAACCGTCGAGCTCGGCAGCGAGATCCTCGGCGCGACCGAAGTAGTCGCGCAGATCGAGCTCGGCGGCCTCGAGCCCCAGCTCCTCGAGCGCTGCCCGGTTCTCCTCGACTTGCTGCGGCAGTCGGGGGCCGTACTCGTCGAGCGCGTTCATCACGAGCGCGGTCCGCGGGTTGCCGGTCGAGCGAACGAGTCTCGCCAGTTCGTGACCCGCCGCCCCGATCCGATACGACGAGAGGTACAGCTTCACGGTGCGGGCGAGGGTTCGGCGCGTCGCTCGGTTGCGATCCGGCGGCGGCGGACGGCATCCTTGAACCACCCGGCATCCGGTACTCGGGCGAGCAGCGGTCCCGCGATGACCGTGATGAGCACGTAGGCGGTGGCGAGGGGCGCCAGTAAGGGCTCCACTCCCGCGGTCACCGCGAGACCGGCGATGACGATCGAGAACTCGCCGCGGGGGGTGAGCGCGAGTCCGGTGCGCCACCGGCCGGGAACGCCGATGCCGGCGCGCTTGGCGGCGAGGTACCCGGTGAGCGTCTTGGTGCCCATCGTGAGGATCGCGAGGATGAAGGCGGGGATGAGCACCGGCACGATGTCGGCAGGATCGGTCGCGATCCCGAAGAACACGAAGAAGACCGTCGCGAACAGGTCGCGGAGCGGACTCAGGATCACCGTCGCGTTGTGGGCCACCTGGCCCGAGATCGCGATCCCGACGAGGAACGCGCCCACCGCCGCCGACACGCTGACCTGCTCGGCGAGCCCCGCGACGAGCATCGTCAACCCCAGCACCCCGAGCAGCAGCGGCTCGGGCAGGTGTGCGGGGAACAGCCGCGACAGTTGCTTTCCGAATCGCACGGCGATGAAGAGGATGATCGCCACCACGCTCACCGCGACGGCGACGGTCAGCGACCCCTGGAGCAGCCCGGTCCCGATCACGAGGGCGGACAGGACGGGCAGGTAGAACGCCATGGCGAGGTCTTCGATGACGAGGATGGAGAGCACCACGGGCGTCTCCCGGTTGCCGAGGCGGCCGAGATCCCGGAGCACCTTCGCGATCACTCCCGACGACGAGACCCACGTGATGCCGGCGAGTGCGACCGCGGCCAGCCAGCCCCACCCCAGCAGGAGCGCGAAGAGGGCGCCGGGAAGCGCGTTGAGCAGTCCGTCCAGGATGCCGGCGACTCGCGACTGTCGCAGGCTGGACATCAGCTCCTGCGGCGAGTACTCGAGCCCGAGCATCGCGAGGAGGAGGATGACGCCGATCTGGGCGCCCACCTCGAAGAACGCCTCGCTCGCCTCCAGGGGCAGGATTCCGCCATGGCCGACCGCGAGACCGGCGAGCAGGTACAGCGGGATGGGGGAGAGCCCGAACCGCAGCGCGACACGCCCCAGCACGCTCAGGATGAGAAGGAGGGCTCCGACCTCGATCAGCAGGACTGTCGTCTGGTGCATGGGCGCGCCGGTCTAGCCTGGTCCGCGATCGATGAGCTTGGCGAGGGCGTCGAGCCCGGATCGCGTCCCGACCGCGACGAGCACGTCTCCGTGCCCCATCACGACATCCGGCGTGGGGGAGGCGATGATGTCGGCCCCGCGCAGGATCGCGACGATGGACGAACTGGTGAGGGTGCGCGCCTTCATGGCGCCCATGGGCTTGCCGATGAACCCGGAACCGGCGGGCATCGAGAACTCCTCCGTGAACAGCCCGAGGGCCTTGTCGCTGAGGCTCGAGAGCCGGGAGAGCTGGATGGACGCGCCGAGGACTTCTGCGAGGGCGGCGGCTTCGTCGTCGGTGAGGGCGATCGAGTCGGTGCTCGCGTCCGGGTCATCCGCGTCGAAGAGCGCGACCTCGCGCTCGCCCGAGCGCAGTGACACGACGGCGATTCGCCTGCCGTTGGCCGTGATGACGTCGTTGCGCACGCCCATGCCGGGCAGGTCGACTCGTTCGATTCGTACGCTCACGCTCTTACGGTAGTGCATTCAGTTTCGTCCAAGGATTGGTGGTCCATCATGGATTCATGAAGTGCCCCACAGACTCCGCGACGCTCGTCATGAGCGAACGAAACGGTATCGAGATCGACTACTGCCCCGACTGCCGCGGGGTGTGGCTGGACCGCGGCGAACTCGACAAGATCATCGATCGGGCCGGAGCCGCCTCGCCGCCTCCCGCGTCCCCGGCGCCCTCGTACCAGCAGCAGCCGCCGCAGTATCGCGAGGCCTCGTACAACCCCGGCTACGGCCAGCAGCCGTATCGCAAGAAGAAGGACAACTGGCTCAGCGAACTCTTCGACTGAGACTCATGACGCCACTAGTCTGGCGCCATGCAGATCTCGGAGTGGAGTGACCTGTTCGTCGCCGCCGCAGGCGCGGCAGCGGCACTGGCCGGCCTCATCATCGTCGCGATGTCGGTGAACATCGAGACGATCGTCTCCTTCCCCTCCCTGCCCGCGCGCGCGGGGGCCACGATCGCCGTGCTCGTGCTCGTCACCATCGTCTCGATCCTCGGGCTGGTTCCCGCCCTGCCCCTCGAGTGGACCGGCTGGGCGGTCCTCGCGTTCTCGGTCGTCTGTCTCGGCTTCGCCGTCGACGCGACGGTGAGGATGATGCGCCAGGGCCCGGTCTCCGGTCTCGTCAAGGGCGCCGTGCTCATCGTGCCCACGCTCGGCTTCGTGATCGGCGGGGCCGTTCTGGCCGCGGGGGAGGTCGCCGGGATCTACTTCGTCGCGGCGGGCATCCTGCTGGCATTCGTCAGCACCGTGCTCAACGCGTGGGTGCTGCTCGTCGAGATTCGACGCTAGGCGGCGACGCCGTACTTCTTCATCGCGGTCTCGACGATCGTGAGTCCCTCGAGTCCGGGCATCCGCGAGATGTGCTCGTCGAGCTTGCGGATCTCGCGCATCCCCTCCTCGCCGGCGAACAGGTGGCCCATGACGTGCGTGACCTCGTCGGCCTCCATGACGCTCGAGCCGACCGGGCCCCACGCGTTCTTGAGTGCGAACCGGGCGAGCACCTGGGCCTTCTTGGACTTCGCGAGCCGCTCGCGGGCCTGGGTCGCGTAGAAGGCGACGTGCCGTGCCTCCTGCTTGGCGATGCGCCGGAGCAGCTCCGCGAGGACGGGATGCTGCTGCAGGTCGGCGAGCCGGTTGTACGCGGCGACCGCGGACCACTCGTTGGCGGCGCCCCAGATCATGTGAACGGCGATGAAGTCCTTGCCGACGATGTTGCCGAGGAGCGACTGCTTGATCGGGTCGAGCCGATCCTTCCAGCCGAGCTTCAGTCGCGTCGCCTTCAGCTGGTCGAAGTCGACGACGACCCCGTGCTTTCCGAGGACGGCGGCCAGCGCCTCGCCGTGCCAGAACTCCTCGCGGTTCCACATCGTCATGAACGCGCTCACGTCGGCCTCCTTGTGGGAGGGCGTCACGAGCAGGTCGCGGAGGTAGCACACCGTGTGGTACTCGATGTCGCACATGTAGCGGAGGCTGCGCAGGGTCGACTCGGGCAGGGGGTTGGATTCGAACTGGTCGAAGTCCAGATCCTGCCAGGCGACGCTCACCGACGTCGCGGTGTACTTGTCGATATCAAACGCCACTGCCTGCTCCTTCGGTGAGGGTCACTGCTTGTTCGGAGGCACCGGGCCGCGGGACTGGTGCAGTCCCGCGCTTCCAGTCAAGCACGTTCCAGTGCTTTTCCCTCGCGTGGCGGTACAGGTGGATATCCGGGTTGACCGCGCTGGGGTTCCCGAGGAGCTGGAGCCACACGAGATCGGCGTGACTGTCGCCGTAGCCGTAGGACTGCGAGAGGTCCAGATCGTTCTGCTCCGCGTAGTGCCGCAGCCACGCCGCGCGCGCCTCGTCGACGAGGGGCGGGTCGGCGAGGAACCCCGTCAGCACCCCGTCGCGCTCGTGCATCCGACCGGCGACGACTTCGTCGAAGTAGGGGACGAAGGGCTCGACCATGAGGTCGATCGTCCCCGTGACGAGGATGGTGCGGTGGCCGGCTGCCCGGTGCTCCTGAACCCGCAGGAGCGCCTCGGGGAGCGCCCGCTTCATCATCGCCCGCCCGAACCGGCCGCGGACCTCGCGCTGGATCTCGGCGACCTTGAAGCCCTCGTAGCGCCGCATGAAGGTTCGGATGAACTCGCCGCGGTCGCGTCGCTCGGCCCGCCAGTACTTGCGCAGCGAGAACGCGAAGTTGGCGAGGTCGTGGGCGACCTTCTTGCGCGGCACCGTGTTCGACCAGAGCTGCAGGTACTGCTTGACGAGGTTGGACTCGAGGACGGTTCCCTCGAGGTCGAAGATCGCGACGACGTCGGTGCGCGCGGGAAGAGCCCGGGTGACCTTCGCCTTCGCCGCGGGACGCTTTCCGAACGCTCGCGTCAGCGTGGTCACCGCCGGGAAGTGGATGTTCTGGAAGTAGTGCTCCCAGTCGATCTCGGTGACGTCGAACCCCTCGTCGTCGCGAGTCGCCTGGGGCAGGGATGCCAGGAGCGCCCGGGTGTTCGTGTCGTCGAAGATGATCTCGGTCTGGACGTACGCCCGGTACAGCTCTGTGAAGGCCCGGAGCTGCTCCAGGCCGTGCTGGCCCTTGAGCACGGTGTCGAGCCACGAGCGGGTACGGGGGGTGGCGGGCATCCGCTCGATCAGCCGCTCGGCGCGATCGGCTTGGCGCTCGCGCTTGACGAGGGCCTTCTCGACCTTCTGGCCGCCGGGGAAGCGCCAGCGCGGGACCCGGATGTCTCCGCTCTCGTCGGGCAGCGGGTTCGCGGTGAAGTACGTGTTGACGTTCTCGTACATCCGGTGGAACGGGAGGGGGTTGCTCTTGCCGGACACCACCTGGAAGTACTTCGGGTGGCGCGGCTCGGCCGGTCGCGCGGCGACGGCGAGCGTCGCGTTGACGACGAAATCGACCGGGATGACGTCCAGGATCGAATCCGGCAGCCCCGGGAAGTCGGGGAGCTGGCCGCGACCGTACGCGATGATGAGCGGGTCGGCGACCTTGAAGCCGTCGATCCAGCCCGGGAAGGGGTGGTGGAGGGCGCTCTCGATGATCGACGGGCGCACGACCGACAGCCGGTGCCCGGCATCCGACCAGAGTTCTTCCGCCGCTCGCTCGGCGAACGCCTTGGTGAGCGTGTAGACATCCGTCCAGCCGAGGCTCTCGGCGCGCGTCCGGCCGTAGTCGACGAGTCGCTCCCGAACCCAGTCCGCCCGGGCCGCCTCGGCGAACTGGGCGACCGCCTGCGGGCCGGTCTTCCCGTGGCGGGCCTTGGCGCGCGCCAGCTGCTGGCGCAGCGCCTCGGGCTGGCGCGACTCGAGCTCGACCCGTACTCGCGCCGACTTCGCGGCCTCGTACTCGGCGCGCCAGTCGACGTCGTGGGTGAGGGAGGCCTCGGGAGCGAGTCCCTTGCGAATGCCGCCCACGTACGCCGTAGAGATGTGGACGACGTGGGGGTCGCTGCCGCTGTCGAGCAGTGCGCCGTAGACGCCGTGCGCCCCGCCGACGTTGGTGTCGAATGCCTCGTCGATCGGGGGATCGAACGACACCGTGGACGCCGAGTGGATCACGACGTCGAGGTCGGCGGGCAGGGCTCCGACGTTGCTGAGGCTTCCATCGATCACGGAGACGCGCTCCGCGAACTGGCGTCGGGCCTCGTCCTCGCCGACGGACTCCATCCACCGCTTGAACACGGGCTTGCGAAGCATGTTCTCGAGCCGGGCCTGGGCGCTCTGGCTGCCCTTTCCGCGCACGAGCACCGACACGCGCGTGCCCGGGTGGCTGGAGAGGAGGCGCTCGAGGATGGCCTGCCCCACGAAGCCGGTGCCGCCGGTGAGGAAGACGTGCTCGTCGGTCAGTACGCTCACAGGCGCGCGGCCTTTCGGATCAGTCGCAGTCCGGACTGGCCGGGGAGCGTGTCGACGCGGGCGTCGATCGAGTCGATGGTCTCAGGGGCGCCACGGAAGACGTGGTCGAAGAAGAACTGCGTCTCGGAGTCCGGCTCGGCCTTGGCTCCGATGGGCCACGGCGTCCGGGCCAGGCGCTTGCGGGTGAGCGAGCGGGCGCGGCCGGACTCCGTCAGGCGGAACCTCGCCTGCGCTTCGAAGAAGTCGAGCTGGCGCTCCTTGACCGCGAGGAACGCACCGATCGTCGCGGCGAGCTGGGGATGCGGGGACAGCTCGAGGATTCGGCGGTACGCGGCCTGGGTCAGCCACTCGTCGACCGTGCCGAGGGACATGTGGACGGCGATCATCGGCACGCCGACGATGTTCGCGTAGATGGACTCGCGGATCGTGCGCTCGACGGGCGTCCGGAACGGCGACTTGTCCGCCTCGGTGCCCTCCGGCTGGTGCGCGAGGAGGATCTGCTCGAGCGCGTCGGCGATCCAGTACTTCTCGTAGGCCCACGTCACGAGGAACGCGGTGATCCGGGCGTCCTTGTGCGTCGCCGTGACGAGGACGCTCCTCAGGTGCGTCATGGTCGCCCGCTCGACGATCTGCAGGTAGCGCAGGACTCGGAGCGTGTCCTGCGTCAGGGGCGCCGACCGGTATGACTCGAGCCCCAGGCCGTCGCGGTAGCTCCCGGCGGCGGTGCGAGCGAAATCGCGCACGTCGAAGTTCGGGGCGGGGAACCCTGCGCCGTCCGGGGAATCCACGGACGCCTCCGGGATTTCGGGCATCCGTCATACCTCCGAGACCTGATCGATGTGGCACGAGTCTACCCGCCTTACGCTACGGGGCCCGTAGCGTAAGGTATCGAGCATGGCAACGGCTCTCGTGACGGGCGGAACCTCGGGCATCGGCGCCCAGTTCGCCCGCCAGCTCGCCGCGCGCGGCTTCGATCTCGTCCTCGTGGCGAGGGATGCGGACCGGCTCGCCTCGTCGGCCGCCGAACTACATGCCGCCCACGGCATCAATGTGGAGACCCTGCGCGCCGACCTTGCGGACGCGGGGGACGTCAACCGTGTCGCCGCCCGGGTGGCGGACCCCGAGCATCCCGTCGACTTCCTCGTGAACAATGCCGGCTTCGGCGTGCACCAGCGCTTCGCCGACGGCGGCATCGAGATCCATGAACATGCCTTCAGCGTTATGTGCCGCGCAGTGCTCGTGCTCTCCGCCGCAGCCGCTCGCGCGATGACGTCGCGGGGACGCGGCGCCATCCTCAACGTGTCGAGCCTCCAGAGCCTGCTCACGACGGGCTCGTACTCCGCGATCAAGGCGTGGGTGACCTCGTTCACGCAGAGCCTCGCCGTCGAACTCCACGGGACCGGGGTAACGGTCACCGCACTGCTCCCCGGATGGGTCTCCACCGAGTGGCACGCGCGCGCGGGAGTGCGCACGAGCTCCATTCCCGATTGGCTGTGGACGGACCCGGAGCGGGTCGTTCGAATCGCGCTCCGGGACGTGGACCGAGGGCGAGTCATCTGCATACCGACAGTTCGGTACCGAGTGCTGGGCTGGTTTGCCCGGCATCTGCCGCGGTCGACGGTTCGGTGGATCTCGCGCAGGATCGCGACGCGCAGGAGAGAACCCACCGTGCAGGCGGACGGCTCCGAATCCACCGTCGTGGGGCTGGAGGAGAGATGACGCACAAGAAGGACCGGTTCACGTCGCGCAGCGTTGCGGCCGTGAGGTTCGTGGCGCAGCGGGGCATGCTCAAGCCCCTGGTCTGGTCCCTCGTTCGAGTCAGCGTCGACGGTCGCGAGCGGCTCGACGAGCTCTCCCCGCCCTTCGTGGCCGTCGCCAACCACTCCAGCCACCTGGACGCGCCCCTCATCCTCGGCGCCCTGCCGAGACCGCACGCCAGATACCTCGCCGCGGGCGCCGCGGCGGACTACTTCTTCGACGTCGCGTGGCGGAAGTGGCTCACGACCCTCTTCTTCAATGCGTTCGCCGTCGAGCGCAACTCGGAGGGAAAGCGGTCGGGGTCCTCCCGGTCTCTCCTGGAACGCGGCGTACCGCTGCTGATCTTCCCGGAGGGCGGTCGATCGAAGACCGGCGTGATGGGGCGGTTCAAGCCCGGCGCTGCCGCGCTGTCGATCGCCACCGGCGTTCCCTGCCTTCCCATCGCGCTCGTCGGCGCGAGCGACGCGATGCCCCGGGGCGTGAACTGGCCCAAACGAGGTCGGCTGCCCGTTACGGTGGTCTTCGGCGCTCCGATGCAGCCCGCCGAAGGCGAGTCGACGGAGGAGTTCTCGCGGCGGCTCGCCGATGAGGTTCGCCGACTCCACGAGACCGTACGGCCGATGCCGTCGCGACCGCACGCAGAGAAGGGACACCGATGAGCTCGGTCAAGCACATGAAGTGGTGGGGCTGGGGCCGGGACGGCGTCGGGTTCCACCACGAGGACAAGCCGGGGTTCGCCCCGTTCGTGCTCCAGGCCGTCGGACTCGACCTCGCCACGGCGGTCCCCGTCGAGGAGCCGTCCTTCTCCGACCTGTCCGTGCCGAAGAGCAAGGCGACGGCAGCGTTCGTGAAGCGGCTCGCGGGGATCGTGGGCGCGGAACAGGTCACGACCGATGACCTCGTCCGCGTGATCCACACCTACGGAAAGAGCCTGCGCGACCTCGTTCGCATTCGCGCGAATTCGATCCAGCGGGCGCCGGACGTCGTGGTCTACCCGGCCGATGAGGCCGAGGTGCAGTCGATCGTGGATGCCGCGGTCGAGGCGAACGCCGTCATCATCCCCTTCGGCGGCGGCAGCAACATCGCGGGGAGCCTCGAACCGCGCAAGGAGGAGAAGCGGGTCGTGATCTCGCTCGATCTCGGGCGACTCGATCGACTCGTGGAGATCGACGAGGAGTCGGGGCTCGCCCGAATCCAGGCGGGGGCCCAGGGCCCGGACCTGGAACGCCAGCTCAACGATCACGGCTGGACGATCGGTCACTTCCCGGACAGCTTCACCCACTCGACTCTCGGCGGCTGGGTCGCGACCCGGTCGTCCGGAATGCAGTCGGACAAGTACGGCGACATCGCGGAGATCGCGCGCGGTCTGCGCATGGTCCGCCCCGGCAACGTGCTCGTTCTGCGCCCCCTTCCCAGCACCTCGAGCGGGCCGAGCGTTCGCGAGATGATCCTCGGCAGCGAAGGGCGACTCGGCGTCATCACCGAGGTCACCGTGCAGGTGCACCGGGTTCCCGAGAAGCGGGACGTGTACGCGTACTTCTTCCCGAACTTCGAGTCCGGCATCCGCGCGATGCAGGCGATCGCCGAGTCCGACGCCACCCCGTCGATCACGCGCATCTCGGATGCCCCGGAGACCGGTTTCTCACTGGCGACGAGCAAGGATCGCAAGGGATTCAGCAAGTTCCTCGCGGGGACGGTGCTGCCGACGATGATGAAGTCCAAGGGCTGGAACCTCGAGGACATCTGCCTGTCGTTCATCGGGTATGAGGGCAGCGTCGCCCACGCCAAGCGCCAGAAGAAGCTCGTCGACGCCATCGTGAAGAAGCACGGCGGGATGGGAGTGGGCACAGGGCCGGGCATCCTCTACGACCAGAAGAAGTTCGACACCCCCTACCTGCGCGACTTCCTGCTCGATCGCGGCGCTGCGGGCGACGTCTCGGAGACGGCCGCGCCGTGGTCCAAGCTCCTGCAGGTGCACGACAACGTCGTCCTCGCGGCGAAGGCCGCCTACGACCAGATCGGCATCAAGGGCTGGATCATGTCGCACATGTCGCACTCGTATCACTCGGGAGCGTGCCTGTACTTCACCTTCGCCTTCGTGTTCGGCGACGACCCGCTCGGTGAGTACGACGTCGTCAAGAAGGCGATCCAGCAGGCGTTCGTCGACAACGGGGGCACGATCTCGCATCACCACGGCGTCGGCAGGGAGCACTCGCCCTGGCTCGAGCAGGACATCTCCGAGGAGGGGGTGACCGTCATGCGCGCACTCTTCGAGGGTGCGGATCCGGCGGGCAACTTCAACCCCGGCAAGGTGATCGGCGCGGGCTACTAGGCCTCGCGGGGCGCGAACGCCGGCCACAGCAGGGCGAGAACCGACTCGACCCACGCGTCGTCGGTGGGTCGACCGCGGACGATCTCGGCCAGAACGACGCCGAGCAGGATGCTCAGCGCGAGCTCGATGTCGAGATCGGGCGTGATCTCCCCGGAGGCCGCCCGCTCGCGCAGGTCCTCGCGGAGCGGACCGGTGTTGGTGCGGATCATGCCGAGCAGAGCATCGGTGAAGTGCGGGTCGGCGTCGGCCATGACCGCAGCGATGGTTCCGCGTCCGACGACGTCCTCGATCGTGTCCCGCGCGTGGCGGAGCACCCAGCGGAGCGTGTCCTGGGCGGTCAGGCCGGAGGGGAGTTCGACGCCGTTCGCGGCCGACGCGACCGCGGCGCTCAGGAGCTGCTCGCGGTTCTCGAAGCGTCGGTAGATCGTCGTCTTGGCGACCCCGGACGCGGCGGCGACGGACTCGATGCTGACGGCACCGGGGCCCCGGTTGCGCAGCAGGTCGAGGGCGGAGGAGAAGATCTTGTCCTCGACTCCCGCGCGCGCCATGCCCCCATGGTACTGAGCGCTTGTCTGTGAATAGGCCTCACGAGGTTGACTTAAGGGGGTAGACAGGTCACTCTGTGATCAGGACCAGCTGAAATACCCGAGGGGTGCACATCCCCGCTGATCATGAACGGTGCATTGAGCAGATTCATGATTGAGGTATTTCATGGCTAGACGTGTCTTTCCTATCGGCATCTCCCTCGGCGTTCTCGCCGCGATGATCGCAACCGCTGCGCCAGCGCAGGCAGCCGGGGTTCCCGGCGATCCCGAGTTCCTCGACACCGCCGCATCCTTCAGCGTCATCGGCGGTTCGACCGTGACCAACACCGGTTCGTCGGTGCTCGACGGCAGTCTCGCCGTCAGCCCCGGGTCGGCGCTCCCCGGATTCCCGCCCGGCCTCGTCGGGGGCTCGGTCCACAGCAACGACGCCGTCGCGATCCAGGCCCAGATCGACCTCGTGACGGCGGCCAACGCGCTCATGGCCGTGCCCTCATTCGATGTCGGCACCGCCGACCTCGACGGGCTCACCTTCCTCGCCGGCGCCTATTCCTCGGCGTCGTCGCTCCTCAACAACGGCACGATCACCCTCCAGGGCGACGCTGATGACGTCTTCATCTTCACCGCGGTCAGCACCCTGACGACGGGCGCGGGCAGCACGATCGCTTTCATCGGGGACGTGCAGGAGTGCAACGTGTTCTGGCGCATCGGCAGTTCGGCCACGCTCGGAGCCGGTTCTCACCTCGCGGGCACCGTCATCGCCCAAGCCTCCGTATCGGCGACAACGAGCGCGACGATCGCCGGCCGCCTGTTCGCGCAGACCGCCGCCGTCACGCTCCAGTCGAACGTCTTCACCGCCCCGTCGTGCGACACGGCAGGGGGCGACGGAACGGTGATCGTGCCCGAGGTCGTGCCGCCCGTCGACACGCCGGGTGGGCCTACGGGCCCCGTACTCGAGGTGCCGGATGACGTCGTCCCCGGCGACGAGGAGACCCCGGGCGACGATGACGACGACCTCACGACTCCTGCCGGCACTCCGGAGACCCTTGCTGCAACGGGTGCTGAGGGCACCAGCGGCATCGTGGTTCTCGGAGCGCTCCTAGTCGCTCTCGGGATGGGTTCCCTGGCTTGGACGCGGCGCCGGCGGAGGGGGAACCTCCTTGGCCAGCAGGATGTCGGCTAGGGCGATCGTCTCGAGACCACGCCTGGTCGCGATGACGCAGTGGGTCGCGTCGGAGACGTGGACCCAGCCGAGGGCGTCGGTCGCGCGGCCGTCGGGCAACCGGTAGCGCACGACCACGCGGGTGCCGGAGGCGAAGTCGAAGCTCACCACTGGCCCGGTCGGTAGTCCTTGAGGAACACGCCGAACACGTCCTCGCCGGCTTCGCCTCGCACGACCGGGTCGTACACCCGGGCCGCCCCGTCGACGAGGTCCAGGGGAGCGTGGAAGCCCTCCTCGGCGAGACGGACCTTCGTCGGGTGCGGCCGCTCGTCGGTGATCCACCCGGTGTCGACGCTCGTCATGAGGATGCCGTCGGTCTCGAACATCTCGCGGGCGCTCGTCCGGGTCAGCATGTTCACGGCGGCCTTCGCCATGTTGGTGTGCGGATGCCCCGGCCCCTTGTAGCCCCGATTGAAGACGCCCTCCATGGCGCTGACGTTCACCACGTACTTCCGGCGAGCAGGCGAGGCCGCCATCGAGCGCCGCAGCCGGGAGATCAGGATGAACGGGGCGGTGGAGTTGGCGAGCTGGACCTCGAGCAGCTCGAGGGGTTCGACCTCGTCCACGCGCTGCGTCCACGAGTTGATGTCCGCGAGGTCCGGGAGCAGCCCCCCGGCATCGATGGCGGTTCCGGCCGCCAGTCGTTCGAGCGAGCTCGAGCCGGCGGCCATCGCTTGCTCGGTGAGCTGCTCGGCACGGTCGGCCGCCGCCGCGAGGATCGGGTGGGCGCTGACGGACTCCTGCAGCGCGAGCGGGTGAGCGTCACTGGTGTGCCCGAAGGTCTCGATCTCGGGCAGCGGACCATCGGGCAGGGGCGCGAGTTCGGCATCCACGAGCGGCTGGTAGGCGCCGGGGGAGCGGCGCACCGTCTGCGTCGCGTTGTTGATGAGGATGTCGAGCGGGCCCTGCGCTGCCACCGAGTCGGCGAGGCCGATCACCTGGGCGGGATCCCGAAGATCGATGCCCACGATGCGCAGGCGATCGATCCAGTCCGCTGAATCTTCCAGCGAGGTGAACCGGCGCACCGCATCGCGCGGGAATCGCGTCGTGATGGTGGTGTGGGCGCCATCCCGGAGCAGGCGGAGCGCGATGTACATCCCGATCTTGGCGCGGCCGCCCGTGAGCAGGGCGCGCTTGCCGGTGAGATCGGTCCGAGCATCCCGCTTGGCGTGGTTGAGGGCTGCGCAGTCGGGGCACAGCTGGTGGTAGAAGGCGTCGACGAGCGTGTAGTGCTGCTTGCAGATGTAGCACGCTCGCGACTTGATGAGCGTGCCCGCCGTGGGGGTCTCCGTGCGGGTCGAGATCGGGATTCCGCGGGTCTCGTCGTCGATCCGGTCGGGGGCGCCCGTGGCCGTCGCGGCCACCACCGCCTTGTCGGCTTCCGCGACGGCGGCGCGCAGGGCGAGCCGGCGCTCCTTCTTCACGGCCTTGAACATGCGTGCGGTCGCTCGTCGGACCGTGATGAAGTCGGGGTGCTCCTCATCGAGGTCAGCCATCGACCGGAGGACCCGGAGGGTCGCCTCGAGATCGGCGGGATCGATGCCCGGGTTGGAGTCGGGGAGCTGAGAGGTCACACGAGATTGTACGCCGCCGTGCGTTACCGCGAGGCTGGAGCGATCTCGGTGAGGCCGTTGATCATGTGGAGCACCTCGGCCGGATTCGTTTCGGCCGTCGCCCGAGTTCCGACGACTCTCCCCTGGCGAAACACGACAATTCGATCGGTCACGGCGAATGTGTGATCGAGATTGTGACTGACGATGATCTGAGTGATCCCGCGTCGTGCAAGGTCCTTGATCATGTCTTGGACACGCTGTGCTTCTCGAAGGCCCAGAGCCGCCATGGGCTCATCCATGATGAGCACCGAGCACCCGAAGTGGACGGCCCGTGCGATGGCGATCGCTTGGCGCTGGCCGCCGGACAGCAGTCGCACTTCGGTCCTCACGGAGGGGATGTCGACGCCGAGTTCCGCCAGCGAGGTCGCGGCATCCCGCCTCATGGCGGCAACTCGAAGGACGCGGATCGGACCCAGCCGGTGGGCCAGTTCTCGGCCGAGGAAGAGGTTCGCTGCGACATCCCGATGGTCGGCAAGGGAGAGGTCTTGATGTACGGTCTCGATCCCGGCGGCTCGGGCGTCGGCCGGTGACCGCAAGGTTACAGGGACCCCATCGATCTCCATGCGGCCGGAGTCGGCGGTATGGACGCCGCTGAGGATCTTC
>SXGT01779294.1_pt1 | contig 20747 bp, 21 predicted proteins | sample 3176221 | NCBI WGS metagenome assembly SXGT01 (sample SAMN11356862, study PRJNA531348) | freshwater metagenome | isolation source: freshwater sample F1-120 | place: China: Fuxian Lake, Yuxi | collected 2017-12-25
CTGATGAAAGAAGTGGTGCGGCACAAAATGGAACTGTTCGGCTCTGCAGGAAAAGCATAGTGGCCGCGCCACGTCCGGGACGTGGACGCGAAGCGTCTTTACGTCCTGAACCGCGCAGAAGGAAGCCACGTAAAGTCTTCGACTTCGCTCAGACCACGTGGCACCACGTAAAAACCGCTCCCTCTCGGGCGCGGTTTTTACGTGGTGGACCCTAAGAGAATCGAACTCTTGTACCCCGGATGCAAACCGGGTGCTCTACCATTAAGCTAAGGGCCCTTGAACCGTTGAAGGGTAGCAGTGGATGCCAGGATCGTCAATGGCTTCTTTGACGTCATCACCTCTAATAAATACAATAAGCTAAGATAAAAACAATGTATCTCACTATGAACGAAAGATCCTCGAGGGAGCCGCAGGAAAAAAGTGAGGAAGAAAAAGAAAACGTCAGAGAAGCCGAACGATATCTCGATCGGCAACTTGAAAACCTCATAGAAAAACATGCGGATTTCATCGCCGAAGGAAACAACGGGGCAATTTTTAGATTGAACACTGCTGATATTCCAGAAGAAATCAGGCTCCGATTGGAAAGTTTGGGAATCTTAAAAGATAGCGAAAAAGGACAGGCAATTAAAATATTAAAAATCTACAGCAGGGGCCAAGGGAGGAGAGAATTTGAAAATCAACGACGGGCTTATGAAATCGCGATAACAAAAAAGGATGATCCGGATTACGCGCAAGTTCCTGAACCTTATTTTTATCGAGATCTCAAAATTTCAGAAGAAGCAGAAAAGAAAATTCAAAAAACGACAACAAATTTCCGCCCGTCGGGAAGAGTGGAAGTACTTATCATGGATTACATCCCTGGAAAAGATGTCGCTGTACTCCTCTATCGAGAAATCATCAAACATCATCCGAAAACCCGCCATCTCGTCATGGAAATTGATAGACTTCCATTTGAAGAGCTTCGGGTGGCTACAGAAACTGCTCTTGGATTTGCCGTGCCAGGCGGCAAAGCAAGGGATGAGGGAGAACGAATAAACGAGGAGCTGCGTTTACAGAATCAAAATACTGAAAAAATGCTCTCTTTCCTTCATGACGTAGCACGTGTCCAGGTTGATCCGCGTATCGTCACGCAGATGCAAAACTTGATATCCCTTTTTCATCAAAATGGATTTACCATACACGACGGCCACCATCGTAACTTCATGGTTACAGGTGACTTTACTGTACAACCTGGGGAACAAGAGCAGCCACCTCGAGCATTCATCATCGATTTTGAGAATGCTGTGACCGACATGCCTCCAGGATTGTCTGAACAAGAAATTAGAGAAGGATACCTACGTGTCGCTGATACGGAGGGAAGAAATTTTCACGACCCACGCATACCCATCCGACATCTCGAGCGACTCACATCAAGTCCCACAGAACGCGAACACCAAGAAAAATTTGGGGGGATGGAAAAAATACGACAAGATGTTGAGAAACTACGAAAAAGAATCGAACAACAGCTCACCCAAAGACCAAATGAACGTTTTAGCTCCTATGAGGCACGCCTGGAGAGCATGTTGAAAGAGAAAGAAGTGACCCCCGCGGAAGCGTACGCGATAATCTCTACGCATCCACTTGGCACAATGGACACAAAAATTGATAATTTTCTTGTTTCTGCCCTAAGGTTGCGCGAAAAAAATCCTGAACTCGCAGAAAAAATTCGAACACTTCTTCTCCATGCCATGGAAAAAGCTCGTCCAGCTGAACGAAAAAAAATGGATGATTTTCTTAAAATTGTCGAATAGCGCAATGAAATATACGTGGCAACCTACTCTTGCTATACTATAGTTCGTATGAAAGATCTCTCCCCCATCCTGCAATCACTTGGCCTGCTCGACAGCGAAATCAAAACGTACATGACCGCTTTTGAAAATGGTCCTGGGACGGTTTTGGAGCTTGCAAAGCGCGCGGGGCTTTCTCGGCAGGCGGTGTATGTGGCTATCGATGCTTTGACTGCGCGCAGTTTGATGTCGAGTGCTCTGCGTGGGAAACGACGGATCTACGCTGCGGAGCCACCGAGCAAACTACTTGCTTATGCAAAGCGGCGTGATTCCGAAGTGCACGAACGTGTGAAAGATTTGGAGCGCGTGATCCCTGAACTTGAGTTACGTGCGGGAGGTGAACGTCCAATTGTACACGTCTTCGAAGGTAAGGAAGGAATCTATGCCATCATCGAAGACATGCACGAAACAAAATCAAAACGTTCGTTTGAAATCACTGATATCGAAGCGATGTACAAGGTACTCAAGACTGAAGATCTTGAAGCGATGCGTAACGCAACAAAAAAATCTGGTACTCGTGTGCAGGGAATTTATTGGGATGATCAAAACACCAAGCCCGCACCAGCAGATCAAATTTTTCTCTCAAAAGAATACGCAAATTTTAAATCAAATATCGGTATTTACGGTGACAAGCTCGCGCTCGTTACTTTCGAAGGAAAAATGCATTCGGTGATTATTGAAAGTCCTGCGCTCACAAAAACAATGCGTATTCTCTTTGAGCTGGCGATTAAAGGCACAAAATAAAATTCATGGAATTGAAATAGCGGTCGACGAGCGTCGGCCGCTTTTCAAGCTTCTGCGAAGAATGGGGTCCGGGGTTCCCCGGCGGTGGTCCTATGCGATCGGACTCTTCCCGCCGGGGTGACCCCCTTCCCTCAACGGCCACCCTGCATGGCGTCCTCCTTTCGCAGTGCGGGTCTCGTCTCCGGTCTACTTGCGTCCGGTATTGGACGTGGCTGCCGAAGCCCGAGTGTACGTGCACGAATCGTGATCGACGTTGTGCATGTGATTCCCGTTCTCCCTGCGATGAGGGCGTTGATGAGTGGCTATTTTCCCTAAGAAAGAACTCTTTTTGATGAGAAGTCAGTTGCGAGTCTCCTTGTGCTCCGATGCCCTTGGCTTCGGCGCGCGTTTCGTTTTGCGGGAGTTCGCCGGTTATCCTTGTCTCTAGCGTCCGCCGGCCATGACATGCCTCCTTCGTTGTGGAGGCCTCATACTCTTTTCGAGCATTCCCATGACACCTCCTGGTTATTGTTGGGAACAATCCAACCTACCATATTTTGACCAAACTGTCAAGTACCACTTTACGGACCTGGATTTTTTATTTTCCGTATCAGAATCAATTTTAGTTTTTACACTTTTTTTAGTACAAAACTCTTTTTAAAATTGGCTTAAATTAGCCAAAATACTCTTCTAAAGAGTAAATCTGTACATGAGGGACTTGACAAACTTTTAAAAGTATGGTATTGTCCTGCCAGATGATCACGAAGGTCATCGACAAGAACCTTCCAAACCACACAAATCGCCGGGAAAGCGTCGAAAACGCTCCCCCTTCACGCCTGGGCTGAAACAATACTCCCGAATTTTTATAGGGAACCCGCCTGGCGCGCTCGAAGAGGAAAGCCTCTCGACTCTTTCTCGGCGACGTCGGGAACACCTGTTCACGACTATGCCTCGCAGCACTGCGAAGTGTGGTCGTGAACATGTGCAAGGGCCACCTGAGTCTTAAAAGAGCCCGACCCCGAACAGGGTGCACCACATCTTCAAGAGAAGATGTTGCAGGTGAGGGGAGAGGACAGACACGGTTAGTGTCCTCTCAAACCATCGGCGTTTCCAAGTGGGTGCGCCATAACATCTCACTAGGATAGCGCGCAGCTATCGAGGCACCCTAGATTAGGGGCCTAGAGGTAACAGGGGTAAGCCGGGTAACCAGCCCGATCTTACTCCATCCTCCCAGGTTGGTTACCTGGACTGCGTACGGCGTCAGGGTTGCGGAACCCATGCGTCGTGTAGTTGCCTCGGGAACGCCGGGGATACTACGAAGGCGTCCGTCGGATGCTGAACCCGCAAAGGGACATCTGACAGCAGTGCACTGCTGAAGGGTGAGCGTGACGTGCCGTCTCCACACGAACGGAGAAAATTCCGATGAAGACTCATCGGTGGTACGTACGCACCGCGGTTTTTCCTCTGCAACACTTCAAACCGGAGGTGGGTGTGCGGAAAGGCGGAAGAAACTCGTGCTGGTCACGAGGATAAAAAATGATCAGCGGTTCTGTGAACGTCCGGACGGATTAGACTTCACAGAATGCGGTTCGAAAAAACCGCATGGGATACGAGATCGGAGCACGGCTCCTCTCGAGTACGCTACTCGAGGCCACAAAAAAACCGATCGGTGTGGAGTAGAACGGCTACTCAACGTCGAAAGATCTTCAACTAAACAAGAAGATCTTAAAGGATGAGTTCACATCCAAACCCAACGGGGACACTCGATAGCGGAGCGATACCGCTAAACAGTGAAGCACCACTCAGCGACGGCTGAATCGGTGCGCCGAAATTTCTTGGGTGAGCTTGACGCGTTCATCGCTCGCCCACCCTCTCGAGTCGATCTGTCTGTGCTTGTCCACGACAGTTCGCCTCAAGAGGGGAACGAAATCAGCGCATTGGTGCGCTGACAGGAGTCCCTCTGGCACTGGTTAGGAGGCAGATGACCAAGGTCATCCTCGCCGGACGCGCCTACTGGGTGGTGCAGGGAGTGGTCTACACGACACTCGCCGCCGCTCAGGAAGCGCTACACGGCACCCGCTAAGCGAGCGGGATCTGGGAGAGAAATCCCGGGGCGGACCGGAGGCCGCCTTGCAACAGAACGCCCGTCTGAGACGGGAAACTCCACGAAGGACCGGTGGTTCCCATCGGTCATACGACTCGCAGCAAGCAGCTTTGTTTGCTTCCTCACACGAGTTCCGCCGCGCCACGTGGTCACCGAGGGTGACTTTACGTGGCAACACTGCGAAATTCATGTGAGGAAAAGTGACGCATGGTGTGTCGCTCAAGTCCTCTGCCCTGTCCAAGGAGTCTCCCATGTCCCAGTCGACCACCCCCCACATCGCCTGCACGTTCGAGTCCACCGGCACCGACGGCGTCGTCGTGAGGTGCAAGAAGCACCTCCCCGCGGAGCACATGTGGCTCCCCGAGTGGAAAGCTCGGCAGAACGCGAACGGCGGGAAGAAGGTCTTCACGGAGGACTTCCCGAAGTTCGCGCTCTGCGGGCGCCACGGCCACCTCCTCCGCGAGGCGGGGGTCCGGGTGTACCGCTTCGCCGAGGAGGTGAAGCGGGAGGAAAGCCGCAAGGCCGACCTGCTCTCCTTCCAGCCCTTCGCGGACCGCTTCACCGGCAAGGTGAAGCCGGGACCGAACGCTGGAAGGCAGCCGCGTCGGCCGCAGGTCGGCGCCGACATCGTCGGTGGCGGACTCTCCCGCTTGGCCAAGGAGGACGCGGTGAAGCGCACCTCCGAGACCAAGCAGGCCGAGAAGCCTGCCACAAACGGCGCGGCCGCCCCCGCGGAGCCGGTGGCTACGACACCCGCGTCGTAGTCCAGTCCTGACCAGCCAAGTCTCTAAACTGGCAACGCGCGGGGGAGCGATCGTGCTCCCCCGCTCAGACAAACAGCTTTGTTTGTCTCCTCGCACGAGCTCTCGAAACATCTCGAGGTCTCATGCGAGATCCTTACAACTCAACGTCGTCGCGGACGCAAAAACGCGGGGTGAATCACTCTTGGCCATGGTGGTCAAAGGTGTCCTTCACTCACACACGTAGTCAAGCAGGAAACACGAACGTATAACCAGGTAGGGCTGGTATCGAACGTGGAGAACATAAGTCTTGATGAGTGAACGAAAGGAATCAACATGAAGAATGTTGCATTCGTCACCTACAACAGTGTAGGTGATAGTCTTTCGAGCGGTTGGCACGACGGTCCGTCGGACCGACGCGCCCTGGTTCTGCAAAGAACCACGGGCGACGGCGCCAGTGTGAAACTGGAGCCGGGGCAACGAAGTGACCAGATCAGCATCCTCTGGGGGGAACTCCAGAAGGCTCTGCCTGAGCTGGATCACATCGTGGTCTACGTCGGTGCGAACGGATCGCAACGTGCCATCGCGCTCGCCGGGCAGCTGCCCGCGTCCAAGATCTCTTTCGTCGGCTGTGACTGTGGCATCCTCCAAAAGGAAGCCATGATCCAGGCGGCGGGATTGACCGAGGCGCGGCGGCTTCTGTGCGAGTGCGGTGGTCACCGGACCATGAAGCGGCTTTACACCCACTTCATGGAAACCGGGACGTTGCACCCGTCGGGCTGATGCTCTCGCTGACCGAGTGGTCACACGCGTGGAGCGTGAGTTCGGGGCTACTGGCTCCCCCGAACAAGCTGCCAAAGGTGAAGGCACTCCACAATTCCCCATGTAAATTCACACCACCCCAGCCGCCAGTTAACACTTAGGCTTTTGGGATGCCGAGAGGCGAAAGGCGAATACATGGGCCCCCGGGACAGAGAAGTCCCACATCACAGAAGCTTCGAGACAAACGCTGTTTGTCTCCTCGCACGAGCCATTCATCACTGGATGACTCATGGGAGGAAAAGCTACAAGCCTTTATTGCAGAAGTGGAAGGAAATACCCTCGACCATACTGCAATGGAGCACAGCGCAAGGCGGAACGGCCGCCATGCGTTGTGGGGATTCTCGGCAGAAACCCCGAAGGCGTCACATGACGCCAAACCTCGATCGCGACGAGGACGTGCCCGAGCAACGTTTGCGACGTTGCAGAGCATGAGCGGGTGTCGTCGACATCACCCGCACCGGCTTCTCCCTTTCCGGTTGGGTAGAACCGGACGCGTCTCAGCGGAATCTGAGACTAGTCGAGGGCTGGTACCCTAGGTGACGAAAAATAGGCTCTGCACTTCACTGTGCAAGGTCATCCAAGTCGGTCGCTATGCGACCAGCGCGGTAACCAAATCAGACCCTCTCGCCTCCCGAGCGAGACTAAAAAAATCCGGCGGGTCTCCTGCAGTCATTCGACGTCGGTGCTCAGGCACTCCCTCTTCGAGAGGAACGACGGTACCGATGATTGCAGGGTGCGGTTGGCAGACCGCATGGAGTACGTAATTGGGATGATCCTTCGGGACGTTCCGCCTAGGTGAAAATCCTTGGCCCGCACAACACTGCCGCTACTTCTGGGTGAGCTGATGCGCTTCATCGCTCGCCCACCCTCTCGAGTCGATCTGTCTGTGCTTGTCCACGACATATCGCCTCAAGAGGGGGAACTGTTCATCACAAATCAAACGGGTCGGGTGGAGATCGTAACCATCCGAAGTTCTGTGTATTCGAGTATCGTTGCTTCTTCTCGCGCGGGAAGAAACAGCGAATGCTTACACCACGCAAGGGTGACCTTGCGCGGGGAAGAGTATGAGAACCAAAAGGATTCTGCTCCCATAACAGAGTCCAAAAAAAACGGTGACGTGAGGCAGAGCGGCTGCCATGCGTCGGGGTTCCCGAAAGAGAGAAGCTTCTCCCAAGAAGCAACTCTCTTCGAGGACTCTGAACCAAGTTCGGACACAACAGATCCTGGCCGGGTCTTTGTGAGTGATCTCGAGCGAGGATGCTCGTGGTCACCCGCACTCTTCATCGTGAAGGCGCGTAGCTCAGTTGGTAAGAGCGTTGGGCTGATTCCCTGAAGGTCGGTGGTTCAATTCCATCCACGCCTACTTCAAAATTTGGGTCGGATACAGAATGGGAAGTCGTTCACCATGCTGGTCCGAGGTTCTCCACCCGAAGTGGAGGACTAAAGGGCATTCTCCAAAGGATGCACCAAAAAAGAACGATAACGTGAGGCAGTGCGGCTGCCATGCGTTGACCAACCCGATCACGTCGGGACTCGAGGTGCTGATCACACCTTGTAGAGTGACTCGGTATCAGGGCCTCATTGGGGTACCTGGTACCAAGTCACACCGCAGCTCTTCTGCGAGACGTCGGTCAAAGTTGACATGCGTAGTCCGACGTTACCTTCGGACGACAGCTCACCCCGGACGAGCTGCCTACCCGTCGATATGAACGTCTCGCAAACTCGGGTGAGTGACGTGCTTGCCACTCACCCACCCTCTCGAGGTGATCAATGCTGGTCGCCTCAAGAGGGTCATGCATGGCGCTGAGACCGCGAACAGTTCGCGACTTCGGCGCCATGTACTACCCCATCCGCCCTGACCCCCGTCACGTCGCTCGCGAGCGACGTGACACGCCCCACAACCCCAACCAGCTCGTCGCTGCCAACCTCGTCGCCCTGCACGACAAGAAGACGCAGCTCCGCAAGGAGATCTCCGCGCTCGCCATCCTCGGCGCGCAGGTCGTCACGACCTCGTTCATCGTCGGGAAGGACCGCGCCGGCAAGGACATCGTGAAGACGAAGTCCCAGCCGCGCGGCCTGAACGCCGAGGAACGCGCGCGTGTCCTCACGATGCGTAAGGAGATCGACGACATCGACAAAACGCTCCGCCTCCTCGGGCAGTAGCGACGCGTCGATCTTTCCGGTCGTAAGGAACCGGACGTGACGAGCGGAATCTCGTCTCGGGGGGATGGCTTCATCCCCTCCTCCCACGAGCTCTCAAACGATCGAGGTCTCTTGGGAGGAAAAACGTACTTTACAACACATGTAAAAATATCCTGCGTTCCTTCCGACATCGAAGCGCATTCGATTTCGAAAGGAACGCAGGACAGGACCTGCTCCACACACCCACACCAAGGAGAGACATCATGTCACAGCCCACCGTTTCCCAGACCCTCCGCCGCGTCAAGAAGCTCAAGGGCCGCATGGCCGAGCTCCAGGCGCGCGCCGCGAGCGTGGTCCACTACGAGACCACAAAGAAGCCCGACTTCGACTTCGACGCTCTGCGCAAAGACCTCGCGAAGGTCCGCGACGAGCTCGTGGGTCTCAAGGGGGCGATCGACGTCGCGAACGCCACCGCGAAGGTGAAGTTCGGCGACCGAGACATCCCCGTCGCCGAGGCGGTCACGCGGCTCCAGGAGCTGAAGGCCGAGCTCGCGTGGCTCCCCACGCTCCACCTCCGCTACGGCGTCGAGAGCCAGGCGGAGACAGACTACGACGAGGCGACCGGCCGTCCGGTCCGCCGCACGCGCGAGGTCACCTACGTCTCGGGTCTCACCGAGCCGCAGCGAGTGGCCGAGCTCGAGCGCCTTCGCGACTGCTTCGACCGTCTGAACGACGCTGTCGAGCGGTCCAACCACGTCACGCCTGTGGTGTGGGAGGAGCCTTCGGCTTCTTCCCCCGCAGCGTAGCGGCCGGGTAGCGGCGCGCACCGGAGAGAAGCATCGGGTTTCGTGAAGAGAGAGTTGGGAAGACGCGCCTTGGCGCAGACGCTCGCTCGATCCGAACGAAAAAAATAAAGAACGCGAAAGCGATCTTTATAAACAATCCAGACAACGGCATCGACACGGTCTTCAGCGGTCAGAGGTCAGAGCGTAAGCTCCGAGCCCTCAGCCCTAAGCCATAAGTCCTCAGCCGTCAGCACTGACTGTACCCGATTCGTAATCCGGTCACGCCGCGACCCATTTCTCACAGATGTGCGCACGGTCTCGGAGAAAGATCGTGCATGCGTCGCTTGCGAACGGACCTCGGAGTTTTCTACCCCGAAAGGTCCTGGGGCTAGCCTTACTCGCTGCGTCCTTCGTAGTCCGCAAGGACGAAGAAGGAACAACTCGTCCTTTAACCGCCGGCTGCCCTGCATGGTGCAGGACAAGCTTCGTAACGAATCCTTCGTCAGCCAGGACTCCTTACAGCAATGTAGGGTGCGGGGTGGAACCCCGGCCACGCTCCTGACGAGGGACAAACCGTTGCGCAGCACCGGAACGAGGACTGCTGAGTGAGGATACTTCAATCCAATCCGGACCGGGTGCGTCGTGGGTTCGCCCACCGACGCATCCAAAAAAATCCGGGGATCCGTTCGCAGGCACTTCATCGTCGACGGCGGCACCTTACCCGTGCCTTTGCCGCCGCGCCCTTCGTAGCCTTTGGCGAAGAAGGGCCAACACGTTCGTTGACTCCCACAGAGAAGTGGGACGAGAACTACAGGCCGAGGTTACTTCGATCAAAATGACCGAGGTGCCGCCGTCGCGATGATTTCTTTCTCGGGTTCAGCGCTGCTGGACCCCTCCTACAAGCTCTCGAAAAAATCGAGGTCTTCTAGGAGGAATACGTTCCTTACAATCTTGGGGATAGGACTGCAGACTGAGGTTTCTTCGATCAAAGAACCAAAAAAGACCTTAGTCACTCACTTGTCCGTACTCCCCACCAACAAAAAACCGCCGTCCGACGGAATCGGACACACCGCATGACACCCCGTAGAACGGGGCACATAGGAGAATCATCATGCAAAACCTCGCCAACCTCACCCAGACCGCCACCACCGCTCGCGCTTCGATGCGTCTCACCACGCACCCGAACAGTGAGGGCGCGCCCGCCTTCCGCCGCTCCCTCCAGGAGCAGACGATCCAGGTCCTCGTGACCGGGACCCTCGGCGACACCTTCTACGCGAGCGGACGTGAGCTCGCCGCCGAGGCACTCGAAGTGCTGCTCCGCGCTTGCGCGGAGTGCCCCGAGTTCCTCGCGCGCGCCCTCGTCTGGGCCCGAGAGAAGGGGTTCACGAAGGCGGTCCCTGTGCTCGGACTGGTCGTCCTCTCGGGCGGCCGCGGTCGCACGAAGGCGCTGTTCGAGACCGCGTTCCCCCGCGTGATCCGCACCCCCGACGACCTGCGCGCGTTCGTCACGCTGTGCAAGTCGGGTGCGATCCCGGGCCGGAAGGGTCTCGGCGGCATGGCGCTCAAGGCTGTGCGTGCCCATCTTGGCGGAATCTCGGAGTACCACGCGGTGAAGTACGGTTCGGCCGCTTCCCGCGAGGTGACGCTCCGCGATATCCTCCGGATGGCGCATCCGCGACCCGAGACGGCCGCGGTCGGCGAGCGGTTCGGCTGGCTCGTGAAGGGCAGCGAGGCGCTGGGGTCTGACCCCACGCTGAACCCCCAGATCCGTGCGTTCGAGGCTTTGAAGCTCGCCGCAACCGAAGAGGAACAGGTCGCCCTGATTCGCCAGGGACGTCTGCCCTTCGAGGTTGTCGTGCCGACCGTCAAGTCGACAACGCCCGCCATCTGGGCGGAGCTGCTCCGGCAGGCGCCGTACTTCAACTTGCTCCGCAACCTCGTGACCTTCACCCGGCACGATGTGTTCAAAAGCGAGGAGAACGTGCGGTACGCCGTCGCGAAGCTCACCGACCCCCGAGCGGTCGAACGCTCGAAGGTGCTCCCGTTCCGGTTCTTCGACGCCTGGCGTCGGTACACGGAGACCGAAGGGAATGACAGCCGTATCGCGGATGCTCTCCGCGCTGCACTCGAGCTGTCCTTCGTCGCCATGCCGACGTTCGGTGACCGCACGGTCGCCATCGGTACGGACGTCAGCGGTTCGATGAGCGGACCGATCTCCGACAAGGGATCGACGAAGTTCATCGACATCGCTGGCATCTTCACCGGTGCGCTCCTGCGGCGCGTCGAGGGGCGAGCGATCCCCCTCCCGTTCGAAACCGTGGTCCACACGAACGTCGGTCTCTCGCCCCGTGATGAAATACTCACGACGGCCGAGAAGATCGCGCGGATCGGTGGTGGCGGCACGGCGGTCGGTGCACCGGTGGAGTACCTCTTGGCTCACAAGGTCAAGGTGGATACGTTCATCGGTATCACCGACAACGAGGACTGGGCGTATGGTGGTGGGTACCGTTGCTCCGGCAGCTTCCTTGACCTCTGGGTACGTTACCAGAGAGAGGTCGCTCCGGACGCACGAGCGTACCTCGTCACCATCGCCCCGTACCGCGACGCCGTCGCCCCCGCGGGGACGAAGGGGGTGCGCTTCATCTACGGATGGAGCGACGCCGTGCCCCGGTTCATTGCGCAGGATCTCGCCTCTGGTGCAAGCCAGGTGGAGGAGATCGAGCGCATGAGCTTGGGAACGACGGTGGATCCGGAAGAGGATCCCACTACGGAAGAGGAGGGCGCGTAACCCTCCTCTCCTCCCACGCTGTGGGAGCTTGCGAACCCCCATGCCGCTTGGCATGGGGGTCCCGTCAGAACTATCGATGCGGTCGATGGCTGTGACGGGAAATCTCCTAAAAACGCCGAAAAAATAAGCGGGTCCGATGATCATCAGGCCCGCTTTACGCTTAAAACGACCACAGCCCGCTTGACAATCTTCGCAAAATGTGATAAGGTTTTTTGTTCCCAAATGGTCTGGTCAGGGGTATCGAGACGATCGATAATTCTGACGAGGCCAGGTCTGTATGCGCTCATGCTGCAGATTGATGGTTTCGTGAACAGCGTTTTTTACAAGGAGAGTTAACGTGTCCACAAACACCGAAAGCTACTACGACGACGTCCGGCTCAAGTGCACGTACCCTGGGTGCGGCGAGCAGCCCGCTCAGATTGCGGCTCGCGTGCTCAGCATCGAAGCGATGCAGAACAAGATCGAGAAGGACGAGGGCGAGAGGCGGCGGGTGAAGGTCGCCGACCTCGCCAACTTCGTCCTCTGCAAGACGCACGCGAGGAAGTCGGACGAGCGTGGCGTCAGCACCTACTGGTTCAAGAAGACCCTCGAGAAGGTGGTGAAGGACGAGGCCGAGCAGGCCATGAAAAAGGCTGCGCTCGAGGCGGAGGCAGACCGGAAGAGAGCGGCGGAGGAGAGGGCAGAGACTGCCCAGAAGGAGGCACAGCTGCGAGCCGCCGACGAACGGAGGGAGAAGCAGGACAAGGCGCGCGAAGACAAGAGGGCGAAGTCGGCAAAAGTCGCCGACGAGTTCTTCGGCAAGTTCATGCCGAAGGACTCCGAGCTCGGCCCGCGGCGCCCCGAGCGCACGCGGCAACGAGCGTAGTCGACCGCGACTGCGCAAGGACCCACCCACTGCACGTGGGTGGGTCCGCTACTTGACCCGAGCATCACAGGATGGTCAGATCAAGCAGCGCACATCCCGTTCCCTTCCGACTGATCGCAAGGTGCGGTCGTTCGAAAGGGGACGAAATGGTTTCGACACGGACGGAAACCGAGAGGATGCGTGCCGTGGCGCCTAGGCCACGTAAAAAATGGGCAACCCGTAACCGCGGCCTAATAGCCAAAGTTGGATCTGACTAAACATCAGGTCCCGTCTACCGCATTCTCTCCTCGTGGAGTGCGGATCAGGCGTCAACCTCACAAGGATGCTCCCGCGGAGTTTCATGGTTACCGCTGGGAAAAGATCGTCATGATCTGCTGGTCTGGAGCATAAAATCCAGGCAAGGCCGCTCAAGCCTCAAGAAGAGCTACGCGCGTAGTGTCCTTTCCGAATCTCTTCGTGGACCCGGGTTCGATTCCCGGCGTCTCCACCCTTCGCCCCTCGACAAGCTCGGGGCTTCGGGTGGCATAGCCACCAACCTCTCACTTTGATCCGCGGTCCGGTATTTCCGGACCGCGTTTCTTTTTGAGAATACATGTGAGAATATATTTTTATTGCTCTTTGGAAGGAGAATTCATAATGCAAAAAAGTTTTCCATTCATGAATGGAAAAAAATATTCCGCGACAATCGCTCGCGGAAAAAATGGTTACATCAACATCCGTGTGTTCCCCGGTGATCCGCAAGTCGACGACGGAGATACACTGATCGAAGTGCTGTATGGCGATGACGAAGAAGAACTTTCGCAACGCGCGACAAAATTTGTAAACGAGCGTGTGTAAGATGCGCTGCCGCGCATCTTTTTTATTTTTTATGCACTCTTGACACGCAAATTGTTGTTGACGGGAAAAAAGTGTAGTATACTTGATCTTAAGAGCGCCCATGCTACTAAAAGTCGATCGTGATGTGCATCTCATGCGTCACACGATCGCAAAAAATCTCGCTCTAAAAGGAGGTGAGCACCATGGCAAAGAAGAAAGCAAAGAAGAAAGCCGCTCCAAAGAAGAAGGCGGCAAAAAAGAAGAAGAAAGCGTAAGCTTTTTCTTCTCTGAAGAACGATCTGAAATGAGTCAGATCGTTTTTCTTTTTCTTTCTTTTGTCATTCCGGGCTTGACCCGGAACCCAGAAAAAAGCCAAACGTGATTACGTTTTGCTTTTCTATTTTGTTTTTTACGTTTCTGGTTTCCGGGTCAAGCCCGGAATGACAAAGAGGGGCGAGAATGATAATATTGGTTGGAAATTTTTTTCTTGTTTCTCAAAAATTTTTACCGTGCCGTAGACACCGTCGTATCCGGGAAGAATGTTGAGTTTCCCCTCACGTACTCGTTGAATCGCCTCTGCTATTTTTTCGTTTGTTGCAGTTGCAATTCGTTCGCGTGAAATAGCAAGCAAAATTTCAAACTCCGAACCAAGACTGGAAATCATCGCTTTGTACTGCGTAAAAACCGCCTTCGACGCCTTTCCTTTGCCGAGAGCTTCACCAATAATTTCCTCAAGTGGCACAATCGCTTTTGAGGGCTGTGCGTGCATTATTCCATCATTATGATCACGATCAGCAAGCGCATACACGCGACCGAGTACGCCACGCGTGAGTGGCTTTCCGCATTTCGGACAAATACCTTTTCTCCGTGCTGTCTCCTCTGGTTCACATACGAAGTCGCACGCGCGATGACCGTCCACATGATATTTTCCTTCTTCAGGAAAAAATTCGATAGTAAACGGAAACCGCGTGCGATCACGATTGCGCAACACATTCATGATCGCATCATAACTCGGTGATTCGAGTTCAAATACGTTTGCTTCACGACCGAGATTGCGAAGTCCGTGTGCATCAGAATTTGAAATCAACATCACGTTGTCGAGTTTCGATAACCGTCCGTTCATCGCGGGGTCTGAGGATAACCCTGTTTCGATCGCATGAATATATGGGGTGAGTTCTTCAAAACACTCTTCGAGCGAATCAAATCCGGATTCTGAACCAAAAACTGAAAACCATGGTGTCCATGCATGCGCGGGAACCACTATGCATCGCGAATCAGCATCGAGCGCAATTTTAAGAATCTCTTTTCCTTCAAGCCCGAGAATCGGCCTTCCATCCGAGCGCACATTGCATTCAAGATGTTCAAGTGAAGTAATAATTTTTTTCGCCGCAACGATCGATGGTGAAAAAATGAGTAGATGGAGCCGACGCGTGCGGCCATTCTTCTTATAAATACATGAAACTTCAGTCGCGAGAATAAAGCGGACTTGCCGCGCATCCGCAGCAACTGGCGCAGCTTCATAACTTCCCTCGCCATCTTCTTTTATATACTTTTTTTTGAGTCGAAAAAGCCCTTCCTCCGCTGGCTCAAGCTTCTCCTCAATCTCTTTCATCCACAGCGGATGCGTAAAATCAGATGTCGCAAGAATATCGATCCCCTTCGCTGATGCCCACGCCGCGAGATTCGAAAGGGTAAGATTCTTCGAGCAAGCGCGGGAATATCGCGAATGGATGTGGAAGTCAGTGATGAATTGCATAGTATTTTTCCGATCGACCTCCCCTGCCCCTCCTCCGAGAGGAGGGGAATTTACGCTTTTAATCCTTGTTCAAGAGGGAAGGCTTAGAACGTCCCCCTCCTCTCGGAGGAGGGGTAAGGGGAGGTCGATCGATTAATGATTCTTACTCGGCAGCGGAGATTCAGATTTTTCTTCACGCCCCTCACGCAATTCTCGCATCTCCCGTCGGAGCTCCCAACCCGTTTGTTCCTCAAGTCTCTCGGCAAGCTCCAGCATCGTCTCCGCCGCGAGTGAACCGCACTTCGTCGGACCTGGCTTCGGTCCTTTTTTAAAAATATACACAAAGTCAGGCGCAGCATCGTGCATCTCATCCATTTCTTTTCCGTTATCATTCACCACGATCACCTTATCGTGCCCTTCTCCCGCCTTGCTTATCACATTCTTTTTCTCTTCGTCAACACAATGCACTGCGTGGAAAAGCGTGCGCAAACCGGAATGTTCGACTTTCTGCTGTTGCCACTCCTTATTTCCGAAGGTCATGAGTTCAACAATCGCATCTTTGTGTGTACCGAGTACCTCAAGCAACTCCTTCGCGTCGGGATAGAGATACTTTTCAATTTCTTTGAGAACCTGAGAAAATCTTCCTTTAGATTGCTCTGCTGAAGCGTCGTCGAGCAAACCTCGGCGCTGCAGCTCCGTAAACAATTTTTCCGGATCAAAAAGTCCGTTGTGCGCTGCAACAACCTCGTCATATGCAGCGGTGTATTCTTCCTCGGAAACACCCGTGGCAGCAAGCAACGCCTCCTTAAATTTCACGGTATCAAGCAAGGTGTAGTCCAAATCAAAAACTATCTTCATACAAAAATAGTATGGGGGAGAACAGCGAATATGACTAGATCCTCCACCTTTTCTGGATTCCGGCTCAAGGCCGGAATGACAAAATGGGAAGGTGTGATTAATCCAGTGTCGCTTCACCGTACAAATGATACGCGAAATTACCGTAACGCCATTCTCTCTGTGCTTCTGGCGGTGCAGGTTCAATGACATTTCCCGACATTTTTGGAGTTGCGCCCGGCGCAACAGAAATGCCGCCGCCAGTGTTTCGAATGATGTTGTTTTCAATCGTCGGTGATCCGTGAAGCACCACAATCCCCGCGTTGCAATCTTCGATGATATTTCCGCGCACGATTTGTGTGCCGCTCTGCACATCAACTCCTTCATGACCACAATCCGAAATATGATTTTCGATCACTTGCACCGGCGAATGCCCCGATGAAACCGCACCCCAAAGTGTGTGGCGAATGATGCTATGCCGAATAACACTGTCTGGTTGTTTTCCGATCGGATTCAAACCATTGCGGTTGTATTCAACAGTCACGCCATCAAACACGCTGCCATTTCCTGAAAAAATGATCGATTCCCAATCGGCGAGTGCGGGATGCTCTGCGCCAGAAGTAAAAAGAATAGGTTTTTCTTTCGTAGCGATCGCGGTAACTTTGCCGATCACTACGATTCCACTATGGGTGATGCCGTAGGAGCGAAGTCGCGTCGGATCAAGATCATTAAAACCGTCTGCGGGCACTTCGTCGCCCCAACCGCGATCATCTTGCACTAAAAATTTCACCGTTGTGCCGGGTTCAACGAAAAGATTCCCTATAATAATAGTGTCGCCGGTGATCGTGATCGCGCCGCGCCACCGCTCGTTGCCAAGATGGAGTCCACTCCTCGTCATGTTCTGTACGGTTGCGGTCGAGAAAAAAAGCCATGCAACAAACGCTGCCGCAAGAAAAAGAACTGTACCAATGAGAATAACAACGCGTTTCATAATCCTCCAAGACATCTTTGCACGATCACCGCGGCGAGCGCATCGGGATCATGACGAATAAATGATCGATGAAGTGGGTCGCCGGGTTTCTGGACGTAAGGACGAGAACTCACCAAATCCGCAGCAAAGTACCTTGCGTGTTCTTCTGAAGATCCGCGAACAGAAGCAACCGCCGCGCCTTCTTGCGCATACTTTTCAAGAAGTTCCGCGTCGGGCATGACATCATTATACGTCACGCAATCCACTCTTTCTTTTCCGATGTAGCGCTCAATCTCTCCCACAAAATCGCGCACGGTGAATCCATCAGTGTGCCCGCGTTTCGTCATCAAGTTACAATTATATACCACCGTTGCTTTGGAGCGCGTGATTGCTTCGGAAATTCCTTTCACGAGCAAGTTTGGGATGATACTGCAGTACAAATTTCCAGGACCGATCACTACACAGTCTGCGTTTTCGATCGCCGAAACCGCTTTCGGATTCGCATACGCAGGTGGCTCCAATCGTAAAGAATCGCGTTGCCGAATAATTGCTTCGTTCAAAGCATTTTCACCGATGCAAGCATGCTCACCATCACCGCACACAAGTGCGACGTCACCGATAGTCACCGGAATCACTGATCCGCGAATCGCGAGCACCATTCCCGAAACACGCACCGCTTCTTCAAAACTTCCGGTCACTTTTTCGAGTGTCGACAAAAAAATATTGCCGAAGTTGTGCCCCTTAAATCCACCTTGATCGAATCGGTAATTAAAAAGTTCGCGCATGATGTTCTCTGCTTCGGAAAGTGCGACAAGACACTGACGAATATCGCCGGGTGGAAGTACACCGAGTTCATCACGCAACACGCCGGTCGAACCGCCATCATCCGCCATCGAAACAATTGCGGTGAGATGCACGGGATATTTTTTGAGACCGGAGAGTAAGGTGAATTGACCTGTGCCGCCGCCGATAGTCACGACAGATTTCATAGACGGGGGTTGTGAGGTGGGGAGGTTACTAGGTTATGAGGTGCGTAGTTATGAACCTCGCAACCTCATAACCTCCTAACCTTTTAATGAAACCCACACATGATCAAAAATCATCCGCTCGGTCGACGCTACCGCGGCGTCCTCAATCAGCACACCGAGTGGCGTCCCTTGCGCGTCGAGTGAAAAAAACGCTACTTTCGGTCCATAGATGATCGAGTACGTTGGTGATCCTTCTTTTTTACTGAGCCAGCGTCGCTCGGCGAACGCTTGATCTTCTCCACCAGCACCAACCGCAATCACGTGAACGTGAATCTGACGATTCACGCGCTCCTTTGTAAAGTGCGGATATTCTTTATAAAGATGTTCACGCAGCGCGAGCGAAGAATATGCGCGATAGGTTTTGTCGACGCTCTCCGTCATTGTGCGCAGTACGTCATCGAGAATGATCGCGACACCTTTTGTGCCTTCGTAATATTTCACCGTCGGTTTTGTACCGCCATGCACGTGGAGCGATCGGAGTTCGGGAAGTGCTTCGGCGAGTGAACGTTTCAGCAATGAAATCGATTGCTCGCGACGCGCGACAACCTCGAGCAACTTCTCTGGATCCTCTGCAACAAAAAATTGTTTCTTATGTTTTTGATACATTCCGACGAGTGAGCGCTGCTGCAAACTTTTGAGCACTTCGTACGCGGTGCCGCGATTGAGGTTACATTCCTTCGCGAGTTTACGAACTGACGATGGGCCGCCGGAGAGCAGCACTAAATACACTTTGATTTCCTTATCGGTGAGGCCAAGTTGCTGCAGCACGTGAGGGATCTCCATAGGCTTGGAGTGTAACATGCTGTCAAAAAATTCTCTACAGTTCTTCTTAAATAAGCCTATTTTTCGTCAAAAAAAGAAAAACACCGCCATCTAAGGAGGGCGGTGAATCATCTGTGGAGAGATTCCTCTTCGCGGAGCTTCTGGAGAAGGTACGCCATCACGATCACACGACGCTGGCGTCGGATAGAATGGCTTATGCGCATGGCGGGAAGTGGAAGAAGCAGCGCGGCGATCAAACCGACGCTGAGCGCAATAGGGTGAAACGCCCCGATCACCATGAACCAAATGAAAAATACGACGGCGCCGAGCGCGAGAATGGCAGATCCGACGACCCAAGCATCGGCGATCTTTTGCTTTCTCCGCTCCCCCACTATGAGCATGGCGAGATCATCGAGAGAGTGCTCGAACGAGAGAACAAGTACTCGATTCGCATCATCAGGAGAGAGCATGGAGGCTCTCTTTTTCTCACCGGCCATCGGTCACTCGTCTTTTTGGTCTTCGCAGCAATGGTGTGTCGCCGACTCATCCTTCTTCTGATCCAGCGCATACCCGATCAAGCGGCGACGGTGATTGACATGACCGCTGAACACGCCGGCGGCCACAGTGAGCGCAGAGAGTACGACAAAGAAAAATCCGAGATCCCGTCGACCGTCCATCACCCCCCACAAGAGGAGAGAGGCGACAACCATCATGACGACAACGAAAGCTGTCGCCGAATTTCCCTTCATTGTGTATTCCCTATGGAGTATTCGTAATGCACACTTGTCATTCTCCCTCACCAGTCTTTTGACCTCGTTCGCCTCACTGCCCGTCATCACCGTAATTTTCATCGGGAACCTCCATCGTGACCAAAAAAAGTGGCCAACGTGAACCTTAACAACCGTTACATAAAAAAACAAGGAGTGCACCAGACGGCACACTCCTTAGGTTTTCGTGTCTTTGTTTGGATCGATGATGACGACTCCGCGGTCGCCCTGGTCGGGGTTCGGGTCCTCGGGCGGGAGCGGAGGGAGCGGGTCGGGGACAGGAAGCTGCGGCTGCGGACGATCGTCACGACGCCGCTTCTCCTGCTCCTTCCTCTTGATCTCTTCGATGATCCAAGGTGCAAGCGGCATGACTTACCTCCTTTCTTGTGTCTATGTGAACCGTAGCAGTAGCATTTTTAAAACGCAAAACCGAACCTTGTCATTCCGGGCTTGACCCGGAATCCAGAAAAAGCAAAACGAAATTACGTTTCTGGATTCCGGATAGCCGTCGTCACGGCTTCCGGAATGACAATGTAGGAAAGGCCGATGTAATGAAAACAGGCACCCTGATTTTTTGATCTTCGATCAAAAAACAGAATGCCTGTTTTTAAAAAAGCGCAGGGTTCCGGCGACCACCTACTTTCCCAGGAGCGAGTTAGCTCCAAGTATCATTGGCCCTACGCTGCTTAACTTCCGTGTTCGGGATGGGAACGGGTGTGGCCAGCGTGGACGTGTCACCAGAACTCTGCGCTTTTACCTTACTAACTACGGTCCGATGCACATGCATCGGACCGTAGCCTCTAGGGCCGCAGACTTCTGAAATACAAATCAGCAAAGTTTTTATGGTTTGATTCGTCTCTGCACGATGTTCTATAACGACAACAACATCTTCGTGCTTCAGTGGTATTGAGAGCAACGGCTTATTAGTACGGCTCGGCTGAAACCCTTGCGGGCCTTACACCTGCCGCCTATCAACCAGGTATTCTCCCTGGAGCCTATGAAACCTGATCTTGGAAGAAGTTTCGCGCTTAGATGCTTTC
>SXGT01536184.1_pt1 | contig 20746 bp, 18 predicted proteins | sample 3176221 | NCBI WGS metagenome assembly SXGT01 (sample SAMN11356862, study PRJNA531348) | freshwater metagenome | isolation source: freshwater sample F1-120 | place: China: Fuxian Lake, Yuxi | collected 2017-12-25
ATCCCGTCGCGCAGGGGCGTCACCAGCCCCACCCTGGCCGCCCGGTAGATGCCCGCCAGCTGATCCCGGCGATAGGTGCGGTTGAGATAGCGCACGGGCGCCCAGTCCATATCCGCATAGGCGCCGTTCACGTGGCCCGCGAGGGCGTCCAGCCGCGCCCGCAGGTCCTGATAGGTGTCCACCTCGTCGCGCGAGATGGGGGTCACCTGCAGCAGGAACACCTCGCCGCGCATGGAGGGGTTGTCCTCGAGGAACTGCTGGAACCCCAGCAGCCGCTGTTCCAGCCCCTTGGAGTAGTCCAGCCGGTCCACGCCCACGATCATCGATCGGAACGCCGAGGACGCCGCCATGCGGTCATAGGTGCGCTGGCCCAGCGCCGAGTCCCGCGCGGCGATGAAGCCGTCCACGTCGATGCCGATGGGGAAGACCCCGCCCTGCACCGTCTTGCCGAAGGCCTCCATGCCGTTGTCGCCGACCTGCCGTCCGCCGGCCTCGGAGGTCACATAGTCGCGGAACAGGTCCAGCCACTCCTGGGTGTGAAATCCCAGCAGGTCGTAGTCGAACAGGGACTCCACCAGCCTGCGGTGGAACGGCAGGGTCACCAGCAACTGGCGCACCGGCCAGGGCGTGTGCAGGAAGAAGCCGATCCGGTTCCTGATCCCCAGCCGCCGCAGATCCCGGGCCAGGGGGATCATGTGATAGTCATGGATCCAGACGATGTCGTCGTCCTGGATCAGGGGCGCCAGCACCTCGGCGAAGCGGGCGTTGGTCCGCTCATAGCCCTGGCCGTACGACTGCTCATAGGCGGTCAGGTCGACCCGGTGGTGGAACAGCGGCCACAGGGTCTTGTTGGCGTAGCCGTTGTAATACTCCTCGACATCCTGGGCCTCCAGATCCACCAGGGCCACGGTGACCCCGGCCCGATCCTCCATCTTCAGTTCGCCGGTGAAGGTCTCGGTGGTCTCCCCGGACCAGCCGAACCAGATGCCGTCATATCGCCGCAGCGCCGCCGACAGGGCCGCAGCCAGCCCGCCGGTGGAGCTCTCCCCCGCATCCTTCGGCGCGGAGACACGGTTCGATACGACGATCAGGCGACTCATCTCACATCCGTCCAGGAACGGCTCAACAGCACGGCGCAGTTGATGATCCCCACAAGGGAATAGGTCTGCGGGTAGTTCCCCCACAGTTCGTCATCGCCCAGGGAGATGTCCTCGGACAGCAGGCCCGCATTGGTGCGGCGGCTCAGCATCTGTTCGAACATCTCGCGCGCCTCGTCCGCGCGCCCGTTCATGTGCAGGGCCTCGATGAACCAGAAGGTGCAGAAGTTGAACGCCGTCTCCGGCTCGCCGAAGTCGTCCGGCTCCACATAGCGGAACAGATACGGCCCCTTCTTCAGGTCACGCTCGATGGCGTCGAAGGTGGCCACCTGACGCGGGTCCTGTGGATCGAGGAAGCCCAGCTCCACCATCTGCAACAGCGAGGCGTCCAGCTCGGTCCCGCCGAAGCTGGCGGCGAAGCGGCCCTCCTCAGGCACGAAGGCTTCCTTCTCTATCCGTGCACGGATGATCCCGGCGCGCTCCCGCCAGACCTCGGCCCGATCGTGCAGCTTCAACTGGTCCGCAGCCTTGGCCAGACGGTCGCACGCGGCCCAGCACATCATGGAGGAATAGGTGTGCACCCGCGCAATGGTGCGGAACTCCCACAGGCCCGCGTCGGTCTGGTCGTGCACGGCGAAGGCGCGCTCGCCCACCTGCTCCAGGGCGTGGAAATCCTCCACCGACCCGGGGCGCAGCAGGCGCTGGTCATAGAAGGATTGCACCAGCGGCAGGACAATTTGTCCGTATACGTCATGTTGCAGATGTTCGTGCGCCTGGTTGCCCACCCGCACCGGCTTCATGCCGTGATAGCCCTCGACCGTATCGACGATGCGCTCGGTGATCGCGCCCTCCAGCCCGACACCGTAGACCGGCTGCACGTGACCCCCGGCCGCGTTGTCCACCAGGTTCCGCAGATAGGCGAGGTAGTTCTCGAGGATGTCGATGGCGCCCAGTCGGGTCAGCACCCGCACCGTGTAATAGGCGTCCCGGATCCAGCAGAACCGGTAGTCCCAGTTTCGCCCGCTCTCGGGGAACTCCGGCACCGAGGTGGTCAGGGCCGCGACGATGGCGACGGTCTCCTCGTGGGCGCACAGCTGGAGGGTGATGGCGGCGCGGATCACCGCCTCCTGCCAGTCCAGCGGCAGATAGAGGGTCCGCACCCACTGCTTCCAGTAGTCTTCCGTCCGCTCCAGCGCGGCGGCCACGCCGGCGCCCACCGCCTGGTCATAGCCCTCGTCCGGTCCGAAGAAGAACGACAGGGTCCGCTCGACCCGGAAGGTGCGCTCATCCAGCACATGGGACACCGGGCAATCCGTGGTCAGACGGAAGGTCAGGTCGGTGCAGTGATAGCGGATGTGGTTCGACCCCGAGGTGGTCGGCGCGGGCCGCGCGCCCCAGTCGCGGGCGGGCCGCATGCGGATGGTGACGCGAGGCACGCCGTGCAGCGGCCGGATGATCCGGGCCAGGGCGATGGGACGGTAGGTGCGGCTGTGCTTGGTGTGACGGGGCGCGAAATCGATGATCTCCAGCGCCGCCCCGTCCTCGGCCGTCAGCACCGTGCGCAGCACCGGCGTGTTGCGCACATAGGCCTGCTCCACATGCTTCTGGCCGACCATCTCGATGGACCAGAAGCCGTGCTGCGGATCATCCCCGTCCATCAGGGCCGAGAACACCGGATCGCCGTCCACGCGCGGCGCGCAGGACCACACGTGGCGACCCTGCCGGTCGATCAGGCTGGAGATGGCGCAGTTGCCGATCGGGGCCAGGTCCAGATTGGGTCGATGACCGTTCATGCGCGTTCCGCCAGGGTTTCAAGCCAGTCCATCACCGCCTCGGGGCCGGTCAGGCCGTGCAGGGCCGCCGTCTCGCGCGGCGGCCCCACCAGCACCCCGAATCCGCCCAGTCGGGCGGCCGCGTCGAAGGCGAACTCGTCGGTCAGGTCATCGCCGGTCATCACCGGGACGGCGCCCTTGAAGGGCGCCTCCTCCATGAAGGCGGCGAGGGCGCGCCCCTTGTCGGCGCCGGGCGTCTTCAGCTCCTGCACCATGTCGCCGGGCTGCAGGGTCAGGCCGTGGGCCTCGGCCAGGCCGCGCGCCAGCTCGCGCGCCGCGCCCGCCTGATCCGACGCCTGACGGTAATGCAGGGTCACGCCCAGCCCCTTGTCCTCGATCAGGACCCCTGGCCGGTCGCGGGCGAAATCCATCAGCGTCTCATGCACCTGCGCCATGTCCGGATGGGGGGCCAGCCGTCGCACCTGTCCGTCGGCGCCGCGCCGCTCCAGCCCGTGGATCCCGGCCACGCAGGGCACCACGCCCTCACAGATGCGGTCGATCTCGGCGATGGTGCGTCCGCTGAGCACCGCCAGCCGGCCGTCCAGCCGCTCCAGCAAACGGCCGAGCACGCGGCTGCGGCGGCCGTCGGGGCCGACCTCGCCGGGCGTGGCGGTGATGGGCGCCAGCACCCCGTCCATGTCCAGAAACAGGGCTGGCTGTTGCGGCAGGGCGGGCGGCGGCGACAGGGGCGTCACGGCGGGGGCGGCGTCGGTCAGCATGATCCTCATGAACTGTCTGGCTTTGCCCCGCACCCTAACGCGTGACCGCCCCCGAAGTTGACCCCCTGCGAAGCATTTTTCTTCGCAACTGCGAAATAGAGCCTCGTCGGCGTCCCGTTAAGGATTGTGTGGGGAGGCGTCGGTCTAGACTGCGTCAGGCGATTCGCGGTCCAGGGCGTAATTCACATGGTCGATCCCATCGCTTCCCTGAAGGGCAAGCGGGTGCTGGTCACCGGCGGCGGCGGCTTCATCGGCAGCCGCGTATGCGAACGGCTGGTCGAGGCCGGGGCCGAAACGCGCGCCCTGGTGTTATACACCTCATCCGGCACGGCCGAATGGCTGGACACCTCGCCCGTCCGCGCCGAGGTCGACATCCGGCGCGGCGATCTGGCGGACCGGGACTCGGTCATGGACGCGGTCAGGGACTGCGAGATCGTCCTGCACCTGGGCGCCCTGATCGCCATCCCCTATTCCTACGCCGCGCCCGAAAGCTATGTGCGGGTCAACACCCTGGGCACCCTGAACGTGCTGCAGGCGGTGCGCGACTGCGGCGTCGCCCGCATGGTCAACACCTCCACCAGCGAGGTCTACGGCACCGCCCGCTTCGCCCCCATGACCGAGGAGCATCCGCTCCAGGCCCAGTCCCCCTATGCGGCCTCCAAGATCGCGGCGGACAAGCTGGTGGAGTCCTTCCACCTGTCGTTCGGCGTCCCGGCCGTGACCCTGCGTCCCTTCAACACCTTCGGGCCCCGCCAGAGCGCCCGCGCGGTGATCCCGGCGGTGGCGGTGCAGGCCATCAGCGGCGCCACGGTCAATCTGGGCGCCACCCGCCCCACCCGCGATTTCGTCTTCGTGGACGACACCGCCGACGCCTTCCTGCGCGCCGCCGCCGCGCCCGGCATCGAGGGCCGGACCCTGCACTTCGGCGGCGGACGCGAGGTGTCCATCGGCGATCTGGCCCTGATGATCGGCCGCGCGGCGGGCCGCGACATCGAGATCGTCACCGACCAGCAGCGCCTGCGTCCCGAGGGCAGCGAGGTGGACCGCCTGATCGCCGACGCCTCAAAGGCGCGCGAGGCCCTGGGCTGGGCGCCGCGCGTGTCGCTGGAGGAGGGGCTTGAGCGCACCGTCGCCTTCATCCGCGACAACCTGCATCTGTACCGCCCGCAGGACTACGCCACGTGACCGTCGCAGCCCCTCAAAACGCCCCATGGGACGACCGCGTCTTCATCATCGCCGAGGCGGGGGTGAACCACGACGGCGACATGGACAAGGCCTTCGCCCTGATCGAGGCCGCCGCCGCCGCGGGCGCCGATGCGGTCAAGTTCCAGACCTGGCTGCCCGGCGAGATCGTCGGCCGGTTCAGCCACAAGGTGGACTATCTGGAGCGCACCACCGGCGTGCAGGAGAGCTTCTACGACCTGCTGGAGCGCCTGCGCATCGGGCTGGAGGACACCGCCCGGCTCAAGGCCGCGTGCGAGGCGGCGGGCGTGATGTTCATGTCCACCCCCGAAGGCTTCGACACCCTGGCCCATCTGACCGGCGATCTGGACATGGCCGTGGTCAAGATCGGCTCCAGCGAGGTCAACCATTCCGCCTTCCTGACCGCCGCCGGCAGGACGGGCCGCCCCGTCATCCTGTCCACCGGCGCCAGCACCCTGGAGGAGGCCCGCCATGCGCTGGCCGCCGTGCGCGCCGACGGCGATCCGCCGGTGTGCGTGCTGCACTGTGTGTCGGAGTATCCGGCCCCGGACGCGGAGATGAACCTGCGCGCCCTGACCACCCTGGCCGACGAGCTGGGCGTGGCGGTCGGCCTGTCGGACCATTCCCTGGGCGCCGAGGCCGCCGTCGCCGCCACGGCCCTGGGCGCCCGGGTGATCGAAAAACACCTGACGCTGGACACCGCCGCCCCCGGTCCCGACCACGCCGCCTCCATGGCGCCCGACGACTTCGCCGCCCTGGTCCGCGCCGTGCGCCGGATCGAGGCCATGCTGGGGGATGGAATCAAGCGCCCCCGTCCGTCCGAGGCCGCCAACATCTCGGGCATCCGGCGCAGCGTCGTGGCGCTGGACGCCCTGCCCGCCGGGACCGTGCTGAGCGCCGCCCATCTGGGCTGCAAACGCCCCGGCACCGGCGCCCCGCCCGATGATCTGCCGCGCCTGATCGGTCACCGCCTGACCCGCGCGCTGCAGCCCGACGAGCCCGTGGCCTGGGCCGATGTGGAGCCCGCCGGGACATGACGCGAACGGTCTGCGTGGTCTCCGTCTCCCGCGCCGACCGCGCCATGGCGGCGGTCGTGGGCCGCGCGCTGGACGAGGCCGGGGTTTCCGCACTGGCCATCGTGGTGGACGATCCGCTCGGCCCCGACAGCCTGATCGAGGATCACGGCGTGTGCACCCGCCGTATCCCCGCCTACATGAGCGGCGACGGCCCCGCCGACCTGGGCCGCCGCATGGGCGCGCTCACCGCCGCCTTCGCCGAGGTTCTGGCCGACGAACGCCCGGACGTCGTCGTCCTGACCGGCGATCGTTACGAGACCCTGGCCGCGGCGGGCGCGGCCTCGCTGGCGGGCCTGGTCATCGCCCATCTGCACGGCGGCGAACTGACCCTGGGCGCCATGGACGACGCCTTCCGCCACGCCATCACCAAACTGGCCCATCTGCACTTCCCGGCCACCGAAGCCGCCGCCGCGCGCCTGATCCGCATGGGCGAAGAAGACTGGCGCATCACCCTCGCCGGGGCGCCGGGGCTGGACCTGCTGATGTCGGCGCCGCCCATGCCGCGCGGCGACTTCTTCAGTGCCCTGAGCATCAATGATCCCGGAGACTTCATTCTCGCCACCTGGCACCCGGAGACCCTGACCGCCGACGGCGGCGCGACCGGGCTGGAAGCCCTGCTGGCGGCTCTGGCCGAGACCGGCCGTCCGATCCTGTTCACCGGCGTCAACGCCGACCGCAGCGGCGCGGGACAGGCGGGGCGCATCCGCGCCTGGGCCGAGGGCCAGGCCGCCATTCACCTGATCCCCAGCCTCGGCCCCCTCTACGCCCCGGCTCTGGCCCACGCGGCGGTCATGGCGGGAAACTCGTCCAGCGGGATCATCGAGGCGGCGGCCTTCGCCCTGCCCGTGGTCAATGTGGGCGACCGCCAGAAAGGCCGCGACCGGGGCGCCAACGTCCTCGACGCGGGCCCGGATCCCGCCGCCGTGCGACAGGCCCTGACCCGTGCGCTGGACCCGGCCTTCCGGTCCAGCCTGACCGGCATGGCCAATCCCTACGGCGACGGCCGGGCGGGCCCACGCATCGCCGCCCGCCTGGCATCGGAAGCCATCGACGACCGCCTCAGACAAAAATCCTTTCCCGAGGAGCGCCCATCATGACCCGTCGTGAACTGGCCCCCTATCTGCTGTCCGATCAGGCCACCCTGCGCGAGGCCATCGAGCGGCTGGACGCCGTGCGCGGCCAGCTGGTGGTGGTCATCGACGAGGACGGGCGGCTGCGCGGCTCCCTGACCGACGGCGACGTGCGTCGGGCCCTGCTGCGCATGACCCCCATGGAGGCGGGCGTCGAAACGGCCATGAACGCCGAGCCGGTGGCCGTGCGCCGGGGCCAGAACCCCGCCGAGATCCAGGCGGAACTGGAGGTGCGCGGCGCGACCCAGGCCCCCGTCATCGACCGGGCGGGCCGGGTGGTGGGCCTGTATCCCGAGCACTACGGCGACGCGGGCCGGCGCGACAATCTGGTGGTCATCATGGCCGGCGGACGCGGCGCGCGTCTGGCCCCCCTGACTCGCCACACCCCCAAGCCCATGCTGACCATCTCGGGCCGCCCGTTGCTGGAGACCATCATCGAGCGCCTGCGGGATCAGGGGTTCAGCCGCTTCCGTCTGGCGGTGAACTATCTGGCCGAGGTGATCGAGGGCCATTTCGGCGACGGCTCGGCTTTTGACGTCGAAATCTCCTATCTGCGCGAGACCGAGCCGCGCGGCACCGCCGGGGCCCTGGCCCTGCTGGACGAGCCCATCGAGGAGCCCTTTCTGGTCATGAACGGCGACGTGCTGACCCGGCTGGACTTCGCCCAGCTTCTGGACTTCCACGGCGATCACGAGGCCGCCGCCACCGTCTGCGTGCGGGAGCATCGGTTCGAGGCCCCCTTCGGCGTGGTGGAGACCGAAGGCCACCGTCTGGTCTCCATCCGCGAAAAGCCCACCTTCCGCTGGTTCGCCAACGCCGGGATCTATGTGCTGGGCCCCGACGCCCTGAAACAGGTGCCCGACACCGGCCACTATGACATGCCCACCCTGCTGGCCGCCCTGTCGGACCGGGGCGACACCGTCGGCGCCTTCCCCATTCACGAATACTGGATCGACATCGGCCGTCCGCCAGACTTCGAGCTGGCGCGCAGCGACTATGAGGCGGTGTTCGCCGCCGCGGCCACATGAGCCGAAGCCGCGTCCTCGGCCTGATCCCCGCGCGCGGCGGCTCCAAACGCTTGCCCGGCAAGAACCTGGCCGACCTGCACGGCCGCAGCCTGCTTCAGCGCGCCATCGATGCGGGGCTGGCGGCCCGAGGCATAGACCGCCTGATCGTCTCCACCGACGATCCCGCCATCGCCGAGGCGGCCCGCGCGGGCGGCGCCGAGGTTCCCTTCCTGCGGCCCGCCGAACTGGCCACGGACGAGGCGTCCTCCCTGGACGTGGTGCGCCACGCCATGGACTGGGCGGACCAGGACGAGCCCGGCGCCTTCTCCCATCTGGTCCTGCTCCAGCCCACTTCGCCGCTACGCACCGCCGGGGACATCGACCAGACCCTGACCCTGTGCCGCGATCAGGACCGGTCGACGGCCGTCAGCGTGACCCCCGCGCCGAAGCCGGATGTGCTCATGATCGGTCAGGGCGGCGTGCTGCGCCCCGCGTCCGAATATGGACACCCCCTCATCCTCAATGGCGCGGTCTATGTGCTGAAATGGGACCACCTCAATATCGGCGGCGCCTTCATCGCTCCGGATACGGCCTATCACGTCATGGACCAGCATCGGTCGGTGGACGTAGACACGTCGGACGACCTCGACCGGGCCGCGAAAATCCTGAAATCCTGATTTCGGATTCGCCTGCCTGACGAAGACTTGCGGTGGCGCGATAAATGCTTGCGCATCCTTACCAGATCACTAAGAGTCCGGCCCCGTCGGATCCGGAGTCAGAGGGAGGGGAAGCCGTGACGATGGAAACCAGTCAGGACCTCAAGGGGCCTGGAGCCAACCAGCGGTTCAGGGAAAAGCGTTCGGGGGATCGCTTTTACGGTGACCAGGGTCGTGGCGCGGGTCTTTACGCTGAGGTGCGTCCGCTTGGAGAGCCCCGGCCCATCACGCTCGAAACGGCGGACGAAACCCGCTGAAATTTGGCTTGCCGCCTCAGGAACCTTTTAGGACATCCTGTTCCTGAACGGTTTTGCTCGCCAACGGCGTGGCGTGGGTGGCACAGGCCGGAAGCCAATGCAGGCCCGGGGCCGTCTGCCGGTGGTCAATCACGCTTTCGTGTGACACAACCGATACGTTAAGAACTTTTCCTGCGAGGCGCGGCTTGCCCGACAGCATTCACCGTTCTGCGGCCTTCGTGAGAGATCGGCTCCCTGAATCGGTGTCAGGCGCTGCCGCGGGTCCGTCCATCGACGTTTCAAGCGAACACATGATGAAACTGGCGGCCGAGGCCGCTCAGCTTCGCCTGAAGGTGATGACCCTGTCCGCCGAGAACGAGCGGTTGAAGGACACCATCTCGTTCCAGCTGGGCAATCTGCTGATCCGGGCCAAGACCTGGCGGGGGCTGGTCGATCTGCCGGCCGGACTGCTGCGTCTTCGCCGCCAGTCGCTGGAGCGGCGCGGCCGGTCAGCGGTCCGCGACCCCAATCTGAATCCCGAAACGGCGGTGCGCCTCCAGCAGCTGAGCCTGCGTGTGTTCGACATGCGCGCCGACGAGATCATCGAAGCCGCCCTGGCGGAGTGCCGCGATCCCAAGGTCGCCATGCGCCTGGTCGCGGACCTGTCCATGTCGCTGCAGCTGGTCGACTTCGACAAGAGCATCGCCCTCGCGCGCAGTACGGTGGAGCACGATCCCAGCCCGCACCGGATTCTGTGGCTGGCCGGAATCCTCTACAATGCGGGCATGATCGAGGAGCCGCTGGCGCTGTACCGCCGGCTCGACGAGGCCCACGTCACCATGCCGGCCAACGCCCGGCTGCGTCGCGATCTGATCGAAGGCCTGGCCCGCATCCAGCGGTCCGGCCTGGCGGTCCCGGCGCGACGCGCCATCAAGCCGGTCAAGGACCGCTCCCTGCTCTATGTGGCGGCCAGCTCCTTTCCCCATCACGTCACCGGCTACGCCGCGCGGACCCACTCCCTGATCAAGGCGGTCAGCCGCCAGGGCTGGCGCGTGGAGGCCGTGACCCGGCCCGGCTATCCCGCCGACCGCAACGACGCCCAGCATGTGACCGGGCGGCTGGGCGCACAGGAAGTCGACGGCGTCGTCTATTCCCGCCTTGCCGGGCCGCCGTCCAACGCCACGCCGTTCGATCGCTATTGCGACGACGCGGGTCAGGCCCTGCTGGAGCATATCCATAAGGTCCGGCCGTCCGTGGTCCAGGCCGCTTCGAACCACGTCAACGCGGCGCCCGCCCTGATGGCCGCACGCAAGGCCGGGCTGCCCTTCGTCTATGAAGTGCGCGGGCTCTGGGAACTGACCAGCGCGGCGCGCACGCCGCATTGGGAAGGCTCCGAACGGTTCGAGTTCCAGCGCCGCCAGGAGACCCGTGTGGCCCAGGAGGCCGACGCGGTCGTGGCGATCTCCAACGGCCTCAAGAACGAGCTGATCTCCCGCGGGGTCGACGGCCGCAAGATCACCGTCGTGCCCAACAGCGTGGACCCTCAGGTCTTCAGCCCGCGCCCGCGCGATCAGGCCCTGGCCAGCGAAATCGGCCTGGATGACCGGCGCGTGCTCGGCTTCCTGGGCTCCATGACCGGCTATGAGGGCCTGGTCGATCTGATCACGGCGCTGTCCCATCTGCGTCAGGACGGCCTGGACGTCTGCGCCCTGCTGGTCGGCGACGGACCGGCCTTCCGCGAGGTGCGCGAGGCCGCGCGCGTCATGGGGGTGTCCGACCACCTGATCATGCCCGGCCGCGTGCCCCACACCGATGCGCCGCGCTGGTATTCGCTGATGAATGTGGCGGTCTATCCCCGGCGCCCGGCGCAGGTCACCGAGCTGGTGCCGCCGCTGAAACCGCTGGAGGCCATGGCCATGGAGCTGCCTGTGGTGGCCTCCAACGTCTCGGCCATCTCGGAAACCCTGATCCACCGCGAGAACGGCTTCCTGTTCAACAAGGGCGACGTGGGCGAACTGACCGACCTGCTGGGCGAGGTGATGGGAACGCCGGACCGGTCCATGGCCGTCGCCCGCAACGCCCGCCGCGACGTCGAGCGGCGCTTCACCTGGTCCCGGGCCGCCGCCAGCCTGGACGATCTCTATGCCCAATGGGCGCTGAAGGCGGCCTGAGGCAGGGTCGCTCTGATTGACCCCGGGCGCGGCCGTCGATATCCGCATTGGACGCAGCCATGCCGGGCGCTGAGCGTGCTCAGCGTCCGCCAGCCCAGGAGCCGGCCGCTTGAAGACCATCCGTCGACGCGCCGCCAATCCCGTCCTTCGCTGGGAGCCCGCCGGGCCCAACCAGCAGTATCGCGTCATTGTCCGCAATCAGGACACGGGCGAGCGGCGGTCGATCTATGACGGCTTTCGCACCGAATGCCGCCTGCCGCCCGACTTCCGCTTGACGCCGGACCAGTTGGCCTTTCGCGTCATGGTCCGCCCCGTCGATGACCCTGAGGCGCGCTTCGCGCGGCTGCATGACTATGCGCCTATCCCGCGGCTGGGCGACGATTTCGAAACCCCCGCCGAGGATCTGCTGATCGGCGATGCGGCGCCGGGCGCCGACCAGTATCGCCTGCTGGTCAAAAAGCCCGACGTCGATCGCCCGCTGGTGGACATGGTCCGGGCCGAGCCCCGCTTCCTGCTGCCTCCGGGCCAGCTCAGGGACGGTCAGTTCGAGTACGACATCCTGCCCAGGGTTCGCGGCCGATGGCGCAACCGCAAGGGCCTGGCGGTCAGGACCGCGATGATCGTGGCGGCGGACGAGCGCGCCGAGCGCCCCGTGCCTCTGCCGGCCGACGAGACCAGGACGATCCGGGGCGCGCCCGCGCGTCACGCGCCCGGACGGCCGGACCGGCTGGCTTCCGAGGCGGTGTCGACCGGCTCCACCCTCCTGATCGCCGTGGACGTCACGGCCCGGCCCGACCTGGCGCCCCTGGCCGATCCTCGCGACGTGGCGGCGCGCCAGTGGTGGGCGGGAGACGGAACGGCGGCTGTGGAAAGCGTCGTTCTCGCCCTCGAGGCGAACGCTCTCAAGGGATTGTTCTTCATTGATGTCCTGGCCGGAGAAGCGCTGGGCGACGACTTGGTCCGGCGCCTCACGGACACCCTGAAAAAGCGGGGCCATGGGCTGGGGCTGATGGTCAATCCCGAACCGTGGCGGGGCCTGTCCGGCGACCTGGCGGAGATGAACGACGTCGCCGCCACATCTGTCGCTTGCGCCCGTTACGAATCCATCGTCGGCGAGGCGCCCGGGGCCCTCAGCTACGGCCCCGGACTGCTGGGCGCGGACACCCTTGCCGAAGCCAGGCGTCTGGGCGTGAAGGTGGTGCTGGCGGACCGGGCGGAACAGCTGGGCCTGCCCGCCTGGATGCGCTGGAGAACGGCCCCCTTCGCGGCCTATGACGACCTGCTGGTCATTCCCGCGTCCATGGCGCTTTCAACCCCCGCCCATCAGAGGGACCGGGTGGTGCGCCACGCCCTGAACGCCGCGGACGCCATGGCGGCGGATGCGGCCTCGGACCTGACCGCAGCCGCGGCCCTGGCCCGCCCGGACGGCCTGATCACGGCCCGCATCGAACCCATTGAGTTGTTGCGCAGGTCCATGGTCCGCTCGGCGGCCCAGGCGGAGGCCTGGAACAAGGCCATGGCCGACCGCCTGCCCGCCTGGGCCGAGGCCGGCTGGGAGCGCAGTCCGCACGGGTTCCCGGTTCTGGCCGACCGGGACGAGATCAAGGTCGAGATGATGACCGCCCTCATCGCCGGGCTGGGCCGCGCCGGCGTGGCCGCGATCAATCCGCGTTCGGCTTTCACGCCCGGCCATCTTCGGTCCTGGGCAGAGACCCGGGAGGCGTTTGAGCCGCTGGTCGAGCAGAGGCGCGGCCCCCGACGGTTCCGCCCCTCGGCCGTCAGACGCTATGACGCCGCCTTGCTGCAAGCCCTGAAGGCGACGCCCGCATGAGCCCGGCTCTGTCTCCCGTCAAGGCGCTGGTGAGGACCTGGAAATCGCTGGGCGCGCCCTCGGGGGCCGGCGTCGTTCTGGCGTTCGGCCCGCAGGGACCGGACCTGGCCCGCGCCGCCCAGGAGGCCCTGACCCCCGGGTCCCTGACCCTGCTGCACCCTGACCGTCCGCCGCCCCGCGCGCGCTTCGACACCGCGCCGGACTCCCTGGCGGATCTCGCGGCCGCCCGGCCCGGCGCCTTCGACCTGATCCTTGCGGGCGGAGGCCTGGAGACCGGCGACCTGTCCCATGTCCGGGACCGCCTCGAGGCCCTGGTCGATCTTCTGGCCCCCGCAGGCGTTCTGGCCGTCGCGATCGACACCCTCGCCGCCCCGGTGGCCGCCGAGTTCGACTCGCTTCTGTTTCCCCATCTGGCCCGCACCGGGGAGCTGGGCGAGGATTTGCCGATCCGGGCGCCTCTGCCCGCCGCCGCCTGGATGCTGCTGATCCGCGCCTCCGGGCTGACGCTGGAGGCCGCCGACGGCTTCGGCGGCCAGAGCCTGCCCCGGGACTACGCCGACCTGCATGCCGCCCGCCTGGCCGCCTACGATCCGGTTGAACTGGCCACGGGAACCCTGCGGCTGATCCTGCGAAAATCCGGAGACGAGGCATGAGTCTGCTGGACCAGGCGAAGAAAGTCCTGCGCACCGGCCGTCAGGTCGTGCTGCCCCGGCCCGAGGACAGGGACCCGGCCGACCAGGCCGCGTGGGAAGACGCGGTAGCCCTCTGGAACGCGCTGTTCGCGCCCTTCTCACCCCTGATCGAGGACGCGGACGTGCTCGAGGTGGGATGCGGCGACGGTCGCCTGCTGGGCGCGCTGGCGGCCACGGGACGGGCGCGGTCCGCCCTCGGCCTCGACCAGCACGCCTACTGGAGCGGCGAAGGCGACGGGGCGACCTGGCGGCCGCGCGACATCCCGGGCCTGGACCTTCAGACCGGCCTCGCCCCCCTGGACGCCCTGGACGAAGGCTCGGTCGATCTGATCCTGGGGCGCGAGCTGGACGGCCTTGTTCCGCTCGCGGGGCTGGAGGATCGCCTGGCCCAGCTTTACGGCCTGCTGCGGCCCGGCGGCGAGATGCTGGTGCGCCTGCGCTGCGGGGACGGAAGCGCCCGACCCGACGCCCCCGGCTACGGGTTCCTGACCCCTACGGCCTGGACGGCCCTGATGCTGGGCGCAGGCTTCGAGATCGCGGACCGGCGGCGCGTGTGGCGCACTCCGGCCGAACAGGGCCTGGCCGCCGAACATCTGGCCCAGGCCTCCGACGACGAACGGCTGACCGCCGAGATGCACCTGCGCCTGGTCCGGCCGTGGGAGTCCTGGGAGCTGGACGCCCTGCGCGCATTCGGCGACCAGCGCCGCGCGCGCAAGAAGAAGGCGGGCTGAAACGGCCGGGCGCTGTGTCCCGGCCGCTCCGGCCTAGTCGCTGAACCGGTCCACCGCCACCAGCACGCCGGCCATCTGGAAGATGGTCTGGGTCAGGTCGCGCAGGAACGGCAGCAGGGTCGAATCCGGCTTGGACATGACCAGGATGCGGTCGCCCGGCATGGCCCGGCCGCCCTCGCGCAGCTGCCCGTCCTGACGGAACACCAGCACATTGCGGCGGTCGGCGCGGGGGGTGTAGCCGCCCGCGGCCCGCACATATTGCGACACCGACTGGCCGGACTGGGCCAGGATCGACTGGGGTGCGTTCACCTCGCCGGCGATGGTCACCACCTGCGAGCGGCGCGGAATGACGATCACGTCGCCGGTCTCCACCCGCACCTGGTTCAGGTCCTGACCGTCCAGGGCCAGGATGCCGAGCGGTTCAACCTGCCGGACGCGCTGAATGTATTCGGTCACGAACGCCAGCGAGGTGGCCCGGGACTGGGCCTCGGCGGGCGAACGGGCGGGCGACAGCAGCACCGTGCGCTCCAGACGCTCCAGCCCTTCGTTCAGGGTCTGGCGCTGGGCCTCGCGCACGCTCTGGCGGCGCAGGTGGATGGCCTCCATGTCCGCGTCCGCGTCGATGGCCACCTGGGCAAGGACCTGGGCCACCGTGGTCCCCCGCACCTCGGTGAAGACCGACGGGCCGCCATGGGCGCCCTCGACCCGCACCAGCACATTGGCGGGGCGGGCGTCGGATTCGAACTGGACCCGGTCGCCGTCCATCAGGGTGAAGGCCGAGAACTGGTTCAGGGGGATGTAGGCGCTGATGGGCTGGCCGTCGCGCACGCCGAACACCGCCGCATGGGTGGCGCCGGGCTGGGGCCGGGCGAACTGCATCAGTTCGCCGCCCTGGCCGGTCTGGCCCGCCAGTTCGAAGGTGAACGGCGCGCGCACGTCGCCGGTGACCGAGACGATGGAGCCCTGCTCCTCCACCACGATGGCGTCGCCGGTGCGGAAGCTGACCCGCGGCAGCATGCCTTCGCGCAGGAAGTCATAGAGATCGGCGCGGGCGATCACCTCGCCCCCGCGCAGCACCCGGATGCGTCGATAGCTGCCGCGGGTCGGATCGATGCCGCCTGCGCGCTGCAGATAGACGATGAGGGCGTCGTCCGAGGCGCCGGGGAAGGCGCCGGGCTGCTCCACGGGGCCGGTGACCAGAACCCGGGTCGAGGCCGTCGTGATGGGCGTGGCGTAGACCTGGACGCCTTCGTTGTAGATGCGGCGGCTGGCGCGCTCGACCACCACGGGCGCCTGGGACGCGGTCACGCCCGCCAGCCGGATCGGGCCGACCCCCGGCACCACCACATTGCCCTGGGCGTCGATGGTCAGCTCGTGGCTTCCCTCCACCATGCCCCACAGGGTGACCTGGACCGTGTCTCCGGGCTGCAGAATGTAGTCGGGGTCCACCACCGCGGAGGAGGCCTGCGGAGCCTCGCCCCCGAACATGTCGGCGCCGAGCGGCGGCGGGCGTTCGCCGCGACGGTCCTGGATGACCAGGGCTTCGGGTCCCTGGGGCGCGGCCTGCTCCGGCGCCGTGCGTGTCGGCGCCGCCGCGCCGGTCTGGGCCTGGGCCAGACCGGCCGGCGCCATGAGGGCGGCGACGAGGGCCGCGATCTTCAGCAAGCGAGAACCGGTCATTCCATGTGATCCCGAATGATCGAATAGATGAGGGCGCCGACGCCCCAGAGCAGGGCCGAACCGATCAGCACGGCGAAGACATTGCCCAGACGCCGCCACCAGTTGGACTGCTCCGGCTCGCGCGGCGGCACATAGGCGACCACGTATTTGCGGTCGTTGATGGACTGGCGGCGCACGCTCTCGGCCGCCTGAAGGGCCGTGGTGTAGGCCTGCTGGGCGAACTCATAGTCCATCAGCACCGCCTGGGCCTCGATCTGACGGCCCGAGGCCTGTTCCCCCGGCGTGGACATGGCGCGCTGCACGGCGCGGGCGCGCTCGGCCTCCAGGGCGGCGATCTCGCGGCGCAGACCGGTCAGCTGGGGCGCGTCGGGCTGGTAGGTCTGGCTCATGGTGGCCAGTTCAGTGCGCTTCTGGGCCAGCTGGCTGTCCAGGCTGCCCACCAGGGCCATGGCCTGCTGGGCCGGGGTGGCGACATCCACGCCCGAGAACCGCTGTCCCTGATATTCCGCCAGTCTGTCCCGGGCGGCCTCGTATTCCTCGCGCTTGCGCTCGATCTCGCGCTCGGCCGCCTCGATCAGGTCGGTCATGGCCCGGTCCGACATGCGGTTGACCAGTTCCTCGCTGAGGGTCAGCACGCCCTGGCTGAGGCGCAGGGAGTCTTCCGGCGTATAGGCGCTGACCTCCACATGGGCGGACTGGGACGCCGGGTCGTGGCGCACCCGCACCTTGTCGCGCCAGAAGCGGGTGGCCCGCTCGCGGTCCGCGCCCGGCGGCAGGATCGACAGCGGATCCAGGCTGAACCGGGCGTAGGCTTCGTTGAAGGCGTAGCGCTCGCGCAGGCCCTCCACCATGGCGTGGGACCGGATGTATTCCTCCACGATCCGCGCATCCAGGGTGTTGGACGTGGGGGCCGAGATGCCCAGCACGCCCAGGGCGTCCATGGGCGCCGCCTCGGCGCCGCGCACGGCGAAGGAGGTCGAGGTCTGATACTGGGCCGGCGCCAGCAGGAGCAGATACAGGGCGTACAGGATCGTCGGCCCCAGGATGAACAGGATCGCCGAGCGCGCCAGGATCGTCCGTCTGCGGCGGGTCTTGTCCAGACCCTTGTTGACCGGAACCTCGATGGTGGTCATGCGGCGCGCCCTCTGGCCACGATTTCCATGTAATAATCCTCCGCCGCGTCCAGGCTCTCGAACGGCACCGCCTCGCCCCGGTCCATGACCACGGCGCGGGTGCAGAATTCGCGAATTGTCGACATGCTGTGAGACGTCATGATGATGTCGGACCGCGCCCGCCGCTCGGCGAACGCTTCCTGCGCCTTTCTGCGGAAGGCGGCGTCGCCCACGCTCAATCCTTCATCGATCACATACACCTGAAAGTCCACCGCCAGACTGAGCGCGAACGACAGCCGCGATCGCATCCCCGAGGAATAGTTGTCGATGGGCTCGTAGAAATAAGGGCCCAGTTCGGTGAACTCGCGCACGAAGGCGGTGACCTCCTCCACGTCCTTGCGATAGATCCGGCAGACGAATTTCAGGTTCTCCGCGCCGGTCATGGTGCGGTGGAACGCCCCCGTCAGCCCAAGCGGCGAGGACACGGTCACCGAACGCCGGATCTCGCCCCGATCCGGCCGCTCGACGCCCGAGATCAGGCGCAGCAGGGTGGACTTGCCCGCCCCGTTCAGGCCCAGCACCGCCGTCGATGATCCGCGATAGAACACCAGATTGGTGGGGCGGATGACCGGCCGCTTGCCGAACCGGGTGCGATAGGACTTTTCGACGTCGATGAGTTCGATCATGGCGCGGGCTCAGGGCTGCAGGTCATAACCGCTGATGCGGTAGAGCCAGTCGATGAACAGACCAGCGGCCAGAAAGAGCACCCCCAACGAGAGCGGATACCAGGGATTGTAGAGTTCGCTCTGGAAATCGCGGATCGAGGCGTCGCGGATCCACTCGACCACATGCGCCAGCGGATTGTACTGGACGATCGCCAGGAACTCGGGCGGCAAGCTGCCGAGGGTGAACCACAGGCCCGAGGTGAGCAGCAGGATGCGGCCGATCGGGCCGGTCAGCTCGTTCCAGGGATCGAAGGCGCGCCCGATCTGCGAACTCAGGAAACACGCTCCGTAGCACAGCAGCAGCAGGGTCCCGCCCGCCTGCAGCATGGGCAGCGGCTGATCGATCCAGGCCGTGAACGGCAGGCCGAAGAAGGCGAACATGATCAGGACGAACAGCACCAGAACGATGAAGTAGGTCAGCGCCTCCAGCAGGGTGCGCGCGGTGATCACCTCGAACGCGTTCACCTGCGGATACTGCATCAGCACCCGGTTGGCCCGGATGGCGTTCCCGCCCCGCGTGATGCCGTTGCGCAGGAAGAAGATGGGTATGATGGCGGTCAGAAAGAACACCACCAGGCTTTCGCCCGCGCCCGCCGGACGCGCGATGGCGCTGAACACCACCATCATGACCACCAGCAGGATCATGGGCGAAATCAGCGCCCAGACATAGCCGGCCGAGCGGCGGCCATAGCGGGTGCGGGACTCACGAAGGAGCAGACCGTGAATGGTGCGCAGGCTGGACAGGCCGGCGTCCTGAACCTGCCGCAAGTCATCCCTGAACCGATCCGTCAGCACCATTCAGAACCGCCTATGGGTTTCGCTCAGGATGCACGGGGCAGACGTGCTTGCAACCGTAACCTTGGCGCGGGGCCATCCGTCAGGGTCAGCGAGCCTGCGAGAATTTGGCGGTCACCTCCTCGTACGGATCGACGACCCGGACGTTGCGCGTCATGTTCTTGTCGCCGGCGCTGTAGCCGAAGCTGATCACCGTCCCGCGCAGGGTGTCGCCGCCCAAGGGCGCGAAGGAAACAACCAGATCCACGTTCACTGACAATGGGCTGCCGTTTTCGTGGGTGAGCTCGACAAAGCGCGACATGAGGTTCCCTCTGGTGGATTGCGAGACGAGGCGGGAATACAGGGTAAACGGCGGTGAAGCGAGGCGAATTTTCCGCCCCGCCGGGACTTCTGGTCCCCGCCGTTCTTGACGCGCGAGGAAGCCCTAAACTACAGCTTCAACGGTTAAGGGGTGCGGGAGGCCGCTTCCGTATGGAAAACGCGCACGCGCCATGACCACACCGTACGGCCCTCCCTGTTTCTCGTCGGTCATCACCGCCGCGCGGGTTCGCGACCTGACCGGCGCCGACCCTGCAAGCCCTTCGCCACATCCGCATGCTGGAGACGTTCGTGACTGAGACCATCGACCCGACGCCGCAGGTCAGCCCGACGCCGACGCCCGCCCCGGCGCCGAAAGGCAGGACCAAGAAGAGTCAGGGCGTCGCCTGGCAGAAAATCTCGGACAAGATCGACGAGTTCATCACCAAGCGGCCCGACGACCAGTTGGCCACGTTTCTGGCCGACCTGCGCGAACTGGACATCGGCCGCAAGGACCCCAACCATTTCTACCGGACCCGCGAACTGGTGCAGCCGCTGGGCAAGGCCATCCTCGACGCCATCGACCGCACCTACGACGACAATTTCCACTATCCGGACGTGATCGCCGGGCGCTACTCCACCTCCACCATCAGCCCGATCCGCTACCTGATGGGATGCGTGCGGCCCGACACCACCGCCATCGTCGAACTGGGCAGCGGCTGGTCAGTCAATCTGTTCCAGATCTATGTGGGCCTGGGCCGGACGCGCTCCAGAACCATCGCCTACCACGGCGCCGAATATACGGATGAAGGGCAGGAAGCCGCCAAACGCCTGGCCGCCCATGACGGCGCCATCGACTATCACGCGCACAGCTTCGACTATCGCAAGCCGGACATCTCCTTCCTCAAGGAGGCCAAGGGCCACGTGCTGGTTTTCACCCGGCACTCCATCGAGCAGGTCGATCTGATCGACCCGAAGCTCTATGACATGTTGCACAAGCTGGGAGCCAAGGTGACCCTGGTGCACATCGAACCGACCGGCTGGCAGCGGGACCCGATTCTGATCACCCGGCGCAAGCAGAAGGATGGCTCCTTCTTCGAGGACCTCGGCAAGCTGAACGCCCAGGACGTGTTCAGCGCCCGGCGCCAGCTGGAGAACGCGGCCTGGTGGTCCTGGCGGCTGGACTACAACATCAACCTGACCAGCATCATCAGTCAGGCCTACCGCAACAAGAAGATCCGCGTGGTGCGCCGGGAATACGATTTCGCCGCCATCGGCAACATCTTCAACCCGTCCTCGCTGTACCACCTCGAGTTCATCAAGCCCGCGGCCTGAGCCTTCCGCTCAGGCGTGGAACGGTCAGACAGAAAACCGGGCCGGCTGGATGCAGTCCAGCCGGCCCGGGATCCGGCCAGGTAATGGCGTCACGCCCCGCCCGACTTCGACCGCGTGACAGGGATTCGATCAGGCGCCCCGCGCGAGGGCGGCGCGGTTGAATTCGACGATCTGTTCCGGCGTCAGGAAAATCTCGTTCGAACCGGAATTGTATTCGAAGCCCTGCGCGACCGGCGTGCCCTTCTCACCCATACGGTTGACGGCATAGTCGATGTCGCCCCGGTGGAACCGGATGGTCGGCGACAGCACATAGTGATCATCGAACTCCAGGGTCAGGTGGCTGTCGTCCGCCGGGCACATG
>SXGT01586649.1_pt1 | contig 20744 bp, 21 predicted proteins | sample 3176221 | NCBI WGS metagenome assembly SXGT01 (sample SAMN11356862, study PRJNA531348) | freshwater metagenome | isolation source: freshwater sample F1-120 | place: China: Fuxian Lake, Yuxi | collected 2017-12-25
AGCCGTTCTTTGACGAGCTGCCGGCCGACGAGTGGGCGGCGTAGCTGGGAGACCTGACGGTCTGCTGGTTGGCGGAGCCTTGCGCGGATCGGGCAGATCAGCTGGAACTGACGTGAAATTTGGCGGTTGACCGGGGTGATCAGCTGGCGCAGGCTCGTCGCTGACGGCTGGGATAATATTAGTCGGGGGCGCCATGGCGCTGGCGGGGTGGTTCAATGGGCGGGGACCCGGTTTGCGTGTCCTATGCATCCGCCTACAAGGTCGTGGATCCCTCCTTCCACAACTGGATGGGTCTGGCGATGGCCCTGCGCGGCGAGCAGATCTCCGACTTCCCGCTGTGCAACAAGAGCTTCAACCTCTCGTACTGCGGGCACGACCTGTGAGCGCGCGCGGACAATCCCGGCGGCCGCCGCGTCTCGACTGCGCTCGACACGAGCGGCTTCGGTGCTGCGGGGCCGTCCGACGCTCTTCCCGAACGCAGTCGAGCGGTGAGCGTCGAAGTCCCCGCAGCCTCCGCGCCCGCGGGGAGAAGCGGGTGACGACATGCTGAAGGCCCTTTCCGCGCGCGTGGCGCAGAAGCACCGCACCATCGCGTGGCCCGCCCGCGAGCCGGTCCTGCCCGACCGGTTCCGCGGCCGCCCGCTCTTCAATCCCGCCGGCTGCCCCGCCGGCTGCCGCCGCTGCCTCGACGCCTGCCCCGTCGACGCCCTCTCGAACGAGGGCGGCCTGCGGGTGGATCTCGGTCGCTGTCTCTTCTGCACCGCCTGCCGCGAGGCCTGCCCGGCCGGCGCCATATCCCACGCAAGGGACTATCGGCTCGCGGCCCGGAAACGGTCGGAGCTGGTTGTCGGACCCGGCTCCCTGCCGCCGGCGCGGGCGCTGGCTCACGAGATGAGGAGAGTCTTCGGTCGCTCGCTCAAGCTGCGGCAGGTGAGCGCCGCCGGCTGCAACGCCTGCGAGTCCGACCTGAACGTGCTCGGAACGGTGGTGTTCGACCTCGGCCGGTTCGGCATCCAGTTCGTCGCCTCGCCGCGGCACGCCGACGGCATCGTGGTGACCGGCCCCGTGTCGCAGAACATGCGGCTCGCGCTGGAGAAGACCCGGGCCGCCGTGCCCTCGCCGAAGCTCGTCATCGCGGTCGGCGCCTGCGCCATCTCCGGCGGTCCCTTCCGCGACCATCCCGAGGTCTGCAACGGCGTCGAGCCCCTGCTGCCGGTGGACCTCTTCATCCCGGGCTGTCCGCCCCATCCGATGACGGCCCTGCACGGGCTGGTCGCCCTGCTCGGCCGGCTGTAGCTCCGCGCCCGCCCGGACCGGTCCCGACATGGGACGGGAAGCTCCGATTATTGACACGGGAGCAACCATGGCGTACAGGGCGCCGGGATCACTCGGGAGGTGCCCTGATGGAGATCCGATTTGCGTCCGGCGAGGCCGACTTCGAGGCGGTCTACCGCCTGCGCCATGACGTGTACCTCGAGGATGTGGGCGCCCCCATCGTGGCGACCGGCGAGCGGCGGCTCACCGACGAGTCGGACGTCTCCGCCCGCCAGATCCTCGCGGAGGAGGACGGTCGGGTTGTCGGCTGTCTGCGTCTGCAGTGGGGTGCCGACGCCCCCTTCGACGCGGGAACCCGGCATGCCTTCGACCTGGAGCGCTTCACCGCCATCGTGCCCGAGGCGAAGATGGGCGTGCTGACCCGCTTCGCCATCGTGCGCGAGCTGCGCGGCTCGCTGGTGTCGTTCGGGCTGCTGGCGAAGGCCTGCGAGTTCATCCTGGAGCACGACCTCGACCTCGCGTTCTGCGACTGCAAGCCGCACCTCGTCCACCACTACCTGAAGCTGGGCTTCCGTCCTTTCACGTCCTGCCATGCGCAATCGATCGCCGGGCTGGTGGTTCCTCTGGTCTCGGTGGTGGGCGACGTGGCGTTCATGGAGCGGGTGGGGTCGCCGCTCCTGGGCCTTTTCGAAGGAAGGAACTTCGATTCCCGGCTCGTGGCCCGTCTCTCCTCGGTGCTTCCCGAGGAGCCCACCGTGCGGGTGCTCTCGAACCTGGAAGAGGCCTCCAGGTGGGCCGAGGAATACGGCCGCTGGTCCGCGGCGGAGGCCGAGGCGGCGGGGGTTCTCGCCGGCATCGAGGGCGCGGCGCTGGCGCGGCTCATCGAGCGCGGCCAGGTTCTGACGTGCCGCCGGGGCGACAGCGTCATCCACGAGGGCATGGCGGACCGGACGGTCTTCGTGATCCTCGGCGGCACCGCGGAGATCGGCGTCGGCGGTCGCACGGTCGACATCGCCAACCGCGGCGAGGCGGTCGGCGAGATGGCGTTTCTCACCGGCACCCCCCGCCAGGCGGACGTGGTCGCCGCCGGCGACGAGCTGCGCGTGCTCGCCCTCAACGAGCGCAGCGTGCGCGGCCTCCAGCAGGCCGACCCGTCGACGGCCGCCACCTTCTTCCACAATCTCGCCCGCGGCTTGTGCGAGAAGCTCGCCACCGCGAGGGCGCGGCGCTGGCGCGGCATCGGCCAAGCGGTCGTGGCGACATCGGCGGCAACTACAGGTCGAGAACACTGGCGGCGCATTTGTCGAACAGCGTTCCGGCCTCGACGTAGCCCCTGAGCACCTGCATCGACGTGTGCCCGGTCGTCCTGGCGATGTCGCGTTCGGCGGCACCGGCCCTCGCGGCCTCGGTGCAGAACCCCCGGCGCAAGCTGTGGCCGCTGAACATCTCGGGGTCGAGGCCCGCACGTCGGGCTGCCCGTTGAACAACGTGGGCTACGGCACGACCATCAAGGCGTGCCCTTGGAGGGCCACCAGGGTCAAGGCGCACGAAGATCGGCCCCTCGAAGAAGTCGCTGCGCTCGGCCAGGCAGGCGATGAGCGGGCTGGTGGAGACGTCGGTAATGGGGATGACGGTCTTCGGGGTTCTTCATTCTTGGCGTCCTCGTCCTGATTTCCGAGGGTGAGCCTCGGCGCTGAAGCCACCACATCGCGGCTCCCCCCAACTACTGGCGGCTCCGTGGAGTTGAGCCCTCTCGTTCACGAGGTCGGTTGGCGTGATCGCGACCCCGATGCAGCCAGCGTCTGAATGGCTGCGACGCAACCGCTGAGGCAACCCCAGGTGTAGTCGTCGGACTTGTGCTTGGTCACGGTTGCGGATCGGAGTGCAGCCTGGGTCATTCGCGCTCCGACTGCTCCGCCCGGGAACGATCCGCACGAATCGTCCGTGATCTCGTCGCTATCGATGGCCCGAACCACCGAAGCCCACACTTTCACCCCGTGATCCGACTGGTACGTCTCCAGTTCCATCACCTCGAACACGAAGTGACTCGTCAGGGACGAGTCACCGTTCTCGTGGAGGACGTCCTCAACGTACCGGAACCCTGCGGGAGTTCTCCGCTCGCTTGATTGGGAACCCATCACCTGGTCGTGTCGGATGATCGCCTTGTCCTGCTTCAGCCGCTTGTGGCTTGCCATGTCCTTCGCTCCGTAGTCCTTCATCTGCAAGGGGGCGGCCCCGGCACCGGAGCCGCGTCATCGGGGCTCGCTGGTATTACGGACGCCCCCCTCGATCTTGAGCCCACAACCAGTTCCTTTCGGTCGGATTCTGGTTCGGACTTGTGGCACGGGGATCTGCTGGTTGATCTCCGGGGGACTTCTGGACCGAGAGCTACTGGGCGACGGAGGAAGTCGGCTCGACCTCGTTGAGGCGACGGAGCAGCGTGGACTTGGGCACGCGGAGCATCCTGGCCACCTGGCTCAGGGAGTGCCCCTTCTCCAGCAGGGCCAGGGCGGGTCGGACATCGATCTCAACCCGGGGCCGACCACAGTGCTTCCCGGCTGCCTTGGCACGGGCGACACCGGCACGGACGCGCTCCTGGATCAGCGCCCGCTCGAACTCCGAGATGGCGGCGATCAAGGTGAACAACACCTTGCCCACCGGGGTCGTGGTGTCCACCTGCTCACGGACGGACACGAAGGAGACGTTCAGGACCCGGAACTCCTCCAGTGCCGTCAACAGGTGCTGGGTGCTCCTGGCGAAGCGGTCGAACCTCCACACGAGGATCACGTCGAGCTTGCCCGACCTGGCGGCGGCCATCATCTGATCAAGGGCGGGCCTGCTGGACTTGCCCCCGCTGATGCCCTCGTCCACGAACTCGCCCACGACCCGCCAGCCCCGCTGCCCGGCGACCTGGCGTAGCTCCTCGACCTGGAGGCCCACGTCCTGGCCGTGGCCGGTGGTCGAGACGCGGGCGTAGATCGCCGCCCTGGGGTTCGACGACGAGGTGGATGAAGCAGCAGTGGGCACGGGTGACCTCCTCCCGCTGTGTGAGCTTGCAGGCGGGCGAGGGCACTACGGGTGAGCCTGCCGGGTTGAGCCCGGAGAATCGGGGAACGTTCTCCTGATCGGCGGGCTGCCCGTCAGGAGAGAGAATCGGGGTCGTCCAGTTTCTTCCAAGACTCCGAGGAACCGATTGAAAGTCCCTTTGGGGGGATCGGGTCCGTCGTGATCGGCCTACTCGAAGTCAGACACATTTCGTCTCCGACGAAGCCAACGGTAGCTTCATCCCTGCCGGTTGCGCCGGGGGGCGGCCCGCGAGAACACCGGCACCACCCAATCCAACCGGCGGCCCGCGATGTAGACCGGCATCCCGTCGTCCCCGGCGGGGACGCGGATCAGCGCCCGCTCGATGCCGTCGTTGCTCAGGGCGATCCGCACGACGTAGCGGGCGAGCCAGGCGCGCTTCTGCTGGTGGTCCCACTCGGCCTGCCACGCCCACTGCGCTTCGAGCCGGAGGAGGTCATCCTCGTTGGGCTGCACTTCCGGCACCGCCAAGGCCGCCATCTGCCGGTACACGTCCTCGCGTTCGGCGCGGATGCTGTCCTGCTCGCGGTCGTGACGCTCACGTCCGATCCGCCCGTCGAGTGCCAGGCCGACCAGGCGCTCCTCCCGCTGCTTGAGGTCGGCGAGGCGACGTTCGAGGGCGGCACGGTCGTTCGTGGTGTCCGCCGCGTCCGACTCCGAAGCCTCCCGCACCGCGTCCAAGAACCACCCGTCGCGGGTCAGGCCGGTCAGGTACACGTCGAGGGTCTGGTTGACGGGCGCTCCCTCGGGGTTCCTGAAACCGCACCGGGTGACGCCGTTGCCTGCACGAACGCACCGGCAGGAGTAACGCCTGCCGATCTTGGAGCCGCCGTTCGCGTAGACGTGGTGCATCACGGGATCTCCGTCGTTGAAGCCGATCTCGACGATTCCTTCGGTGCCGCTGAAGGTGTTGGCCAGCGAGGACACGAGGTAGCCGCTGGCCCAGGCGTCCGGGCGACCCGCATCCCGACGACGGATAAAGCTCGCCGAGTTGTCGGCGAGTCGCCGTTGTGTCGCCTCCCACAGGGTGGGGTGGATCAGCGCGGGTTGCTGACCGTGCCCACCGAACACCTGGACGCGGATCACGTCTTCGGGGCGACGCTGGATCTTCTTGCGGTCGGGTTGGCGTCCGTTCTTCGCGGGGTACGCCTCACCGCGTCGTTCATCGAACACCAGCCAGCCCTTATAGATGGGGTTCCTCAGGTAGACCCGGACGGTCTGCATGGGCTTCCCGATCTTCCGTGCGATGGCCCGCATCGACTGCCCCCGAAGAACGAAGTCGTCGTAGGCCCTGCGTACCACCTCTGCCTCGGGCACGTCGTAGCCCCAGGTCTTCGCGGGACGGTCGTAGGTGATGCCGCGTGGCAGGGCCTCTACTCGTAGGGGCCACTCACCCCGACGCCTGGCGGCCTCGCGACCGGCGTTAATACGGCGCTTGATCTCGGCCTTCTCGCGACCACCCATCAGGGCCAGCAGGCCCGCCATGAAGCTGTCCTCGGGTGTGCACAGGTCGTGGACTTTGCCGGGGGCGTAGATCCGCGTCTCAGTCGCGAGGAGATCCTGCATGATGCGGAAGTTGAACGCCTCCGCCCGCAGGATGCGGTCGATGGAGTCCACCGCGACGTGGACATCTGGATCGGCGATCAGGGGCAGGACGCGGTGACGCCACTCGGGCGTCTTGTCCACGTCGGATCCGGACACGTCGATGATCTCGACGGGGGGCAGGGCGATGGCCTTGTGGAACTCCACGAGGCGGCGGGTCGTCTCACGTTGACGATCCAGTCCCTCTCCTTTCTCCTTGGCCTGGTCGGCGGTGGACACGCGGTGGATGGGGAGCAGCTTGAGCACGGTCATCTCGGGTCACCTTCAGGTCGGGGGACAGCCCCGTTGCCCCCCTGCTACTGTTCTGGGGAACCAAGATGACCCCCTGCTTTGAAGAAAATAACCCGCACCCCTTCGGGATGGCGCAGACGGGCGTTCCATTCGGCGAGGTCGCGTTCGTGCGCGATTGGATCGGGATCGAGGCGCCGGTCGCACGTCCCGCGCGCGAGCATCCCAAGCGCCCGATCGAGGGCTTCGCGTGCACCCGATCCGAGGTCAGCGGCACCCGCCTCTGGAGCTTCTTTCGCGACACCTTCGGCACGGCCGACGCGTTCTTCGCGCGGGCCTTTGTGGCGAACTACTGCCCGCTCGTCTTCGTCGAGGAAGGCGGCGCGAATCGCACGCCCGACAAGCTCCCGCGCGCCGAGCGCGATGCGCTCTTCCGGGCCTGCGACGCGGCGCTCGCGGACGTCATCCGCGCGCTGGCGCCGAGCCGCGTCGTCGGAGTCGGGGCGTTCGCCGAGGCGGCCGCGCAACGCGTCGTCGCGTCACACGGACTCGGCGTGCCGGTCGGGACGATCCTGCACCCGAGCCCAGCGAGCCCGCGCGCGAACCGCGGCTGGGCCAACGAGGCGCGGGTCGGGCTCGAGGCACAGGGGCTCGCGTGGTGGCCGCCTACCTGACCTTTCGCGCGGCGGCGGCCCACGCACGCACCTTGCGCACGCCCATGCCGAGGGTGTGGTAGGGCGGGGTGGGGCTCGCCTCGTTTTTCGGCGCGAAGGCGTCGGTAAGGTAGGGGACGTACATCGTCCGGCGCAGGCTCTCGGGGCCCGTGAGGGGCGAGCGCTCGACGCGGTGCCAGGCGCGGCCGTCGTGTACCGTGAGATCGCCGGGCTCGGTCTCGATCGGGATCTCGGCGGGATCGGGGCGCTGGTCGAGGAAGTAGGCCTTGCGAAAGAGGGTCGGCCACATCCCCTGGTTGTGGGTGCCGGGGAGGATGCGCAGCCCGCCGGTCGTCGCGGTGCAGCGATCGAAGTGGAGGCCGACGTTGAGCTGGGGCGCGATCTTCTTGAGATAGACGAGGTCGCGCAGGCCGTCCGTGTGCCAGCCGAGCGCTTTGTAGGCGGTCCCCGGGACGTTCAGGTTGCGGTTGAAGACGACTCCGTCGCGCTCGTTGTCGCCGACGCGCGCGCGGTCGCCGACGAGCTTGCGGATGGGCTCGAAGCGGGCGTCGCGCACGAAGTCGCGGATCGGGTCCGAGAACATCGAGGTGAACGCGAAGCGCTGGATGAAGGGGCGGCCGGCGTGGTCTTTGCCAACGAAGAGCGGGATCCCGAAGACCTTGGTGCGCCGCTCGGAGAGCCAGTGATCTTGGATCCGGCGGACCTCGGCGTCGATGGCCGCGAGCTCGGCCGGGGTCGCGACGGCGCCAAAAAGGATGAAGCCGTGGCGATCGAAGAAGGCCCGTTGGACGGGCGTGATGGCGGGCCCGAGCGTGAAGCGCGTCGAGAGTGGCAGGGTGTCCACGGCGACCTCGGGCGTGGTCGCGGGGCTCGAAACGGCGTGTGTGCGCTCGGCTGTTTGCATATTTGAATGACTAATCAATTCAGCGCGCGGCGTCAAGTTGCATCGGCGCGGCGGGTCTGGGACCATCGCCACGTCCGTCACGAGGAGCTCCGCCGATGCGCCCAACGCGCTCTTTCTCTCTGCTCGGCTTGCCGTTCGTGCTCGGGGCCTCGGGCTGCATCAGCACCTCTCAGCCCGGAAGCGTGGCCGATACGGGTGGAACCGAGGTCGCCGTGGAGGTTCTCGGCGACAGCGTCGAGCCCACCGAGGCCATCGATGCGGCCGAGGTCAGCGTCGAGGTCGCGACGGTGGCCGAGACGACGCCGGCCGAGGTCGTCAGCGGCTGCGGTGATGGGGTCTGCCAGCCGCCCGAGTCGCGCACGAACTGCGCCGCCGACTGCGGCTGTGGCAACGGCGTCTGTGAGGGCCCTGAGACCAAGATCAACTGCGCCGCCGACTGCTGCGGCGAGGCCGTCTGCGGCAACTGCGCGTGCGATGCCGCCTGCGGCGAGAACCTCACGAACTGCCCGCACGACTGCTATTCGTGCGGCGACGGCATCGTGTCGCCGGGTGAGATCGACTGCGGCTGCATCCTCGATGCGTGTCGCTGCCCCGCCAGCGGCGGCTCGGGATGCGGCGACGGGTGCTGCATGGGCTCGCTCTGCGGCGAGACCCCCGGGAGCTGCGCGCGCGATTGCGGGACCGGCTGCGGCAACACCACGTGCGATCCGGGCGAGACGCCGAACACGTGTGCCGAGGACTGCAACCTCGGCGCGTGCGGCAACGGGATCTGCGAGGCGAACAACCAGGAGACACCGACGACGTGCGCGGCCGACTGCGCCGCGGTTTGCGGCAATTGCGCGTGCGAGTGGGGCGAGACCTACCTGAGCTGCCCCGCCGACTGCGGTCTCTGCGGCGACGGCGTCTGCTCGAACTGCCCCGCGCTCGGCGAGCGCGATCGCTGCGCCGCCGACTGCGGGGTCGAGCGGCGCTGACGCGAGCCAACGTCAGTTCCCGAGCTGGAAGTTGTCCTTGCAGGCCTTGCGGCTCGGCTGGTTGATGCACATGACCATGTCCCCGAGGTGCTTGCACTCGTCGGCGGAGGTGCCGATCCCGGGCGGGGCGAGCACATAGTGGCCGACCTTGACGGTGAGCTCGCCCAGGATCGGGAACGCGACGAGCGTCATGCGCCCGAGGGCCACGCAGCAGTTGGCGTCGCAGAGGGCGGTCATCATGAGGTGGCCTGGGTCCTCCGAGATGACGAAGGCCGTCGTCCAGCCGTGCTCCTGCATGATGCGTGTCGCGTAGTACAGGTTCTCGTCGGTGTGCGCGGCGAGCCGCTCCGCGAAGATGTGGGCCGCCGGGATCCCGCGCGCCGCGAGCTGCGCCGCGAGCGCGTCGGCTTCGTTCCAGGCGTTGTGGATGGCGCCGCCGCTGACGATGAAGTTGTCGGTCCAGCCGGCCTCGTAGAGCTGATCGGCGATGAGCGCGCGCCCGCGTTGGCAGTCCGACGGGGAGCCGTCCGACTTGGACGGGCAGCCCAGGACGATGGCGACGTCGTGCACCTGGCGCAGGCACGCGTCGGCCGGGGGCCAGTCGCCGTAGGGGAAGGGCGGGATGGGGCCGGGGTAGAGGTCGTTGAAGTTCGGAACGGGGCACGCGGCGAGGGACGGTGTGGCGAGATCAGGCGCTTCCGCTGCGGTGTCGACGGGGTCGGTGAATGTGTCGGTGAATGTGTCGGTGAATGTGTCGGTGAATGTGTCGGCGGCCGTCGCGGTGACGGTCTCGGCGCCAGTCTCGGTGGCGGCCTCGGCGCCAGTGTCGGTGACGGCCTCGGGGGTCGGCGCGAGCTCGGCCGCCGCGATGCCGTCGGCTCCATCGGGCGAGCCGTCGACAGCCCCCAGCGCGTCGTCGCGGCATGCGCCGAGGACGCTCGCGACCGCCATCAGACCTACGCGGAGAGCTCGGACCATTGCGCGAGTATCCTGGGGATCACGGCGGCGAGCAACCGCCGTGTCGACGCGCGCCGCTCCCTATCGCAGGATCCTCAGCGCCCGCAGCCGTGCCCGCGCCGCGCCTCGGCGCGTGCCACCGGGCGGGCCTCCAGCTCGACGATGCGCGGTCCGCGGACAACCTTCACCTTGACCACGGCGCCGTTCTTTCCGGCGAGTGCGGCCAAGAGGTGGGCGTGGTCGTGCGTCACCGTGTCGTCGATGGCGACGATCGCGTCGCCGGCGACGATCCCCGCGTGCGCGGCGGGCGAGCCGCTGGCGACGTGCGTGACGAGCAGGCCGCGCGTCGCCTCGGGCAGGTTGCCGGGGATCTCGATGGCGCGAATGGCGACCCCGAGGTGCGCCGGGCGCGCGGTCTCGCCGCGGGCGAGCGCCGCCACGACGCGCCGCACGGTGGCCGTCGGGAGCGTCGCGCCACCGGCCACGAGCCCGCGCGTGTTGATGCCGAGCACGCGCCCTTCGAAGTCGATGAGGGGGCCGCCCGAAAAGCCCGCCGGCAGGTTCCCGTCGACGTCGAGGTGGGCGTCGACGGATCCCCCGAGGCCCGTGACCCAGGCCGGCCCAACGGCGCTGATGACGCCGAGCGTCGTGTGCGGCCCGTGCTCGGTGCGCGCGACGGGCGCGACGAATTGCCCGACGCGCACGGCGCCGGCCTCAATCCAGCTGAGCGCCGGTGCGTCGGTGGAGATGGCGAGCGGACCCGGAACGAGGACGAGCGCGAGCTCGGTCGCCTCGTCGAAGCCGACCAGCGCCGCCGTGTAGGTCGCGCCCGAGGCGGTGCGGATCGAGACCGGGGCGCCGTCGTTGCGGTGAAAGAGGCGCGAGCTCGTCACGATGCGCGTGGCGTCCGCGGTGTGATCGAAGACGATGCCGCTGGCGCGCCGGTCGCCGGCTTGGACGAGGAAGAGGTGAGGGGAGACGGCGTCGATCGCGTTGGCGAGGACGTTGCCGACGGTTGCCTGGAGCGTGTCGTTGTTCATGCGGGCATCATCGGCTCGGCCGGGCGATCGAACCATCGCCCCGATGGCGTGGCGGCCCTAGCCGATTGGACGGGCCGGCCTCAAAGCGCGACGAGCCCCTGGCGCGCGGCGAGGACCACCGCTTCGGTGCGCGTCTCAGGGCCGAGCTTGTCGAGCAGCGCCGTCACATGGAACTTGGCCGTGTGGGGGCTGACGCCGAGCGCGAGCGCGATGTCCTTGTTCGAGAGCCCCTCGGCCAGGAGCTCGAGGACTTCCTTCTCGCGTGGCGTCAAGACGAACGGGATCGCCAGCTCGGCACGCGTCGGAAGAAGCTCGAGCGCGAGGCGCGGATCGAGCACGATGATCCCATAGCGCACCGCCTGGATGGCGCTCGCGAGCACCGTCGGCTCGACGTCGCGCCGGAAGACGCCGCGCGCACCGCGGCCGAGCAAGACCCGCGCCCGCGCCGCGTCGCGCACGAGGCACACGATCGGCGTTCCCTCGGCGAGCGTGCCTTGCGTGTCGGCATGTCCGTCCGGGCCGTCGTCGAGGACGATGACATCGACCCCGGGCACGGCCTCGTCGGCGACGATCTCCACGTCGGGCGCGAGCGAGAGCGCGAGCCCGCGGCGCGCGAGCGGATCGGGCCCCATCACGGCCACGCGGGCGAGCGTCGGCGGGGCGGTGACCGCGCTGCGGCGGTCGCGGAGGTCTTCGAGCTGACGTTCGTCCCAGCGTTGCATAGGGCCGAGACCTAGGCACGTTGGGCCGGTGCGGCAAGGCGCAGCTTGCGCGGCGCGCGGCGCTCGGGCATGTGAGCCGGATGGTCGCCCTCGCCATCATCGTCGCGACGCTCGCCATGCTGTGGCTACTCGGGCGCTGGCTGACCGGTCGCCGCAATCGCGCGGGCATCACCACCTCGGTCACCGCGCGCGCCCTGCAGGTGGGCGGGCTGGCGACGCGCTCGACCGCACGCAAGGCGGCGTTGCGGCTACGGCAAACGCTTGCATCGCGCGACAAACGTCGCGTGCTCCAAGAGGCCTATCAGCTCAAGACCGCCGAAGAAGCCGCGCAGCTCATGGGCCAGATGAAGGGCGTCTTCATGAAGCTCGGGCAGATCGCCAGCTTCGCGAAGGAGTCCCTGCCGCCCGAGGCCCGCGCGGCGCTCGCCCATCTCCAACAGGACGCGCCGCCGATGGCCTTCGCGCTCGTCGAAGAGCAGGTCGTCCGCGAGCTCGGTGGCCCGCTCAGCCGCCATTTCAGCGACTTCGACGCGGTCCCGCTGGCCGCCGCCTCGATCGGCCAGGTCCATCGCGCGCGCCTTCACGACGGGCGCGACGTCGCCGTGAAGGTGCAGTACCCCGGCGTCGACGAGGCCATCCGATCGGATCTGCGTTTCACCCGAGGGCTCGTCTCGATGGGCGCCATGTTCTTCCCGAACGGCGACTCGAACGCGATGGTCGGCGAGCTCAAGGCGCGCCTCGAGGACGAGCTCGACTACACGCTCGAGGCCCAGAACCAAGCGGTGTTCGGCGCGATCTGGGCGGGCCACCCGCTCATCCGCATCCCGCGCGTCCTGCCCGCCTTGTGCACGCGCCGCGTGCTCGTTCAGGACTTCGTGGCGGGTCTCGCGTTCGATGACTTCATCGCCGCCGCGGAGCCCGACGAGAAGCGCCTCGCCTTTCACGTCATGAACGACTTCGTCTTCGACTCGATGCACCTCTTCGAGCGCTTCAACGGCGACCCGCACCCCGGCAACTACCTCTTCCACGACGACGGCGGCATCACCTTCCTCGACTTCGGCTGCGTCAAGCGCTTCCCGAGCGCATTCATGGCCGACATGCGGGACTTGAACCGCGCCATCGTCGAGGAGGATATGCCGCTCTTCGAGCGCGCGCTGCGCGCCACCCGCATCGTCCTTCCGGGGCGTCCGCTCGACCGCGACGCCGCCTGGGAGTTCTTCCAGTACCACGCGCGTCCCTTCGCCAAGGACGAGGTCTTCACGTTCACGCCCGAGTACCTCCGCGAGGCCGGCGAGGTCATGCGCCTCTCGAGCGTCCGCCGCTTCAACCTGCCGCCGGATCTGCTGTTCTTCAATCGCATCACGTTCGGGCTCAACGCGATCTTCGAGCGCCTCGGCGCGCGCGCGAACTTTCACCAGATGTACCGCCGCTACATCTACCTCGATCGCGATGTCCCGCCGTCGCTCGCGCAGGCCGGCGTCGCGCTACCCGACCGCTTTTTGCCGTCCCGGCCGTGGGTCGAGATCGTCGAGCGTCCGACTTAGCCAGACGACCAGCAGCAAGCCCGGGATCGCGACCGCCGTCGAGATGAGAAAGTAGCCTTCCCATCCGACCGCGTCCGCCGTCGGCCCCGCGATCGCACCGACGAGGGCGCGGCCCAGCTGCGCGATCGACCCCAAGAGCGCGTATTGCGTCGCACTGAAGCGCGTGTCGCAGAGCCCGGTCAGGAACGCGACGAAGGCCACCGCGCCGAGGCCCGACGCGAGATTGTCCGACAAGGTCGCGGCCGCGAAGAGCGCGTAATCCTTGCCCGCCGCGGCCAGAGCATAGAGCACGAGGTTCGTGCCCGCCTGCAGGATCCCGAAGAACAAGAGCGCCCGCGAGAGGCGCATGCGCGTCATCGCGACGCCGCCGATCGCCATGCCGACGAGCACCGCGATCGTGCCGACCGTCTTCTTCATCGTGCCGATCTCGGCCGGATCGAAGCCGAGCTCCTTCCTGAGGAAGGGCGACAAGACACTCACGGCGAACGCGTCGCCGAGCTTGTAGAGAAAGACGAGCGCGAGCAGCGCGACGATCTGGGTCCTGCCGAGCAGGTTGCGAAACGGCAGGACGATCGCATCGGTGAGTGTGCGCGGCGGCGGGCGATTCGGGTCGACGGGCTCGGGTGGGGCCGTCAGCGTCGCGATGAGCCCGAGCAACGCGACCCCGGCCATCACGAGATAGGCGGCCCGCCAGCTGGCGAAGGTCGCCACGATCGGCGCGACCGCCCCGGCGAGCAGCATCCCGCCGCGATATCCGAACGACGCGACCGTCGCGCCGAGCCCGCGATCGCGCGGCGGCAAGAGGTCCGTTCGATACGCGTCGACGACGATGTCCTGGGTCGCGGACGCGAACGCGACCAACAACGCCAGACCCGCCAAGACGTAGGGCGCTTCGAGCGGTGGAACCATCGCCATCGCGACCAGGCCCGCGGCGATCAGCACCTGCGCGACCAGGATCCAACCACGTCGGCGCCCGAGCCGCGCGAGGCCGACCGGCATGTAGCGATCGAGCAGCGGGCTCCACAACGGCTTGAGCGTGTAGGGCAGGGCGAGCAGCGAGAACAACCCGAGCTCGGTCAGATCGAGCGCACCCTGGGGCACGATCGGCACGCCGTTGGGATCGACCGTCGCGGCGATCCCGACGTCGGCAAACCAGAGCTGCAGCGTGCCGTAGGTCAGGTCGAACGGCAGCCCCGACGCGACGCCCAGAAGGAGCAGCGTGCCGAGGCGATGCCAGCGCTGCCAGGCGTCAGCGCGCGGCACGGTCGAAGAGTCCTCGCGAGGGTTTCATCGATCGACTCCAGCAACTTCGATGCGAGGACTCGAACGTGCCAGTCGCTCAGGAGTTCCCGGGCGTGCGCGGGCGTGCCGGGGGCTGCATGATGCGCGGGCGCACGATGATCTTGTTGTCGCTCAGGACATGCTGGCGTGCGGCGAGCTCGGCGAGCGTCGTGCGATGGAGGATCTCCTCGATCTCGCGCTTCAGCTCGACCAGGAACTCCTTGAGCACGCAGTGCTGCGGGCCGACGCGAATGTGGCAGGGCAGGTCGAGGATCGCGTCGACGTTCGTCAGCTGACCCTCGAGGCACTGGATGATCTCGCCGACCGTGATGGTCGACGGGTCGCGCGCCAGACCGTGCCCGCCCGAGGGACCGCGCGTGGCCTTGACCAGACCGGCCGCCCGGAGTCGCGACAGGATCTGCTTGAGGTAGTGGGCCGGGATGTCCTGGGCGTCCGAGATCTCGCTCGCCTGCAAGAGATCAGCGCTCTCGGCCGGCTTCATCGCGAGATACAGCATCGCTCGGAGGCCGTATTCACCGCGGGTCGAGAGCTTCATGCGCGCATCCTTACTCGCGGGCAAGCGCTTCGCGCTCTTCGCGATCTAGCCGTCGACGAAGTCGTCCGTCACGTCGACGATGCTCACATCATAGTGCAAGACCTTGCCGGCCAGCGGGTGATTCGAGTCGACGATGAGGGTGTCGGGCAGGATCTCGCGTACCAGGTAGTGCTGCTCGGCGCCCTTTTCGGAGCGGAAGCTGAAGCGCTGGCCGATGACCAGCTCGAGGTTTGCGGGGAAGCCGGCGCGCGGGATGCTCTTCACATAGGCCGGATTGTGGACCCCATAGGCTTCCTCGGGGCTACACGTGATACGCTTCTTGGCGCCCGGCTCGAGGCCGATGACCCCGCGCTCGAGGCCGGTCACGACGTCGCCTCGACCGCACACGAATTCGAGCGGATAATCCGGCGACGAGGCGTCGATCTCGTTGCCGGCATCATCGGTGAGGCGGAAGTGAACGCGGACGAGACAGTTCTTCTTGACCTTCAAAGCGCGCCTACCTGGTTCGGAGCGACCAGCGCGATAGCGGTCGAGGGCTTAATCGTCAAGGGTTTCTAGCCAAGGGAGAGGTTCGTGGGATCGGGTTGCGGGCACTATGAGGTCGTCATCGACGCCCAGGGCAGGGTGGTCGCGGTGGGCCCGCGTCTCGCGAGCTTGGCGGGCCATTCGCCGCAGGAACCGCGCGTGTTGGTGGGCGTTGCGGTCACGCAGTTCCTTCGCGGCGCGGCGCTCTCCGGCCCGCTCGGGCAGACCTTGCCGCTCGAGGTGTGGGCGGGCGATCGGCCTGCGACCTCCGGCCACGGGATTCGCACGAGCGACGGCGATCGCGTGCGCATCACCTTCCTGCCCGATCCTGGGACCGGCGTCGTCCCGCGCGGGGGCACGCACGAGGCCTCGACCCGCGCCGTCGTCGCCGAGATCCACGACGCGATCGCCGCCATCGCTGGCTTCGCCTCGATGACGCAGCTGGCGCCGACCCCGCATCGACGCCGCTACCACGCCGACCACATCGTGGCCCAGGTCGAGCGCTTGCGGCGCCTCGCGCAGGCGCTCGACCCCGGGCACTACGCGCGCAACCCCATCGTGGCGCCCGCGGATCTGGCGGTCGAGCTGCCGCATGCGCTGCGCGGGCTCCGGATTCCCCTCGAGCGGCACGGCGTCGCGTTCGAAGTGCAGTGTGGCGACGGTGCGCTCTGGGCCGCGTGCGACGTGCGCCTCCTCGGCGATCTCGTGAACCAGCTGATCGTGCGCGCGACGCTGGCGCAGCGGCACGAGTTCCAGGCCAATCTGGTCGAGGTCACGGTGCTGCCGACCTCGGCGGATCGCATCGCCATCACGCTCGGTTTTGCCGAGGCGAACGAGTCGCAGCTGCTCATCCACGACGCCTTCGGACTCGGCGACGATCCCGGGGGCGCGACCTTGCCGCCCGGCGAAATCGCCTTACGGTGGGCCCACTTGGCGCTCGAACGCCAAGGCGGCACGTTCCAGCGTAGGGTCGATCACGCGGTCGACGGGGTCATCCTGACGCTCAGCCTCCCAAGGGCCACGTCGCCGCCGCTCGTCGACCCGATGTGCACACCGGTGCCGCTCGAGGTGCTCGTCATCGACGACGACGCTGTCCTCGGCGAGCTCTACGTCGAGCTGCTCGGGATCTCGGGCCACAGCGTCCTGCCGTGCCGCACGCTCTTCGCCGCGCGTGAGGCCCTCCAGACGCGTGCCTTCGATGTGATCCTCGCGGAGTTCCGCCATCGCGATGGCCTCCTCTCGGAGCTCTGGGCCGAGCGCCGCGAGGCTTTCCCTGTGCTCGAGAACCGCCTGCTCGTCGTCACGCGCGACCCGCGCGATCAGCGCCTCACCGACTGGGCGGGCCGGAGCGGCGCGCCGATCGTCGCGAAGCCGTTTTCGCCGCCCGCGCTCATCGATCGCATCGCGCTCCTCGCATCCCTCGCCTGAGCCCGGAGGACCGATGGCAAAACCAGCCAACCCCACGAACGTACCCGCGCGCGCGACCCCGATCGCCTTCGCGCGGCGCCTCCTCGAGCGCATGCCCGACGGCGCACTGCGCGACGCCACCGAGCGCTTCGTCTTGCGCGCCGACGGCGTGATGGACACCCTCGCACGCACGTCCGCCATCATGGAGCGCGTCGCCGAGCTCGAGCTCGGCATCGTCCAGAAGCTCGGCGGCGTGGTCGAGGACCTCGGGCAGCTCGTCAAGCTCGAACTCGAGGAGGCGCGCCGCCGCCTCGGCAAGAGCGCCCCGGCCCGACCCGCGGACGCACCCGACGCGCGGGGCCCGATCATCGACGTCGACGAGGCCGACTGACCCCGGCTGGCGCTCGAGCATCCACGGCCCGCGGCGCGTACTCGGGGAGTACTTCGGAGTACTTCCCGAGTACGCACCGCCGGCACCTTATTCGGGCTGCAGGATCTTGAACTCGATGCGGCGGTTCTTCGACCGATTCGCCTCGGTGTTGTTCGCGGCGACCGGCGAGTCCGGACCAAAGCCCTTCGTGTCGATGCGGTCGTCGGCGACGCCCTTCGAGACGAGGTAGGCCTTCACCGACTTCGCGCGCCGATCCGACAGGTCGAGGTTGTGCTCGCGCGTGCCTTCCGAGGACGTGTGACCTTCGATCATCAAGCGGATGGCCGGGTAGTCGATGAGGACCTTGACCGCCTCGTCCAGCACCGTGAACGACGTCTTGCGGATGACGTCGCTGTCGCGCTCGAACGTGATGCCCTTGATGGCGCCCGTGTACTTCTTGACGATGTCGGGCGGCGGCGGCGGCGGGCACCCGTTGTGCTCGGGGACGCCGGGGATCTTCGGGCACTTGTCGTCGATGTTGACGATCTTGTCGTCGTCGTCGTCGGGGCAGCCCTTGTACTCGACCTTGCCGGGCTCGTTCGGGCAGCGGTCGTCGATGTCGACGAGCGTGTCGCCGTCCTTGTCCGGGCAACCCTGCTTCTCGACCGGGCCCGCGTGCTCGGGGCAGCGATCCTTGTCGTCGGCGAGCGAGTCGCCGTCCTTGTCGGGGCAGCCTTGCGCGCTCGCGTGGCCCGGCACCAGCGGGCACAGATCCGACGTGTCGACGATGCCGTCGCCGTCGGTGTCGAGGATGACGGGCGGCTTCTTCTTCTCCTCGCCCCCGAACGATCCGAAGAGGCCGAACGAGAGCAAGAGGTCATGCCCGGCGACGTCCTCGCGTCCATCGGCCGCCTTATCGGACGACGGGACGCGAAGCAGGTAGCGCAGGTCGGCGCGCAGGCCCACGTGCTCCCACGGAAAGAGCTTGAAGCCCGCGAGCGCGTTGACGCCGAAGCGCGCATCGACGGCGTAGGAGACGCCGCCCTGATCCTGCGGGAACATCGCGGCGAAGCTGGGTCCGAGGCCGATGAACGGCACGAACCAGGCGTGCGAGATCGGATGGTAGATGGCGTCCACATGGACCGAGAACAGGCTCAGGCGGTTCGCCTCCGCGGGCGAGAGCTGCAGCGCGAGCTCGACGCCGAGGTTGCGCGTGATGTTGTAGGCGCCGGTCAGCGTGTAGGCGAACGTGTCGACCAGCTTTGACGGGTAGGCGGGGCCGCTCGCGTCGAACGGCACGGCCGCGTCATCGAGGAAGAAGAGCCCCCCGAGCTGAAGGCCGACTTCCCAGGAGCCCTTCTTGACGAGCGGCGGGCGCGCATGGGCACCGTCGGGCGTGAAGCCGGAGGACGCGAGGAGCGGCGTCACGACGGTGAGGGCGAGGATCGAGGCGGTGAGGCATCGTCGCATGCGAGGCTCCCAGTGCGGGGCGGCGGCGTCGTATGGAAGGGGGCCGGCCGAAATGGCCGTCGGGCGCGTATATTCCCCAGGCATGGGGGTGTCAATCGAGACCGATTTCGGATTTGAAAACGGCGCCGAGCGGGGCGGGCCGCAAACCCGAAGAACCGTTCGACATTCGGGAAATCGCAGCGCACTATGGCGCACCGCCGTACCCGCCCGGCGCCGCCGAGACCTGCCGCACATGCCCAGAATCAAAGGCCGAAAGCCGGAGGATACCCGTGAGTCTGTGCTCGCGGCCGCGGTGTCGGCATTCGCCGATCTCGGGTTCGCGAACGCGACGCTGGCCGTCATCGCCGAGCGGGCGGGCGTGACCGCCGCTACCCTGCCGTACCACTTCAAGGACAAGCAGGGGCTGTGGGACGCGGTCATCGCCGGTTTCTATAAGGAGATCGTGCGCTTTGCGGCGACGATGGCCACCGGGGGCTCCCCGCCCCGCGCCCTCGAGGAAGCGCTGGGACTGGTCTACGCGTGGGCCGAAGAGAATCGGAACGGGATCCGCGTCATCATCCGCAACGTCATCGAGACGGGCTCGCTCGACAAGCAGGTGCGCGACGTCCAGATGGGGCCGGCCTTCGACCTGGTGAGCCGTCTGACGGCCCAGCGCTTCGGCGTTTCGCTCGAGCGCGCGCGCAACGCGGCCGTCGTCGTGACGCACCTCATCACGCGCTTTGTGACCAATAGCCCCGAGGACAACCGCCAAGCGCTCGGGGTCGCCACCTTGGACGAGGCGCGTCAGCGGATCGTGGCGTCGCTCGCGGTGACGGCGCGGGCGCTGCTCGGACTCCCCGAGAACGCCTGAAGGCGCCGGCCAAGCGCGCCGGGCGTGCCGTGCGCTCGGCCGTGAACTATTTTCCAGGCGCCTCGGACTCGGCTATGGTGGGCTCTGGCGGGAGGCCGGTTCGCGGCCATCGCGCGGCGTCCAGGGAGGTGTGCGTGGGCATCACGATCGTCCAGAAGTCCGACCTCTCGAAGCCGCGCCCCGAGGCGAAGAAAGCCCTGGTGCTGGCCGGTGGCGCCATCTCGGGCGGGGCCTTCAAGCTCGGTGGGTTGGCCGCGCTCGACCGCTTTTTGGTCAATACGAAGGTCACCGACTTCGACCTTTATATGGGGATCTCGGCGGGCGCCATGCTGGCCGCCCCGATCGCAGGCGGCATCGCGCCGGACGAGCTGGTCGAGGCCATCATCGGCGACCCGGGACGGGTCACGCGCTTTCGCGGGATCGACTTCTACTACCCGAACTTTTCGGAGTTCTGGTCGCGCCCCGCCAATGTCATCCGCGAGCTGGCCACGCTCGGCCCGAAGGTCGCGCTCAAGCTCCTGCGCGGGCTGCCACGCCAGCTGCCCGAGCTCGGATCGCTGGCGCGCGACTTCCTCGCCGATCCGGGGCTCGAGACCGCCGAGCGCCTGGTCGATCCGATCGTGAAGCTGGTCGACGATGGGACCGCGCGCCAGTACGGATGGTTGCCGTCCGGCATCTTCGACAATCGGCGCATCGAGCAGTTCATCCGCTACAACCTCGAGCGCAACGGTCTGCCGAACAACTTCCGGCAGCTGAAGCTCCTGCGCGGGAAGAGCCTCTACATCGGCGCGACCAACATCAACACGGCGCAGGGCGTCGTCTTCGGCCACGACGAGGACAACAGCGTCACCATCAGCGAGGCTGTGCAGGCCTCGACCGCCATCCCGGGCTTCTTCAAGCCGGCGCGCGTCGGCCCGCCGGGCCGCGAGCAGGACTACATCGACGGGGCCGTCCGCAAGACCGCGAACATCAGCGTCGCCACGCGTCATGGGGCGCAGCTGGTCCTCTGCTACAACCCGTTCCGGCCGTTCGTGAACTACCGCAATCGCTTGGTGCATGCCGAAGGGAACGCGGGCGGGCGCAGCTCGATCGCGGATCTCGGGATGGGCGTCATCCTGAACCAGGCGTTTCGGACGCTGCTGCATTCGCGCCTGCGCGTGGGGATCGAGAAGCTGCGGCTCGACGAGACCTTCCGCGGCGACGTGGTGCTCATCGAGCCGACCGAGACCGACGCGCGCTTCTTCGCGATGAACCCGGTGGCGTTCTGGACCCGGGCGGCGG
>SXGT01224270.1_pt1 | contig 20740 bp, 19 predicted proteins | sample 3176221 | NCBI WGS metagenome assembly SXGT01 (sample SAMN11356862, study PRJNA531348) | freshwater metagenome | isolation source: freshwater sample F1-120 | place: China: Fuxian Lake, Yuxi | collected 2017-12-25
GACCACGTGAGCTTTGACGATCGCGACTTTGTCCGCCGCTGAAAACTGACGTCGTGGTTTCTTCATCATGCGTCCTTTCTGGTGTGACTCTACAACACGCCAGTTTCAAGGACGCTCCATTTTCGAAAAGGGCACTACAATTGCGCGATCATCGCCTGCCTACTGATCAATCTCTGGACCGGCCGCCAACCGACCAAGCGCACGCACGAGATGTTGTGCTACTACCTGATGGGCTGGGCCACGGACGACGAACTGGCGGCGCACTTGGCGAAACTCCAAGCACGCGACGCTGCCGCATCACGCTAACTCCAAGGGAGGGGTCATGGTGCTCACGGCGTCCGCGTCACTTCGCGCTGCGCCGAAAGATCCGCCAGCACACTCACCCACACCGAGCAACTCGCCTGAAGACCGCGCGCCGCCTCGAAAAGTCGTCCTCTGGACCGACCACCCAACCAATGGCCTCAGTCGTGCCGAACAGCATTGGACAACATCCCATTTCTTTTCCAGGAGCACACCACCTTGTCAGAAGTTATCGAGACGTCGAATGTTTTGCCCGTGTCTGCGGACTTGGAGCCGGGATTCGGGAAGGATCTGCTCACGGAAGTTCTGCGAACGGGGGCTCGCGAGTTGTTGGCTCGGGCCGTGGAGCAGGAAGTTCAGGAGTGGCTGAGCGAGCGGTCCACGCTCACGGACGATGGAGGCCGGAGGCTGGTGGTTCGCAACGGACACTTGCCGGAGCGGACGATTCTCACGGGGATCGGTCCGGTGGAAGTGCGTCAGCCGCGCGTGCATGATTGACGGCCGGACGACGAACGGGAGCGGTTCTCGTCGAAGATTCTGCCGCCGTACTTGCGGAGGACCCAATCGCTGGAGGAGCTGATTCCGTGGCTGTACCTCAAGGGAATCAGCACGGGGGATTTTCAAGAAGCGCTCGCGGCGTTGGTCGGCCCGAAATGTCCGGGACTTTCCGCCAACACGATCACGCGGTTGAAGTCGGTCTGGCAGGACGAATACGAGACCTGGTCGAAGCGGCGCTGGCCGGGAAGGAATACGTTTACGTGTGGGCCGACGGCATCTACTCGAACGTGCGGCTGGAAGACGATCGCGTCTGTTTGCTGGTGCTGATCGGCGTCACGAAGGAGGGTCAGACAGAACTGCTGGCGGTCGAGGCCGGTCATCGCGAGTGCGAGTTATCGTGGTTGGAAGTGATTCGCGATTTGAAACGTCGCGGCCTGACGATCGCTCCCAAGCTGGCCGTCGGCGATGGAGCCTTGGGCTTCTGGGCCGCGTTGCGAAAAGAATGGCCCAGCACGCGCGAACAACGCTGCTGGGTTCACAAGACCGCCAACGTCTTGGACAAACTTCCCAAGACGCTGCAACCCAAAGCCAAGGCCAAGCTGCACGAGATTTGGATGGCCCCGACTCGCGCCGCGGCGATCGAAGCCTTCGACCACTTCCTGGAGGATTACTCGGCGAAGTATCCCAAGGCGACCGACTGCCTGAAGAAGGACCGCGACGAACTCCTCACCTTCTACGACTTCCCCGCCGAACACTGGAGACACTTGAGAACCACGAACCCCATCGAATCGACGTTCGCGACGATTCGCTTGCGTCACCGCCGCACGAAAGGCAACGGCACTCGGCAGGCCACGCTGACCATGCTCTTCAAGCTCGCCTAGTCCGCGGCTCAACATTGGCGAACCTTCAACGCAGCCGCGCTGCTGATCGAAGTCGCCAAAGACACCAAATTCCAAGACGGCCAAATCCTCACCCAAGTCGCCGCCTGATTCAGCACCCCATCAACCACTTAAAGAAGAAGCGCAGCGAACAGGTCCGAAAAAGTGAGATCGAAGAAAACTGATATGGTCGCGCGGTGCCGCGCGTTGAGCCGCTGGTGCGGGCCTCGAGTGATTCGGCACGACCTCGGCGTGCTTAACTTTCGGCGCTTTCGGGCTGCCGCGCGGAAGCAATTGGAACTCGATCATCGGTGACCTCCGGCCGAAGCAGTGTTGTTGTTCTTCAGTTCGTCGATGAGCTCGCTGGCCTCGGTAATGGTCAGCGCGTCCGGCCGCTCGTGATTGAAGCGCTTTTGCAACAAGGCCGCCAAGTCCAGCCGTTGTCGGTGGACGATGGTGTGCAGCGCGCGGACCTGCGAGGACGTGGCCGTCGGCCGGTTCGAAGAGCGTTGGCCGTTGGCGTTCGCGTTCAGTCGATGACCACCGTTCTGTCCGGCAGCGTGCCGTTTCTGAACATCGGTTGAGCGTCGGCCGTTCGCCGGCGTTTCTTCACCGGCGGAATTCAGTTCTTCGTCGATGGAGCCTTTGGCAATGTGGAACAATTGCCGAATGCGTTCTTGCAGGCGTTCCGGCTCTTCGGCGATGGCCGAGTCGAGTTCCAATTCCAGATTCACGCTGGCTCCGCGCGAGCTGAAATTGGCCTCACCCACTTTGCGGCTGAGACCGACATTGAGGGTCAGCGGCATGCAGAGTCTCCTTGGGAGAGGGGGAGAGGGCAGACACAGACGAGCCCAACGGCGTTAGCGACGTCGCCGCGAGATGCGTCGCGTCGGCAGGTAGATCACGGGCCGGTTGTCGCTGATCCGCGACGGACGAGTGGGCGGCGGACGCGAGGGATAGCGCGGCCCGGAACCCGGACGGAGGTCGCCGGTGTACAACGACGAGGCCATGAAGAACAGCGCGGCCAAGACGAACGCCGTGAATGATCCACAGCCAGCGCCGACGACCGTCGCGAGAAGTAGTGCGCCGTTGACGTAGGCGGAGTTGAGTTTCTGGCGGGCACCCATTGAAAAATCTCCTGATGGGCGAGAACAAAGAAACGCCCGCAACCTCTGCGCGGGCGCAAGAAGCGAGGCCGTGACCCGTCAGTCGCGCAACGACTGGCGGATCACGGCCTACATGGCAGGTTGGTTGCATCGCTCAAACTTCGAGCTGCTGAAGCTGCTTGATGGACGCGAGCGTGGTCTGCATCAGCTTGGATTGGCGGTGCTGCCGTTTGAGGGCCGCGATCAAGCGGCTGACGCGTGTGTGGGCCTCGCGCAGAGATGCCTGTCCGGCTTCGGCCTCGCTGAGCACGCTGCCCAGGCCGGTGGTCTTGTCGTGACTCTCGGCCTCAGTGACCTGGGCCGGAGGTGCCGAGCCATTGGCAGGTTCAGGCGTGGTGCCGGCCAAGGTTGCGGCAATGCGATTGCGGGGCATGTGGGTTGTTGTCCTTTCGGTGTCTCGGTGGTGACGGCGCGGCGCGGGAATGCGATTCCGCCGCGTGGAGGTCGCCACCGTGGTGAGTGGTGAAGTCAGTGAGACCATGTTGTCGGTCGGAGCCAAGGCCCCATCCGCGGTGAGCAGCGCCCAGAGGTAGGTGCGATGTTCGTCACGACAGACGGAGGGCGATTCGGCTCCGTGCAGGAAGAGTTCGCGGAAGCCCAGTCGCAGCGCGCGAGCCAGAAACTTGCGATCGGTGCTCCAGCACAATTCCTCGCCAGTGCGCCGGGAGTTGCTGAGCACAGCCTGCGTGATCGGCAAGTTGTTGCCGCCGCTGGCCAGCAGTGCGACCTGGCCGTTGAGATCGACGGTCAGGGGACCATTTCCGGAGTCTTCACTGGGCAACCGGGGGACGACGTCGAGCAAGTAACGGACATCGTCTTCGGTCAGTTGCAACCGCGTCGTGGCAATGGCCACATCCGGAATCACGTTGTCGAGATCCGGAAAACGGCCGACCTTTTCGATCAGCAGCCAGATCGTCCACGGCCCGATCCGCACGGCGATGTGCTGCTCGGTGCGGCCAACTTCCACTGCTTGGTCGGTCGGCAGATCGCGGCTCGCAAACACATTCGGTCGCAGCACGAGCACTTCATCTTCCCACGGGAATGCAAAGCCAGACTCGCACAACACCTGGCTGCCATCGGTGGCAGCCACGCGGCCATCGTTTCCGCGAAGCTGGACACAGTTCGTTGCGTACCGCATCGAATCGTGCTCCGTAGTCTCCATCGTGTCCTTGAGTGCGGCCAACAAGCGCGGTGGATTGGTCGCGAAGGAAGTCGGCAGCGCCGGCATCTCCGCTTCATTCGGTGCAGCGTCCGCCACGATCGAGCGGGGAATCGAGCGGTCGTCCCAGCGGACGATCACGCCGCCATCGGTGCAGGCCTCCAACGAAACATTCTCCTGGGCACGCGTTCCTTCGCAGGCACTCAGCGCATCGAGCGTGACGGCCAGCGATTCCGGCGGAAAGTTGCCAGCGAGGTGGTATTCCACGGCCCCAGCGCGGTTGCACAGACGTGCTCGCTGTCCATCATCGCCCGCGACGAACTGCACGGTCTGATCGAGCTTGCTGGGCGAACGGGGCAGCATTCGGCGGAAGACGCCGCGAAGCTGTTTGACGAGTTGTCGAGAAATCGTAATCAAGGCGGAGCCTTTCGGAAGAAGGAAGCCGGCGTCGCGGCGGGAGTGCCCCGCCACGATGCCGGCTGAAAGGGAAATAGTCCGCGAGCGATTAGGCGGCAGTCGCCGGCCGGCGGCGTTGCGGGATGACGGCCACGTTGCGTTCGAGGTCGTATTCGTCCCAGTCCAGGACGTTGGGTTCGCGTTCGATGGGAATTCGCGTCAGTTCGACGAACCCCATGCCAGCGATGGTGGCGATGTTTTCGCCGGTGGCTTTAGAAACGGCGCGGTTCAAATCTCGTTGGCTCATGTCGTAGACTCCTTGGGAAAAGACAACGACCGCCCCCCGGAGCGGTCGCGAACAACAGCAACCGCCCCGCACACGCGAGGCGACAAACAACAAGTCAAAAGCAGGACCACGGATCTCACGGACGAAACACGGATCAAGAGGGAGTGCTCCATCTAGTCCGTGCTTGATCAGTGTTTCATCCGTGGCCCAACCAATTCTGTTCGAGCCACTCGCGCTCGGCATTCAGTGCCGCAGAGCGCGTCGCAAAAGGTCCGAGGTGCGGCCCTCCGACTGGTGACAAGTCGGCGGTCCATTGGCCGGCTTCGTTCGGTTCGACGTGCGAGCCGCGTTGAATACTCAAACGGCCGAGTTCAGTGAGAGGTAGCGTCTCGTCGTACAAGCAACGGACGCCGCCCGCGGGATCAATCACGAGCTGCATGTGGGCCTCCGCTCATTTGGGCCGGCGCAGGATGTTGCGTCTTGGGCGATCAACCATCAGGCCGTCGATGACCGACTGCACGGCAGAAAGCTGCACGGCGACGTTTTCGTTCAAGCTCAGCATAATCATGGAGCCTTTCTTCACCCCTTTGTGGAAAGGAAGGCATCCATGTCAGCGGAGTTGTTGCGTTCGAGCCCAGAGAATCGTCCTGGACCGGTTGTCAAACAGTATGTGGATTACTTGGTTCGCTGCGGTTACGCAGCGAAGCGATCCGGCCTGACACCGGATTCTCCCTTGCTGCCCAACAGTCGAGGCGAACCGATGAGCCGGTCGGGAGTCGCGCAACGTCTCAAGATCGCGGTGCAGCGTGCGGCGACGAAATGCCCCACCATGCGGACAGCTCGCGTGTCTCCTCACACGATCCGCCACACGACCGCCATGCACCTCCTGCAATCAGGCGTCGATCTCTCCACGATCGCGATGTGGCTGGGCCATGAGAGCATCGAAACGACCCATCAGTACTTGGCCGCGGATCTCGAATCGAAGCGAGAGGCTCTGTCACTCCTGGAACCGCCACGCATTCGAAAGCAGCAAAGAGTCCCTGCCAAGTCAATCATGGCATTCCTGGAGCAACTGTGATTATGCGCACCGCAAGACCACGAGCACCGCCAAACAGACGCATGACCGAGGTTGCAGTGCGCATAATCCGGAACTGCGCATAATCCGCAAGTATCGCGGTGACGCTGCCGAGACTGAGCGAATCGACTCGGCTTTGCCACAGAAGCCGGTTCGCAAAGCAACCAGTTCGAGTGACGTGACGACTCGCTGAGGACGAATCGGGATCGACGGGCAATCGAAGACGAAGCCGTTCGGTTCGACCGACAAGGCGAAAGCTGAGCACGACAAGCTCGTTCGCGAGAAGACCGACAAGGCCTATGTCGAGGTTGGCGGCTTGCTGGAGCAGACCATGACCGCTTGCTAGCTTGTCTGTGTCTCCACGAAGCCCGGCGTCTTCCGAAAGGAGCGTGCGCGATGAACGTGAGAACGCACTGGTCCCGATTCTGGTTGCCGCTGGTCGGCAGTTGTCTCGTGCTGATCGGCACGACGGACCTCGCCGAAGCCCAGTTCGTCTTTCGCGACGTTGGTGACCAGGTGGGCTTGTTTCCGCACGTCAGCAAGATCGCGGGGCATTCGGCGGCGTGGGGCGACATCGACGGCGATGGCTGGCCCGATATGTATGTCTCCACGTTCGGCGGGCATCCGTATGACTCGAAGCCGAATCAGTTGTTTCGCAACGTGCGCGGCAAGTTCACGCTCGATGAGCAACCCGCGTTGCGAGTTTTCGGTCGGGCGAGTGGGTCGGTGTTTGCCGATCTCGACAACGACGGCGATCTCGATCTGTACCTGTCGAATCACGCGATCGACGCCGCCGCCTACAAGCAACCGCATTACGGAGCGCCGAATTTTCTGTTTCGCAACGATGGCGGCGGACGCTTCAGCGATGTTTCTGTGGAATCCGGATCGCGGCCGACAGTCACCGGAGACTTCGCGGGCCGCAGCGTGACGGTGCTCGATTATGACGGCGATGGACTGCTTGATCTGCTGGTCGGCGAGTGCATCTATCAAGGGGGAGCCGGCCGCACGAAGCTGCTGCGGAATCTCGGCAGCCTGAAGTTTCAAGACGTGACCGCGAAGGTCGGACTGCCCGCACTGGCCACCGGCTTGGGAGTCGCCTCCGGAGACGTCACCGGCGATGGTTGGCCGGACCTCTTCATTGCCGGTCGCGACTTGCTGAAGGCGGGACGCGATCCGGGGAATCACCTTTTCATCAACGATGGTCGCGGAGCGTTTCGCGAGCTTCCGAAGACTCACGCCGACTTCACTTGGGATTACACGACCCACACGCTCGACGACACAACTTGCGGAGTTTCCATCGCCGACGTAAATCGAGACGGCCAGCCGGACATTTTGGTCGGGCATCACTTCAGTCAGCCGTGGCATGTCGGCGGAGTGCCGGTGCGACTGTATTTGCATCGCGGTCTGGTGGATGGCCTCCCGAAGTATGAAGACGTCACGTCAGCGGTTGGTCTGAAGCCGCTGCCGATGAAAGCTCCGCATGTCGAGATTCAGGACTTCAACAACGACGGTTGGCCGGACATCTCGACGCCGATCGTGAAGTTCGCGGGAGGCAAGTCTTTTCCGGTAATCTTCCAAAGCTTCGGCGTCGATGCGGCGACCGGTTTGCCGCGCTTCCGTGAAGACGCTTTGGCGGTAAACGATTTTCCGACCCCCGACGACATCAAGATGGCCGGCACGGGTGAGTTCTTCGACAAGCTCGAACGCGAAAAGAAAATCATCTACACGGCCCCCGGACCCAGCGGCGACTTCGATCGTGACGGCCGCTTGGATTTCTTCCTCGCCAACTGGTGGGTCACCGCCCGCTCGATGCTGCTGCGGAATGAAACTCCCGGCGGTCACTGGCTCGACGTCGCGGTCGAAGGAACCGCGAAGGCCGGAGTCAATCGCACCGGCATCGGAGCGGTCATTCGTGTTTATCCGGCCGGTCAACTCGGCCAACCGAAAGCGTTGCTCGGCGCGAAAGAAATTACCGCCAGTTGCGGCTACACGTCCGGTCAGGAATCGATTGCGCACTTCGGATTCGGCGCGATCGAGAAGTGTGACATTGAAGTCGTGCTGCCTCACGGTCGCGGTCGTTGGGAACGTCGCGATGTTGCCCTGGATCAACGCCTCGTCATCAAGTCCGACCCCTAACCCGGCCGAATGCCGATCGCCGTCGGCCGACAGCCGTAGTGCCGTTTTTGACGACTTCGGAAAAACGGTATCACGGCCATCGGCTTTCGGCGGACGGCTTTCGGCCGGACACTTCAGCATCACACTTTTCCGAAGGAGACCGTCGATGTTCACTGCGATTCGCCTGCGTGTTCTCGCCATGTGTTTCTTGACTGGACTCTGCTTCGCGCCGGTCAAGGCCGAGGAACCGAAACTGAATTGGCTACCGGCTACCGCCTACGCGATTCCCAAAGAGACGACCAATCAAGGGAGCGGCTACTTTTCGATCGTCGCCGGCAAGAATGGGCGGCTCTATATCGGCACGGCGAAGTACGGTGTCGGCTCGTACCTGGTCGAGTTCGATCCAGCCACCAAGCAGATGAAAATCGTTGTCGATACGCACAAAGAGATCGGCACGACCGCCACCGGTTTCGCGGCGCAGTCGAAAATCCACACGCGGAACAATGTCGGAGCCAGCGGCAAAATCTACTTCGCCACCAAACAGGGCTATCCAGAGAAGGATAAGAACGAGAAGTGGGAGGACTACCCCGGCGGCTATCCGATGGTCTACGACCCGATGACGGGCAAGACGCGCGTCTATCCGATTCCGGTGCCGCATCACGGCATCATCAGCATCACGCCCGATGAGTCGCGCGGCATCGCGTACATCTCGACCTGCGCGGACAAGCAGCCGGAAGATTCGCACTTCATGATTCTGAATCTGGAGAAAGGGACGTATCGCGATCTGATGGACTGCCATCACATCTTCGCGTTCATCAGCATCGACCACCTCGGCCGAGCGTACCATCCGATCCTCGGCGGAGAGATCGCGCGTTTCGATCCCAATACCAACGAGCTCGTACGGCTGAAGCAGACGATCGACGGACAGCCGCCGACCAAGGAATCAAACCTCGCGCTCCCGACGGGACACCCGATCAACTGGGACATCTCGCCCGACGGCAAGACTTTGTACTGCCTGCCGATGAGCACCAATCAACTCTACGCCTACGACTTGACCGCCAAGGGCGACACGTTGCCCGGCCGCAGTCTCGGCACGCTGGTCCCTGGTGCGAAGACCGTCGACTGCCGAGCCATGTGCGTCGGCCCCACCGGCGAGGTCTGCGCTGCCGTCACCGAAGGCGGCCGCTTCGAGAAGGAAGTTCCTGGAATGAATCTGCTGCACTACATCCACTATCGCCCTGGCTCGGCTGGACCACGCGACCTTGGCCCGGTCTCGATCAAGAACCCAGACTTCACCGAGTTTGTCGATAAGGAGGGGAAGCCGCTGCCGATGCACTACGGGATCGTCAAACTCCCGGACGGCACAACAACGACGAAGTACGTCAACCTCGGCTGTGCCCAGACGAGTGATGGCCGCATCTACTCACTGGGTCTCGTGCCGTACACGCTGCTGCAGGTCGAGCCGCAGAAGTGATTTCATATCAGCACGACGCGCCAGCGAGTGGTCGGAATCTCGGTCAACAACCACTCGCTGGCGCGTCGTGCTGGTTTTCAAACCGCCGTTACTGTCGTGCGGAATCCGCGGGCTTCTCGGCAGTCACTGCCGGGCGAACTCGTTTCGGGACGACGATTTCATCGCCCGGTTTCGAGGTCATCGACGGTTGCGGTAACGCGGATTTGGATTGAATCTCGGTGGTCACCAGGTTCGAGTCCTCTTGCTGTCCAGCCTTGACGAGCGTCTTTGGCTGCGGCCACTGAGCACCCGGAGCCGCCTTCCATCCATTCGCACCTGATGACATGCGTTGAGCCACCTGAGCGGCGATCTGCATTCGCTCGCGGTAGATCTGCAAGCCATCGACGGCGTGATACAGCGGACCGCACTCGGCGTTCTGGTGGCGGTTTTCGATCAGGTCCTGAGCCACACAGCGAATCCCATTTTGAACCCACGGCTCCGACAGGCGTGATTGTGGCAGAGCGACCATCAGCCATTCGATCATGTGACCGGAACCAGTGATTCGAGTATTGAAGTCGTTGCTGAAATCGCGGCCCTTGAAATAGTGCTTCGAGAAACTGCCATCGGAATTCTGCAGGGCTTTGGCCTCGGCAATAAAGCGTTGAATCTTCTGATCGGCTTCGAGCCAAACGCCGCGCAACGGTTGTTTTGACTGCAAGTGTGCGTTGCGTGCGTACGCGATCGCGAACAAGCTGTGAGTTCCACCGCACGGGCTGTCGTAGATCGCGTTCCGCAACTCCACGCGGAGCAGTTCTTCCATGCTCCAATGTTCGCCATTCTTGTTGACCCATTGTGCCGTCGGTTCGAGATAGTGAGCCAACGCCCACAGCGTCCAGGTCATCTCGACGTCCGGAGCGCGAGTCACTTCCATCTTGGCGTTGTTGATGATGTCCTGAACGGTGACGACTTCGCCACTGGCGGTCTTAAACTCATGCGACGGTGGCAGACGGCACATCGTCAAGTACGCCATGAACTGTGTGGGATGACCCTCAAAATAGAAAATCTGGCTGAAGGGATGCGCGCGGCCGCCGTACGGAGTTTTCTGAAACAGTGACTCGCCACGGAAATTCACGCCGCTGGAGGCCCACTCGATCGCGTTAATTTTCTTGTCACTGTCTTTGAGCTTGAGCTGGAAGTCCTGGCGATAGGCCAGCAATCCGTGAATGATTTGCCACGGCGTGTGCATGTCGGCCGTTAAGTAACGCCGGCTGGAAACTTCAACAGCGTCCGTGGCCAACTTCACGAGCGGATCAACCGGTGCTGCGACAACCGGAGCAGGCTGAGGCAGCTTTTGGACTTCGCGGATTGGGGCTTGAACTTTAGTTGAGGATGGGCCGGAAAACAGTGGACGAGGACTCTCGTTCGCGGGTTGCGGGTTGACCTCGATTGGCGTCTCGAATTGCGAGTCGATGTCCATCGGCGTTTCTGGCTTGGGAACGCTGGACTCGCCGGTGGGAGGTGTCACTGTCGTCGTGGGCAGCGAACTTTCGGGCTCTGGACTGAGAGTTTCCGCGGCGACCTTCGGCTCAGGATTGGATTCCGTTTTCGTGGCCGGCGCAGTGTCCTCCTCGGACACCACATCGGGGTTGACGACAGCCGGACGCTCAGACTCTGTCGGCGACAAGGGGTCGTCCGAGTGCGCCGGGTTCAGCGCAGTCCAGATCGAGATGGCCAACAACAGTCCAACGTGAGTCCAAGATCGAAGCGGTTTCATCGTGGTGGCGACTCCTGGTGGAAGATTCCGGTGAGGCAAACCTTCCCGATGACGGTGACTCGTCAGTCAAGCGCATTCTTCGAGCGAACGAACAATTCACCCCCAGTTAGGTCGGTCAAACCGTGTGTCCGTCTTGGCGCGGAGCGCGCGGTTACGCCCCAGAAGTCGAATGTTCGAGTCCGCCCGCCCGACTGATTCCGGGAACAGACACAATCGGCAGAGGCGGCGATGGTCGCAGAGTCTGCCAAGTCGCCACCAAGCGAGCAGATTTCCTGTGACGAACCGAAGCCGAATGAATTTTCACGAAGGTCGCTGAAGTGACGAACCAGAAGGCAGAAGGCAGCTAAACACTGCCTTTTGCCTTCCGCCCTCTGCCTTCCGCGCCGCCCCTCACTCCCACTCGATCGTACTTGGGGGCTTGCTGCTGATGTCGTACACGACGCGGTTCACTCCACGCACGCTGTTCGTGATCCGGGTGGAGATGCGTTGCAGCACGTCGTACGGCAGATGAAACCAATCGGCCGTCATGAAGTCGTCGGTCTGAACGGCCCGCACGGCGACAGCGTCTTCGTAGGTTCGGTCGTCTCCCATCACTCCCACTGACTGCACCGGGAGCAGCACGGCGAAGGCTTGTTGAATCTGCCGGTACAAACCGGCTCGGTGCAGTTCTTCGATGACGATCACGTCCGCCTGGCGCAGAGTGGTCAGTTTCTTTTCGGTGATCTCGCCGAGACACCGCACCGCGAGGCCGGGACCGGGGAACGGGTGCCGCCAAATCAGGTGCCCCGGCAGGCCAAGTTCCAGGCCCATCTGTCGGACTTCGTCTTTGAAGAGATCACGCAGCGGCTCGATCAATTCAAAGCCGAGTTCATCCGGCAGACCGCCGACGTTGTGATGCGCCTTGATCGTCGCCGCCGGACCGTCTGGGCTGCCGCCCGATTCGATCACGTCCGGGTACAGCGTCCCTTGAGCCAGAAATTTGGCGTTCGGGATCGCCTTGGCTTCGTGTCGGAAGACCTCGATGAAAACCCGCCCGATGATTTTTCGTTTCTGCTGCGGATCGCTGACTCCCTTGAGTTCGTCGAGGAATCGTTCTCGAGCATCCACCACATGCAAGTCGGTCTTGAAGTGCTGCGAGAATCGGTCGCGCACCTCCTCCGCCTCACCCAAACGCAGCAGCCCGTTGTCCACGAAGATGCACGAGACTTGATCGCCGATCGACTTCGACAACAGCGCCGCGACCACCGACGAATCGACGCCACCGGACAGCCCGCAGATCACTCGATTGCTGCCAACACGCTCACGGATGCCGACGATCTCGCTTTCGATGAAGTCGCTGATCCGCCACGAACCGCGACAGCCGCAGATGGTCTTCACGAAGTTCGCGAGCAACCGGCTGCCATGATCGGTGTGCGTCACCTCCGGGTGAAACTGCAATCCGAAGATCGGCTTCGTCCGGTGCTTCGCGGCGGCGTGCGGACAGGTCTCCGTCGTCGCGATTGGCTCGAAGTCGGCGGGCAGCTCGCGAACCTGGTCGCCGTGGCTCATCCAAACCTGGAACTCCGGTGGCACGCCGTCGAACAAGCCGCTGGAGGACAGAACTTTGCACGGGGCGTGTCCGAACTCGCGCGTGTGCCCCGCAGTGACTTGGCCTCCCTGAGTCTGACACGTCACCTGCATCCCGTAGCAGATGCCGAGGATCGGGATGCCGAGATTGAAGATTTCCGGATCGGGCTGCGGCGAGCCTTTCCCGTAAACGCTGGCCGGCCCGCCCGACAGGATCAACCCCTTCGGGGCGATCTGACGAATGCGTGCGGCCGACAAGTCATGCCGCACCAACTGGCAGAAGACGTTGTTCTCACGGACTCGGCGAGCGATCAACTGCGCCGTCTGCGACCCGAAGTCGAGCACCAAGACTTGCTCATCAACCGTCGATCCAATGGGAGTCGCGGCTCGTTTCGCCGCCGTCGAATTCGCAGACATGAGTGGCTATTTCCGATCCAATTCCGAGCGAGAGAAAGGGCGGATGGTATTACCGACCCCGCGAAAAGGGTATTGTCCGAATCGAAAACTAACCCGAAGCGCCAGCGAGGGCGGATGCTTTACCGATTCGCTGAATCCAAGCCATTTGGAGCACGCGCCCTCGCTGGCGCTTCGGGTTAGTTTCGAGGCACAATCATGGCCGAATGGTGGCACGAATTCCGTCGACAGATGCCGGTCGCCGAGCGGTGGGCGTACTTCGACCACGCCGCCGTCGCGCCGCTCAGCCTGCCGGCGAAACAGGCTCTCGCCGATTGGGCCGACGAGGTCACGAACAACGGCGACGCCAATTGGTCCGAGTGGCGAAAGCGTGTCGGTCCTGTCCGAGACTCCGCTGCTCGGCTGCTCGGCTGCCAGTCGAGCGAGATTGCCTTCATCCCGAACACGACGAGCGGCCTGTCGATCATCGCCGAAGCATTTCCGTGGCAGCCCGGCGACAACGTCGTGCTCGCCAGCGGCGAGTTCCCAGCGAATCGAAACGTCTGGCGTTGCCTGATTCCGCGAGGCGTCGAAGTCCGCATCGTCGAGAGTGATCCCGGTTCCGACGTTTGTCCGATCGACCGACTGCTGGCCGCGACCGACGCACGGACACGGATCGTCACCGCCAGTTGGGTCGGCTTCGTCACCGGCTGGCGACACGACCTCGACGAACTGGCCGACGCCTGTCATCGGCGCGGCATTTTGCTGTGCGTCGATGCGATTCAAGGCTTGGGAATCATCCCGCTCGACCTGTCCCGCACGCCGGTCGATTTTCTCTCGGCGGACGGACACAAATGGATGCTCGGTCCCGAAGGAGCTGGCGTGCTCTTCATCCGGCAAGAGCATCTCGAACACCTCCGTCCAGTTGGCATCGGCCCGAACAGCATCGGCTTCTCCGGTTCGTATCTCGGAGCGGTCACCGATTACTCGGACGACGCCGGCGCATTCCGCATCGCTCGATCACTTCAGCCGCGCGAGATGTGGTCAACCGCGCGCCGCTTCGAGGGAGGCACCGCAAACGCTGGCGGCATCCTGGCACTCGGCGCGAGCCTGGACTTGCTCCTCTCCTTCGGCATCGACGCAATTTGGTCGCGACTGTGCGACGTCACCGATCAGCTTCGAGCGTTGCTCGACTCGCTGAGCTTCACCGTCTGCTCGTCGCAGGAGGCGACGCGACGATCCGGTATCGTCTCCTGCGAAGTCTCCGACGACGATCGGCGACGGATTCTCACCACCGCGAAGCCCGCCGGCGTCGCGCTCAACTTCCGCGAAGGACTGATGCGCTTCAGCCCGCACGCCTACACCAACGATTCCGATCTCGATCGACTACGAGACGTGTTGTCCGAAGGCCGATAGCGGCACCTGAAAATACCCCACCCCGCTTGCCGGGGTGGCTCGCGGGATTCTGCACTACTCGATCATTCTCGATTCAGTAGTGCAGAATCCCACGAGCCACTGGGACAAGCCCAGTGGGGTGAGTTTCGATAAGCTGATCGTCGATCTCCTCGAAGTCCAGAAATTCACAAACCGATGCGTCACCAACCCAAGCCCGCCAGCCTGCTGTTCCGCCTGACCGCCGTCGCCGGCGGTCTGTTCGTCGTCACGATTCTCGCCCTGATCGCGATCGTGATCGGCAATTCGCAATCGCCCGGAGCCATTTGGTTGAATCGCCACGCCAGCTCGCTGTTCGCCGTGGAAGTGTTCGCCATCCTCGGCCTCGGCTTCGCCGCGATGGCTCAGGACCGAAAGCAGGCGCTTCGCGAACAGACGGACGCTGATCCTGAGCCGACAATTCCGCCATCGGAAGACTCGTGAAGCTGCGAGTCTGCCGACTCCGTGCATTTCAGACGGCGACACCCTCGCCCGTTTCGACGAACAGAAAATTCGCCGCGATTCGATCCTCCGCGAGGCCGAAGAGCTGCGTGACCGCTCGGCGGTACGACTCCAACTGCGGCCGGTAGTTCGCGACGCGCGCGTCCAGCGACGCCCGGTCGGCGATCACGTCGGTTTTGAAGTCGATGATCTCTGCCGCGACGACTCGGTCGCCCGACGACCACAGCACGAGGCGGTCGATGATGCCGCTGATGAGCGTCCGCTCGAAGCGGCAGGCGAAGGGATGCTCGCGGAACACTCGCGGCGTCAGTGCTCGGTGAGGTGACTGGTCGCGGCTCAACGCGGCCGTAATCGCTGGTTGGCCGAGCATCGTGAAGAACTCCGGCAGCACCTTCTCCGGATCGAGCGTCATCGGCGGAAGCGATCGCGCGGCGGCCAGCAGTTGCTCGTTCGATGGGCGGCCGTCGTCGAGCCACTCGATCTGCTCGAACCATTTGTGGATCAGCGTGCCCCGCTCAAAAGCATGGACGGGGTGAGTTCGCAGCAACTCGGCAAGCCGTCGCGACGCGGTCGCTTCGTGAGCGGACGGTGCCTCACGCTGCCATCCGCGAGTTGGTCTCGGCAATGGTGGAGCGAAACGGATCTCGGCCGGCACACCAGCCCGACGCGCCAGCGAGGGGTCAGATGCGACCGTTGGTTTGACCACTCGCTGGCGCGTCGTGCTGATATCCCAGCCCGCGTCCCCCGTCGTGAACAGCAACGTCTCCGGCGGGGCGGAGGCGTTGTTGGTCAGCGCGGCGCGGAGCAAGCCGGAGTACGTCTTCGTCGGCTCCTTCTCGTGCGGAGCGATCAGCAGGTACATCGCGTGGATCGCGCGAGTCAGCGCGACGTACAGGACGCACAGCGACTCGTGCGTGCGGCGTTCGGTGTCTTGCTCGAAGAGCGCTTGCAGGTCCGGCGGCAGGAGTTGTTGGACGGTGCTGTCGCGGTACAGGCAGACGGCGTCGGGCGGCTCGATCGGATCGGCGTTGCCCGCCACGAGCGCCGGTGTTTGACCGAGGATCAGCTTGTCCAACTCCGGCAGCACGACGATGTCGAACTGCAAGCCTTTGGATTGATGCACCGTCATCACGCGGATGCGATCGCCGCTGGGATCGGCCACGCGCTCCTCGCGGACGAACTCGACGAACTCGCTGGGACGCAGCGTGGCTGTCGGCTGATAGCCGTCCGCCAGTTTGACGAGCTGATCCAAGCGGACTCGATCGCGCGAGCTGCCATGTTCGGCCAGCAGCTTCGACCACTCGGCGAGACACGAGCCGTAGCCGTCGCACAGCAAGCGCCGTCGCAACGACTCGGCCAACTGAGCGGCGGCGACGTCGTCGCGGAAATCTCCGAACTGAAACGCCGGTCCCAGCGGCGAGGTCGCGACATGAAAACGGACGATCCGGTCTCCCGGATGATCGGCCAGCGTCAGCAGCGACAACAGCAACCGCACAGCCACCGAGTCGGTCAGCGGATGGCCTCCTTCTTCGCTGGCCGGGACGTCGCGGTGATGCAGTTCAAAGATCAGCTTCGCGACCGCCTCATTGCCGCGCGTCAGCACGCCGATGCTGCGCGTCGGATGTTTCGTCGCCAACTCGGCGACCAAATTTGCAGCGGCTTGCAGAGTCACATCGGACTGCGATTCCCCGTCGGCTTTCTCCGCGACCGAACGGAACTCGACGTAGCCGGACAGCTCAGTCCGAGCGGTCGTGTGAGCCGGGAACGCATCGCACCACGACTGAATCGGTGCGGCCAGCCGTTCGAGATTCGGGTGCCGAGTCATCTGCTCGAACACGAGATTGACGGTGTCGATGATCGGCGGAGCGGAGCGCCAACTCTTCGCCAGCTCTTCCGGTGTGAGGCTCGGCAACTGCCGCAGCAGCGTGTCGAAGATGCGTGCGTCGCCGCCGCGCCAGCCGTAGATCGCTTGCTTGACGTCGCCGACGCAGAAGAACGACGGCGGCAATGTTTCGTCACTGACGTCGAAAAGTGTCGGCTGAAATTCAGCCGTAGGGTGGGTCGAGGCACGAGACCCACCTCGCAGTTTGGCCGATTTGGTGGGTCTCGATGACTCGACCCACCCTACGGTCTTCGTCGGATCTTGCTTGCGAGCGACCTGTTCGGCGAACGGGCGCAGGACGGACCATTGCAACGGCGACGTGTCTTGAAACTCGTCGAGCAACAGATGCGACAGCCGCGAATCGAGCCGCATCGCGAGGCTGCCGGTCGAGGAATCGGTCTCCGCCGACAGGTCGTCCCAGCCGGCCAGTGCGCGAGCGACATCCGTGAACGAGCAGCCCCCTTGCCGACGCTGCAGTTCGCGGAACTCGCGATCGAACTTGTCGAGTAGTTCGCGCGTTCCCTCGGTCTGTACTGACAGCCGATGCAGCGCGAGCCGACGCACTCGGTCGAGGATCGCCTCGTAAACTACCAGCGTGCGCGGGTCGATCTCCTTGTTGTAGTACATTAACCCGCCAGCCAGCAGAACCTTCAGGATGCCGCGATCGAGCAGATCCTCCCACTGATCTCGCTCGGCCGATTCGAGGTCTTTCAAAATCGACTTCGCGACTCGCTTGTCCGAGTACGCTTCCGTGTCGAGCAACTCTTGCAGCCGTTGCCGAGACTCTTGCATCTCCGCAAACGCCGGCAGCGGCGGCCGAGGCACTTTGAGCCAAGCCTCCGGCGACGTCTCAACCGCGACCTCGCCGCAGTTCCGCACGGTGTCGTCGATCACGTCGCTGACCGAGCGTGACGTCGTCCCCTTCGTGAGCAATCGCAACAGCCGAACGAGTTCGTCATCGGTCTCCGCTTCGAGCAGTGCCTCGACCGCCTCTTCGCGCAACCGCTTCGCTTCGATCGTCTCCAGGATTCGCCAGCCGGGAGGCAAACCCAGCTCGAGCGAAAAGCTGCTGGCGAGCTTCGCGAAGAAGCTGTCCAACGTCCCGACCTGCAACCGATGCAACCGCTGCGTCATCTTCGCCAAGAGTTCGCGACAGCGTTCGCTGGCCAGTTGAGGCGAGCCGATCGCGCTCGCCAGCTTGGCTCGTTCGTCGTCATCGCTGGCCGCGCGAGCCAGCGTCAGCAAGATGCGTTCGAGAATCTCCCCCGCCGCCTTGCGAGTGAACGTCGCCGCCAGAATCGACTCCGGCGGCACGTCCGCATCGAGCAACTGCAAGAAGCGGCTCGCAAGCTGATACGTCTTGCCCGTCCCGGCCGACGCGCGAATCACGATGTCGGGAAGTGTGGAAGGCATTGATCAGTCCTTCGTAGCAAGGCAACGAAGTCATCTGTTGGCAGAATCACATTACTTCGCCCGGACGACCCGCTCGCTAACCGGTGTAGGATTTAAGGGGATTTCCAACTCACCCGAACTCAATACGGCGACGAGATCCTCTAATTCCTCACGGGTGAAGTTCCCAGTGATTTCGCATTGATCAGACATCGTTGTGTTAATGAATGGCGTGGTCCGAATCCATCCATCAAAGATAATCGCCAACCGCCTCCGGTATCCGTTTGCCGCCGGTGAATACCGATGCGTCAGAAGGGTCAAACGATGAGCACCCTCCTTGTTGAAGGCGAGGTTGACACACGCCTTGCCTTGAGAATCGAGTCCGACTCCAACCCGTGTCAGAAACTGCCCCGTGACCCGCTCGTCGTCGAGATCACGAATGACGAGGCACTGCCGAATCTCCAATTCATCGCCTCGTTGAACCTTTCGATGTGCGGAGTCGAACTCCGGAGGTTCTACTGATTCCCCTTCCGATCCGATCGAAGCCAGATTCATCCAGACTGCGACAGTTCCGTCGTCGCATTGCAACTCATCGCTTTCAGTTGGAAGTTTGCGTGCGGATTCGATGATTCCACTGTGATCCCTGGGATTGGCAACGACACAGAATTCCAAACTCCCCTGCTGAGTAATCAACCTGACGAAGTGGTCTCGAGCATCAGTGTTGACCCCGAGAAGGCCGACCTCGAATCGACCAGTTCCTGTGACACGGACAGTCACACCATTGTCTCCAGTCGGATTAAGACGCGTACGGATCACATTGACCGTTCTTGCGATCGCTTCCTTCGAGGGAGGCACTGTCAGTCTTGTGTCGTCAACAGCGAACTCCAACACGACTCCACCAAGCGAGTCAATCGTTGGCGGCGACGAACAGGATGTCAGAAGTGACATACACAGTACGCCGACAAAACAAGTCACTTGAGTTCCGCGGAACAAGTCCAATCGCATGGGACTTCTCATCATTGTGGCCTTTATCGCGGCAGCACTTGGACTTGGTCTTGGATGCGGTCGCTGGGGTGGACGATGACTTGGTCGTGTTCGTTCAGGCCGTTGAGGACCTCCGCTTCGAGTCCGTTGCGGCGGCCGACTTCGATGCGGCGCTTGATGGCGAGACCGTTCTCGACGACGAACACTCCCCAGACATCAGCGGCGGGCTTGTCGGCAGAGACCGCTGACGGCGTCCCGTTCTCGCGGAAGAGTGCTCCGGTCGGCACCTTGAGCACGTCCTCTTTCTCCCAAATCACAATCTCCGCCTCGACGCGATAGCCGTTGCCGAGCATCGGGCGTTCGGCATACGGCGTGTCGAATTGGGCGATGACGTGAACTCGCTGTTCTTCGACGCCGAGTGCCGACAGCTTCAAATAGCCCGACGGTTCGACCAGTCGGACATGCGCCAGCAGTGGCTTCTCGCCTCCCCAATGTTTCAGCCAGACCTTCATGTTGGGCAAAATTTTGACGGCGTCGGTCGAGAGGACTTCGATGTCGATCTCCAGATCGCGCGGGTCGCCGACTTCCAGCAACGGCGTCCCTTGCTGGACGACCATTTCACTTTCTTGCAGCACCTTCATCACCAGTCCGTCGATCGGCGACTGCACGCGAAGCTGCCATTTCTCGGCGTCCTCCGGAGCGAGCGGCTTGGAGCGCAGCAGCGCGGCACGAGCGAGATCCAATTCGTAGCGTGCGGTCTGCTCGGCGAACTTCGCGGAGTTCTGCTCTTCGCTGCGCGAGCGAACCAGCATTTGAGCGTCTTCGAGTTCCTGTTTCGTGTTGGCTCCCTTGCCGGACAGTCCGTCGCGGCGAGCGTGGTCGAGCTTGGCCCATTCGAGCGCAACGTCCGCCTTCGCCTTCGCGGCTTGAGCGGTTCGCAACGCGGACTCCAATGCTTTGACCCGCAGCTCGGCCTGAGCGATCTGCCGCGAGTCGAGCAGGCTCGGATCAATCGGGTCGATGATCGCCAACTCCGTGACCGGCGAGTTGCTGCGCGACTGCGTGTTCGTGAGCGGCACGGCGCTAGCCGCCGGTTTCAGTGCATCCGAGGGACCGGCGGCTAGCGCCGTACCGCTCAGTGACGTCTCATCACTCGACGTGTTCGAATCAGCCGTCCGTTCGGACGACGTCGGCAGTGACACGGGATCGCCCGCGCGGACTTTGATCCGATGCAACCGTCCCGCAAGCGGAGCGGAGATCACGAAGCGATCTCGCACGCGTGTCTTGCCATCCTCGGCCACCGTCACTGAAAGCGACCCTCGCAGGACGCTCGCCGTATCGACGAGCACCGGCTTGGGCATGAAGCCGTACCCGACCGCCGCCGCAATGCCAGTCAGCACACACAACCAGACGAATCGTTTGAACCAGCGAAACAAGTGAGGCCTCAAAATCGTAACCCGAAGCGTCAGCGAGGGCGGGCGCTTCTGAGCGTTTGCAATTCATGGTCGGTGAAGCGGTCGCCCTCGCTGACGC
>SXGT01713135.1_pt1 | contig 20738 bp, 13 predicted proteins | sample 3176221 | NCBI WGS metagenome assembly SXGT01 (sample SAMN11356862, study PRJNA531348) | freshwater metagenome | isolation source: freshwater sample F1-120 | place: China: Fuxian Lake, Yuxi | collected 2017-12-25
CCGATCCTACTGACCGCACGAGCTTCGCAAATGACGGACGTGTGACATCTCATTATGTCACGCTGAAGTCGCCGCTTTCGAAGGACGAACGCGGGCTCCTGGCTCAACACGACATAACGGCCGCCTCGCCATAACTTTGATCCGTCGAGTTTCTCAAGCCGACCGCGAGCGATACGCCGGCGAAGAGTAGTGTTGCGAGGTCCAGCGTTGCGAACATGCGGGCACCGTGCCTGGACATCGACGCCTTCGGCAATCGCGCCCCAGCCACTTCAATAGCGTCGGCCATGTCGTTACCGGGCAGGACGCATACGGCAAATACACGACCACGGTGAATTACGCCAATGGCCGACATGTGGCGACCGTCGATGAACGCACGAACCGCACGAACACGGTGCTGGACGATTTGAGGCGGCAAGCGAATCTGATCGAAACGGCGAGACGGAAAGTTTCTCGTCCTAACATATTACGAGTCCGTAATCAGTATGGTTACAGCGCGGAACGCATTGCTGTAGGCACTGGTTCCGCCGACGGCGGTGAGGTTGGCCGTGCCGCCGGCCGTGCCGGTCGTCCGATCCCACGCGCGAAATGTCAGCTTGGCCACTCCGGTGAAAGAGACGTTGGGGACGAAACGCACCTGGTCCGTTCGTAGTAGCAAGCGGGCGCTGGCGCTGCTCGTTGAGCCGAAGTTGATCCAGGTCGCCCCGTTGTCACTAGAATATTGCCAGGCACCCGTCCCGGTGGACCCGATTACAGCTATTCCCAACAAAGCCCCCTCGACATCGTTGGCTCCACCCAAAATATCTAGCACTGCTGTACCGGTTGGATTACTGTTCGATCGACCAATGCTCGGCAGCGGCACGTCGGTCGCCGGTTGGACCGGCGCATCGTTGACGGCGGCGACCGCCAAGTTGGCTGTCGCCGACGTAGCGCTGAAGGACGAGTTGCCTCCAACCGCCGACCCGGAGCTCAGGTCCACTTTGGCGCCGGCTGTGCCTTGGGTGCGATCCCACGCTCGATACGTCAACGTTGCCGTGCCATTCCAATCGAGCGCCGGCACGAAGCGCACCTTGTGAGTATCCAGAAGAAGTAACGCGGAACTCGCCTGGATTGTCCCCATAGCTCCCCACGTCGTGCCGCCGTTAGTGGAGAATTGCCAGGTTCCCGTTCCCGTGACGCCAATAACGGCAATCCCCTTGAGCGGCGCGGGATCGCTGTCCGCGAAGACGCCAACGGGAACGAGCGTGGACACGAGGTCTCCCTGCGGTTGTTTCGTATCTTCGTTGATGACTGTCAAGTTTGGCGCCGTGCCGAGTGTCGGCGCGTCATTGACCAGGACCGTGGCGAGTCGAACGGCGGTGCTGTATCCCGTTGCGCCGCCGATAGTCGGCGCGGTGCTGAGATTGACCAGACTACCAGGGGTTCCGCTGGTTTGATCCCAGGCACGATAGCTGAGGGATGCTATGGCGTTGACCGAGGAGTTGGGAACGAAGCGAACTTGATGGGCGCTCTGCAACAACCTAGCGTTGACGCTGCTGAGTGAACCGAAGTTGATCCAGGTTGCGCCGGCGTCAGCGGAGTACTGCCAGATACCCGTGCCAGTGGCCGCAATGACCGCGATCCCTGTCGGATTGTCCCCATCGACGTCAGTCGCGGCGGCGAGCAGCGCAAGGACTTCTGTGCCGGACGGGTTCGTGTTCGCGCGGCTGATTGCCGGCAGCGCAACATCATTTGTCGGTTGTATCGGCGCATCGTTGATCGGGGCAACCTCCAGGTTTGTTGTCGCCGAATCGGCGCTAAAGGGCGTGTTGCCTCCGACGGCCGGGCCAGCGCTCAAGTTGACTTTGGCGCCGGCCGTGCCTTCGGTGCGATCCCACGCCCGGTACGTTAGCGTGGCGGTTTCGTTCCAGTTGGGGCCCGGCACGAAGCGAATTTTGTGGCTGTCGTTCAGGAGCAACGCCGAGCTGACGCTGATAGTCCCGAGAGCGATCCAGACTGTGCCGCCGTTTGTCGAGTATTGCCAGGTCCCTGTTCCAGTGACGCCAAAGACGGCGATCCCCTTCAGCGGCGCGGGATCGCTGTCGGCGAAGACGCCGACGGGAATGAGCGCGGAGACCAGGCTTCCGGCTGGATTGGTCGTATCTTCGTTGATGCCGGTCAAGTCGGGTGCAGTGCCCAACGTCGGCGCGTCGTTGACCAGAATGGTCATACGGCGGATCGCATTGCTGTAGGCCGTCGCCCCGCCAAAGCTCCCGGCCAGGCTGAGATTGGCAGTGGCGCCCTGCGTACCCGTGGTTCGATCCCAGGCGCGGAAACTCAGCGACGCGACCCCGTTGAACGCCGCGGCGGGAACGAAACGCACCTGGTCGGTGCGTGGCAGCAATCGTGCAACACTCGGACTGACGGTACCGAAGCTGATCCAGCTTGTGCCGGAGTCGGTCGAGTACTGCCACGTGCCAATACCGGTGGATCCAATGACCGCCACCCCAAGCGTCCCAGCGCCTTCGAAGTCGGTTGCTCCTGCCAACAAGTCGGCAACGATTGTGCCGGGCGGGTTGGTGTTCGACCGGCTGATGGCCGGCAGCGGGACGTCGGTGGTCGGCTGTACCGGCGCGTTGTTAACGCCGAGGATAATGACTTTGGCATTCGTGCTGGACGTGCTAAAGCACCGAGGGCCGCCAGCGAGATTTGTGTTCGCGGTTGTCGCATTGATTCCGGCGGTCCGGTCCCAGGCCTTGATCCCAAGGGCGGCATTGCCGGAGAAAGTTCCACTCGGCAGGAAGCGCACACGAGTCAGGGCGTCGGCGGCCAGCAGCCGAGCAGCCGTCGGCGAGGCGGCGCCAAGATTCAGCCAGGTCGTACCGTTGTTGACCGAGTACTGCCACTTCCCATTTGCGGCCGACGACGCGACCACAACGATTCCCTGCAAGGCGCCTACATCCTGATCGGTCATGAGGCCCGCAGCGTCCACGATCAGGTCGTGGACCAGTATGCCGACGTTGACTGGCTGGCTCACGTCAATCTGTGGCAAGGCAGGCTCAACCGCCGAGTTGAGTATTGGCGCGTCGTTGGTATCGGTGACCTGAATCACGAAGGATTTCTCGACTGGATTCGAGCCGTCGCTGACGCGGATCCGAATGCTCAACGTGCTGCCCGCCTCGAAATCGATGAGGTCAGCCGTACGCAGACTGTTGCCGACAATGGCGAACCGAGCGTTATCGGTTGCTCCATCGCCGCTGACCAAAGTATACGTCAGGTTGTTACCGACGTCCTGGTCGGTGCTCGACAGAACGCCGACCTCGGCGCCAATCGGGAGGTTCTCAACAATCGAGGTGTTGCTCAAGCTGGGAAGGGTCGGCGCCTCGTTGACGTTGGCGACCTGAACAACCAGGGTCTGTTCGAACGCCAGCCCGGCCTGATCGGTGGCACGTATCTCCACGTTGTAAACGCTCTTTGCTTCGAAATCGAACGTCACGGCTGTCTTCAACTGTCCGCCGACAATGGCGAACTTTGCCGTGTCGCTTGTCGGGCCGCTCGAGATCAGAGCAAAGGTGTGGGAAGCGCCGGCGTCCGGGTCCACGGCTCCGAGGTTCCCGACCACGGTGGCGGCGGGCAGGTTCTCGGCAATCGTGGCGTTGCTCAGGGTGATCGCCGTCGGAGCGTCATTACGGTCGTTGGCCAGGACAACCAGGACGCGCTCGAATGACAAGCCGCCTTGATCGGTGGCACGCACGCGGACGTTGTAGCTGCTCTGGGCTTCAAAGTTGAGCACCGACGCCGTCTTGAGTGTGTCGCCGGTAAGTGTGAATCGCGAATTATCGCCGGCCCCTGCGACCAGTGCAAACGTGAAGGTGTTGCCGGAATCTTGATCGACGGCGCCGAGCGTGCCGACAACCGTCGCGGCCGGGAGGTTTTCATCGACCGACGAGGTGCTCAACGTGATGTCATTGGGCGCATCGTTGACATTGGCGATCGTGATGACCAGCGCTTTCTCGACGCTCAGGCCGTCTTGATCCGTCGCGCGGATACGAACGTTGTACGACGACTTCGACTCATAATCGAATGACGTATTGGTTAGCAGAGTGATGCCATCGATGACGAACGCGTCGTTGTCCTGCCCGCCGGTGCCGCTCACGAGGTCGAAGCTATGGAAGCTATCCTGATCGGCGTCAACGGCGGCGAGGAATCCGACCTCGCTGCCGGCCGCGCGGTTCTCATTGACGGCACTGTTGGACAAGGTGATATCGGTCGGGGTGTTGTAGAAGACCCAGTTCTTGATCGAGGACCTCTCGGCCGAGGTGAGCTGGTCCCCCGCCTTGGCTGTGAAGCCGGTGCGGGTCGCCATCGCGGCGGTCGCCGCAATGGCTTCATCGCGCGAGGTGGCCACGATGGTGAAGTATGCTAACCGGGCCGTCTCGCCGGGGGCCACGCTGAGCGAGTGTTCCCAGAAGACGTTATCGCCAGCGACATTGAACGAAGTCGGCCGAATGCCGAGCGGGCCGTTGAGGAACAAGATCATCGCGGGCAAGCCGGAACCGTCGGCGTCGTCAAGGCCGATCCATTCGTCGGTGGTTTCGACGACGACGTCGCCGTCGGAGGTAAGGAACACGGGGTTGGCGACGGTGTAGCCCAGGTTGCCGTCGAGCCGAATGGTACGGGTGACGTTAGCAACCCCCGGGTTGGTGAAGACGTCGACGGTCCGCGCGAAGGAGTGCGCGCCCGTCGGCGGGGCATAGACTTCGCGTTTCACAGTTAGGCCGGCGACACTTTGTGCGGGCGTCGTGAGCTCCTGGTTGACGGCATCGACAGTCGGGTTGGCGAAGGTGCCCACCGGCGTCACGCGCAGATGCGAGGCCACCAGGCTGTTGGGGTTTCCTTTGAACTGCACAACGCCGGTGTCACTTTTTCCTTGGATTTGGACCGTGTCCCCCTCCTCAAGCTGGAACCATTGCTCGACTTCGAGTGCTATATCTTCTCCAGCGAACAAGTATTCATGCTGCCCGCCGTACGGTTGACCGTTCATCACGAATCGCAGACGTCCAGTATTCAAACCGGAAGTACTTTGGTAGGTTCGAGCGGTTAGGCCGATTCGATAGAGGCCTGTTGCCGGGGCGACATACGCATTTTGCAAGAGATTTTGGTACGTGGCTTGGAAGTTGGTTCCCTGAGTGATGGTCGTGGTCACGGGATCGAGGTGCGGCGCTTCCGCCAGCCGCGTCACGCGCAAAACTTGATCGTCAGAGAGTGAGAAGAGATTGGTTGTATTGGAATTGTAGACGACTGCCTCAACGACATCACCAGCGTTTAGGTACAGGCAATCTTCGACGGTCATGGTCTTCTTGAATTCCGAAGCGGAGAAGTTTTGTTCGGTCCCTCGGCGGGCTACGCCGACCCCGCTAATTCGGAACCCCGCGCTAAAAACGTTGTTGCCGCTAGTGACGAGTGTTGACGATAGTCGGTACCAGCCGCTCGTCGGCACCGTACGGCTCAACCCGTTGATAGCATTCCCCGGTGTGCTGTTGAACGAGACGGTTTGGTCGGTGCTCGCAACACTGACCCACACTGCGGGCGCTTCACCGAACGATGCGGCGGGATAGCGAGTGACTCGCAGCAGGTGCGGCGACCCCGCGCTCGTGAAACGCATGTCGCCGCCGGAGGACCGCGCCTGCACGGTGATCACGTCGCCGGCCTGTAGAGTCAAGTACTCTTGAAGCCACAGCGTCCGCCGCTGGCCGGGCGTGTTATTGCCCGACCCGGTCGCCGCGTACCTTCGCGTGCTTATGGGCGTACCGTTGATGGCATAACGGGCTGCGCCGTGGCCGTAGCCGGAAGTCGTGAAGTTCTCCAGGTGTAGATACGTCGAAAGTTGGTACACTCCAGCCTGGGACGCAGTAAACGTCAATCCGGAGACCGCCTCATAGCTTTGCAAGGGGAGAGCCGATGAGTTCGTCGTTGTAATTTCGATGACCTCGCTGCTCGGCGAAGTCGGCGCCGTCGGCGCATAGGCCTGGCCGCCGACAGTCAGTCGGCCAAAGCCGTTGAAGATGTCGAAGTGGTTGCCGGCCAACTCCCCCGCATTGGCGCCGGTCACCTGAGGATGGAAGGTGAAGCTGTCAGCCGAAGTGAAGTGAGCCGCGCCGGCGCCGACAATGAAATCGCGCACATAGTTGCCGCCGGGGCCGCCATCGCCGTCGCCGTCAAGCAAGATGCCGCTTGGATTGAAAAGAGCGTCCTTGATAGTAAGCCGGTAGAATCCTTCGGCGAGCGGCGAACTGAACTGGAGCCGGTATCGGAGGAATGAAAGTTCTTCCTGGAGCGAGAAGGGAACATTCACGTCGTCCCCCGTGCCCAGCCGACCGTCCGGCCCGGCCGTACGCAGGATGTAGCTGCTGTCCTCCCCGGCCTGGTTGACCTGCATTGAAAAGCTCATCGTGATGCTCTTCACTGTGTTTTGTAGTGCGGCTGTCAAGTCCGGTGAGATGCGATCGACTCGTGGTGGAATTCCGATGTTGACAATGTAGTCCTCGACCTCCCCATCCGCGGACACACCGGTGGGGGTCAGGCCCCCCGCAGTCGAAAGCCGAAAGCGAGCGTAGGTGGACGAATTCGGCATACTGCCAGGCACCGTAAAGGTTAACGAATTCAATCCCTCACTCATCGCCGTGCCGGCGGCCGCTGTGATGCGTTCGTTGGTAGGGTGAAACACCCCATTGCGGTCGAAATCGATCCATGCGTCAAGCTTGGCGGAACCGCCCGTCACCTGGATGGAGAGCGTCGGCGACTGACCTGGACCGAATGCCAGCGTCGTCTTGACGCCGTCCTCATCGTCCTTGAGGTAGCTATCGTCGCCGAAACCATTCAATACGATTGCGTCGTCCTCTTCGGTGTCGCGAAGAGTACCGAGCATGGGGCCTCCCGCGGTGTGGCGAGCCCCGTTGCTGGAAACCTTGGTCCCGTAGGTGTCCGGCGCGTCGCCGATGTCGAGCGTGGACGAATTGAAGCCGAGGAACTGCATGACAACGACATCGCCCCCCTGGATGCCCAGCGTAACCACCTGGCCACCAGGCAAAAGCATTGCGTCGGCCAGGCCGAAATCCATTTTCTGAGGGGCCGCGTTGTGAATCCGCTTGCCGCCGACCGAAAAGTCCGTGTCCAAAACGCCGGTGCTGCTGAATCGGGTCAGGGCTGGGTAATGAACGGTCGAACTGTTGATCGTGACGGGCGTCGACCCTACTTGAAAGAGCGTCCCGCTGGGCAGGGCGAGCACCTCTGCTGGATAGTCGGTCCCTGATGCTGCCGATACCGCAGTGACCGTCTGGCCGGGCGATGTGGAGCCAAATGAGGAATTAAAACTCCCGTCCGCGTTGTAACAAAGCATGGCGAAATCCGTGCCGCCCGCGGCGGTAACGGTGTAGGCACCAACAAGAAGAGGGTAACCGGATTCGGACAAGCGGACACTCGTAGGCACATCACGCCCCAGGGAAAGCGCCGTGATGTGCAGCCCGTCGCCGCTGAAATCCGTATCCAGCGTTCCATTGCTGCGGAATCGGGCGATGGCGATGTCCTGGTCCGTGGAGGGGTACGTGGCATTGGTCGCCCCCACCACCACCGCTCCGATGTGGGTGGCGACCATAGCAGTTGGCGTGACTCCGACCCCAAACGACGCTTCCGCGATGCCGTCGCCACCTCCAAACGTCATATCGGGCGTCCCATTCACATTGAGCCGCATAAGCAGGAATCGCGAGGTAGGCGAGGAATTTTCGGAAACCAGAAAAAGGATCTTTCCGTCGTCTGGCTGGCGGGCGACTGCTACTCCGTAATGACTCCCGGAACCGAAGTCGGGAGTGGCTATCCCTCCCGTACCGAATCCCGAGTCAAGGACGCCGTTGCCCGTGAAACGCCAGAGGACCGGCTTTTTCGATCCGGCCCCGTTGCCGGCGGCGTTCATATCGCCGGTCCCGGCTACGAGTATCATGTCGTCGCCAGGTTGAACCATCACGTCTGCTGCTGTAGCAGAGAGATACCGAATGCTGGTGTTCGCCCCATGGCGGTCAAAGCCAAAGCTCGTGTCCAGCCCACCGTTGGTGTGCAAACGCATGAGGATCAAATCGCTGCGATAGGCGGCATAAGTCCCTCCGCCGAGATACACGACCGGCTGCGTTGTCCCGGTCGCGGCAACTATGATCTTGCCGTTCGATAGGCGATCCAGACCGGCGGCGTACCCACCGTAGTCCGACGCGCCAGGCAGGCGCATGTCGTGCCGCACAACTCCCAGAGCGCCAAACGCTGGATCCAAATCTCCCGCGGCCGGAGCCAGACGCTCCTCCAGCAGCTCGACATTGAGCCGCAGGGTGTTAGGTTTTTTCTTGTAAGGAGATGGTTTTCGACCTAGCCAACGCTGCAACGAAGAAAGGAAGCCCATGCAATGCTCCGGAGAATCGAATTGAACAACAATGTCAGCGTACGAGGCAGGATCCGCAAGGCAGCCGCCCTGCAACGCGCCGGAATCAAGCCTGACTCATTAGGCGTAGTAAAGCAGGCATCAATCGACAACAACTTCGGAAAAATGAGTGCCTTGAAGAAATTCCTTCTTGACCGCTACCGTTTTCCGAATCATGTCGCAACCTTTGGAGAAAAAAGGAATCATCGAAAGGTTTGTTGACGACGATCGACATGGCTAGCGAATCCAGTTTATCTTGTTGGCGCCGATTTCACTTTTGGTTTGTATTGCGCTATTCTCGCTAGGAAGAAATGCATCGATTCTGCCTAGGTGATGCTTTGCTCACCTCGGAAAAGTGCACAAGAATGGTTACCAACAAGCAGCCCGGCGTTCCCGCCGGCCGAGCCTGAAGGCGCTGGCGAAAACACGAAGCCTGAGAGTCCAAGGACGACAAAGTTGTATGACCGGAGATGAGATGATGTGAGTGCGAGCAGCGCCTTATTATGTTGAACGCGGCTCATGAGGGCGTAAGTATTTGACGGGTCTCCTCAGAATCGCTCCACATAATCGATAGGTCCGCATAACTTTTGTTGAACTAAACCGCTAGCGGTAGCAATCGCACTGTTTCAATGCGCGCGCGTTGATTCTCGGCTGACGGCAGCTGCCCGTGTTTGCTGCGTGCTTCGCCAAAATACCCTTTCAACAGATTGATGCCTCCGGGAGGATGGGACGTTCCAGCGCGTCATCCTATGTCCTGGAGGTTCTGCCATGACTGCGTTGCGTAAACGAATGCTGGAAGACATGCAACTGCGGCGATTTTCGCCTCACACGATCGAGGCCTATTTGCGCGCCGTGACCAAACTCGCGAAGTTCTACGATCGCTCGCCGGACCGGATTAGCAAGGAAGAGGTCCGCACGTTTCTGCTGGATGTGGTGAAGAAGCAAAAGGCCGCGCCGGGCACGTACAACCAAGTGCGCTGCGCCCTGGTGTTTTTCTATCGCGTGACCTTGGGGCGTGCGTTCGCCTTGGAGCGGATTCTGTGTCAGAAGACGGGCAAGAAGCTGCCGACGGTCTTGAGCCAGGCGGAGATGGTGCAGTTTTTCCGGGCGGCGCGGAGTCTGAAGTATCGTGCACTCTTCATGACGACGTACGCAGCGGGTCTGCGCGTGTCGGAAGTCATCAACTTGGAAGTGAAGGACATCGACAGCAAGCGGAGGGTGTTGCACGTGCATGCGGGCAAAGGGCAAAAGGACCGAGTGGTGATGTTGTCCGAGAAGTTGTTGCCGGTGCTGCGCGAGTATTGGCAGGCTTATCACCCGACGGGGAAGCTGTTCTATCCGGGCAAGAATCGGGAAGGGGCACTGGACCGCAAGAATGTGCTGATCGCCTGCCGTCGGATGGCGCGGTGGGCGGGAATCGGTAAGCGGGTGACGCCGCACACACTGCGTCACAGCTTCGGGACACATCTGCTCGAAGCGGGGACGGACATCCGCACGATTCAGTCGCTGTTGGGCCATCGGAGTCTGCGCACGACGGCGATGTACACGTTGGTGTCGCCAGCGCGACTGACGGCAGCAAAGAGTCCGCTGGATCTCCTTGACCTCGACGGGCCGACGAAGCCAGAGGGGGAGGCTGGCGCATGACTCGTCCCACTTTGGAAGTGGGCGAGATCATCCGCAAGTACACCCCGGCGTTTCTTGATCGCTACGATGGCGTGTTGTCCACCGAACAACGGCGCGTCCTGAAGGACCTGGCGCTCTGTCGCACGGCAGCGTTGGGCGGACACGTCGAGGAATGCGACCAGTGTGGGCAACAGCGCATCGCGTACAACTCCTGCCGGAATCGGCATTGTCCAAAGTGCCAGGCGATGGCTCGCGCGCGCTGGCTGGCGGACCGCGCCAAGGAGTTACTGCCGGTCGAGTATTTTCACGTGGTGTTCACGTTGCCGGGCGATCTCGCTCTGATTGGATTGCAGAATCCGCGCGTCGTTTACAACTTGTTGTTTCGAGCGACGGCGCAAACGATGTTGCAGTTGGCGGCCGATCCCAAACACCTTGGCGCCAACATCGGCTTTCTGGCGGTGCTGCACACGTGGGGCCAGAACCTACATTTGCACCCGCATGTACACTGTGTAGTTCCCGGTGGCGGCATCGCCTTGGACGGCTCGCGCTGGGTGTCGTGTCGGCCTGGTTTCTTCTTGCCGGTGCGCGTGCTGAGCCGCCTGTTTCGCGGCAAGTTTCTCGTCGGGTTGCAGGAAGCGTTTCAGCGCGGAGAACTCCGGTTGCACGGACACCTTGAAGGATTGGTGGATGCGAAGGCATTTCAGAAGTTGATGGATCAACTTCGCGCCAAGGAATGGGTCGTTTACGCCAAGCCACCGTTTGGCGGCCCCGAGCAGGTGCTGAAGTACCTGGCGCGTTACACGCATCGGGTGGCGATCAGTAACCATCGGCTGCTGAAGATAGAAGACGACAAGGTCCTCTTCCATTACAAGGACTACGCTGACGATGGCGCTGAGAAAGTCACGTCGCTGGATGCGGGTGAGTTCATCCGTCGCTTCCTGCAGCACGTGGTTCCGACGGGCTTCATGCGCATCCGCCATTTTGGCTTCCTGGCGAATCGCTTTCGCGCGGAGAAGCTCGCACGCTGTCGGCAACTGATCCAGGATACCGAAAAGAATCCGATCATGCCGGCACCCACGCGAGCGTCGGCACTGGATACGGCGGCGCAGTTGCCGGACGAGCGTCATCGGTGTCCGCATTGCGGCAACGGCCGCATGATCATCGTGGAGCGATTCGAGCGAGGCTCAACTCCAACCACGAGGTGCACCGGGCCTGTTAGCGTGGACAACACTTCGTAATCGTCAGTCCCAGGATCGGGTTTTGCCGACCAACTGTGGTCCATGAGCATCCTTCGCGTGAAGGACCCGCTCAGCGTCCGTCCCGAGCGCCAATTCGGGCCTGGTGGCGCCGCACTTTGCCCACGGATCAACGCCTGAAGTTGTCCGACCCGTCGTTTTGCCCAACACAAAATCACGTCATTCGAGGTTTGCTGTCTGTTCAATCCCCATAGCAGATCGAGTCCGCGGTTCAGTTCAACGAATTTTATTGGAAGTGCCTGGTCTTGCACGCGCCACGCTCACCGTCTGTTCGGCACTTCCAATAAAATCCTCTGCGTTATGGGCCACATTCATCGTTGCTCGGGCGATCGCGACAGAGCGAGATTATTCGGAAACAAATCCCGCGTTGTTACAAGCGGAATTCACCTTGAAGATTCGGCAGTTGACGGGCGAGCTTTTTGTTTCGCGAATAGTGCGTTTCGCGAAGTATACACGAGCTCGAAGATTATCCGCAAGTACCTTTGTTCGGCGGTTGTCGGGAAACAAATCTGACGATACGGCAAGCGGTCCCGACGCTAGCAAAGGTCATACCACGAACGGTCGATTTCGCAAGGCCCTGCACACGACGGCGCGCGTTGACTGCGTTCACTTCGATCGAGATTTCCTAGGAGTCCTACCGATAAGCATCTCTTGGTTCAGATCCCAACCAAAATAACCCCATGCAACGAGCATGGGGATTTTTCTGAGAGCGGCAATGGACAGAATCGTTCAGAAGGGCGTTTTCGGATCGGCTGGCGTTTCGTCGCCGTCGCCCAGCGTATCGACTTCTTCTGGTTCGGCTGCTTCGCCAGGAAGCGGCGTGGAATGGCAGAAGTCGAGTGCCGCCGACGTGGCATAAACACAGTACCTCCGGTAATAACGGGGAGTGGCCGAATAGACACATAGCGCAATTTCGGAAAACTGCGCGGATCGATTCATCCTAGCAAATTGGCGTATCAAGACGACCAACCCCGGGCGCCGCCAAAATGGCCTCCTCCCACTTGTCTACTCCCAATTCGGCTTTCGCCGGCCCCATCTCGCGTCATACAGCGTCGCCTCGAAACGCTTCTCGGGTTTCTGGAGTAAAAGTGCCTCGATCTGATTACGAGCTTCCTGATCCCCATGGGGCCGTGCATCCTGGGCGATTCTCAAATACCTCAAGAGGCTGTAGCCGAATGCAGGATAGAAAACGGGAAAGTCCGGCGCCCCTCAGATTTTTCTGTTCTTGCGCAACAAAGCGACGATAATTCCGTCTGGACCCGAGGGAGATTCCATGGACCATGACGGCGAGCAACGCGGCGACGAACTGGAGCGATTGCGCCCCTACCTCCACCTCGTCGCGCGCATGCATCTCGATTATCGCCTGCGCTCACGCATCGATCCGGAGGATGTCGTACAGGATGTATTTCGCAAGGCCCTGGAAAAATGGGACCAGTGCCGCGAGTCTCGCAAGTCCTGGCTTCGGCATATTTTGCTCAATCATCTGAAGGATCTAGTAGACAAAATGACCGCGCAGAAGGCGAATATTGATCTCGAAGTCGCGTTGGAATATTCGTCCGTTCGGCTTGACGCGATTCTTGTCGCCGATCACTCCAGTCCGAGCCAGAAGGCTGCGGGAAACGAAGAAATGGCACGGCTCGCCGAGGCGTTGGCGAAGCTGCCAACAAAGCAACAAGAGGTCGTCATCCTCAATCGCTTGCACGGCTTGAAGCTGGAAGAGGTCGCGGCCCAACTGGGCATCACGCTCGGCGCGACTGGCGGACTGCTGCGGCGTGGCCTGGAAGCACTGGTTCGGCACCTGACTTTTCCGGAGTAAGCGATGAATGAATCGACGTTGGGCGAAAACCCTGTTATCGACGAGGCGTTTGCCGCCTATGTCCAGGCGCAGGAAAACGGAAAGGCGGAAGCGGCCCGAACAATCCTGCGCGAGAATCCCGGCCTCGCGGAGGAAGTCGCCATGTTTTATGCCCTCTGCGCGCGTGTGCCGCAACCGTGGGATTCTAGCGTCAACTCCTACGATGGCCGAACGATCGGCGACTTTGAGTTGCTGCACGAACTGGGCCGCGGCGGCGAGGGCGTGGTCTACAAGGCGAGGCAGAAATCATTGCAGCGCGTGGTGGCGGTCAAGGTGATGCGCCTTGAACGGTTTTCGCAGGATCGCGATGTCGAACGTTTTCGACGTGACAGTACCCTTCTGGCGAGTCTACACCATCCGAACATCGTCCAGATTTTTTACGCCGGCGAATCCGAGACCGGACCTTATTTTGCGATGGAACTGATGGCCGACGGGAGTCTTAAGCAAAAACTCGCCGATGGCTGGCTGCCGACGCCGCACCAAGCGGCCGGCCTCACACGCGTCCTCGCAGAAGCGATGCGATACGCACACGACAATGGGATCGTGCATCGCGATCTGAAGCCGGCCAACATCCTGCTTCAGGCCGACGGGACGCCCAAGATCGTCGATTTCGGCCTGGCCAAGAAGCTGGATGCGGGCGATTCAATGACGCAGTCAGGCGCCATCGTCGGCACCGCCAGCTACATGTCCCCGGAGCAAGCGAAAGGGCAACCTGCCGATTTCGCGTGCGATATTTACGGCTTGGGCGCCATCCTCTACGAATTGCTGACGGGCCGTCCACCATTCGTCGGCGCCACGCTCGTTGAGACACTCGAACAGGTGCGCCATCAAGACCCGCTGCCTGTTCATCAGTTTTGCCCAAATGTGCCTCGCGACTTGGAGGCAATTTGCCTGAAGTGCCTGGAGAAAGTCCCAACGCGGCGTTATGTGTCGGCAGAAGAACTGGGTGCCGATCTGCAGCGATTTTTTCGCGATGATTTACACGATCCCGTTCAAGCACGCCTGCCGGGAATCACGGAGCAAGCGTTCCGCGTCCTCTTGCGCCAGCAATTCCACAATGTCACGGTGTGGGGACGAATCCTTCTGGTGACAGGAATTCTTGGTGGTATTTGCTACGTTGGGCATGCGTTGTTCATCGCGTTCGAGTTGCCACCTGGCATGCTCATTTCGCTCATGCTGATCCACAATCTGCTGGTAGCTGTGGTGTACTGGCTCACGCTCCGTGGCTACACCTTGAAAGACGGCGACCGGCAAGCTCTGACGTTCACCATCGCCACGATAGTGGGTTCCAATTTGATACCTGTCTTTTATCGCCCTCCTGAAGGCATGGACCTGACGACGTATCGTCTATCGCTGTATCCCCTCGTTGCGCTCGTTCACGGCCTCCTCCTGTTCGCGCAGGGTCCCATCTTTTGGGGCGGCTTCTACGTTTATGGCGCATGCTATGTCCTTCTTGCTTTCGTGATGTTGTTGTGCCCGGGTTGGTCGCCTGTTCTGTTGGGTCTTTTTACGACCGCAACCCTGATCCTATTGGGGCTGTATTTGCTGCGGCTGGGGAGGTCGCCAGACTTCGAGAAAAGATAGCAATCGAATCTCACTGGTGACGAAATAGGCCTGCTCTTGTTTTTTCCGCAAGTCATTTCGCGATTCCGCGCTAAAACTCGCCGCCGCCTCCGTCTGGTTCCCTGTGAACTCAATTCCAAACCTACGGAGATCACTCATGGCTCTCTCGATTTTCTTCCTTCTCCTATTCGTTTGTCGCCAGGGAAACTGGCAAGCGCAAACCACATCCCCTGGCGCAGGCGAAGGAGGTCACCGTGGCTGAGATCATCGCCCAGGCCAGGCTCGTTCGCGTCGAGAATATGTGCGATCAGTGGGGGCTCGACCTGACCGCCGGTTGCGAACATGCGTGTATGTACTGCCACTTTCACAAGCATCAAGTGCTCAGCCTTCGCCATGAGCATGGTGGTGAAATAGTGGCGAAATCCCTTGCCGTCGATTCATTCTTGAGCCTCGATCAGTATCCCGACACGCTTTACCTCAGTCCGCACACGGACCCGCTTGCGCCGAGCGCTCGCGGCCCCCTGGAGGCTGTGTTGAAGAGGATTCTGCCACTGGGCGTTCGCGTGATCATCTCGACGAAGAATGTTGTCACTCGCCGAATATTCCGAATTCTGGCCGACTATCCGGAACAAGTGTTGGTCTTGATTGGCCTGACCAGCCTCGACGACGATCGCAACAAGGCCGTGGAACCTGGGTGCGCGCCAGCACTTGCCCGGCTCGCGAATTTCGACCTGGCGAAAGAATATGGCATACCATCTCGGTTCACACGGCTCGATCCGATCCTGCCGGGCGTAGATGACGCGCATCCAGCGCTGGGACGACTTCTGGATGAACTCGTATTGCGCGGCACGCTGCAGGTTTCCGCAACGTATCTTTTTCTGACCCCCTTCACCGTCTCGACGCCGACTACCAATCCCTACATGCGCGAGGCGGCAACCTGGTGCCGCGAGGCGAGCCCGACCGCCGGAGGGTTGGCCTATTCGGTACCGCTGCCTCGCAAGGTGGATTTGTACAGCTGGCTGAAGCGCGAATGCACGACGCGCGGCTTGCACTTCGGCGCCTGCGGTTGCAAGGACCTTCGCCTCGGCGGCAATGGCTTCGCGACTGCGTGTACCAACCCGTGCCTTTCGGAATGCACGGGCCGCACTATCTGTAGCCTACCGGTTATCGAACCATCATTGCCCGTCGATACGGTCCGAGAAACAATCCCGCAATTGAGCGCGAAAAAACCGGACTCTTCCCGTCTGGTCTCGTGAAGGCATGCAAAAGCCTTTTGTGGAGCTTGCTTGGGACGTCCTTTTTTCACCAGGATAGCGTCATGACAATGAAACATGTCGGTCTGATCAGTTTGGTCGTTCTTTCCTGCGTGACGGGAGCATTGGTGCTCGGAAGCCGATGCCCGACGACCGATCCGACGAACGCTATGGCCGCTTTCTTTGTGTTTGGCGCTCATTGCCCCACGGTTTCAGAGGTCGTCCCGACAGCCGCCTCGCCGGCCGAGAAACCGACACCGGCCGCACCAGCGATTTCCGATTTCCGCTTCGTTGACTCGGCCGGCCGGGAGGTCGCGATCGCCGATCTCAAGGACAAACAAGTAATCGCCGTTGTGTTCGTTGGTACCGACCGGTCCGCGTCGAAAAATACCCGCCGTCGATGATGCCACGAACTGAGCAATACCAGAACACCCACCATCGTTATCGTGGAGAAACACATGAATCCGCTCTGCAAATCGGTATGTCTTCTTGCCTTGGTCGGACTCCATATCCTCCCGTGCGGCGGTTCGGCGCAGACGGTGAAGGAGGCTTACGAATGGAGCAGCCCGTCGCTGCAACAGCACGCTGCGTTTGTCATTCTCGGCGCGAAAACCAAGATCAAACCGAACGAGTTCTTCCATGCAAGTGCGCTCGTCGATCACACGTTCCGGGGTGTCGTGTCTCCCAACAACGATACCCTGTATTCGGGACTTTGCATCGATCTGCGGGAAAGCCCGCAGGTGCTCACGGTGCCGGACTGCAGTGATCGGTATGTCAGCGTGATGATGACGGATATGCGCTGCTACAATTTGCGAGTCCTCGTCAACGAACCGGGCAAGTATGTGCTGATGGTAAAAGGATTCAAGGGACACGTGCCGAAGGGGATGACGCGGGTCGAGACGGAGTCGGACCTGGTGAACGTGGTCATTCGGAGCGAGGTAAAGGGCTTTGACGATGTCCCGAACGTGGCCAAGATCCAGAACGCTTTCAAGATTGAGCCGCTCAGTGTCGTCGCCAACAACAACAGACCACTCGACGCCCCGCCCGTGGATTCCCATTGGGTCACGCGCATGCAGTGGGTGCTCGATCATTCGCCCGCACTGGATCCTGTGGACAGAAAGTACGCCGACTTCATTCGCAAACTGAAGCCGACACCGGAGAATCAAGCGATCGGCGCGAAGACGCTTGCTGATCTTCAGGGTTGCGCCGAGACGATCAAGGAAACCAAGGGCATGTACGGCCGCCGCGATCGGATTACGGTCGATCATCGGACTCGCGCGGCAAGCAATCTGTACACGCACCTCGCCCTGGAAATCGAGCGAGCGGCCTACCCAAGACTCGGCGTTGACACAGATGGCAAACCGCTAGTTGGAGACAGACAGTATACCATGACGATGCCGAAGGATATCCCGCTGAACAAGGGCGGGTTCTGGTCCGTCACGGTATACGACAACGAGACCAAACAGTTCGTTCCCAACGACAACAAGCTCTACCGAATCGCCGACAAAACTGCGGTGAGAAACGCAGACGGCGGCGTTACGATTCACTTCGGCGGCAGGCGCGGTGCGGACAAGAATTGGCTCCCGCTGCCCACCAACGGCCATCAGTGGTACGTTTTGATTCGGCTTTATGAAGGAAACAAGGAAATTGTAGAAGGCACCTGGGCGGTCCCCAAAATCGTGCCGAACGAACAAGGAGCGTATGATTCGCCTGCCAAAGCCAAGCTTGCGCGATGAAATGGTTCACCCTGAGTAATTCCATTGCCTTCAGATTCTCTTGCCAATCTTCCTGTTCGGTAAGGATGTTGCCCATGCGACCAAAGAAAAACGCGAGAAGAAAACGCCGCCCCGCTATCCCGAAAAAAAGTGGGGGCCGTTTGCGGGCGGAACCGGCGTGGCTGTCGCACAAACTCGATCGAAAAGCCGGTCTAGCCGTGGCTTTTTGACGGCTCAGGAATCACGCTGCCAAAACCGCCTTGCCAGGCGGGACGTAGGCCGACGAGGACCTGGAGACGCTGCCACACCGAGCGATACCATGGCGGTTTGGTCACCCGAATCGGCTCGGGAAGGAGACTATTGGCCATGTCTTTCATCTCAATTGCTATGCCCGCCTCCTTCCAGCGGCGCAGGACGTGAGTCAGGTCTGGAGCGGCACCCGAGTCATCGCGCACAACCAGCACAACCCGCGTAAAGCCGTTGCCAGTCAAAAATCCCGCCGACGGGAAATCCTGGGGAAAAATCTGCCAGCGATTGTCGAAAGCGCCGGGCGTCAACGCTCGATTCGGTCTCATGCGATTGGCGTCAAGTAGGAACACGGGCGGCGCATCGTTGGCCAACGCCAGATCGGAGAGGTATGCGGTCCCTCTCAAGAGCGCCTGCATGATCGGCCCCTGATCGATGACCTCATTTGGGCCGCAACAGGCGTTGTAAAGCGGCACGGGTCGAAATCCGCTGCCCGCAAGCGCCAGCCCCATCCACACGGATTCGCGGCCCGGTAGGTCGATAACAAAAAAGACGTCCTCGCCGAGGGACTGCGCCCACGAAATATCGAGTTGACGCCAGTCATCCCTTCGAGGAAAGGGCATGTCTTCGGCAATGAACGAATGTTGCAGGGCCTCGTCGTCGTTCCCCGGCAACGATTCGCCGGCGAGGCGCCGGCGAGGCGCCGGCGAGGCGTCGGCAATCCCCTTCATGCATCTGAGCAAAAAGAATTGGCCGAGCCCAAAGTGACCACCTGCCATTGGACGGCACCCAGGTTTGAAAGACGGCTTCACGATTCACAACAATGCTCCTCCAATATTTGTCCCAATCGGCGGCGTTGATTTCGTGACGAGAACGACTACCTCTCGACTGCGGTCATCCGTAAGGGGACGATGAGCGAGCCGCCCATAGGCGCCGGCGACTTGGCCATTGATCACGTAGACACCTAGACACGGATACATGGGCCCATCGGGAGTCGGCAGCGCGAGCGTGTCGAAACGGCGTTGGGCGGTCCACGCGCAGGGATCACGGCAAACCTGCTGGCGGATCGATTGCCAAACAGCGGGAGCGGTGACTCCCGATATCGCCACGTTTGCTCCTTCATGTCCGAGTGCGGGCTTGAAAATCCACGTCCCGTCTTCCGCATCGGCCACATCGCTCGGCGAGCACGTGGGGGGCAGCAAGGAGCGCCAGGTCGGCAGAGGAGTGGCCAACTCGTCCCAGACGAGCGGAAATCGCTTGCTCTGCGTCACGACGGCGTAAGCCGGGTTGCATGCTGAGGTGAGGCCGCCGGCCAGAAAATGCTCCCACCCGGTCTCTGGCGGCAAGCGCGGCAGCCACTCCGCCGGAAAAAAACGAATTACCAATTCCATCTCGCCGCGGTGCCAATCGGTCTCGATGGTCGCCCTGCCGCTGGACCAGTGCAACTGGTTCGGACTGAAGAGGCACGGGATCGCGCCGCACTCCGAAAGTCGTCGCGCCAGGTAGAGCATTACCTGCCGATCTTCGCTGTAGATCGTCATGTGCATCAGCCCCACCACCTTGTTGGGGCCGATCGAGCCATGAATCGCCTGGCTGAGGACCCCCGCTGGATCCCCGGTCGGCTGGCAGTCGGGATACTCTTCTGCCATGAGCCGAGTTACTCCGGATGCTTCGATGAATCCACCCGCTGCATCCGTGTTGGCCTCGGAGATGCCCCAGCCTTGGTCGGTCCAATGAAAGTCGAACCGCATCACACGGACGCTTCCCGGTGTTGGGCCCACTTTCGTAATTTGACGCAATGCACTGCGCAGCGCTTTGGGAAATCCGAGGCGTTCGTGCAAATCGACTCGCTGCAGCAGTTCGCTCTCCGCAGCGAGTGTTTCTTTGGCCAACGCACCAGCCAACTCAGTCACCTGGGACCAGGCCGCCTCGGTCAGCACCAGAGGGAACCGACACAGGATGTGTCGATCTTCCACTTGCAGATGCCACTTGCAGCAATCGAATACCGCTCGCTGCACGCAACGCGCGTAACGCTCATCGGACAACGAGGGATAACAGGACCACGGCTGGAGCACGGCGTTCACCTCAAAAGAATGATTTCGAGGCCTGCAATCCCAAGGTACACCAGCGCCACGAGGACGTCGCGTTTGCCTGGACCACTCACTGGCCTACGATTTTTAGCGAAGCCGGCTTCGAGCAAGGGACAAGCTACGACCAGGCCTGCGACCACCGCGAACAAACAACTGGCTTGCATCGACTGCTTGGTAAACCAACTTGCGATCGCCAGTCCGAGTGAAACTCCCAAGAGCGGTAAGAAAGCAGCGAGACGCAACGCCGCGCCGCCATCGCGCTCCACTGTGATCGCCTCGGAAAATCCACTCAACCATTCCACGATCAACCACGACAACATGAAGAGAACTGTCCCCAAAATTCCGGCGAACGTGAAATCTTCTCGCAGCGCCAGAAACATACTTGCCCCCGCGCCATTGGCCAAGCTCAAGCCCAAGATGGCTCCGCCGATCGCCCAGCCTGCACCATGGTTGCGCCGCTCGGCCACATCTTGGCGGGGACTTAGCCCAACCAGAGGCACTGCGCACGCGCCGACACCAACCAAGAAGTGAGCCATACCGAAACACGGATGGGCCAACAGCGCAGGGCCTACGCATTAAAGTTTCCCGGTTTTGACGAACAATGTCGGAAATCGCCTCACCGTTCACTTGTTCGACGGACCGAATCGCGCGTAAAATGCGACGCTCCAAAAAAGCGAAGGCCGAGGTTCAAGAGAGGCAA
>SXGT01858458.1_pt1 | contig 20736 bp, 18 predicted proteins | sample 3176221 | NCBI WGS metagenome assembly SXGT01 (sample SAMN11356862, study PRJNA531348) | freshwater metagenome | isolation source: freshwater sample F1-120 | place: China: Fuxian Lake, Yuxi | collected 2017-12-25
GAAGGCCGGCAAGCTCGACCTGGAAGGGATGATCAGCCGCCGCATCCGCGTGGACGATGTCAACGATGCTTTCCGCGCGATGCAGGCCGGCGAGGTCATCCGCTCGGTGATCGACTACAACTGAGACGCATCGGGGCACGGGCGAGCCAGACGGCCCGCCCGTGCCCCGCCTCGCGACCGTGACGTCGCGCCGCCCTGCGCGTCAAGCTCACCACTCGCCAGCCCGGTGCCGACTCGATCTGGCTGGACCACATGCAGGTCCTCGGCTGAACCGGCACGCCCGCAGACGCCTGGCTCTCCTTGCCGCTGTTCCGGGCGCGTTCGGCCTCAGCGCACCGTCGCGCCGGGTGGCATCGCGCGGCCGGGGGCGACCAGCGTCAGGCCCGCCGCATCGCTGGCGGCGAGCAACATGCCCTGACTCTCGACGCCGCGCAGCTTGGCCGGATGGAGATTTGCCACCACCACGATCTGGCGGCCGGGGAGATCGGCGAGTTCGACGTGGGCGCGGATGCCGGCCACGATCTGGCGCGGCGCGGCCTCGCCGAGATCGACCTCGAGGACCACGAGCCGGTCGGCGTTGGGATGCGCCTCGGCGCGACGGATCGTCCCGACGCGCAGCTGCACCCGTGCGAAGTCCTCAATCGTGATCAGACCCTCGTTCGGCCCTCGAGCTTCGCCGCTGCCCTGCCCCGTCGCCTCCGCCATGATCACGTCTCCCACGGCATCAAGCGCCGCTTGTCTCCCGGTCCAGCCGGGCCAGTGCCACGAGTGCAGCCCCTTCGAGCTCGGCGCGAACCACCGCGTAGTCGTCGTCGGAGAGCCTGCCGGTCGCGTGGTCGAGCTCGGCTTCGCGGATCGAGGCCAGCGCCCGGTCACGTGCTGCGGCGAGCTCCCGCCGCTCGGTCGTCGAGGCAGAGCCGACGCCCGGGGCGATCTCGCTTGCCAGAGCGGGGACGAGCAGCGGCCACGCCACGAGTGCCGCCACGCCCACGACGAGCAGAATACCGGTGGTCATCACCATGTCGCTAGCTCCTCTCGTCGAAGCGCCGCAGGGCTTCATCGAGACGCGCGCGAACGGCAGGGTCGGCCAGCTCGGAGGCCTCTCGCCCCAGAGATGCCGCCGGATCGGGCATTCCCGTCGTCTGGCGACGCCAGCGCAGGAGCACGAACGCAACGATCAGCAACCCCACGCCGATCACGACGAAGGGAACGATCCACGCCGCGAGGTTGAAGCCGCGCATCGTCGGCGCCGAGAGGATCTTCTCGCCGTATTTCTGCTCGAACCAGGCGAGGATCTCCTCCCGGCTTCCGCCCGCCGCAAGCTGCTCGGCGATCTCCGCCTTGAGCGGAATCCCCGATGGGCAATTGACGTGGTTGCAGGAATGGACCGTCAAGCCACAACCGCACTGGCAGGTGAGGCCGGTCTCGAGCTCGCTCTGTGTCGCCGCTGTCGGTTCGGCAGCCACGGCGGGGCCCCCGAGCGGCAGCAGCAGGGCCACGAGCGCCAGCGCCGGCACAAGGGCTCCGCCCGAGCGCGGGGCGGCGGCGCGCGCCACGCATCTCCATCCCCGAGGCGAGACTCCCGCCCGAGAGCACGGCAGCAGTCCGCCCAGCGCCAGGTCCACGCTCACTCTTTCCGCCCTACTCCACCGCCGCGCGCCCGACCTCGGCCGCAGCACTCACCGCAACCTGACGCTCCGCCCACGACGGCCACATGCAGATGCCCGTGCCCAGCGCCATCACCAGGCCGCCGATCCACATCCACGAGACCATCGGATTGACGAAAGCCTGGAAGATCGCCGCACCGGTCTTCACGTCATAACTCGCCAGCACGACGTAGAGGTCCTCGCCCAGCGTCGAGCGGATCGAGACCTCGGTCGTCGGCTGCTCGGGTTTTTTGTAGAAGCGCTTCTCGGGGTGCAGCTTGCCGAGCGCACGGCCGCCCGAGGAGATCGCGACATTGGCCGCAGTCCAGAGCACGTGCGGCGTATCGCCGTTGGTCACGCCCTCGTAGGTCAGGGTGTAGCCACCGATCTCGAGACTCTCGCCGGGCGCCAGAGACTTCTGCAACTCGAGCTTGAAAATCGACGAAGCGACGATGCCGACAAACACCATCACCACGCCGACGTGCACGACGTAGCCACCGTAGCGGCGGCGGTTCTTGCCGATCAGCCGCGAGAGCGCGACCGGCAGGCTCTCGCCCATCACCGCGCGCCGCACCCGCGCTCCGCGCCAGAACTCGAGCACCACCGTCGCCAGCGCGAAGGTCGAGATCGAGAACGCGAGAATCGCATAGAAGTTGCCCGCGCCCGCGCCGAGCGCGATCAGTCCGACCGCAACCCCCGCCGTGACCGAGACGCCGAAGCTACGCTTGAGACTCGTCCAGGTGGCGCGCCGCCAGGCGATCACCGGGCCTACGCCCATCAGAAAGACCAGGGCCACCGCAAGGGGTGCACCCACCCGGTTGAAGAAGGGCGGGCCGACGGTGATCTTGACGCCGCGCACCCACTCCGAGAGCACCGGGAAGACCGTGCCCCAGAAGATGGTGAAGGCGATCCCGACCAGAATCAGGTTGTTGAGCAGGAAGGCCGCCTCGCGCGAGAACACGCTCTCGAGCTCGTTGCGGCCGCGCAGCAGCGGCAGGCGCCACACGAGCAGCCCGATGGCGATCGTGAGCACCACGCCGAGGAAGATCAGGAAGAAGGGGCCGAGCCCCGACTGGGTGAACGAATGCACCGACGAGATCACGCCCGAGCGGGTCAGGAAAGTGCCGAAGATCGTGAGCCCGAAGGTCAGGATCACCAGCACCATGTTCCAGACCTTCAGCATGTCCTTCTTCTCCTGGATCATCACCGAGTGCAGGAAGGCGCTCGAGGTGAGCCAGGGCATGAAGGCCGCATTCTCGACCGGATCCCATGCCCAGTAACCGCCCCAGCCGAGCACGACGTAGGCCCACGCCGCGCCAAAGAGGTTGCCGAGCATCAGGAAGAACCACGAGAAGAGCGTCCAGCGCCGCGTGGCGCGGATCCAGCCGTCGCCGAGCCGACCGGTCGCCAGCGCCGCGATCGCGAACGCAAACGGCACCGTGGTCGAGACGAACCCCAGGTAGAGCGAGGGCGGATGGATCGTCATCCAGTAATTCTGGAGGAGCGGGTTCAGATCCGAACCCTCGGTCGGCGTGAAGGGGAGGCGCTCGAAGGGATCGGTGACGAAGACCAGCAGGGACAGGAAGAACGAACCGGTGGTCAGCAACGTCGCCGTCACCCAGGGCATGAATTCGCGGTTGCGGTGGCGGTTCTGCACCAGCACCACGGCAGTGCAGGCGGCGAGCAGGAAGGCCCACCAGAGCAGCGAACCCTTCATCCCGCCCCAGAGTGCCGCGATCGTGTACCAGAGCGGCAGCGTCGAGGAGCTGTACGCCGCGACGTATTCCACGTTGAAGTCGTGCTGCAGGAGCAGCCCAAGCAATGCTGCGACAGCGATGCCGGTGAGACCACAGAAGGCCCACGCGGCGTTTTCGCCCACTGCGGCCCAGTCGCGGTCTCGCCGCAGGGCGCCGACCAGACTCGCCACGACGCCGAGCACGCCGACGCCAAAGCCCAGGATCAACGCGAGTCGCCCGACCTCGGTCATCGCCGTGGTTCTCCGAACGCGGCCTCAACCATCTGCGACGACGCCATCCAGAGCGGTCTTGGGCGTGGTTCCGGCCGCCGCCGCGGCGGAGGCATCGGTCTTCGCTCCGGGTTCGAGCTCCGCCTCGTATTTCGACGGGCAGGTGGTGAGCAGCGTCTCGGCCGCGAAGACACCATCGTGGACACGCCCCTCGACGATGACGTCGCGATCCTCACCGAACATATCCGGCAGGATGCCGTTGTAGCTCACCGCGAGCCGTGCCTTCGCCAACTCTTCCGGCGCAACCACGGGGCGCGGCATGTGGACGTCGGTCTTCGCTGGGATCGGCACGATGGCAAACGTCAGATCGAGTGTCGCCGGATCCCACGCGACGGATCCTCCCGCGACACGACCCGCCAACCGCAGCGGCTGGTCGTCATGCTCACCTCGCGAGGCCGCCCACTCTTCCACGGTCAGGAAGTAGGCGGAGGTCTCGGAGACCGCCGTCCAGATGAGTGCAGCGACGGCGCCGACAATCACGAATGAGCCGAGCGCGAACTTGGTTTTCCGATCCACGAGGGGTTGGAGGCAAAGCTAACCCATGCCATACGAGGCGGCAACGCGACCCCGGAGCGCCCTCGCGCGCTTGTCCGCCCGGGCCATGGGCACGGCGCAGACGCGAGGGCGAAGAGCATCGCGTGCGCGACAGATCCGTGGCACACGGCCGGCGCTCGTCGCCGGGGAGCAGGCGACCCCGAGGAGGCAGAGATGGCGGAGGCTGGACGGCGAGTCCTGACGGCAGGCCGAACGCGACAGGACGACGGCAGCTCGCCACACCTGCACGACGAGGGCCGAGCGCGGCACCGGACGGCACCGCGCACGCCCACCGGGACACGCGAGGGCAGCCGCTGGCTGGCCGAGCCGCGGCGATGGAAACACCGCGCGTCGAGCGATCACACGGGTCCGCGCGCGGGGTGCCGCTGGGTTGCGGGGTTCTGGCTTGCGGCGATCGTCGCCGGTGCGGTCCTCTCGCCCGGCACGACGGGCGTCGCCCGCGCGGCACGGGAGGCTCCCGCTGGCACCGCGCCCCCCGCTTCGGCAGCCGGGCCGGCGGCGCGGGCAAGTGGCGCGGTCGCCGCGACACACGACACGGCCATGGCAACAGCCACTGCCGCACCCGGCACGGTGCCCGCCGGTGGCGCGTGGCGCAACGCACTCTCGGCAGCACTCATGGGCGTCGTCGAGGGCCTGACCGAATTCCTGCCGGTCTCGTCCACCGGCCATCTGATCCTGGTTGGACATTTCCTGCACTACGGCTCGCCGGCGTTCGAGATCGTGATCCAGCTCGGCGCGATGTTCGCGCTGACCTGGTGCTACCGCGAACGTCTGCTGCTGCTCGTACGCGGGCTCCTCCGCGACGGCCCTGCCCGCGCCCTCGCCGTTCGCCTCGCCATCGCCTTCCTGCCTGCGGCCCTGGCCGGCTTCGCGTTCGGCGACTTCGTCGAGAGCCACCTCTTCCGACCAGAATTCGTGGCGGCCATGCTGGTGGCCGGCGGTGTCGTCCTGCTCGTCACCGACCGCCCGGATCGCCGCGGCCGCACCCACGCGATCGAGGAAATCACCCTCCTGCAGGCCCTCGCGATCGGTTGCGGTCAGACGGTGGCCCTCCTGCCTGGCGTCTCGCGCTCGGGTGCCACGATCGTGAGCGGGCTGCTGGCCGGCCTCGATCGCCGCGTCGCAACCGAATTCTCATTCCTGCTGGCGCTGCCGACAATGTATGCCGCCGGCGGCTACACCCTGCTGCGGGCGCACGACACCCTCGCAACCGAGCTCGGGGCGGGCACACTCATCGGTCTGGTGACCGCCTACATCGCGGCCCTGCTGGTGATTCGCGCCTTCCTCCGGTTCGTCGAGACGAACACCCTCCGGCCCTTCGGCTGGTACCGGATCGCCGTCGGTCTCGGCATCGGCGCGGTATTCCTCTTCGGAAGCTGAACGGCCCCACCCAGATCGCAATCGGCGCAGGCGGGGCGGCAACCCAGCCCTGCCCGCCGTCGACGGCCGCGAGCGCGCTCAGTCGTCCGCGGACGGCGCGGCGTCCGGGCCGGCGAGCGCGTCGGCCACACGGTCGAGAGCGATGCCGCGCGAACCCTTGGCAAGTACAATTGCCTTGACGTCGGCAGGCACGAGTTCGCGCAGGGCGGCAAGCGCATCGCGCGCATCGGCCACCTCGCGACAAACCATATCCGCCCGGCCGACGTGGGCCGCGATTTCGACGGCGAGCGGTCCCACCGCGACCAGCACGGTTTCGGGAGGCACCAGCCGCGCGATCATGCGCCCGACCTCGCGGTGCAGCTCGCGCTCGGCGGGACCGAGTTCGAGCATGTCGCCGACCACGAGCGCGAGACGCTCGTCCGCACGCCGGATCGCCACTGCGGTCTCGACCGCAGCAACGAGCGACGCCGGGTTGGAGTTGTAGCTATCGTCGAGCACAAACCAGGGCCGATCCTGCGCTGGACGGGGCGCCAGGCGGTGCGCCGGTGCGGTGAGACCCTTGAGGCCGCGCTCGATCGCGGCATCGACGGTCGCCTCGGGACCGGCTCCGGGCACGACCAGTTCGCGCGCCGTCGCCACGGCAAAGGCCCCGGCCCAGGCCGCCGGCGCGCCGAGCAGAGGCACGCGCCACTGCTGCGTCCGGCCGGCCGGATCGCGCAGCTCGAATGAAGTGGCGTTGCGCTCGAGGCCAATCCCGGCGAGCTGCCAGTCATCGTCCGGAGACGTGCCCAGCGTCCGCACCTCGGCGGGTCGCAGGGCGCGGGCCGCGGCCGCAAGCCTGGGCTCGGCCGAGCCGATCAGCGCCCGCCCACCGGGGCGAAGTCCGCTCAGAATCTCGCACTCGGCAGCGATCACGCCTTCGAGGCTGCCGAGACCTTCGAGGTGCTCGGCGAACGCCGCCGTGATGATGCACAGATCGGGCCGCGCCATGGCCGCCAGTCGCGTCAGTTCACCGGGGGCGCTCGTCCCGAGCTCGAGAACGGCGAAACGTGCCTCGCGCGGCACATCAAGCAGAGTGAGTGGCGCGCTGACCTGGGAGTTGGCGTTGCCACGGGTCGCGGCGGTGGTCCCGAGCTGCGCCAGCACTGCGGCCACGGCCTCCTTGGTCGTCGTCTTGCCGTTGCTGCCAGCGATCCCGACCAGCGCGCCCGCCAACTCATCGCGCCAGGAAGCGCCGAGTGCCTGCAGGGCAAGCGTCGTATCCGGAACCTGGATGACCACGGCGCCGGCCGGCACGGCCACGTCCGGCCTCGTGACGAGCGCACCGGCGGCGCCCGCGGCGCAGGCTCGCGCGACGAAGTCGTGCCCGTCCGAACGCGCTCCGGGCAGCGCGATGAAGAGGGCGCCGCGCGCCACATGACGCGAATCGAGGGCACCGCGAAGGAACCGGCGTGCGGGATCGCCCGCGATGACCTCGCCACCCGTGCGCCGGGCGATCTCCCGAGCTGTCAGGTCCAAACGCCCACATCCTCCGCTGCTCGCGACCGGACCCCGTGCCCGACCCGCGCCGCGCCCCCGGGAGCCCACGACGAGAAGGTCTCTACCAGCGCGCCGATCGACATGCCGTACCGCCTGGTTGAATCGCACGGCACGGCCGATGCCCACCGCACGTCCCGATGGCTGCCGCACCCGCTCGGCCCCGCGCAGCAGCGGACGCCCTGCGGATCGCACCCCCGCTGCGGTGGCATGACCGGGATTCCCGCCCGGTGGAGACTGTGGCACGATGCGCAGGCCAGTGAATCATGCGAGCAACGAGGCGACGGATGTCGGTATGGGCCAGTCGCCACAGCAGCCGAGGTCCGCACTACGCGGGCAGGCGTTGGTCGCACTCGGCGGTGGTGCGGCCATCGGGCTCCAGCTCGGCTTGACGCAGGCCTACTTCCTCGGCCGCTGGAGACCGATCCTCCTCTCCTCCATTGCCGGAGCGATCTTCGGTGGCGCCGGGCTCGTGCTCTGGGCCAAGGTCTTCCCCCGCTTCAACCGCCTCGGTCGCGCCTGGGCCGTCGCCCTCCAGGCCCTGTGCGCGGTGGTCGTGATGACCGCCATTTCCTTCCTGGTCAGCTACCTCGTCGGCCTCTTCGCCGGAGGCTCGACGATGTTCAACCCCTACAGCGGCGGCAATCGGGTCGTCGAAATCCCGGCCTGGCGCATCGCCTGGGGCCCCTTTGTCACCTTCGCTCTGCCGATTCTGCCCGCAGCGTTTCTGGTCGTGATGGCCTTCAACCGCGGCTGGTGGCAGATCTTCCAGCTCGAAAAGCGCGAGACCCACGCCCGCGCACTCGCCGCACAAGCCCAGTTCGAGGCCCTGCGCGCACAGATCAATCCCCACTTCCTCTTCAACAGCCTCAATTCCATCGCCCAGCTGATCTCGACCGATCCGGCACAGGCGGAGGCGTGCGTGGAGCGCCTGGCCGAGGTGTTCCGTTACCTCCTGCGCACCGGCAATCAGAACTTTGTGTCACTGGGCGATGAACTCGAAATCGCCGACGCCTATCTCGACATCGAGCGCGCACGCTTCGGCGACCGGCTGCAGGTCTCGCTGCGGGTGGACGAGTCCCTGCGCCGGCGCCGGGTTCCGCCGCTGAGCCTGCAACCGCTGGTCGAGAACGCCGTGCGCCACGGCGTCTCGCGCAAGATCGGCGGAGGCGAGGTCTGGATCGCAGCCCAGCTCATCGGTGACGAACTCGAGTTGACGGTCGGGGACACCGGAGTGGGAATCGCGGGTGATACCGACAGCGCCTTCACGCGGGGAGTCGGGCTGCGCAACGTCCACGACCGACTCGTCACGCTCTTCGGCCAACGCTACGCCCCCTCGATCGAATCGGCCTCCGGCAGCGGCACGCGGGTCACGATCCGGGTGCCCCGGGTGGCGGGCGAGTCCGGCGATCACCAAGAGCTTAATTGACGATGGAGATCCGGACGCTGGTCGTGGACGACGAACCGCTGGCGCGGAAGCGCCTGCGCGGCTTTCTCGAGAAGATCGACGACGTCCGCCTTGTCGGTGAAGCCGAAGACGGCCGGACCGCGCTCGAGATGATCGCCATCCAGAAGCCGGATCTCGTCTTCATGGATGTCCAGATGCCCGGCGACAATGGCTTCGCCGTGCTGCGTGGTCTGGAAGACCTGCCCTGGATCGTCTTCGCAACGGCCCACGACGAGTACGCGGTCAAGGCCTTCGAGGTGGACGCGGTCGACTATCTCCTCAAGCCCTTCGCGCAGACCCGCGTCACCGAAGCCGTGGCGCGCGTGCGCGAACGGATGGAGGCGTCCGAACTGCCTCCCGGACTCGACACCATCGCGCGAATCGAGCACATGGCGCGCCCCGATGCGCGCAAATCCTTCGCCCGTCAGATCCCGGTCCACAGTGCGCGCAAGATCGTCATCCTGCCGGTCGACGAGATCCTCTGGTTCGGGGTCGAGTCCCGTCTCGTTTACGCCCACATCGCGGAACGCTCGCACATGACCAATTTCACGCTGCGCGACCTCGAGGAACGTCTCGATCCCGAGGTCTTCTTCCGGGCGCACAAGTCCCGGCTGGTGAACCTGCGGCGCCTCAAGGAGATCGCGCGCACACCGAGCGGCCGTCTCCGGCTCGTGCTGAACGATCCAGCCGCGACCGAAGTCGAACTCTCGCGCGTCCAGGCCCGCGCGCTGCGCGAGCGTCTCGGCTGGTAGGCAAAGCGCCGCGGCGGGCTCAAGGCTCGAGCTGCGCCATCACCTTGCCACTTTCGAGGTCGACGATCTCGATCTCGACCACCTCGTCCACACCGGCAGCCGCGGCTTCGGCCCGCACAGCGGTGCGCATCTTGCCGAGCCAGCTCTCGCGCATCACCGGCGGCATTTGATCCATCGGGAAGCCCGCCATCAGCACGCGACCGTGCCGCGGCTCGGGCCACTCGAGGCGGACGATCTTCGGCCCGGCCACGGGATGCGCACGGAAAACGCGCTCGACCCGCGCCGGAAAGCCGGCCGTCCCCGCGGCGATCGGTGGCGGCGCGGGCGGGACCACGGCGGCCGGAGCGCCGCCGCCGGCAGGCCCTGCCGGCGGCGCAAGTCGCTCTGCGGCGAGTCGCGCTGCCTGAGTCAGATCGCCGCCGGTCTCGGTCGCGGCGTCGAGCAGCGTCTGCAGGCGGCGGCGGACGTCGGGATCCGTCGCCGCCTCTCGGGCCCGCTCGACGGCGGCACGCGCCTCGTCCCGCTTGCCCTGGGCATCGAGCACGATGCCCAGATTGAAATGCGCCTTGTAGAAATCCGGCTTGCTGGCGATGACCGCCGCGAACTCGCGCTGGGCGCCGACGGCGTCACCGCTCTCGAAGCGCATCGTGCCGAGATCCGTCCGCACTTCCGGATCGTCCGGGGTCAGCACGAGCAGCTTCTCGTACCAGCCGATGGCGGTCTTCGTATCGCGCTTGTCGTAGGCGAGATTGCCGAGACCACGCAGAGCTTCGGAGTTCTTCGGATCGATCTCGAGCACATGATTGAAGGCGTCCTGAGCCTGCGACGCGTATGCACGGTCAATCTGCGACGCCCGGTAGAGCATGCGCGCGAGCTGGCTCCAGAGGGCGAGATCCCCGGGCGCAGCCTCGGCCTTCTTGCGGGCGTCGGCCAGCAGCGTGCGCACCTCCTGGGGCAGTTCCACGGCCGGCGGCGCGCTCGCCATCCCGCTCGGAGCCGCGGCACCGCTCGCCGGGGCCGCGGCCATGGGCGCACCCTCGCCCGGCTTGGGCGGCTGTGGCGTCTGTTCGCCGTAGAGGAAATGGAGCCACCAACCCGCCCCGAGCAGTGCCACGAGCACAAAGACAACCAACCCCGCCGGCCGGAGCACGGGCCGCATCGCTGGCCCGGCCAGCGCCTGACCACACTTCGCGCAGAAGCCGTCGCCGGGGCGCGTGGCGTGGCCGCATTCGGGACAGAACTTGAAGAGCATCGGGAGGGTTCCCCTAGCAGGCGCGCGCCCGCGATCGACTCCCGGACCCGCCGGCGACCACTCCTCCGTCCGGCGCCACGCCGACTCGCCCGAGGCGCCGGCGTCACGCGGGCAAGCCCGGCCCGCGCGCCCGCGATCTGGGAAGACGCCCGGCGATGGTCTTCGCCGCCTTGCTGGGGAAGGATGCCCCGCGGGTGGTGCACGAGCGATGACGGGCCAGATGAGTCCCAGTTCCCCCGGCCGCCGACGGGCATGGCGGGGCGCGGCCCACGCTCTCTCGCTGACCCGACTCGTGCTCGCGCCGGCGTGGCTCGCCACCCTCGACGGACCGCGCGCCCTCCCGCTCGGACTGGCCCTGCTCGCGTGCGCCACTGATTTTCTTGACGGTCGGCTCGCGCGGCGAGCGCGCCTCGTCGCGCACGAGGGGGAGACCGACAGCGCAGCCCACGCCACAGCACCCTCCCCCGTCGACACGGGCGCACTGATCGACGTCGCCGCTGACGGCGCCTTCCTCATCGTCACGCTCGCAGGCGCGGCTCACCGGGGCTGGCTCTCGCCCCTCCTTCCGCTCGCCGCGAGCGCGGCCCTGCTCGCCCTGGCGCTGCGCTGGCGTCGCGCGCCCCCGCGCGCCGGCCCGACGTCGAGGCGCCGAGCGCTGGCTGACCGCCTCGGACATGGCGCCGGAGTCGCGAACTACGGCGCCGTGGTGGCGGCGAGCACCGTGCCACTCGGCCTGTTGTCCCCAGCTCTGCTCGTGCCGGCGAGCCTCGTCGTGGCGGCACTCAACGCGTTGCCCGTCGCCTTGCGTCTGATCGGGCGTGGGATCTGAGAGCTCGCCACGCGCGAGCCGCTTTCTGACCAGCTCCATCTCGCGGCCCGCTTCACGACGGCGACCCAGAACAGCGCCGCGCAATTCACGGCGAAGTCGGAGTGAAGACCAGCCTCACGGGCGAGGCGGAGAATCGAGTGGGTCGCGGAGCCGTCCCCGCAAGAGTTCGGTGATCTCCGCACCGGCCCGAGGAAGGAAGGCGACCCCGATCAGCGCGTTGAGCACGAGGAAGACGAGGTGGGCGACCAGGCTGTAGGCCATGAGCCCGGCCTCGGGCGCCCACGCGCCGAGCAGAAAGATCCACGCCGCCTGACTCGTGCCGAGCTTCGCCACCGTTAGCGGGACCGCCGAGGCGAGAAAGATCAACGGCAGGTTGGCGAACATCACCCCGAGCGGCACCGGCATTCCCCACAGCGCCAGTGCACGCCAGTGGACAACCACGGCCAGCGAGAGCGCTGTCGCCTTGAAAGCGAGGATGACCAGCCAGTCGGCGAGAGTCGCCCGTCCAAGGGTTGCCAACAGGCCCGGCGCAGGCCGGACGATGCCGAGTCGCGGCAGGAGAGCGAAGTAGATCAACGCCCCCCCGAGGATTGCGTAAAGCACCTGGTAGGCGCGACCCAGCCCGGGAATCGCCGTGCCCGCGACGGCCACACCGAGCGAAGAGACCAGGATCAAGTCGACGATCTCGAGCACCCCGAGGAAGAGCACGGTCCCGGCCATGGCGAGCAGAGGAACCCTCTCGCGGCGGTGGAGCCAGAGCGCCAGACCGCCCTGTCCCACACTCGAGTTGACCAGCGCCAGCACATAGGTGACCGCCCGCACGGGCAGGATCTCGCGGTAACGCACCGGAGCGTGAAAGCGCCGCACGGCAAAGGTCAAGGCCGCGGAGTCGAGCAGGAAGTAGGCGCACGAATACGGCACCATCAAGAGCAGGTAGAGCGGCCAGTCGACCGCCGCGAGGCTGGCAAGGACCGAACTGATCGGAACGCGCCGCAAGAGCAGGGCGAAGATCGCCGCAGTCGCGACCCAGGGGAGCGCTCGACCCGCCACTCGCACAGCCCCCCTTGCCGCAGTTCTGGTCGTCGCCACCGGATTCTCCCGCCGCCGAGCGTGCTCAGCGTGTCCCTTGAGGTTCTGGATCGACAGGCGCTGCCTCCGCCGCGGCTGGCGAGCCCGCTCCAGCAGCGCTCGCGTCAGGGCGCACCGGGGTGCTGAGCGCCTCGACCAAGAGCATGGCATCGGGCCCGTCGTCGCTCGCGAGCAGAATTCGCACCTCCCCCGCTGAGGCGCCGAGATCGGCACGGCGCACGAGGAGCGGCGAAGGGGCTTCACTCAGTGGGCCCTTGAAGCGCGGTACATGCCGGTCGAGCTGGAAGACGAGCCCCCAGTCGAAGGTCGATGCGCCAAACTGCACCGGCGAGTCCGCCAGTCGGGCGCGGATTTCGGCCGCAAACCGCACCAACGAGCGCTGTTCGGCGATCGCCCTCTCGGCCGGCGCAACCACGCCTCCGAGCAGCGCCAGCAGAGCCGCGACCAAGGGAATACTGGCGCGGAGCCAGTGCGCGTCGCGTGCCTCGCGCACGACCCACACGCCGGCCGCGATCACCACGAGTCCGGCGCCGAGCGTGATCCCCCGCTGCGCGACGAGCGCCGCGCGCACTGCCGCGACTCCAGCGAGGTCGCGCGGCCGCAGGACGCTCGCCAGCAAAGCGTCAAAGGGCAGCCCGAGCGCCGTCACGATCGCCACCAGCCCGAGCAGACCACCCGTCCAGGTCAGCACGACCAACCCCGCCCGCGCCAGCTGCCGCGGTCCCGGCTGCACCGGGCCGGGCCCCATCGTCAATCCCAAAAGAAGCGCGGCCGCCGGATAGGCCGGCAGCAGATAGACCCCGCGTTTGGACTGGGGCAGAGCAAAAAGAGCGACCACCGTGACGACCCAGACCACGAGGAAGCGGCGGGTCGGGTCGAGCGGCCGCTCGAGCCAGAGCCACCACGCCACCGCGGGAGCGAGCAGGGCAAAGGGCAGCGTGCCGAGAGCGAGCTGACCCAGGAGGTAGCCCGGGCCGTGGCGATGGCCGGAGGCGAGCCGATCGGCATCGAACACGCGCAGCACGTTCTCCTTGAGGACGTGCTCGACGATGAACTCCCTGCCGTGGATCGCCCACGCCGCAAGGAACCAGCCCCCACTCAGGAGCAGCACCAGGGCGAGACCACGCACAGGCTCAAGACTTCCCACGACGTCGCGCACCGTTTCGATCCGTCGAGCGATGCCGCGGCCCGCACCCTCGATCGGCAGAACCAGCGCGTAGACGACGATGATCAGCGCCGGCAGCACGAATCCGATCGGCCCCTTGGCCAACGTCGCCAGCGCGAGACAGAGCCAGAGCCCCGTGAGCCGCAGGGCACTCGCGCCGCGGTGGTGGATCCACAGGAAAAGCAGGAGGGCCGTGGTGATGAAGAACGCGAGCGTCATGTCGACGCGTGCCGTGCGCATCGCCCGCAGCCACTCGAAAGCGAAGAGCAGGGCGATCGCCGCGAGCCAGCCCGAACGGATGCGCCCGACACAGGCACCGGTCAGATAAACAGCGAGCACCGTGAGGACGCCCAGCACGACCGAGGGCAGGCGCGTCGTCACGTGATCGACCCGCCCGAGCGCACGTGACGCCGCGAAGCCGAGCCAGTGGAAGACCGGTGGCTTGGCCGGCACGTCGTCACCGTTGCGCAAGGGCAGGATGTAACCCCCACCCCGCGCCATCTCCTGCACCACCACCGCCTCGCGCGGCTCGCCGCGGGTGTAGAAGGGGACGTCCGCGAGCCCGACGCCACCGACCAGCGTCGCGAGTGTGGCCACGACCAGCGCGCCCGTCGTCGCTACCAGGAAATGGCGAAAGGTCATCCGGCTCGCCCACCCGTGAGGATCGACTCCCGCCGGCCGGCGTGATCGGCACCTCGCGCGCGCCCTGCTCCGCGCAAGGGACTGCGGCGCGGCCGCGACAACGTGCGCCTGCTCGTGACCCGCCCGCGCGCTCTCCCCACATCGCGCCCGGGAACCGGAATCCGCGGGGAGTCCGCGCTCGCCGCAGAAGCTGCTCCGCGGCGCGGGACCTTCTTGCCGCGCATCCGCTCCGGAGTCGCGACGAGCAGGACGTGGCGGCCGTTGTCGATGCGCTTTTCGAAAACAAAGCCGGCACGCTCGAGGTCGGCGATCCGCCGGGGCCGCGTCGCCACCACCAGCGGCCCGGCTGCTGCGAGCGCAACGATCGCCTCGCGCGACGGTTCCCGGCGGATCTCGCGATGCGTGTACCAGGAGAGCGAGGCCGGTTCGATCCTGTAAGCGACGAGCTCGCCGGGTTGGGCCTGCGCGAGGAACCAGCCGGCCAGACCGGCATCACTCGCGACACGGGCAACGCCGGGCCCCACACCGAGAGCAGCGACCGCGAGCAGGGCAGCACTGCCCGCGACGAGTCGGATCAAGGTGGCGCGCGCCCGGCCGCGGTCGCGCAGGAACACGAGAGCAACGATCAGCACCGCCAACGCCCACAGCGAAAGCGTCTGCGCGTGCGGCAGCGCAAGGGCGACACCGACGGGTACCGCCAGGGCGAGCAGGCCGAGTCCCGCGCCCCAGACCCGCGCCGCCGCCCGCAGCCGCGAGGCGGCCCGCTCGCCGGCACGCTCCAGCCGCGAGCCGAGCCAGAATGCGAGCGGGCCGAAAGCCGGCAGGACATAGGTGGCGAGCTTCGACTCGCTCGCCGTGAAGAAGAGAACGATGGTCCCGGCCCAGAGCAGGAGGTTGCGCTCGTGATCGGCTCGCCCCGGCTCGACCGCCCGAGGGGCCGCGAGCGCCGCCGGCAGGCACAGCGACCAGGGCAGGAAGCCTGCGGCAAGAGCGAAAATAAGAAAGAAGGGCCCCTCGTGATGGTCGAACCCGGCCGAGGTGAAGCGTTGCAGGTTGTGCTGGAAGAGAAAGTTCCAGGGATAGGCCGGGTCGGCAAACGCAGCCGCCACGAGCCAGCCCCCGAACACTGCGCCAATGATCGCCACGCCCGCGACCGGGCGGGCCGCACGGGCAACCTCGAGCAGACGCCCGCGCGTCGCTGCCGCGGCCGCCGCCACAGCGAGCGGCAGCACGACGGCGACCGGCCCCTTGATCAGCGTTCCGAGAGCCATCGCGAGCCACGCCACGAGCGCCATGCGCCCCGCAGCGCCAGCGGGCGCGGCGCCCGCGTGGCCCCCGGGCGACGCTACAGCATCGCTCGGCAGCCGCTCGAGAAAGACAAGCCAGGCGAGCGTGGCCGCACTCACGAAGAAAGACAGACTCGCGTCGAGATTGCAGAAGCGGCCGAGCACGACCACCTCGGGTGCGGTCAAGAATATTGCTGCGCCGAGACCGGCCGCGGCGCGCCCGAACCGGCCCAGCGCCCAGCGATGGAGAAGGACGACGGTCGCGATCGTCGCCAGGGCCGAGGGCAGCCGGGCTGCCGTCTCGGGAGCGATCGGCAAGGTGCCGGCCGCCTGCACCAGCCAGTAGAAACCCGTCGGCTTGTGGTCGTAGGGTTCGCCATAGATTTCGGGGCGGATCCAGCGGCCCTGCTCGCCCATGCGGCGCGCGATACCGGCGTGACGCCCTTCGTCGGGGTCGAGGAGAGGCGTGCGGGAGAGGCCCGTCAGCAAGAGGGCCCCGGCAGCGGCGAGGACGGCCAGGGTCTGGAGCCGCTCCGCCCCGCGCGACCTCTCCCGTTCCCTTGCCGCCGACGACACCGCGCGCACGCTACCAGCATCCGGGCCCGCGGTCGCGCGTCGACTGGCCTTGCGGCGCCCCTCGCCGACCCCGAACATCCCCCCGCCCGCGAGCCGCGGCGCCCGACGGAGGTTTCCCCATGACGCTGCGCACACCCATCTGTGACCTCTTCGACATCGAGGTTCCGATCTTCCTTGCCGGGATGGGTCAGGTCGCCTTCGCCGACCTCTGTGCCGCGGTCTCGGAAGCCGGCGGCTTCGGTACGCTCGGCATGGCCGGCTCGTCCAAAGACGCGATTCGCGACGAGATGCGACGCGTGCGGCAGAAAACCAACAAACCCTTCGGCGTGGATCTGCTCGCCGCCCTGCCCGAGCAGGTACTCGAGGCGATCGACATCATCATCGACGAAGGGGCGAGCGCCTTCATCGCGGGCCTTGGCGTGCCGGGTCCGGTGATCGAGAGATGCCACCGCAAGGGCGTCAAGGTCATGGTCGTGTGTGGCAAGGTCGAGCACGCGCGGCGTGCCGAGGAGGCCGGCTGCGACGGCGTGGTGGCGCAGGGCACCGAGGCCGGTGGCCACACGGGTCGCATCGCCACCATGGCGCTGGTGCCGCAGACGGTCGATGCCGTCACGATCCCCGTCCTCGCGGCAGGCTCGATCGTCGACGGCCGCGGCATCGCCGCCGCACTCGCCTTCGGCGCACAGGGCGTGTGGATGGGCACCCGCTTCATCGCCACCGACGAGGCGCGTGCGGCCCGTGCTTTCAAGGAAAAGATTCTCGCTTCGGGCGGCGCCGATACGACCATCACGCGCTGCTACTCGGGCAAGCCGATGCGCGTCGTGACCAACCCCTTTGTCGAGGAATGGGAGCGCGACCCGAGCCGCATCAAACCCTTCCCGCAGCAGCTCGTCGACAGCGCCGGCGCCGGGGTCATGGCTTATGCACACGACGCCCACACCGACGCCGAACGCACCTGCATGCCGGCCGGTCAGGGCATCGGCGGCATCGGCGACATCGTGCCGGTGCGCGAGTTGATGGACCGCCTGCTCGCGGAGACCGATCAGGTGCTTGGACGACTCGGACGATTGGCCAGCGCGTAGGGCACCGCTCCCGCGGCATCGGCCTTGCTCCGTCTGGCCGGCCCCTGCCAGACGTGTGACGCGCCGGCACCACCACGGCGGCGAGGAGGCTTGATGCTCGATTGGATTCTGTTCGATGGCCGGGAAGCGCGCTGGGCCCTCCTCTGGGTCTTCGTCTGCTCGCATGTCGCCACGCTCGCCACCACGGTCTATCTGCACCGTGGGCTCGCGCACCGCGCGCAACCTCGGGACGCTGGCGCTCTTGACGGCGGGCGAGGGCCTGCACAACAACCACCACGAGTACCCCGGCAGCTCGCGCTTCTCGCAGCACTGGTGGGAGATCGACCTCGGCTGGTGGACGATCTCGCTCTTGCGCCGACTCGGATTGGCGCGGGTGACGCCCTCGGTCGGTCTCGCCTGAGAGGCAGCTCGAACTCGATGCCGCTGGCCGGAAAATTTTGTTGAAAGAGCGGCGCCGGCTCAGTCGCGGTGCGTGAGACGGGCGCGCAGCCAGCCGCGCCAGGTGTTGTCCCGCAAGGCCAGGTAGAGCAGGTAGCGGTGGCGCGCCGCGATCTCGGCGGGTGGTGCATCGTGGAGTGCCGCCATCGAACGGAACCCCTCTCCGGCCTCGATCTCGCGCACGACACGCGCCGGATTGCCGGCGACGATCACACCCGGCGGGACGTCCCGCGTCACGACCGCGCGTGCGCCGACCACGCTGTTGTCACCGATCGTCACGCCCTTGCCCACCATCGCACCGTCGCCCACCCAGACGTTGCGCCCGAGCACGATCGGTGCGGTGCGGCCGACCTCCTGCGTTCGATCGACGATGTCGTGCCAGTCGGCGTCGGTGAGATAGGCCCCGCTCGCGAGCATCGTCCCGTCTCCGATTTCAATGCGTGTCGCAGAGGCGAGACGCACCCCGGGCGAGACCAGGCAATGATCGCCCAGCACGATCTCGCCCTGGTGCCGGGCGTCGCTCCACGTCTGGAAGGAAACCTCGCGGCCGCGGGCGGCAACGATGTAGGCGAAGCGACCGATCCGGATGCGCGCGCCGTGAATCTCGACCCGCCACGGCCGCACCACGACCGAGCCTGCGCCGAGTGCATCGAGCTGCGGCGCGAGCACATGCCGCGTCCAGGCATCGCGCACATGCACACCCGCGCGAGCCAGGCGATAAGGTCGGTGGTCTCGTCTCACGGCTCTTCGGACGATCGCGCCGCCGGGCCGCCCTAGCCAACTCTATAGCAGCCTGCGGGTCGAGCACCCGGCGGGCACCGGCCGAGCCGCTCCGTCCGCCGGGCGCTCCACATGGGGATCAGGGCAGGACCAGGGCGATGCCGCCCGAATGGCTCGCATCGGCCACGGAATCTTGCAACGATTCCCCGGGGCAGGTGGTCCGGTCCGCCGCAAACCAAATGTCAGATCGTCCTCCGCCAGACGTCACGAGAGAACCCCTCTTCGCCGCCGGGCAAGGATCCGTCCCGATTTCGGGGGGGCTGGCTGGCGGTACGGACGGATTCGTTCGACCGAGCCCGCTCCAGCGCGCGGCCGGAAATGCCATCCTTGCGGCAGCCTGGGTCGTCCTCGCTGTGATCACCGCGCAGCCCGGAGCGCCGCGCGTCGCGGCTTCGCTGATCTACCTCGCACCCGGCCTCGGCGTGGGCTGCGTGCTGGCCTTCGGGTCCTGGCTCTGGCCCGGCATCTTGCTCGGGACGCTCGCGACCAACTTGTGGCGCGACACCTCGCTTCCTCTCGCCGCAGTCGCGTCGCTCGCGGCCCCGCTGCAGGCGCTGTTCGTCGCGCGCCTGATGCCCGCGGGGCTCCCCTTTTCGCATCTCTCGTCTCCCGCCCGGTCCAGCCGGTTTTTCGTCGTGGTGACCTTGCTGGCCCCCCTGGTGGTCGTGGTCGGGGCCGGGGCCGTGCGGGCGGTCTTCCCGACCGCCCTGCCGTGGGGTGCGACGGCGGAGCCGTTCGGCAACGTGAGTCTGATGGTGGTCGGCGCGTGGCTCGGAATCGGCTTGGGCTCGGGACTGGTGGCGCCCGCTGTACTGGTCCTGGCGGATCGCGAGGAACGCGCACGCCTGTGGCAGACACCGCTGCGCACGACAGTTCTGGGCGGCGTCATGCCACTGCTGGCGGGCATCGCCGTGCTGCTCTCGGACTCCGCCTCCACCGCACTCGTCCTCGTGGCGATGCTGCCCGCACTCGTTCTCCTGCTCGTCGCGCTGCAGCTTCCGGCGGCGGCCTTTCCGCTCGCCTGCGCAATCTTCATCACCGGGCGGCTGGTGACGATTGCCCAGTCGAATTTCCAGGGGTCCGAGCTGCCCTCCGACCTGATCCCGCTGGCCGGCTTCTGGATGGCCGGCATCCTCTGTGTCGCCTCTTTCGCGATCACCTCAGCGCTGGCTGTTCGCGAGAGCTTGCAGCGCGTGATCGAGAAGACGCAGCGACATTCGATCGCCCAGTTGGCACGCCGCGCCGAGTTCTTCGCGGTCCTGAGCCACGAGCTGCGCACGCCGCTCAACTCCGTGCTGCTCGCGGTCGATCTGCTGCTCGAGAGCACGCTCGACGACGAGCAACGCGATCTTGCCGATACGGTCGCACGCGCCGGGGGCTCCCTGCGGACTCTCATCGACGACAGCCTCGACCTCTCGCGGGCCGAGAGCCGGCGGCTCGAGATCCATCCGCGCCCGACCTCGGTGCCCGAGCTGCTGGAGGAGGTCGCCGTGGTCCTCGGTGAGAGCGCGCGGCGCGGCGGCCTCACCCTCCGGCTGGAGACAGCCCCGGACACACCCCAACCCTTCGTGACCGACCCCAATCTGCTGCGTCGCGTGCTGCTGAACCTGGTCGGCAACGCTGTCAAGTATGGCAGCCCCGGGGAAGTCGTGCTGCGCGCCCGCGCCGAACCACTCGCGCCCCCCGCCACCGGTCCAGATTCAATGGGGGAGACGGCCACAACGAGATGGGGCCGGAAGAATGCTGCGGCCATCTCGAGCCTCGCCGGGTTGCGGCTCGAAATCGCCGACGACGGACCGGGCATCCCGACCGAGCGGCAGGCCGACATCTTCGAACCTTTCGCGCGGCTCGGCGAGGACAAACGCGACCGAGCCGTCGCGCCGGTGAATGGCACCGGTCTCGGCCTCGCGATCACCCGCGAGCTGGTGCACCACCTCGGCGGCGAGATCGGGGTCCGTGATCGGGCGCAGCGCCCCGGCACGGTTTTCTGGGTGGTGCTGCCCGCGCTGCCGGAAGACGCGGGCGCCCGAAGCGCCTGACCGCACCGCCGTCCGGGACCGCGTCAATCCATGGCAAGCGGTGCCGGCTGCGTGGCGAGGCCAGAGTGCCGCAGGAGAGCGTCGACGGCTGGCGCGCGGCCACGGAACGCCGCGAAAACCTCGAGCGGGGGCCGGCTGCCGCCGAGCGCCAGCACGGTCTCGCGATAGCGACGGCCAGTCGCGCGGATGGCCTCGGGATCGTCGAGTCCAGCCTCC
>SXGT01322817.1_pt1 | contig 20730 bp, 16 predicted proteins | sample 3176221 | NCBI WGS metagenome assembly SXGT01 (sample SAMN11356862, study PRJNA531348) | freshwater metagenome | isolation source: freshwater sample F1-120 | place: China: Fuxian Lake, Yuxi | collected 2017-12-25
GCTAATCACGCGTGTCAACAGGGGGCACTCGGGAAATGGTGGCAAGCTCTGAGTGACCCGACGCAGTTTGCGTTCTTGGAGCGCCAAACGAGGGACGTCGCCGCACTCGACGGTCTTTTTGACCGTGGGCCGCGGCCGGGCCGCGCGGTTGCATGCACCGTCACGAAGGTGTAAGAGACTGGAAGTAACCACGCCGAGGTGGATCTTCATGGCGCAACTAGAGATCGAGACGATCCTCGCACGGCAGCTGGCGAGCTACCTCACCATGCCAGTCTTCGTCGTGGACGCAGACGGGACACTCCTCTACTTCAATGAGTCCGCCGAGCCGATCCTGGGTCTTCGCTTCGACGAGACCGGAGAGATGTCACCTCAGGAGTGGGGCTCGATCTTCATCCCAACCGACGAAGCAGGGGCCCCGCTGCCCCTGGAAGAGCTCCCGCTTTATCAGTGCATGGTCGGGCGACGCCCCACGCATCGCGTCATCTGGATAACCGGGCTCGATGGCGGCCATCGAAATATCACTGTCACGTGCATCCCGCTCAACGGGCAGCGCGACCGCTTCCTCGGCGCTATTGCATTCTTCGTGGAAGTGCTGTCAGAGGCAAGACCGTGAAGGTCGTCCTCTGGGGCACGCGTGGCTCCTTGCCCGCCGCTGGCCACTCCACGGCCCGCTACGGCGGAAACACTTCGTCCGTTCAAGTGATCGCGGACGACGGAACCATGCTTGCTCTGGACGCCGGCTCTGGCATTCGCCCCCTGGGCGGCAAGATGCTCAGCGGCAAGCGGGTCGACCTGCTCTTGACTCACCTGCACATGGACCACGTTCAGGGGTTGGGCTTCTTCGCGCCAATGTATGTCCCTGGCCTCGAAGTGCACATTTGGGGGCCTTCGTCCACCACCCACGGGCTCGCGGACCGACTCCGCCGTTATCTGTCACCGCCGCTGTTCCCAGTGCGGCTCAGAGACCTCCCCTGCAAGCTCCACATCCATGAGTTGCTGAGAGACCCGGTCCAAATCGGACCTTTCAACATCCGAACCGACGTGGTCTGCCATCCCGGAGCCACGCTGGGCTACCGCATCGAGGCGGACGGCAAGGTGCTCACCTATCTCCCTGACCACGAACCTGCCCTCGGCGTGGGAGGTTCGATGTTGAAGCGCGGGTGGACTTCCGGGCATCTACTCGCCCAGGGCTCGGACCTGCTGATCCACGACGCGCAATACGACGATCTCGAGTACCCGTCGCGGATTGGCTGGGGTCACAGCACCATCCGTCACGCGCTCGAGTTCGCTACGCTCTGTGATGCCCGTCGGCTGGTCACGTTCCACCATGACCCGTCGCACGACGACGACCGGCTCGACACGATGATGGCCCACCTCAACTCGCTTGGCCCGAAGATGCCCGTCATCGGTGGCTCCGAAGGCCACGAGTACGATCTCAACACTCTTCCGTGAGCTCACGCTCCGAGGTCGCTGGTCCGATCCAACCTCCTAGAGCAAGAGCGCGAACTCCCTGGAGCTGGCATGTCCGCCGTCGCGCACCGCGTCGAAGCGCCGGGTGCCCGACGCCGTGAAGCCGAAGGCCGTATAGAGCCCCTGGGCGCGCGTGTTGTCTTCGTAGACCGACAGCTCGATCCGTCGGAGGGCGAGACCGCGCGCCAGGGTGAGGAGGTGGCCCAGTAGCACTCGCCCAACGCCGCAGCCCTGCCAGTCTGCCGAAATCGCCATGCCCAGGATGCGGACGTCGCCGTACTCGGTGGGGTGCAGTCCGCCGATACCCAGCAGCGCGTCGCCCACGACCATGAGGCCCATTAGGTCTTCCGGGGCCGTTCGCTGTAGTCGTTGGGTGTAGAAGTCTGCGCTCGAGCTCGGTGACTGCAGAGTACCGAAGAGGCCGGTCGGCTCCAGGGAGAGTGCCTGGATGGCCTCGCTGTCCGGCTCGGTGATCGGGCGCCACTGCCACGGCGGCAGGTTGCGTTGCGTGCGTGCGGGCCAAACGGGGGGAGGCGGCAGGGCCCTCGGGACGAAGCCAGGGCGCAGGCGTCCGAGCACCAACTGGTCCCGGCCGTCGCCCCCGCGGTCGCGGCGCCGAATCTCGGTGATGAAGCCGAGCGCGTGCGCGCGGTCCACCGCCGGGTGTTCGGCCGGGAGCGCCAGCTCCAGTCGGTCGAGTGGCGTCCAACGGTCTGCGAAGTCTACGGCGGCCTCCAGCAGTGCGACGCCGTCAGCCTGCGCGACCAGCGTCACATCGGCCGAGTGTCGCGCTCGGACTCGCGAATTCGGAACCAGGCGGAGCACGCTCTGGCCGTCGCACCAGGCGTGGACCTCGCGCCCGGACGGCGTGGCCGGCCAGGTGGTGAGGTCGAGGGGGTGCCCTAGGAGCCGAGGCGCGAGCGCACTGAGCTCGGCGAGCAGCGGCGCGTCGTGGGTCTCGAGGGGGCGGGCGGGGTGCTTCACGCGCGCTCAACCGCCCGCGACAGGGGGGATCACGGCGATGACGTCACCTTCGCCGACGGGCTCGCTGAGGTGCGCGAAGACCTCGTTGCGCGCGAGCCGTAGTGCGCCTCGGCGAGCGGCGAGAACGGGATACCGCGCGCAGAGTGCGTCGAGCACCTCACCGACCGTGCGTGCCTCCACGTGGATCGACTCCGAGGCCCGCCCGCTCGCGTCTCTCGCGCCCGCAAAGTACAGCACAGTGAGCGTCATGACGCCCGCTCCCAGCCCACCCACTCGGCGCCGTCGGGCCCGAGCTCGCGCTTCCAGATAGGGACGTCTGCCTTCACCCGGTCGATGAGCGCGCGGCACGCCTCGAAAGCCTGAGCGCGATGCGGCGCCGATGCCGCGCATACGACCGCGACATCGCCAACAGACAGCTCGCCCACTCGGTGAATCACAGCGGTTCGCGAGCCAGGCCACTCGCGCTCGACGCCGTCGCAGATCGCCACCAGCTGGCGGTCGGCCATCGCGCCGTAGGCCTCGTAGTCGAGGCGCGTTACCGCGTGCCGCCCGGGGGCGTGGTCGCGGACCACCCCCAAGAATGACGCGATGCCGCCTGCGCGGGGGTGCCGCACGGCTCCCACCACGTCGTCGAGGCTGGCGGTTGGGGCCATGCGGGCGAGGCGCCGCCCGACCAGGGCGTTGAGGGCGGCCTCGTAGCGCTCGGGGCGCCGCGTCGACAGTTTATGGAGCGCGTATTGCGCCAAGGCGTCCAGCCCATCCCATCGCGCCGCGATGGGCCAGGCCTCGGCTGCCGCAGGCTGGGCCACGCACACGACCTCGGCTGGCGATGTCTCGACACCCTCTAGAAGCGCCCGCACCGCGTCGGCGTCGACTGCATCACCGCTACCCGCGGTCGCCAGGGCCTGCCTGGCGGAGAGGGGCAGGGTGATCCAGGCGGAGAGCGAGAGCTTGCGACCGACGACGTCCAAGGCCCGCCGAGCGGACAGTGGCAGCAGAGGCAAAGTGGGGTCGAGCTCTTCGAAGGGGAACACGCGCATCGCACTGGCCTATCAAGTTGCCCGACTCGCCGCAACTCGCTCCGGGTCGGTTGTTTGATCGGACGCCTGGCGCCCGTGCCGCGCTCGACACACCGGAGGTGCGTAGCTACCTTCGAAGCACGCAACTGCATTGGCGCTGGAGGCTGTGATGCGCGGATTGGTCGCGACCGTTTCTGTCCTGACCCTGTGGGGCTGCACAGACAGCGCCCCTGGGTCCGTCGTCCCGGACGCGGCCGCCGTAGCGGGAGATACGCTCGAGACTTGTCTCGATTGCGACTCGGCGGGACCAGGCGATCCGGGTCCGGATGTGACGCCCCCTGACAATATCGGAGATGTGCTGCCCACCGCCGACGTCCCGCCGCGGATCGGTGTGGACATCGCACCGCCGGACGACACCGGAGCGTCGCTCAACGCGGACGCCGGTCTCGCCCCCAGTGAGGACGCAGGGGGCACCACGGTCTACGATGTGAGCGTCGACGACGCCGATGGCGACGGCAGCCCGAACGTCGCTGACAACTGCCCCACCGTTCACAACCCCGCCCAGGGTGACGCAGACGGCGACGGCGTGGGTGACGCCTGCGACTCGTGCTGGCTCGTGGCCAATCCGGAGCAGGGGCCAGACTGCGAGACTGACTTCGACGGCGACGGGGTCTTGAACACGGTGGACAACTGCGTCGCCGTTGTGAACTCGGACCAGGTCGACTCGGATGGCGATGGCCATGGCGACGCCTGCGAGAACGACCTCGATGGAGACGGCGTGCCCGACGCCGCCGACAACTGCGCCTACCTGCCCAACGCCGAGCAGTCCGACATCGACGCCGACGGTCTGGGCGATGCCTGCGAGGTCGACTCCGACCTCGACGGCATAGAGGACGCGATCGACAACTGCCCGAAGACCTACAACCCAGCCCAGGGAGACTTCAACTACAACGGCATCGGGGACGCGTGCTCTGACTCGGATGCTGACGGTGTGGGCGACGCCCTCGACCTCTGCCCGGGCTGGTCGAACCCGGGTCAGCAAGACAGCGACGGCGATGGCGTGGGCGACGCCTGCGACAACTGCCCGTTGGTACCCAATCCGGACCAGAAGAACTCCAACTTCCAGGGTCTGGGTGACGCGTGCGAGGGCGACTACGACGACGATGGGGTACCCAACTTCAACGACAACTGCCTGTTCGTGCCGAACCCGTCGCAGACCGACACCGACGGCGACGGCGACGGCGACGCCTGCGAGAACGACTTCGACGGGGATGGCGTGAAGGACAAGGTGGACAACTGCCCGGGTTTGAAGAACCCCGATCAGGCCGACGCGGATGGTGACGGCGTTGGCGACGCCTGCGAGTCGGATTTCGACGGTGACGGCGTCTCGGACCAGAAAGACAACTGCCCCGGCGTCCACAACCCGGGGCAGGCCGACTGGAACACGGACGGCAACGGGGACGCGTGCAGCGACTGGGACGGGGACGGCACCAACGACAAGTCGGATAACTGCGTCTACCTGCACAACCCCTACCAGGGAGATGCGGACGGCGACGGCGTTGGCGACTACTGCGACAACTGCTTCCTCGTGTCCAACCCGTCGCAGGTGGACGGCACCTTCGACGGTCAGGGCGACGCGTGCGAGGGCGACCTGGACGGAGACGACGTACCCGATGTCTCGGATGTTTGCCTCCTCGTGAAGGACCCGGGGCAGCTCGACACGGACGGGGACGGAGATGGCGACGCCTGCGAGAACGATATCGACGGCGACGGCGTGGTCGACGGCCTGGACAACTGTTACTTCCTCCCCAACCCGGGCCAGTCGGACGCCGACTTCAACGGCGTGGGAGACGCCTGCCAGTCGGATCAAGACGAGGACGGCGTGCCAGACCTCATCGACAACTGCCCGGCCGCGTTCAACCCGGGCCAGCAGGACGGTAACTTCGACGGGATCGGCGACGCCTGCGCGGCCTGAGCGCGACGGCTCGCTGAGCCCCACAAGCCGTGAAAAGTGCGGAATTCCGGCGACCGTGGTAGCCGTTGCGGCCCCATGCGCACACTTGCACCCAGCGTCCTCGTCTTCGCCCTCCTCCTCTCCTCTCCTTCCCGAGCCAACGACTCGAGCTATGGCGGCTGCTCCGGCGCGCTCAGCGCTGTCGCCTCCAAGACGTCTGGTGACGCCGTGGAGTGCGTCCCCGAGGCCAATCGGGCGGTAGCCCTGGTGGACGAGGTGCTCGAGATCGACGTGACAAGCCAGTCGGCTCAGGTGACCGCGCGATACACCTTCACAAACACCGGCGAGGCGGCGACGCTCACGGTCGGTTTCCCGGTCCAGGGCCCCTACGAGGGCGAACCGGATGCGCCCCAGGAGAGCCCCCTCACCGACTACACCGTGACGCTGGACGGCGCGAAGGCCGAATACAGCGTCTTCCTTCCGGCTCGCCGCGGGACCGACGCCGCGAAGGCCGCAGCCACGAAGTTCGGTTACGACGCGGTGTACCTCACGGACGTCGCGTTCGCGGCCGGCCAGACTCGCACCATCGAGCACCGCTACGGCACGGGCGCCAGCCTCGTGGCCTTCGCCTACACCCCCGTGCGCTACATCCTGCGCACCGGCGCGAACTGGAAGGGCGGCAAGATCGGCAAGATCGCGATCCGCGTGCGTGTCGCCGAGCCCGTGGCGCCGCTCTGTCTCGGCGCGTCCCTTCCCGGCATGAAGTGGGACCCGGCGACGCGGTCTTTCGTATTCGAGGCGAAGAACTGGCGTCCCACGAAGGACCTGTACGTCACCTACGCGCCCGCCAGCCTCCACGCGAACATCCAGTTCGGGTCGCTCGAGAACTGGCCGTCGCAGGACGAGCTCGTGGCGCTCACGGACGCGGCCGCAATGGAGTTGCTCAAAGGCCGTTCGTCCGCCGACGTGCTCGACATCTACACGAGCATGTTGGAGGTGCTGTCGGCAACGCCTTCCAAGCCCGGCTCTCGGGAGCTCTGCTCGGACGAGGTGCGGCACCTCGTGCCCAAAGCGGATCCAACCCTGCGCCTCAGCCACCTGCAGCCGTGGCTCCGGCGCCTCCTGATCGCCGCGGACGCCGTCCTCACCGAGTACCAGGTCAAGCACCCAGCGCCGCCAGCGGCGGAGTGAGGCCGGGCGGTGCCCTTGACCCGGTGGGTCGCCGCGGACCCACTCGGAGCGCCGATGCTACCCCTGTGATATCAGTGAGTTGAGACGGCTCGCGGCGTGGCACGCCCCCTGCTCTTCACTCCTCCCGTGCGGCGCTGCCGCCGAGGAGAGAGAGACCATGCGTAACCCGTTCATCGCCTTCCGTAACGTCGCGCTCGCCACGACCGCCGTAGCCTGCGCTCAGGACAGCCAGACCCACTTCGCGCACTCTTCGAAGCCGCTCGACGAGGCCGCCCCCGTCGTGCTGTACGAGTTCGTGGAGCACGCCCCGCCGGTCTCTAAGGACATGCCGACGGAGCAGGTCGACCTGTGCGCTGCCCAGTGCGTGGCCTCGAGTCAGGGCATGTTCGGCGCGTGCGCCTCGGACGCCTACTCCCGGCATCAGCTAACCGCCTGCCGGGCCAGCGTTCATGATCAGGTCACGGCCTGCGTGCAGACCGCCTGCAACGACGCGGCCCCGAGCCAGGACGACGCCTGCACGGTGGGGTGCACCAACGAGGCGAACTCGATCGTGAGCGGCTGCTCCAGCGACGCCGACCAGTGCCTCGCGGAGGCGAACGACGTGTTCGGTACGTGCTTCGCAGCCGAGTGTGGCAAGGCCGGCCCCCGGCGCGTGACCCGCGTGGTGCTCACCGCCATGCGCGCGCCTCGGCCCGAGGTAGCCGTGACGGCGGCCGAGACGGTGGACGAGGCCGGCGCGTGTGACGTGGCCTGCCAAGCCCATGACCTCGCAGTGTATCTCGATTGTGTGCGCGAGCGCCCGGACGACCAGATGGCGTGTCGCGCGGAGATCGGCCGGGCCTTCGAGGTGTGCGTGGCCTCGCACTGCGCCCACTGAGCCGACTCCGCAACCCCGAACGAAGACCCGCTGCAACACGGCTGGGTCGTCGTGGTCTCTCCTCCTGTCCTGTCCAGCATGGTCCGGGTGGTTCGCCCGTGGCGCGCCACCCGGCCATGCACCCCTTCCTTTGGACAGGGACCCAGACGGAGTGGCTGCGCCCTACTTGTCCCCGCCCAGGTTGAGGGCCTTGATCTTGATCTTTGGACCGCCGCTGGAGTTGGTGGTGGGCTCCGCGGGTTTGCCGCCAGTGCGTCCGGTCTTGACCTTTGCCGGCGCCTTCGGGTCCACCTCCGCCAGCGTGTGGTTGAACTCGTAATCACGCCGCATTGACTCGCCCTGCTCGCTCTCGAGCGCACGCGCCTCGACCGGCGGCCGCTTGACGATGATCACGGGAGCGGGTGCTGCGGCGACGGCTGCCGGAGCCGTGAGCTCGACCGGCTTCTGGTTGGCTGGTGGGACGGCGCGGGCTTCTGCCTCGCGCTGTTTGGCCTGCTCAGCCGCGTTCTTCTGTGTGAGGTACCAGCCGGTCCCGGCGGCGCCCGCAGCCACGAGCGCGACCCCCGCGACCAACCAGCTGCCGATACTGCGCTTGGCTGGCGCGATTGGCGGGGCCACGAACGTCTGGACGGGCTGGGCCTTCGAGACGGGCGGGCCGCCCTCGACGTCGCGCAGGCGGTCTTCACGCCGCCCGCGCTCTTGCTCGCGGAGCGTGTCGAGGTGGCGCCGGCGCGTGTCGTCGTCTTTGCGTTTGGCCTCTTCTTCGGCGTGACGCCGCTCGCGGAGCTTGTCTTGCAGCTCCTTGAGCTCTCGGTTGGCCTCTTCGCTGGTCTCGTTCAGGAGGGACGTGAGCAGTGAGTCACCCGTGGCAGCGGGCCTCGCACGCGCGCCGCTCGGCGGCTTGGCGGACGGGATCTCATCGAAGTTGAGCTCTCGCAGGTTGTCGAGAGTGGAACGGAGCCCAGTCGGTTCGCCCATGTCGCCTCCAAACTACGGCTTCCTGGAGCCGGTTGCTTCACAACGCGCAACCGAGCCCCGTGGTTCGTCAACCCTCCGGGAGACTTGCGCGATTTCGCGTCGGATCTCGCGTTGGGCCGGGCGCTTGTAAGCATCCACGCCCGGGTTCGTTTCCGCGCTTCCCGCTCCACGACCCAATCGAAGCGTAGACGCCAGTGCGACAGGGTGTCAAACGAGGTGCGCCTTGCCTCCCAGGCCCCGAGGGCCTATTTTGCGCCGCCCACTGGGCGCGCCGGACTACGCATCAGTGGTCCTGGCGACTATCGACAACTCGAGGAGCTTGTACGTGAACCCAAACGAAGACCGTCCTGAGCCTGAGACGGGCCCGAGCGGCTCGTCGGAGCCCACGCCGTCCGAGACGCTGGAGCGTCTGACCGAGTTGGAGGAGCGACTGCGCATCAGCGAGAAGCAGGTGGCGCTCATCCGCCAAGCGCACGCGGAGTCAGCGGCCGAGTACGAGCGGGTCAAGGATCGCATGCGCCGGCACCAGGAGCAGGAGCTCGAGCGAGCCCGGCTGGCCATGGCCAAGAACCTCTTCGACGTCGCCGACAACTTCGATCGTGTCGTTGACGCCGCCCGTCAGGGTGGGTCCCACGAGACGCTGTTCTCTGGCGTCCAAGCCGTGCGCGAGCTGTTCCTGAAGTCGCTCGGCGACTTCGGTCTCGCCCGTTACGGCGAAGTGGGCGATCACTTCGATCCCAACCTCCATGAGGCGCTCAGCCTGGCATCCGTCGCCGCTGCGAACCTCGACGGCACGGTCACCGCTGTCTTCATGCCCGGCTATCGCGCCGGCAGCGAGGTGTTGCGGGCGGCCCGCGTCCTCGTTGGCAAGTACGTTGCCCCCCCCGAAGCCGAGCCCCCCGCCGAGGCCTGAACCGCCCGGCTCCGCCCCAACCGCCAGGAAAGACCCCAATGCTCAGCACCAAAGAGCGCTCCGAACTTCGCCAGCGCCTCGTCGAACTCACACGGACTCGGGCGATCGGGAGCGACCTGCGGGAGCTGGCCGGAGAGCTGGCGGCCGAGCTGGCTGCATCGGAGCGGGGTGTCGAGCCCGACGTCTACCTCGCGCACAACCTCTCGGTCCTCGCCACTGCGCTCGAGGGCGATCCGCAGAGCGCCGGTCTTGGAGAGCCTCTGGCCACCGCGGCCACCGCGTTCCTCTCCGGCGCCCTCAGCTCAGACCCCGATGACCTCGTGGTCGCTCACGCGCTCGCGCTGAGCGCCACGGCGCTAGAGGACGATGGGGCCACGCGACTCCTGGCAGCGCTGGAGCGGCCACACGCTGGCGATCGGCTCACGGGGGCCGTAGCGCGCGCGCTGGTCGGCGCCTCCGGCCGAGGGCGTGGCGAGTCGCGGGCCACCGAAGCGGTGCTCGCGCGGCTCGACGCCATCCTGGCGCGGGAGCCCGAGCGCGAGACGCTGGCCGAGGCACGGCTCGAGCTGCTGGTGGGCCAGGCGCGCGCCGGGCTGCGCTCGGCGCTCGACCGCGTTGGTCCTCTCCTCGACGACGCGGAGCGAACCTTCGGGTCCTCCCCGGCGCGGGATCTCCTGCGCCTCGACGCGGCCGCGGCGCGGGCCGCGGAGCGCGAGGGGCGCTTCGGTGGCCGGGAGCTGAACGACGCCCTCTCGCTGGCCGAGGCGGTGGCCTCGGGGCCCCTACTCACCGGGGGCCGCGACGCGATCGGGTTACTGGCCGCGCTACAGCGCGGGCTTGCCCGCCGGAAGCTGCTCAATGGAGACGCGGCCCGCCGCCTGGCGGCCGTGTGGCACTCGCTCGAGCAACGTCGGCCTGACAGCACCGAGGCCCGCTCGGCGCGGCAAGAGGCGCTCGAGCACACCGGTGACGCCGCCGTCCTCGTCGAGCACCACGTCGAGCTCGTGCGCGCCGGACAGGCTACGTTGGACTCCCGCGTGTTCTTGTCGCGCAGCTGGTTCGCCCGGCTGAACGCGGGCGAGAGCTCCGGGCTCCCGAGCGAGGTCGAGGCGTGGGTGCTCGACGGCGTCAGCCCCGACGCCGCGAAGGGCTTGGCACCCGAGACAGCGCTGCTGCTGCTCCGCTCGGTCTGTGACGCACACGGCCCCGCGCTGGCAGCCCGGCTCGGACACGAGGCGTTGCTGAGGGTGAAGTCGCTCTCCCGATCGCCGGAGGTGGTCGTGGCTGTGGTGCAGACGCTGGCCGACGCCGGCGAGCCGGAGCGCGCTCTCGATCTGGGCCATCGTGCGCTCGAGAGCGCCGGCAGCGCCACGCTGCGCCTGTCGCTGGCCAAGATCCACATGGGTGCTGGCATCCGCTTCGCGGAGGCCGAGCCGCTCCTGCGGGCTGTGGCGGCCGATGGGGGGCCCCTGGCGCTCGAGGCCCGCGCGCTCCGCGAGTCTGTGGTCCAGAGCGCCGACTTCGAGGCCTCGCGCCGCGACGCGATGCTCGAGGTCGAGAAGCGGCTGGGCGTGGGGTCGCGGAAGCCGATTCGCGCCCGTGTGCTCCACGGCAGCGACAAGTTCGTGTTGGCCGAGCTCCCCGGCGGCCGGGCCCCGGCGTTCTACCCGCACTGGTATCTGCGGGTCATGGTCCGCGACCAGGACCTGCCCGAGGGCGTGTCCGTGTCCAGCCTCACGAAGGGCACCGAGCTGGCGGTGGCGGTGCGCGGCGAAGACGACCACAAGTCGGACCGCGTGCGCGTGTACTGGGTGGATGGCAAGGCCACGGTGATGGCGCGCCCGCCGGAGTCGGAGGCCCAGCACGATGCCCCAGCGCCGGCCAAGGCGCAGCGGCACCAGGAAGAGAAGGCGCCGCGGCACCAGGAAGAGACGGAGCCTGAAGAGGCCGTGGAGCCGCCCTCGCCCGAGCTCGAGGCGGCGTTCAACATCGGCACCGAAGCGCCGGCTCGCGTGCGCCTCGACCACTTCGCGCGGCGCACGCAGCTGGTCTTCGGCCGGGTCCTCCCGCCCGATGGCTCCGACGGTGATGTGTTCCCCGTGCGCGTCGGGATCAAAGCGAAGTTCCTGCCCGAGGGCACCAACGCCGCGGCGCTCAAGGGCGCCGTGGTGTCGCTGTTGGTGGTGAAGGGACCGGGAGACAAGCTCCGCTACGACGGCGCGTCCGAGCTGGTCGTGATCACCCCGGCGCCGGCTGGTGCGGCACCCGAGGCGGCCCATGAGTAACGACCAAGTGGTGATTCAAGGCGCCGCACGGCCGCGAGCCGGGGCGCTCCGCATGGCGCTCGCGGAGCACGGCGTGTCCGCCGAGGCGGTGGGTGCATTGCGCGTGCGCGGAGACGACCTCGAGGTCACGCTCGAGGGGCCCTCGGCCCGAGAGCTGGTCACGCCGGTGCTGCTGCGGCTCGACGGGGTGCCGTGTGTCGCGCGGCGCGCCTCTGACCTGCCCGCCGCAGTCGCGGTCTGGTCGCTGCGGCTCGAGACCCGGGCCACCGCCGGCGAGCTTGCCCGCGCCCTCTTCGAGGTGGGCGGGGTGCTCGGCGAGGATCTCCTCGCGATTCGGCGCCGCGGGGAGTCCCTCGAGGTCGAGCTGCCGCTCTGGCGGTATCGCGAGGCGGACCTCCCCCGCGAGCTCCTTGGACGGCCTGTGGTCGTGGAAAAAAAAAAGCCCCGTAGTCGCCTGAGCGGCAGCCTCAGCGCGGCCGAGGCGCTCCGGGACGTGTTGTCGCACGGGCCCAGCGCCGTCCAGCTGAAGCGCGTGATCAAGCGCTGCGTAGACGCGTCTCGCGGTGATGAGGCGTTGCTCGATGCGGTACGCCGAATCGCCGACCGCGGCTCGCCCGTCGACGCCGCCACCCTACCCACCACCGACCCGGGCCTCTTGTTGTGCGTGCAAGCGTTGGCGCCGCGAAAAGCGCGGCAGCGCCTGCACGGACTCTACCGCGCCGTGCCGTTCCCCGGGCCGGCCGAGCGGGCGTCCAGCGCGCTCCTCGACGCCCTGCACGCCGAGGCGGGGGGCGAGTCCCCGGCCCTGTGGCCGCTCTCCCAAGCTGTCTGCGCCGCGGCCGACACCATCGGGGCGCTCACGGTGGCCGCTGGCACCGTGCTTCCCGGGCGACGCAAGGCCGGCCTCGGCCCGATCGCCGTCGAAGGGGTGGCGCCTGACGCGGATCGCCCCAGCTCCGAGATCCTCGACGCTTGGCTAGAGATCGCCGGGCGACTCGCTGGTGGCGCGGCATGGGACGAGCTCGAGCCGGCCGTGCTTCAGCTGGGGCAGCGCGTCGCGTTGGCGGCCTCGAATGCTGGCCTCGACCTGTCGGGTTGGCGCGCATTGGTCGAGCTGGTCCGCTCCGAGTCGGAGGGCGAAGCGTCGCCACGTCTCCGACCGCCCTCCGCTCTGAGCCCCAGCTCTGCCGCCTGGGTCCTCGGCATGACGCGCGCCATCGATGCCGCGGTGCTCGAGGGTGACGCGGCGCGGGCGGCGGCCTTGGCCGAGGAGGGCGCCACGGCACGGCCCGACAGCGCCGAGCTCACACGGCGCGCGGTCCGCCTCGGGCGTCGAACGGATCTCGTCACCGAGGACCCCGTGACCCTGGTCCACGCTGGAGAGGCCCTCTATCGGCGCGGCAACGCGAGCACCGCCGCAAGGGTGTTCGAGGTGTCCGGCGCCGAACCGGGCTCCCGCGCCGCGGACCACGTGGCGCGGCGCTTGTTCCTGCTCGACCGGCCCCAGGCCGCCGCTCGCTTCGTGTCCGAGACCTCCCCGCTCGCCAAGCGAGAGCATGCCGCCGTGGCGCGTGAGCACTGGGCCCAGGCCGCTGAGCTCTGGGCGCTGCGGCAAGGGCACCGGTTGGGCCTCACTTCGGCGCCCCCGTGGGCCGACGCCGGTGTCCGCGTTGTGTTGGGCGCCGAGCACAAGGCGCTCATGGACGGCGATCTCGAAGCGGCGGCCAGCCTCGGCGGCGCCGCAGGTGCGCTGGTCGCGGCTGTCCTCGCCGATCCCTTGCGGCTGGAATCACCCACCCCGAAGGCTGAGCCCATCGACGCCGCGTCGCTGCTTCAGCTGGCGATCGCCACTCCGGACCCGTGCGTGGTGCTGCATGCCACAGGCGGCCTCGACGACGTCGTGGGGGCGCTCCCCCTCTTGAGGCTCGCCGTTCGTGAGGTCGCGTCGTCGGACTGGGATGGTCAGACCGCCTCTGCCCTGGCGGCGCTGGTCCGACGGACTCAGGACGCCGAGCTGGCAAAGACCATCGACACGGCGACGCTCCTCGGATGGCTCGAGGGCCCCGACTCCGAGAAGGCCGCGGCCGCAGAGGTGATCCTGTCGCACCCCACGCGCATCGAGGCTGCGGCTGAGCGACTGGACCACGGCGCGTCGCGGCGGGTCGAGCGTGCACTCGCCCTTCTTGGGGAAGACCGCCTCGCGGAGGCCACCGCCATCGCGCAGAGCGTGCTCAAGAAGGCGCTGCCTGGCCCCGCGAGATCGCAGGCCGCTGCGGTGCTCGCGATCGCGGGCGAGCTCGAGCCGCTCGCGGCGGCGCTTGCCCCTCCGCGGTGGGATGGAGGCCGCATGGCCCTCGCCTTCGACGTGTTGTTGGGCATCGACAGCACCCGCGACGACGGGCCGTTGCCGGAGCACCTGGAGCCGCTCGTACGGGGCCTGCACAGCGCGCCGGGTCGGCTCATGGCCGTGCGGGCCCGCCTCCTGTCGCCTCGCTGACGCTCCACGTTCGCCTAGCAGCTTCCGCCGAGCGGGTGTCCCGCGACGGTCGCATGCGGTGCCCGATCAGGGAGCGACCACATCGGCGCGTACCACCCGCACGGGACGCGCAGGGCCTCCCTCGGCGGGGATCACCATCAGGGTCACGCTGGAGCCGGCTGGGCCCAGCATGTGTTCGATGGCCCGCTCCACCGACAGGTCGGTGATGTCCAGCCCGTCCACTGCGATCACTACCGAGCCCGGCGTGATGCCGGCCCGCTCCGCCGGAGATCCGGGGAAGACGTTGGTGAGCATGACGCCGCCGTCGGGGCCGGGGCTCACCTGCGATCCGATCCCGCTGTATTCCGCCGAGCCCTGGCCATCCAGCGCTTTCAGCGGGATCCGGCCCAGGTCGCGCGTCTGACCCCGGCTCAGCGACATCCGCGAGAACAGGCGCCGCTTGTACCCCATCGCCTCGACGTACAGCGTGGCGCCCGACGCGACGCCGTCGAGCGTGAAGCGCCCGTTGTCGTCGGTGAGCGTGGAGACGCCCCCCGCCACTCGGACCTGGGCCCCGGCCAGTGGTGAACCGTCGCCCAGGACCACGCCGGTCAGCGTGCCCTCGGGCTCGAACCGCAGCGTCCCGAGCTGGGTGAGCCGCCCGACCGTCACCGCGAAGCGCCGGACCTCCACGGGTCGACTATTGGGCGAGTCGGGGTTCGAGACGCTCATCCGGTAGAGGCCGGAGTCGAATCCGCCCAGCTCGAAGGTCCCGTCCGCGGCGAGCGACACCTCCCGCATCCCGACCGAGTGGTCGCCCCGCAGCGTCGTGACGAAGAGCGTCACGCGCTTCGGGGGCACGTTGCCGCCGTCGAGCACGCGGCCCGCCACTCGGCCCCCGGCGCGTAGCCGAAGCACGACCTCGTGATCCAGAGGTGCTGTGAGCGTGGACGGGCTCGAGGGCAGGAAGTCGCTGTGGTAGGCGAACACCTCGAAGTTACCCACGCGGTCCGGCAGGAAGAAGCGGCCGGAGGCGTCGGCCTGCAGCGCCTCGGGTGACGCGGCGTCACCCTGTCCCACCACCATGACCGTCGCCCCGCCGACGGGCTCGCCGGAGGGCCCGACGACGCGACCCGCCACGCCCGAGCGCGGGACCAGTACGGCCTCCACGGCGTGCTCCACGTCCGCCGCCAGCTCCACCTCCACGCACTCGGCGGGCTCATGGCGCCACTCGGACGCGCAGATGTGCAAGGAGCCCGCTGGGACCGCGTCCACTCGGAAGGCACCGCTAGCGTCCGTGGTGACCGTGCGCAGCTCGTCCGACTCGAGATCGATGACCCGGACCTCGGCGTTGGCGAGCGTGGCGCCCGTTGTGTCGCGAACCACGCCGACCACGGCCCCCATCGCCGTGAGGTCAACCTCGATAGGCTCTCCCGCCATGCCCTCTTCCAGTACGAGCTCGGCGCTCTCGGCGGTACCGAAGGGATCGTGGTCGGCCAGGACGCGCACGGTTCCTGGGCCGACCCACGGGATCGTGAAGTTGCCCTCAGCGTCCGTGAACACGTCCACCTCGACGCCAAATGGCACCGCCGAGGCCGGGGTCTCTTGGACCAGCAGGCTTAGCCGCGCTCCCTCGACTCCGGCGCCGCGCCGTAGCACTCGGCCGGTGACCGGCGCAGTGGTGAAGAGGCGAAGGCGCACCTCCGCCGGCTCCCCGAGCTCGACTCGCGCCACGACCTCGCCGCCGGGCGTCCCGGACACGAGACCCACGGCGCTGGCTCGGACCTCGCAGTGGCGCACTGCGCCGGTGCTGGGTCCGCTGCGCTGGAGCGCGGCGCGCTTGAAAGAAAAGGAGCCGTCGCGGGCCGTGAGGGCGCGGACCTCGCGTCCATCGCACGCGACGACCACGAGCGCGCGGGCGACGCCTACCCGCGCTCCCCGAAGCTCGCGCTCGACCCGGCCTGAGAGCAACGGGGCCTCGGCGGCCGGCGGGGCGGTCCGTCGGTGCGCAGCGGGCTCCTCGGGGCGTGCCTCGACGTCGGGCGAGCGCAGGAACCATAGGGCTGCGGACACCAGCAAGGCGACGGCGAGGACCGGTCGAAACGAGCGCATTCGAAGGCTCCAGGAGACCGCGGGCGTCGCGGCGACCCGCTCTAACGCATGGACCCGGGCATTCGATCCCGGGCGAGCGTCATCGACCGAGCATGCGCTGAAGCTCGCCGGAATTCATCAGCTTCACCATGTCGGTGTGGCCGCCGATGAAGGTGCCCTTCACGAAGATCTGGGGAAAGGTGGGCCACCCCGTCCACATCTTGATCGCGTTGCGTCGCCGCCAGAGCGACAGGTAGCTCCCGTACTCGAGGTACTTGAACGGGATCCCGGCCTCGGTGAGCGCCTTGCGAGCTTTTGTAGGCACGGGGTTCATGGCCATCCCAACCACGACCACGTCGTTCGACGCGACCGCGGCGCGGATCTCGTCGACGAGGTCGCGATTGTTGTTGGCGATGACGTCGCGGACGGCAGGGTGGATCTCAGACTCTGTGAGCAGGTGGCGTGGCAAGCGGTCCTCGTTTCGGTGGTGGCGTGTGTCCGCGGCAATACTGGGCCGCTGGCGGCGAGGCGCAAGGGTCTGGAAACATCGGGAAAGAATCAGTCCCCGGCGAGCCCCTCCAAGACCTCGCCCAGCGCCGCGGCGCGCTGTTCGATCGCTTGGCTGAGCGTAGCCACCGCCTCCGCCAGGGGGATCCGACCCGGCCAGCGTACGGCGTCGCGCGCGGCGGCGGCTTCGAGATGCCTGGCCGCCGCCCGGACAGACTGCCCCAAGCGGCTCACGCGTCCGACGCCCGCCAGGAGGTCGCCTGAGGCCTGGACATGGCGCTCTCGGTACTCCGGGATGCTGAACAGGCGGGGTGAGAACGCGTCGTAGCCGTGCCACTCGAGGCTGTCCGGAGGGCTGGGTTCGCCGTCCCAGCTTACTCCCCACGTTGCGTCGCAGTCCCACGCGACCAAGCGGAACGGCGCACCCCCCGCGTGGTAGAGGTAGTAGTTCTTCGTGTAGCTGTCGCGGTTTCCCGCGAGCACCATCACGCGCTGCCATCGGGCGAAGTCCTCGAGGTCGAGCAGCGGCTCGAGGTTCTCCTGGAAGGATGTCAGGGTCGCCGGCGTGTAGGTGGTCGCGTTGAAGAGAGCGGCGAGATCCGCCGTGCGCTCGGCATCCCCCAGCACTAGATTGAACCCGCTCATCGGGTCGACCTTTGCCTTCCAGTTCGCCGAGTTCGTGTCGGCCTTGTACAGCTGGGCGTGCCGGCTGAGGCCGCGGCTGTCGAGGTAGTGCTCATCGACGCGCTCGATGATTTGGTAGAGCCCCTCGTACTCGCCGCGCACGAACAGCTCCGCAAAGCTGACTCTGGGCGCCAGACCACCGAGCGCCGTGACGAGGCCGAAGGTCAGCGGGTTCCGGAGCCACGTCGGGTCGATCCACGCCGCCTGCAGCACGAAGCGCTGGTGCCACTCCGCCTCACCGAAGAGCGCCAGCGGCGTCGCGTCACTGAGCCGAACTCGGTAGCTCTTCTTGGCCACGGTCCGTGCGAAGCCGCCGTGCAGCTCGAACTCCCCCGGAGCCCCGACGCCGTCCACCGCGATCTGTGCGGGGACCTCCACCTCGGCCAGCGGGTCCTGGTGAATGAGCGCCCAGTCGTCGGCTGAGAGCTCTACTTCCACGGTGTGGATCGTGGGGATCCCGAGCGGCGGCACGGCTGGAGGCGGCACCTCGATGTCCGGTCTCACCTCCCGCAGCTCGGGGTCGGGTGGGTCGGCCTGGGTGATCTCCAGATCTGAAGGGTCGGCGTCGAACGGCTCGCCGCCCTCTGCGTCGTCTCCAAGGGGCTGCACCGCGGACTCGCAGCCGAGCACGAGTGTCGCCCACAGGAGGCACACGAAGCGCGCTCGCCGCCTGGAGCCTCCTAGAGCTGGCGCCATGCTGCAATCCGCTGGGTCAGCAGGTCCCGCCGCGCCGCGTAGGCCGCCTCGAGGTCGGTCATGCGCTTCGTGATCACCGCGCGCGCCGCGTCGAGGCTCAGTGGCGCATCCGGCAGCTCGACCATCGCCGCGGCGGCGGCGTCATCGTCCAGCGCCTCCCAGAGCGCATCGCGCACCGAGGCCACGTGGCCCGTGATCGCCTCCGGGGGGAGGGCTTCGATCAGCTGCTCGAGCTGGTTCACGAAGCGCGCATAGAGCGCCGGGGAAGCCATGACCGCCGCGTCCAGCTTCCCCTCCGCGCAGAAGAGCAGGCCGGCGGGGTCCTGCAGCGCCCACTTGCCGCCGTGGTGGCAGCTGGAGAACAGGTCGTCTGAGTCCCAGCCGAGCACCCGAAAGCGCCAATCGGAGCCCGTGGCCCAGAAGAAGGCCTCGTCGACGTAGTCGCCGTTCTGAAACAGGCTCTGGAAAGCCAGCCAGCGCAGGTACTGATCCACGTCCATGAGCGCATCGAGGCGCGCGTCCAGCGTAGCGGTGTCGCCCGCGATCGCCCCGGCCAGGGCGTCGTAGCGTGCGCGCGCGTCGTCCTCGGTGAGCGGGGGGGCCACGTAGTCGATCTCCACCGGGAAGTCTTCGGGGTCGAAGCGGCGGCGGATCACCGTTTGGACGCCCACGTTCTCGTCGCGGAGCGTGTGCTCCACGTGCTCTACGAGGAGGTAGACCCCGCGCTCCTCTCCGTCGAGCGAGAAGCGCACGAACCTGCGGTCGAGCGGGTAGAGGCCCAGCTGAGACATCAGGCGGTTGGAGAGCTCGAGCCGGAAGTACCCGGAGTCGAGGCACAACGAGATGAGGTAGAAGCGATCCGAGACAGCGCCGGGCATCAAGCGGACCTCGCGGTCCAGGTTCACCGTGTAGCTCTTCCGCGCGCAGTCGAGCGACGACTGGCCGCGCAGGTGCGCCACGCCGGTGACCGCCCCGTACGGCTCCACGCGCACGGTGACCTCGAAGTCTTCATCAGACTTGGCCGCCGCTGCCGCGTCGTGAATCGCGCGCTGCTCTGCGGTGAACTCGAAGTCCAGGCGCTCCGGGTACGCCCAGTCGTCGGCGGCGATCGCGCTCGCGTCACAGTTGCCCGGAAGCACCGGCGGGGCCTCGAGGCGGCAGGTCTCGAGCGAGAGTGGGTCGCCCGCGCACCAGGCCTCGCGGACGAGCGTGGGCACCGTGGGCGTCTCTCCACCGCGGATGACCACGACGCTCACCGGGAGGCGCGCGTCGCCCCTCGCGTCGAGGGCCTCGAGCGTCGCGCTGTCCGCCGCCGGCAGCGGCGCTTCGAGCAGCCGCTGTAGCACGCGCTCGCGAGGATCACCGAGGTCCGCGAGCAGCTCGGCCTCCGCGCCGACGCGCCAGAGTGCGACGCGGCTGTCCGCGGGGAGGGCGTTCAGCGTCTCGAGCGCGGCCTCGCGGCTGCTGTCGCCGTCGGCGAGTGGCGCCACCACCAACGCGACGTTGGACGGCCAGGCGGCGCTCTGGGGCTCCTGCGCGTCTTGGGTGAAGCTCACGAGCTGTGCGCCGCCCGGCCAGGCCTCTGCCGCTACGGAGCAGCCCGGCAACACCGCGGTGTCGGGGACTGCGGGCGTGTCCGCGGCGTCGGCCTGAGGCGCAGGCACGTCTGGAGACGGCGGCGTGTCGGCGGGACTGCTGCTGTCCGACGGCGCCGACGAATCGACGGTCGGGACCGCCGCGGTGGTGGTGCAACCCAGCGCACCGATGAGGACCAGGACTCCACGCACCGCGCTCTCCGCACCCTTCTTGGCCCGCGGAGTGTCCGGCCCGTGGCTCTTGCTGTCCAGCCCCGGCTCATCGGGAGCGCTCGGCGACAGGGCCCAGCTCGCTGGTGGCGGGCTGCGTCCTCCGGCTGCCGAGGCGCCTCTCGGAGGCTCCCTCACCCTGGCGCACGGCTGGAGCGGGTGGTAGCGTCCGCGCCCCATGCTGGACCGAGTCCTCATCGCCAATCGGGGCGAGATCGCCCACCGCCTCGTCAGCCACTACCGCGCGCTCGGTGTGCATACGGTCGCCGTGTACTCGGACGCCGACGCCGACGCACCGCATGTCCGCGCCGCGTCCGCCGCCGTGCGGCTGGGCCCGCCGCCCGTCGCCGAGTCGTACCTGAACGCGCCGGCGCTCCTCGAGGCGGCGCGCACCAGCGGTGCGCAGGCGATCCACCCGGGCTACGGCCTGCTCAGCGAGAACGCGGGCTTCGCTCAGCTCGTTCGCGACGCTGGGCTCGTGTTCATCGGGCCCCCGCCGTCCGCCATCGCCGCGATGGGCGACAAGGTCGCGGCGCGCGAGGTGGCGCGGCGATGCGGCCTACCCACCGTGCCGGGCTCTGACGGCGCCGTCAGCGACGAAGACGCGCCCAGCGTCGCCGAGGCCGTCGGTTATCCCGTGCTCATCAAGGCCTCCGCGGGAGGAGGCGGGATCGGGCTGGAGGTGGCCGCCTCCCCCGAGAAGCTGCTGAAGGCCATCGGGCGCTGTCGCTCGCGGGCAGCGCGGGCCTTCGGCTCCGACACCGTCTACCTCGAGCGCTACGTCGACCGCCCGCGGCACA
>SXGT01727404.1_pt1 | contig 20729 bp, 20 predicted proteins | sample 3176221 | NCBI WGS metagenome assembly SXGT01 (sample SAMN11356862, study PRJNA531348) | freshwater metagenome | isolation source: freshwater sample F1-120 | place: China: Fuxian Lake, Yuxi | collected 2017-12-25
GGGCGGCATAGGTGGAAGCCGTGTAATCAACGGGTTGGATCGTGCCTTCTGGAATTTCAAGGGAAACGGCAACACCGGGAACTCCGGCAATGACCGCTTCCATGGCAGCGGTGACTGTACCGGAGTAGGTCACATCATGCCCAAGATTCGCACCGGCATTGATGCCCGAAACAACGAGATCGAATTTCTCCTTGAAGTAGCCAAGCAAAGCAAGCGACACGCAGTCACTGGGGGCACCATCACTGGCGAAGGCTTGTGAGCCATCTTCAAGGCGGAATTCACGCACACGCAAGGCGCGGTCCAAAGTTTTGACATGACCTCCGCCCGACCAATTTCGGTCTGGCGCAAGGATGGTCACATCGCCAAGTTTTCGCATTTCCTGTGCAAGAGCGAGCAAGCCAGGGGCAAGCACGCCATCGTCATTGGTGACTAAGATTCGTTTGGTCATTTTTGTTGTCTCTTTTGTATGATTTCCCCTATGGTAATTAGGAATGATGAAAGAAAAATGAAAGAAGAAAGAATGGACTATGCGCGTGCCAATTTCAAGCGGACAAAGGTGCTCTCGATATAACGCAGACCCCAACTGCTCATCACGCGCAGGGCGCTCCATTCGTTCATCTTTTTCACACGGGTCGTGCGTTCGTGAAGGGCTTTGAGCAGGTCCGCGGCGGTGGTGCCAGGAAATTCTGTCGCGCCGAAGCCGATGGTGTCAATGATGTGGGAGTCGCTATTGCCGGTGTGGGCGATATTCAAACCTTGGGCAAAGATGCGGGACGCATGATTGCTAATGCGGTCTATGGCAGTGCCGTTATAGGTCTCGATACCGATCAGTACTTTTCTTGCAATCGGATGTTTCAATGCTTTCAAAATGGAAGCCGGTTTTAAGCTCTTCATGCCCATTCCGCCAGCCATTGGGTGAGCGGCAATCGCCACCCCGCCTTGATCTTTTATGCGTAGCAAAGTTTCGATCAATGAAAGCCCAGGTTGTATCTTTTCATGAATGAAGAGCGCCAGCAAGTCGCCTTCAGCGGTGGTGATCTCACTTCCGGGGATCACTTCCACGCCGTAGTGTGAGGCGAGTTTGACAGCTTCCAGTGCGCCTGCAATCTCATCGTGGTCGGTGATGGCAATCACGTTTAATCCGATCTCTCGTGCGCGGCGCAAAACAGCAGGGACGGTGGCGGTGCCATCGTAGCTGTAAATTGTGTGTAAGTGTAAGTCTGCAAGTCCCATAAATGTCTCCGTTCTTTTTCTACTTAGACCGAATTAGGTTCGGAAAGTTTCAAGATGATGCATTTAGTGTAGCAAGAGACTATGAACGGGATTTGAACAATTTATGTGAGTTTCGTTAACGATTCCACCCGCCTGTCGCTGTCAGGCGGGTGGATGATCAAGGAGGAGAAGGCTGAAAAAGAACTACGCGCGGTTTTTGCTTTGCAAGAACTCGCGGCGCTTGCGAGAGGCGTCTATGTGAAAGACGGTCAGCAAAGAAATGAATAAGAACAGAGCGAAGTACGATTCCATATCTTGATGATACATCCAACTTTTTATGGTGGACTTAAGAACCAGTTAACAACCGGTAAACGATTATGCAAAGTAAAAAATATGTGGTCTTGAGCGGGCATTCAAAATAATTGGGCTCTGTGGTGAAAGCTTAATCGTCACACTCGTTTACCTGCTGTTAATATGGGTTAGACGCAACACACCTTATAATCAACCCACAGACCGATGCAAGCCAAAACCGTTTTGCTCGATTCGCTCGACACACGCTGGAAGAAATTCCGCTCAGAGCTGAAAACCTGCCGCAAGGAATTTTCAGAAGAAGCGGTGCACGACCTGCGCGTATCTACCCGCCGCTTGCTGGCAACCTGTGACCTGCTTCGCTCCATCACCCCCCACAAACGCATTCAAAAAATTCGGCGTGCACTCAAAGACCAACTCGACGACCTCGATGATCTGCGCGACGTACAAGTTCTACTGACAGATGCGTCTGAGTTCATGAGCGAGATTCCTGAATTGAAAGCCCTTCAAACGCACTGGCTTCAGGAGGAAAAAAGCCTCATGAAGCACACCCGCAAACTGGTGAAGGAACGCGATACAAAAGGACTTTCGAAGCGCATCGAAAAGACCCGCGAGATGCTTTCAGACCTGCCAGAGGAAAACCTTGCCGAGCAGATCCTCGCGGCAGTGGATGAAGCCTACGCCCATGTCCTCCAAACCTATGCGGCGCTGGATGCGGAAAATATTCCCAGCATTCACAAATTGCGCATCGCCTTCAAACGCTTTCGCTACTCGGTGGAGATCGTCCACCCGCTGCTTGCAGATTTCCCATCCGCCAACTTCGAACGGATGCATGACTATCAGTCCCGTATGGGCGATATTCAGGATATGGAAGTCGCCCGCCAAAAATTGACCGAAGTGAACCCCGCTTCGAATCTTAATCTCGAAACTGTTTCCAACCATTATGCCCTTCGCTTGCAGACAGCGGTTCGCACGTTCCTTGAAGATAAAGGTGAAGCGCTGGTCTTCTGGCGCTCGTCACCTCATCAATCCTTCCCTTGGGAGAAATCATCATGAATTTATATCTCATCCGCCATGCCATCGCCGAAGAAGAGTCGCCTACAGGTGATGACAGTCAACGCGGGCTGACAGACAAAGGCGCGAAAAAGATGCGTCAGATCGCAAAAGGACTGCGCGAGCTTGGCGTCGAGTTCGACTACATCCTCACCAGTCCCTACATCCGCGCCGAACAGACAGCGGAAATTCTCGGTGATGTACTCAAAATGAAAAAGCGCATCGTCACCAGTGAGAACCTCGCCCCAACCGGCAGCCCAGACCAACTGCTTGCTGAGATCAATGAAAAATATTCGGTGAACAGCCTTGCCATCGTTGGGCATGAGCCGTATCTTTCCAATCTGGTTGGCTTGCTGACAGCAGACGGCTCACCGATCGAGATGACCTTCAAAAAAGGCGGTGTCTGCTACCTCACCACCGATGACCTGCACCACACTCGTAAAGCCAACCTCGAGTGGCTGCTTACTCCCGGCATATTGGTGGAAATCGCAGAAGGATAATAGAATAGGTCATCATCCTGACCTTGAGGTTCCCGCATGCCTGAAATCAATCTTGCTTCTCCATCCTTATACATAAACCGTGAACTTAGCATGCTTGAATTTCAGCGGCGAGTCCTCGAAGAAGCGCGGGATGAGGAAAATCCGCTGCTCGAACGGGTGAAGTTCATCGCCATCTTCGGCTCGAACATGGACGAGTTTTTCATGGTGCGTGTCTCAGGCATTCGCAAACAGGTGGAAGCCAACATCATGAAACTCTCTGAAGATGGGCTCACTCCGCGTGAGGAACTTGCCGTCATTCGCAAGACTGCTCAAGAACTTTTGCAGGATGCCCAACAGACCTTTCATCGCAAACTACTGCCCAAGCTTGAAAAAGAGGGCATTCATATTTTGGAGTATTCCAAGCTTAGCAAATCGCAAAAGGAACGCGCTGATAAATACTTCACCGATGTGGTCTATCCGGTTCTGACTCCGCTTGCGCTTGATCCTGGTCACCCGTTCCCACATATTTCCAACCTTAGCCTCAACCTTGCCATCGTCATCCGCGATAAAAAGGGAAATGAAAAATTCGCGCGCCTCAAAGTCCCCGATACTTTGCCGCGTTTGATCCCCATCAAGAAATCATCTGGCAGCGCCCGCAAAGATGGGACCATTCCTCATCATCATTATTTCGTGTGGTTGGACCAGGTCATTGCTGCAAATCTTGAGGGGTTGTTCCCCGGTTTGGAAGTTGTCGCAGCCCATCCCTTCCGCATCGTGCGCGATGCCGATATCGAAATTCAAGAACTCGAAGCCGATGACTTGCTCGAGACCATGCAGCAGAACATCCGCAAACGCAAATTTGGTTCGGTGGTACAGGTGGCGGTCTATCCATCCATGCCTGAGGAAATGCGTGACCTGCTGGTGGATAACCTTGAGATCACTCACAATGACATCTATTCGCTGACGCATCCGCTCGGGTTGGCGAGTCTTTGGCAGGTGTATAACAGCATTGAACGGCACGACCTGAAATACCCGCCTTATATACAACGCATCCCGAAACCGCTTCGCAACCTCGATTCATCTGACAATATTTTTGATGTGATCTGGAACGAGAATATTCTGCTCCATCATCCCTATGAATCATTCGTCCCCGTGGTCGATTTTCTTCAGGCTGCGGCGCGCGATCCGCATGTGCTCGCCATCAAACAGACGGTGTACCGCGTAGGCTCGAATGCACCTGTGGTCGAAGCCCTGCTCGAAGCCGCAGAACGGGGCAAGCAGGTCGCTGTGCTGGTGGAATTGAAAGCCCGCTTCGACGAAGAATCCAACATTGGTTGGGCGCGCGCACTGGAGCAGGCAGGCGTGCATGTGGTTTATGGGTTGGTGGGTTTGAAGACCCACTGCAAAGTGGCGATGGTCGTCCGCAAAGAAGGGGAGGGCATTCGCCGATATTTGCATCTTGCCACCGGTAATTACAATGCCGTCACATCCCGCATCTATGAAGACATTGGTATGTTCACTTGTGATGAAGACATGGGCGCTGATGCGACAGACCTGTTCAATTATTTGACTGGTTATTCCACCAAGAAGAGTTATAAAAAACTATTGGTTGCTCCTGTCAACTTGCGCGAACAGATGGAAAAGCTCATCCGCCGTGAGATCGAGCATGCCAAGGCTGGTAACAAAGCCCGCATCATTTTCAAGATGAACTCGCTCGTGGATATGGACATGATCCAGCTTTTGTATCAAGCCTCCCAGGCAGGTGTAAAAGTGGATTTGCTTATTCGCGGCATGTGCTGCCTGCGCCCCGGGATCAAGGGCGTCAGCGAGAACATCCGCGTCATCAGTGTAGTGGGACGGTATCTCGAACATAGCCGCATCTACTACTTCCAAAACAATGGCAACGATGAGGTTTACATGGGCAGCGCAGACCTAATGCCTCGTAATCTAAATCATCGTGTGGAAGTGGTCTTCCCGGTCGAAAGCAAGGGACAGGTGAAATTCCTGCGCGAGAAGATCCTGGAAGCTTACCTCAAGGACAATACCCGGGCACGCATTCTAAAAACCAATGGCACGTATGAACGTGCCAAGCCGGAACCCAATGGGAAACCCTTTGATGTCCAGGCGCATTTGATGGGTGAGTAGCAAACCATAACCTGTTGTTAACAATCATCCTTGATAACGTTTTTATAATGGCTTATCCCACTTCTATAGGCGGCTTCAATGGAATTACAAGTTACCGAACTGGATAAAGGCATTACCCTGATCAAGCTCAAAGGCAGGATGGATATCATGGGGGTAAACCAGATCGAGACAAAGTTTTCAGCGTATTGCGCCGGAGAAAAGCCGCGCGTGATCGTGGATTTGTCCGGTGTAGACTTCCTCGCCTCGATCGGGATCCGCCTGCTGGTTACAAATGCCAAATCCTTGAAGACCCGCAATGGCAAGATGGTTCTGTTGAATCCAACAACTGACGTTATGAACGTGCTCGAGATCACTGATATTCCCTCGATCATACCGGTTTACTCAAATCTTGAATCTGTAGAAGCAGTTCTATTGGGAAGTTAAGGGTTCTTGATCACAACTATAAAAAGTGAAATTGCCAGGAAACAACAAACCTATCAGTTTTTTCCATTAGTTTTCAAAACTTTCAAAAACGCAAACTAAAGAATAAGGGTAGTCATGTCTTTGTCTTTTCGTTTTTATTACCGAAAATATACATAAATTCCCCCATTGTAAATGGGGGAATTTATTGTATGAATCATATTCGCTGTGCCAAACTACATCCGAACTAATAAACTTATGTAAGTAGCCTAATATGATTCCAGATACCTCTGCTCCATCTCAAATCCCTGATGTGCTTAATACCAAAACCGGTATTCTGAATCGTCTATGGGAAAAATTACTAAATATATATCTGCGTAACAATTTATTTGTTATATATTTCGTTATTTTCCTGTTGATCGGGCTTCCTCCATACCTTATACGATCTGATCAAAAATATCTGTTGCATGGTGATATATCAACATGCATATGGAGTACGGTGGGATGTATTACTTCTTTCTATGTGGCCTGGCACCTGCGTGGTGTATCGCGACGTTTGGCAATGGCGTGGATCATACTTGCCTTCTCTGCACTTTTCTACTCCTTAGGGAATGCTCTCTGGTTGGTGTTGACCCAAATCTTAAAGGCAGATCCGTTTCCGTCCATAGCAGATTTCTTTTTTTTATTATCGTACCCCTTGCTTCTTCTGGGTATCCTTCTCATTCCTTATAAAAAGAAAAGTTTTATAGAAAGACTCAAGATATATCTCGAAACAATTACAGTGGTCATATCGATGGGTTTGTTTCTTTGGTTTTTTATTCTCAAGCCCATCATCAATCAAAACCAACTGGAACACCCAATGCAATTAGAGGTTACCCTGGCGTATTTTTCAGTGGACACTTTATTGTTCATGGCAATCTGGGTATTGATTACTCACAAGAGCAATTATCTTAGCTTTATTGGTAAGCATCATTTGGTGATAGGCATATTACTTCTGATATCTGCCGATACCATATTACTCGTTCAGGATATTCAAGGGCTGTATTTTGAAACCGCCAAACTAACGGACCTTCTGTATAACCTAAGTTCGATCTTCATTGCTATGGCAGGGCTTCAACAATTAACCATGAAGTTTGCCGGGACAAAGACCAATAAAAAGAATAAAATGCCATGGCTTTCGAGTATCCATCGCTGGTTTGCCAATTTTTTGCTCTTGGCTTCGTTCTATTTGTTTGTTGTTGGGCATGAGAGTAACGCGTTGATCAGTTTCAACGCTGTAAGTTTTTGGGTTGGCTGTTTGATCTTAATCTCCATTATTTTGCAATGGTTGGATGGGCGCGAGATAGTATTACTCAATGAAAATCTCATAAATTTCAATGCCGATCTTGAAAAACGTGTCTTGCAACGTACTTCCGAATTGACCCTTGCCAATGAAAATCTTGCGAAAGCCATGCGCGCAAAAGATGAATTTATGGCGGCTATGAGCCATGAACTTCGTACTCCATTAACGGGGATCATTGGAGGGGCTGAAGCATTGAAACTTTCCACCTACGGTGGGTTGAACGAGAAACAGAATCGAGCTGTAGACGTTATAGAAAAAAGCGGACATCGTTTATTGTCGCTGATCAACGACTTGCTTGATTACTCCCGTTTGCAAAGCGGCATGTTCAAACTTTTGGTTGAGCGCTATGCCCTGTCTGAGATCTGTAAAGCGACTTTGACAGCTGTAGAACCGGATTTCAAACAGAAGAACCAAAAGGTATCGCTTCAAATAGACCCGCAGATGATCGAATTGCATACCGATGTTGTCGCGGCGAAAAAAATGCTGATCCATCTCTTACGGAATGCCATTAAGTTCACCCCGGCAGGTGGGGAGTTTGGCATTACTGTTATCGGAAAAAAAGACGAACAAATGGTGGAGATCACTGTTTGGGATAAAGGCATTGGCATAAAAGAAAGCGATATCTCTGAAATTTTCACCCCGTTCGTTCAGTTGGATGCTATTCTGGCGCGTCAATATGAAGGTACCGGGCTTGGGCTTGCGATCGTGCATCGATTGGTTGAATTATTTAACGGAAAGATCCATGTACTCAGCACCCCCGGCGAAGGTAGTAGTTTTATTATTTGCCTGCCATGGCAGCCTCCAGTGGAATAAAGAAAAAGAAGTTACTACCGCTGCCTTCTTCACTTTCCACCCAAATCTTGCCACCATGTGCTTCCACAATATGTTTTGATATCGAAAGTCCCAATCCCGTGCCGGAACCGGTGCGGGATGAATCGACTCGATAAAAGCGCTCAAAGATGCGGGATAAACTCTCCGATGGGATGCCCACCCCCGTATCCCGCACCACGCATCGGACTCCGCCGGGAACGGGTTCTGCACCCAAAGATATCCTTCCTCCAGGCTTGGTGAACTTCACCGCGTTGTGAATGAGATTCACCAATACTTGTTCCAACCGCCCTTTGTCTGCGCGGATGTTCGGCAGCCCATCCTCACACTTCACATCTAATTTTAAATTCGCGCGTTCCACTTGTGCCTTCATTCGATCTGCAGCGGAGTGGATCAATTTGCGCGGTGAGACCGTTTCAAAATTGAGCTGCACCTGCCCCGACTCAATACGTGAAAGGTCAAGCAATTCCTGAGTCATCTGAGTTAGCGCATCAACTTCAGTGTGGATCCGGTCAAGGAACCGTGGTCCAGCCTCCGGGTCCGCGAGAGCGCCGCCTTGCAGGGTTTCGGTGAGAGCTTTAAGCGAGGCAAGCGGCGTCCGCAGTTCGTGCGATACGTTCGAGATGAAATCCCGCCGCACGGTTTCAAGCTTGCGGACCTGAGTCAAGTCTTGTGCGAGGAGCAAACTCCCACCTTCATGCATGTCGGGAATGACGATAATTTGCAGGTATTGTCTTCGTGTGGGAATTTCGACGGACTCGATCTGAAGTTGACGGGTTTGTTGACACCGCTTCCACGCTTCGATGAGTTGATGGCTGCGTACCACCTGTGCAACACTTTGTTGAGTGGGATTGTGTGTGTTGAAGAGTTTGCTTGCGGCTGGGTTCGCAAATTGCACACGCCCGTCTGCATCGGCAATGAGCACGCCATCTGTGAGCTGCTCAAGGACAGTGGCAAGCCGTTCATTCTCTGTACGAAGTGCAGCTAGTTCTGTGTTGAATGCGGCTCGCCGTGACTCGATCACGCTGAGGAGTTCATCGATTTCATTTGAATGGGGGAGTGGAATTTTAGCGTCACGCAGCGACTGCGCCACTTGATTCATATTACGCCGCAGATCAAAATATCGCCATGCAAACCATACGGCTACTAGAAGGAAAACGACTGCAGGAAGGTAGGGGAGTTGTGTCATGAGTGATCCGTGAAATGTGATGTGAAAATTACGAATTAAGCATCACGTTTCACACACTTATCCTTCAAACCGATACCCGCCGCCACGTACTGTGACAATGCGTTTGGGCTCGCTCGAATTTTCTTCGATCTTCTGCCGCAGCCATCTCACATGCACGTCCACCGTACGGCTGTCACCGATATAGTCCCAGCCCCAAACGCGCTCCAAAATGAATTCACGCGAGAGCATTTGTCTGCGATGCTCTGCAAGAAATAGCAGAAGTTCGTACTCTTTTGGTTTGAGCTGCATTGGGGAATTGTTCAACATCACTTCGCGGCGGGTAAGGTTGATGGTGAGGTTGTCGAATGTGAGGGTCTCGTGCGGCGTCTCTTCGACGGTTTTGCCCATCTCTTCTCGTAAAAGCCTCCCGCGGCGCAGTTGGGCTTTGACCCGTGCTACCAGTTCACGCATGGAAAAGGGCTTGGTGAGATAGTCATCTGCGCCCACCTCAAGACCCACCACACGGTCGATCTCATCATCGCGGGCGGTGAGCATGAGAATGGCAGTTGTCATTTCTTTCCGCAAGATGCGTGCCACTTCAAAGCCGTCCATTTCGGGCAGCATGATGTCGAGCACGATCAAATCGGGATTAAGTTTTCGGGCAGATTCAAGCGCAGAACGTCCATCGCCTACTGTTTCAACGATATATCCCTCTTTTTTTAAGTTGTAGGCGAGCGTTTCTTGAAGTGAGATTTCATCTTCGACGATCAATATCTTTTCAGGCATGAATGGCACTATACCATAAAGGCATATCTTATCTGTTAAGGCGATGTTAATGCCTTGAACGTTTGGGCGTCAGATCATTTTCTTTTTTGGAAGACCAACGGCAGTGTAACGATCAGCACGATCACTATACCCATGATCAGAATGCCTTCTGTAGAACCGATCTCGGAACTGTCATCCACGGGTGGGGTGGCGGTGACTTGAACGGTGTTGATTGTCATGTCTTTGGCTGCGACACTGGGGAGATCGAAATTGACCATCACCAGGAGCAGGGTGAGAATCGCCAACAGGAAAATGCATGCGCTGAAAATATTTTTTGTTTTCATCGTGTGTTCATTATAAGATGAAACCTTTCTTTTGTTGGGAGTGTTCTTAAGAGAGTTGCCAATATGGACATTACTCCTACATTAAAAATATTGGACAGAATCGCTCTGCTTCAACCTTAAAAAATAAATCGGACAACTTGTACCTTTTTGCACTTTCGATGTATAATTTCAAAGTTGCGCGCAGCTTTTGCTGGCGCGCAATTGATAATGAAGTAGAATACCCTCAGAGCGCAGCTGTGTAGCGATGTTATTGGGTGGATTCTTTTTTTATGAAGAGAGAGACCAGCATAAGCGCTTCATGTTCGTCATATAAATTCGGTAATTTTGCAAACGCCATCGTTGATCAACAGCGACGGCGTTACGCTTAGTTTATTTCAGGAGCATCCATGATCAAAAAGTTTTTCGACTGGCTAAAACAGCCTCTTGGTCTGATCGCGGTGGGGATTGTGTTCCTGGCAGTGTTTAGCGCGGCTGCCTACGGGTTATGGACAACCCAGCAAGCGCCTGAACAGCCTGTTCAATTCCCCCACAAGACCCATATTGCCTTTGGCATTCAGTGTTTGTATTGCCATCCCGGCGCATCAAAGGGTCCTGCTGCTGGTATCCCTTCACAAGCAAAGTGTTGGGCGTGCCACAATCAGATCGTTAAGACCCGTGATAGTGCATTGCTTGCCCCGCTGAAAGACGCAGTCTTAAGCGGTAAGTCGCTTGAATGGGTTCCCGTTGCCATTGTGCCTGATTTCGTTCAGTTCAACCATCGCCCGCATATTGCGGCTGGTCGTAACTGCGAAGAATGTCACGGCGACATGACCCAGCAAACCATTGCCCAGAATCCGCAGGTGATGAACATGGGTTGGTGTCTCAACTGTCACGTTGAAGCTGCTGGCGAAGATCAGGAAAAGCTGATCAAACTTGCAGACTGTGGCACGTGTCACTATTAAACCGGGCGAAAGGAATCAATTATGAGCGAACAATTTTCCCGGCGTGATTTTCTAAAACTGGCTGGTTTGGGAGCGGCGACCACGGCGATCCTCACGGGTTGTGGTCCCGCTTCGCGTTATGTTAAGCGCGAACCTTATCAGCAGATGCCTGAATACAATTCGGTCGGGCAGAGTACCTATTACGCCACTACATGCCGCGAATGTGCGGCGGGATGTGGTCTCGTGGTGCGCACCTATCAGGGTCGCGCCATCAAGACCGAAGGCAATGCCAATCATCCCCTCAATCTCGGAAAGACCTGCGCACGCGGACAAGCCACCCTTCACGGTTTGTACAACCCCGATCGTGTTCAAGGTCCATCCACTGGAGATTGGGACTCTGCTATTCAAACTGTGGCAGATACCCTCAAGAACTATAAGCCCGGCGAAGTTGCATTCCTGATGGGCATGGCTCCCGACCATCTTTTTGACCTCGTCTCTGACCTTGCAAATTCTACTGGCATGAATGCTCCTGTCCGCTATGGGGCGTTGGGCATGTTCGAAGCCCGCGCCACGCTCAGCAAAGCCGCTGAAAATCTTTTTGGTCAGGCTGGGCTGCCCTGGTTCGATATTGGCAAAGCTCAGGTGGTCTTCTCCTTTGGAGCCAACTTCCTCGAAACATGGATCTCACCGCTTCCTTACACCCGCGGCTTTGTCGGTTTGCGCGAAGGTGAGATGAAACTGCGCGGCACCTTCGTTCAATTTGAAGCGAGGATGTCTGCGACGGGTGCCAAGGCTGACCATTGGGTTCCGGTTCGTCCTGGGACCGAAGGCATGGTTGCCCTCGCGATCGGTAAACTCGTCTCGGAACTTCGTGGCGGCGCAACACCGCGAGTCTTCTCCGGCGTGAATCCGGCTGAGGTTGCTGAAGCAGCTGGCGTCGAGTTGGTAGCGTTGCATCATCTTGCTGAGATGTTCGTCAATTTCAACGTGCTAGCCATCCCCGGCGGACCCGCTCTCGGTCAGTCCAATGGTTTGGAAATTGCCGAAGCCGTTCTCGCGTTGAATGCTCTCTCTGATAATTTCGGCAAGCCCGGCGGCGTGTACCTCTCTGCCCTCGCTCCGAATCAGACCGAATACAGCCGCCCTGCTTCTGCTGAAGAAATGGCTGCTTTAGTTGAAAAGATGAATAGTGGCGCGATCAAGGCGTTGTTCGTTCATGGTGTGAACCCGGTCTTTGAATTACCCGCTGCACTCGGTTTCAAGGAAGCGCTTGCGAATGTCGAGTTGATCTCGTTTGCGACCTTCCCCGATGAAACTGCTGCTGAAGCGAAATACGTCCTCCCTGATCATCACGGACTTGAATCTTGGGGTTACCAGCGTGTAGCCACTGGCGTGTCTTTGCCGGTGCTCTCTGGTGCTCAGCCGGTAGTTTCACCGTTCTACGACACCCGCGCCACCGCCGATGTGTTGATCGCTGCGGCTCAATTGGCTGGCGGCAAGTTTGCTGAAGCTCTTCCCTACAAGGATGAAGTTGAATTCATTCAGACCAAGGTCAGTTCATTGATGAGTGAAGCTGATGGTTCCTTTACTGCTCCAGATGCTGCGACCTTTATGGCGTACTTCCAGCAGTATGGTGGCTGGCTCAAGAATGCTGACGCACTCATTGCACCGGATGGTTCTGATGTGCTCAATGCCAACGTTGATGCTGCTGAACCTGAATTTGCCGGTGAAGGTGAATTCTTCTTCGTGCCGTTCGTCTCCCCGACCCTTGCGGAAGCGGGCGCGAACAAGCCCTGGCTTCAGGAACTCCCTGACCCAACCACTACTGTGATGTGGAATACCTGGGTTGAGATCAATCCTGAAACCGCTCATGAGCTTGGCTTGCACAACGATGACAAGGTCAAGATCATTAGTGAGGCTGGTGAAGTAGAAGCCTACGTTTATTTGTATCCTGCCATTCGCCCCGATACGATCGCGATGCCGTTCGGTCAGGGTCACACCGCTTATGGCCGTTATGCTGAAAAGCGTGGTGTCAACCCTGCAGACTTGTTCGGTGTCCACTTTAACGAAGCCGGTGACCTGGCATTTGCTGGTATGAAAGTCAAAGTAGAAAAGGTCTCCAGTGCTGTAAGCGGTGTTGGTCTTTCCCGCATGGAAAGCCGCATGGGCGTCTACGGCGAAGCGCTGGGTGAGGAGCATTAATCATGATTAGACCCGAAGAAATTAAATTGAGCGCCGAAGAAACCGGCAAGTGGGGTATGGTTATCAATCAGGATATCTGCACAGGCTGTCAGGCTTGTGTAGCTGCCTGTGCGATGGAAAACAATATCTCATTCGTCGGTGAAGAAGACGCTGGTTATGGTCGTTCCATGCACTGGATCCGCATCGAACGCTTCTGGGAAGGTGAATATCCTGAAGTGAAGATGACCCCGCAACAGCCAATGCTGTGCCAGCAGTGTGGACATGCCACTTGTGAGCCCGTCTGCCCGGCATTTGCAACGGTTCACTCAACTGCAGAACAGTTGAACCTGCAAGTTTATAACCGCTGTGTGGGTACGCGTTATTGTGCGAACAACTGTCCGTACCAGGTGCGTGCCTTCAATTGGCGCGATTACAAGCGCCCTGAGCCGCTTCCCAATCAGCTCAACCCCGATGTGACTGTTCGCCGCATGGGCGTGATGGAAAAATGCACGTTCTGTATCCAACGCATCCATAAGGCTCAGGATAAAGCCAAAGCCGAAGGACGCGAAGTGATGGATGGTGAGTTCACCACCGCTTGCGCCCAGGCATGCCCTGCCAACGCCATCGTCTTTGGTCGTGTTGACCAGCCCGAGTCTCTGGTCTCCCAGTTGGCGCATAAAGGTCATGGCGTCAAACATCTTGAAGAACTTGGCACGCTTCCCAACGTGACCTACTTCAAGGGAGGGTAATCATGTCAGATAACAAACACCACGCGGAACACTCTCACGAAGAGCATCTCCGCGAAAAGCACCTCATGCTCGACCCGCTTCCCCGCGGGCGTATGAACGAAATGGTCATGGAATCCATGATGGAAAAACCAACCTGGAAATTCTGGGTGGTCTTTGGGTTCCTTGCTTTTGTAGTTGTGTACTTCCTGTTCTATAAGTGGGGTGTTCTGATCACAAAAGGTCAGGGTGAAGCCGGTGTGATGCGCCCTGACTACTGGGGTATCTTCCTCGTCAACACCGTGTTCTGGATCGGTATCAGTCATGCGGGCACCTTCATCTCCGCGATCCTGCGTGTGTTCAAGGCAGAGTTCCGCCGTCCGTTCACCCGTGCTGCGGAGTTGATGACCACTTTCGGTCTGGTGCAGGCTGGTTTCAGTATCTTCATGCACATGGGTCGTGTGTGGCTTTTCTACTGGCTCATGCCGTATCCCAATCAGCGCATGTTGTGGCCCAATCTGCATTCCCCACTCACTTGGGACTTGCTCGCGATCACAACGTACTTGCTTTCTTCCACAATGTACCTCTTCCTGCCGCTCATCCCTGATATGGCGATGGCACGTGACCGCTCTACCGGCTGGCGCAAGAATCTGTACAAGGTTCTCGCACTTGGCTTCCGCGGTACGGAAGGTGAATGGACCCACTTACGGAATGCGATGAACATCTTCGCCTTCGCGATCATCCCGGTCATGTTCTCGGTTCATACCATCGTGTCTTGGGACTTTGCCGCTGCCACCCGTCCCGGTTGGTCTTCCACCATTTTTGGTCCGTACTTTATCGTGGGTGCTCTTCACTCCGGTATGGGTGCTGCTGTTCTTGTGTTGGCTGTCATCCGCGGCACCATGAAGCATATGGATTACTTCGTGCGTGGTGAGCATTTCGATGCCATCGGCAAACTCATGCTTATCATCTCCATGGCATGGGCATATTTCTTCTTCAATGATTACATGGTGCAGTGGTACGGTGGCGATAAGTGGACGCAGCAGTTGCTTCACTTCCATGAAGCCGGTCCGTTGGGTTGGATGTGGTTTGCCATGTTATTCACTAACGTCGTCATCCCTTGGGCAACTTTGTGGAATCCCAAATGGCGCTCCAATCCCTGGATCGTCGGTTTTGTAGGTATTGCCATCAATATTGGTATGTGGTTCGAACGCTATATTATCGTTCCGATCTCCGTTACGATCAACCGCATGCCCTTCACCTGGCGTATGTACACTCCAGGTATCGAAGTTCCCATGGGCATTGGTACCGTCGCCTTCTTCATCCTGCTTTATATGGCGGCTTCCAAACTGATCCCGCTTATCCCAGTATGGGAAGTGCAGGAAGGTCAGATGGCGCATGAACTCAAGAAATTTGGACGCGAGACCGTTGTTTCGGTCAGCGAACTGGAATAGGAGGATGCGATGACTGAAGAGAAAAAAGTTGTCGATCTACTAGCGGTCTTTTCGGACCTCGCGCCTGCTGCGGATGCCGTTGAACAGCTCCGTGCAAGTGGCGTTCACGATGACTGCATGAATGTGATCTCGGGTATACCCGTTACCGAAGCAATGCTTGGCCGTCCGCGCCAGTGGACGAATGTACCGCGTATTGCCATGGGTGGTGCCATTCTTGGTATGGGCGCAGGGATTTTCCTTGCCTTCATTTCACCTTTTCTGTACCCCTATCCAATTCAGGTGAGCACTCAGGCATTTGTCCCGGGTCCTCCCTCGGTGGTCGTGTTGTTCGAATTAACCATGCTTGGCATGCTGCTCTCCACCTTTCTCGGTGTCTTTCTCGATAGTTTCTTCCCGAACTATCGCCCGATGAAATATGTCCCTGAGATCAGCGACGGCAAGATCGCAATCTTTGTGGAATGCCCGGATTGTGATGAAAAGAAGATCACAGATCTGCTGAAGAAACTTGGTGCTGAATCTGTGAAGCCTGCGGAGGCACAACACCTATGAGACTATTCAAACAACTCCTTGTTGTATTTGCCGCGCTTGCTGTTATTGCTGCCGGTTTGATGATCTTTGCTTATGATGTCATCAAGATTGACTGGGTCGTTTTCATGGAAGTCCAGGAAGCTTTTGATGATCAAGAAAAACCGCTTGCGGTTCCCGCCCAGTCCATTCCTGTAGATGGCGCGGCTTACTTACCCGGTTTGGGTGAACCTACCAACCCTGTCCCTGCCGATGAAACTTCAATTGCACGTGGCGCACAGTTGTATCAAATTCATTGTGCCATGTGCCACGGCGCAGGTGGGAAGGGCGATGGTACTGTGGCTGCCTTCCTCGTCAAAAAGAAGCCTGCTGACTTGACCAGTGAAGTTGTGCAAGCCAAGTCTGACGGCAGCTGGTTCCTCACCATTACAAATGGTATTTGGAACCCCAACAACACCCTCTTTCCGGAAGTTCAATTCTCCGGTCAGATGCCGCCGCTTAATGAAAACCTCACCGTCCGCGAACGCTGGGATGTGGTGAACTACCTCCGCACGCTAAAAGCCAGTCAGTAAAGGGAGATGCCTGTAATGAACGATGATGTTCGAAAATATATTTACGGTGCTGTAACCGTTTTTCTGGTGGGCGTGCTGGTGTGGGTGGGTTTTGTGTTCGTAAATGCTTGTGGAATGTCCCTGACCTGTAACCGTGGGAATTCCCTTCCAGAAACAACGCCCATCCCAACCATGATCCCTGCCACGTTGCCCGCCATGACTGTGGAGTCAAGCATTGTTGCTCCGTCTGATAAATGCCATGTGGCTGGTGTTGATCTGGTTGGCGCCTGGGTTGATGCAGGTTCTCCTGAAACTGCCCCCTTTGAATTCACGGATGCGAACGGTGCGACATGTGAAGCCACGTTTGCCGATGTTCAGCCCTTGTTCACCCAAGCGAACCTCTGGTATTCCGGCTCCCTCTCCTGTGTGTCCTGCCACTCGGTGGATTTGGCAGTTTCCCCCGCCCAACTGGATATGAGCAGCTACGAAGGCATTCTCGCCGGTTCACGCCGTGCCGATGATGCGCCCAAGGGCACAGATATTCTTGGCGGCGGAAAGTGGGAAGCCTCTCTTTTGTATCAGTTCATCGCTGAACAGAAAGAAGTCCCCGGTCATGATGCGGCTTTATCCGCTGATTTGATGGTGTACGCAGGGACACCACTCCCTGACGTGCAAGCCACTCCAACGCCGTAATCGAAGAAAATAAAAAAAGACCTGGTCATAAGATCAGGTCTTTTTATTTCGGTATTTCCAGAGCCAAATGAGAAAATATCCCAAATATGCACCTGCCATATTTGCCAAAATATCCAGCCAAGTGTCAAATCCGCTGCTGTCGAATTGATATCCAGCTACATATTTGGATACAAACTCATATAGCTCAGAAAAGACGCTGAAGAAAGAGGAGAAAAATGTGAGCAGAAATAGATTGGCAAAAAGATATCCAAGTTTATTATCTGCTACGTTTCTAAGACTGATGATTCCGTCCCCTTGTTGAATATTAAGATTCAAAATAAAGTACTCATAGACCAGAGCGATTGCAATCCCGCCGCCCAGAAAATGCAGGATCTTGTCATTGAATATCCAATAAGGAATTAACCGAAATGAGAAGATGACAAAAGCTGCTCCAAATAGGTGTGAATATGTTTGTCTCTGATGAGACCAAGCCAAAGGCGGCAGGATGCGGTTCAAGAGTCGAATTTTGTGGAAGAAGATCAAGGTTAGCGGGGGAAGGGTCAGCGCATACAGCATGAACAAGACCCAGGCAATATTGTAGATCGGTTCGTACCAGGAGATATTTTCGATCAAATAATTGATGGGGTTTGTCATTGGGTATCTCTGTAACAGAGTTATAAAACAAAACGCCCCTGGAAAAGGGGGCGTAACTCTGGCGGAGAGGGCGGGATTCGAACCCGCGAACCTTTGTGGGTTACACGCTTTCCAAGCGTGCGCGCTAAGCCAGACTACGCGACCTCTCCAAATTCACAGCGGACGGTATTATACCATGCGTTTCTGGATTGACAAGTTTTAGTAATAGTTGCAGGTCACGCGGCGAAAACGTGACCTGCAATAAACGTCTTGGAGGACGGAACCGATAATTAATTGCTGTATTCAACAATGGGAGTTTCAGAAGGGGAGTGTTCAGGGTTTTCTGCGAGGTGATATGCTTTGCGATTGCTTTCAATATTAATGACGGCAGGGATGAAGAAGCCACTGATACCAATTACTAGATTAAGAATCCCTGCCACCCAGAACCACGCTTGAAAACTGGTCGCATCTGTGATGGGACCAGCGATCAGAAACCCAACTGGCATCATGGCTTGGGCTACGCTGCTAATCAGGGACATGACCCTTCCTTGCATATCGGGTTCCACAACCGATTGGAACAGCGCATGGATCGGTCCATTTACCATGGGCATCATGAAACCCATGAATGCCATGGCAACAACGACCATCCAAAAGGATGTGGGTGGTGCAGCTGCAATGGCAAGGATTGAAAAGCTGGTGAGGATGATGCCGGAAAGGGAAGTGACGATCCGTTTCTTAAAGCCGCCCCAAACGCCGAGGGTTATTCCACCCGCGATCATGCCAATGCCAAAGAAAGAGTCGAGGCTGCCAAGTTCGAGTGCGCCTAGTTTGAAATATTTTGTTACCAACAGAGGCATAAGAGCCGTGAGTGGGGCAAAGAGGAAATTCAACATGGTCGCAAGCAGACCAAGCATGAGCAAACCGGGCCAGGAAGCCATGTATTTGAAACCTGCTCCAAGATCTTTGATAAAGCTGCGTTTTGGTGCTGAGGCATGTTCGGCTTTGCGTGGCGGTTGTGGAATGGTAAAGAAGAGTAGGGGAGTAATACCCATGATGGCTGTGAGCACATCGATCATCAAAATATTCTGAGTGGACATGACTTCCACGAGCAAGGCACCCACAGGCGGCGCTACGATGCTGACCAACCCTTGCAAGGTTTGATTGGCTCCTGCTACACGTGAGAGATGTTTATCAGGGACCATCAGCGAGGTGGATGATGACATGGCAGGATAGTGGAAAGCTCCGCCCGCAGATCGGACAGCTAATGCCAAATAGATATGCCAGATCTCAGCAGCGCCAGACCAGAACAAATAGGCGAGAAGAAGCGTCGAAACCGCGATCAGGGAATCGGATGCGATAATGATCAAGCGACGATTGCCGCGGTCCACAATGGTTCCGGCAATAGGTCCCAAAAGCACTTGCGGAAGCATTCCAAATAGGGAAGCAGTTGCTAGAATTGTTGCAGAGCCGGTTTCTTGTGTGAGATGCCAGATCAATGCAAATTGTACAAGTGCGGAGCCAAATAAAGAAAAGGACTGCCCGGCAAAAATTGTAAAAAAACGAGTTGCCCAGTTTTGGGGCAAGTTCTGATCATTACTCATAAGATTTTTCCTGATTTTTGCAGAACAGCTTTGACCTTGTCGCTGGCTTGGAAGATTCCATAAACTTTGATCGACTCGACCACTTCCTCTGCCAGGGCAGGGGGGACGTCATTTGGGATGTTGTAGATGCCAATGATGCTGATCTTTATCTTTTCGCCCTTTGCTTTGTAACGTTCAAAGTCTTTCAAACTATGGAAGAAAGCACCCACGCCATATGAGTAGCGGGTAACCGATTGTTGTACCTCGATGGTGTGTTTTTCGAGTTGAGAACGGATGGCGGTACGGATAAAGTCGGTACGGTTGGAATAGTGCCCTTGTTCGACAAGTAGGTCTATTTTGCCAAGGTCTACGGCCCCCAAGTTTATGGTAATTTTCTCTGTGTCGGTCATTTTATACTCCTTATACCATCCATATGGATGGTATATGGATGGTAAAAACTGCCTAATAGACCGACCCGGTCTTATTATTTCATGTAATCAGGGCAGTTTATAATCCTTTCATGGCTTTTCTCACTCCCCCTCAAAAACTTCCATTCTTATTGAGAGTTGGTATTCGCCTCTCTGAAAAAATCACTGGCAGAATGATGTTGCCGCCCCGCATCCTTGCTTGGTACCCAAAGGCAGCCATTGGATCTGGCATCATGGAAGCCCTTGTTGCACATGAAGATGGGCGAATGGACAGACGTATGCTCAAATTGATCCGTATGGCTGCATCGTATGCGGTTGCATGTCCTTTTTGTGTGGATATGAATTCTTATGAGCATCGCAAATATGGAATTTCAGAAGAGGAGGCGCAGGCGTTGCGAGGGGATATTGAAGTGGTCACTTCGTTCTCAGAACGTGAAAAACTGGCGATCACTTACACCCGCCTGATCTCTGCCACCCCGCTGAAATTTCATCCTGATGTTGTTGAAAAAGTAAAATCTGCCTTCACCGAACGAGAATTTGTAATTCTCGTCAGTACAGCGGCTCAAGTTAATTTTTGGGCAAGGCTCATTCAGGGACTTGGCATCCCGCCTGCAGGGTTTGGTGAATAGAGAAAAAAATACTCCGAAGCTATTCGACTTTGGATTTTTTTTGCTTATTAACTGCGTCTCTCACACTGCCGTGCTGATGGTTTTGTTTGGCACGAATCATTAGTTGCAGGGTCTGCTTTTGGTTTATTCCTTTACTCATCAATTAGCATAAGTCCTGTATAATTTTCCAAAAATAAACAATTCCAAATAAGTGCCAAAAGGGATACGATTTGTGATACATGCCAAAGATGAATTGACCTTTGGGGGGTGGCTGCGAAAACGCCGCCGTGAATTAGATCTAACTCAACAAATGCTTGCAGATCGTGCCGGGTGTACCCGCATCACATTGCGCAGGCTCGAAGCTGGAACGTTAAGACCATCGGAACACCTTGCAGAAACCCTACTTAA
>SXGT01776532.1_pt1 | contig 20727 bp, 16 predicted proteins | sample 3176221 | NCBI WGS metagenome assembly SXGT01 (sample SAMN11356862, study PRJNA531348) | freshwater metagenome | isolation source: freshwater sample F1-120 | place: China: Fuxian Lake, Yuxi | collected 2017-12-25
AAGTGCTGCCACTCTTCGCGCGCCAGACCGCACAGGAGCAAAGTCGCGTCTTCGCGTCACACCAGGGGCGCCGAGTGGTGCTGGCGAGACGGCGAGACCTCAAACTCATCGTGACTTCCGCGACGCTCGATGCCGAGCGTTTCAGCAAGCACTTTGACGGTGCGCCGATCATCGAGGTCTCGGGCCGGCTCTATCCAATCGAGACGCGCTACCGGCCCTTCGACGAGCGCAAGGATGTCGACCTGAATGACGCCATCGTCGATGCGGTGAGCGAAGCGCATCGCGAGGGGTCGGGCGATGTGCTGGTGTTCCTGCCCGGCGAGCGCGAGATTCGCGAGGCGGCGGAAGCCTTGCGGAAACACCACCCACCGGGACTCGAAGTGCTGCCACTCTTCGCGCGCCAGACCGCACAGGAGCAAAGTCGCGTCTTCGCGTCACACCAGGGGCGCCGAGTGGTTCTGGCGACCCACGTCGCCGAGACCTCGCGGACGGTACCCGGTATCCGCGATGTGATCGATAGCGGACTCGCCCGCGTCAAACGCTATTCGCATCGCAGCAAGGTTGAAGCCTTGCAGGTCGAGGCCATCGCGCGTGCAGCGGCCAATCAGCGTGCCGGCCGCTGCGGTCGCGTGTCGTCGGGCATCTGTTTCCGCCTCTATGCGGAAGATGACTTCAATCAGCGCGCGCCCTATACCGATCCCGAGATTTTGCGCTCCTCGCTGGCGGGCGTGATCCTGCGCATGAAGTCGCTGCATCTCGGCGACGTCGAGGACTTCCCCTTCCTCGAAGCGCCGCTACCGCGCATGATCGCCGATGGCTACACGCTGCTCGCCGAGTTGGGTGCCATCGACGAGACGAGCAAAGTGCTGACGCCGGTCGGCCGTGAACTGGCCAAGCTGCCGCTTGATCCGAAGATCGGCCGCATGCTGCTGGCGGCACGTGAACATGGCTGCCTGAAGGAGATGTTGATCATCGCCGCGGCACTGGGCACGCAAGACCCGCGCGAACGGCCGCAGGAACGCGTGGCAGCGGCGGATCAGGCACACGCGCAGTGGAAGGACGAGAAATCCGAGTTCCTGGCATATCTGAAACTGTGGGCTGCCGCCGATGCGGTATGGAAGCATGAGACATCCAGCAAGCAGCGCCAGTGGTGCAAGACCAATTTCATCAACTGGCTGCGCTTGCGCGAATGGCGCGACGTGCATGGACAGTTGATGACCTTGTGCCACGAGCATGGCTGGAAGGAAAACCAGCTGCCTGCAAACTACGACGCCATCCACAAGGCGCTGCTGACCGGCCTGCTCGGCCACATCGGTCTGATCAACGAAGAGGACAAAAATTACTTCGGTGCGCGTGGCATCAAGTATTTCATCCACCCCGGTTCCAGTCTGGTCAAGAAAGCCGGCCGCTGGATTGTTGCGGCGGAGTTGGTGGAAACCTCGCGCCTGTTCGCGCGCTGTATCGCGAAGATCGAGCCGGAATGGCTGGAGCAGGTTGGTGCGCACCTGATTCGCCGCCATGTCTTTGAACCGCATTGGGAGAAAGGCCCCGGCCAGGTGGTGGCGTGGGAGCGCGTCACGCTGCACGGCCTCACGCTGCATGCGAAACGCCGCGTCAACTATGGCCCGATGGACCCGAGGCTGGCGCGAGAACTCTTTATTCGCGGTGCATTGGTTGAATGCGAGGTGGGTGAGGACTGGCTGAAGAAGTGGCGCTTCCTTCAGCATTATCAAAAGCTGAAAGCCGAGATCGAACGCCTCGAACACAAGTCGCGCCGCCCCGATGTGCTGGTGGATGATGCGCTGGTGACGGCCTTCTTTGATGCCATCGTGCCGGAAGGGATCACCACGCTGGTTGCCTTCGACAAGTGGCGGCGCGAGGTGGAACTGGAGAATCCGAAGCTGCTGTTCCTCGACAAGGAGCAGTTGATGCGCCACGAGGCGGCGGGTATCACCACCGACGCCTTTCCGTCCGCCTTTGAACATCGCGGCCAGAAATACAAGCTCGCCTATCACCACGATCCCGGCGCGGCCGACGACGGGGTGACGCTCGCGCTGCCGCTGACGGCACTCAACCAGGTGCCGGCGACACGGCTCGAATGGCTGGTGCCGGGGCTGCTCAAGGAAAAAATTGTCGCGCTGCTGAAGACCTTGCCGCAGAAGTATCGTCACCGCTGCCAGCCACTCGATGGCTTTGCCGAGAGCTTCTGCGATGTTGAACACGATGCGGAAGAGCCGCTGATCAAGTCGCTGACACGGGCCATCGAAGAAAAGATTGCGCTGAAGCTGCCGCTCGATGCCCTGCGTCCCGGCGAGCTGCGGCCGCACCTGTTTATGAACTTCCGTCTGCTTGACGAGCACGGCGGCACGCTCGGTTTCTCGCGCAATCTGGCCGAGTTGCGCGGGCAGTATGGCGATCGTGTGACGCAGGCCTTCGCCGCCGCCGATGTGGCGCCAAAAGTCGGCGCTGGCGAGACGGCAGATAAATCCACATCATGGAACTTCGGTGCGCTGCCCGAGCTGCTGGAGGTCGAAGTCGCCGGCCGGCCGGTGGTGGGTTTCCCCGCGCTGGTGGACGAGGGCGATGGCGTGCGCCTTACCGCCTTCGACACCGAAGACAAGGCTAACGCGGAACATCGCAAGGGCCTCGCGCGCCTCTTTGCACTGCAACTCAAGGCGCAGGTGCAAGCTATCGAGAAACTACCCGAGTTGCGCGCCATGGCGATCCAGTACATGGCCTTGGGGACTGAGAAGGAACTGAAGGAACAACTGGTCGCCGCGACGCTGGAGCGCACCTGCCTGATGGCCCCGCTGCCGACCGACGAGAAGGCTTTCACCGAGCGGCGCGACGCCGCCAAGGGGCGCATCCTGCTGGTCGCGCAGGAGATCGTACGTCTGGCCGGACAGATTCTGGCCGAGCAGATGGCATTGCAAAAGAAACTGGCCGCTGCACAGAAAGCCTTCCCGCAGGCCTGCGCCGACATCGCCGCACAACTTGCCGAACTCCTGCCCAAACGCTTCATCGTCGCGACGCCTTACGAGCGCTTGCAACACTTCCCGCGTTACCTGAAAGCCATCGTCCTGCGCCTCGACAAGGCGAAGAACGACAGCGCACGCGACACACGCCTGATGGCCGAATGGCGTAGCCTTGCGCAACCGTGGGAGCGCGAGTGGCTAGCCATGCGCAAGGCTGGTGTGCTGGACGAGTTTCTGCTGGAATTCCGCTGGCTACTGGAGGAACTGCGCATCGCGCTCTTTGCTCAAGAGCTACGGACGCCAAGCCCGGTGTCGGTGAAACGCTTGCAGAAGATGTGGGAGGGTCGGAGTCGATGATGGATACAGGAAACTTCTTCAAAACCGTGCTACGCGCGGGACGTGATCTGCTGCGGCCGGACATCCTGTTTCATGCCCTGTGGCCGCCGTTGTTGGCCTTTGTGTGCTGGTCAGTGGTGGCATGGTTTGCCTGGCAGCCCGCCGCCGCATGGGTCATGGCCGAGTTGCCGGACTGGGCATGGCTTAACTGGCTGGGCCCCTGGCTGGCGCATGTCGTGGTGTTCTTCATCTTTGCGCCGCTGATGTATGTCAGCGTATTGCTGTTGGTGGCCGTGTTCGCCCTGCCGCGCATGATGACGCTGATTGCCCTGCGCGACTATCCCGATGTCACCCGTCAGGGATCTGCGCAAGCGGCGCTGTGGGGGAGCATCGCCAACACCGTGGTGGCCGGTGCGATCTTCGTCGTCGGCTGGCTCATTACCCTGCCGCTATTGTTGATTCCCGGCGCCGTACTCGTGCTGCCGCTGTTCTGGGCCGCTTGGCTCAACCAGCGCGCGTTTCGCTTCGATGCGCTGGCCGAGCATGCCTTGCCTGCAGAGCGCACCACCCTGATTCGCCGCGAGCGGAGCAGCCTGTATCTCGGTGGGCTGGTCGGCGCCCTGATAGCCCATGTGCCGTTCCTGAACCTGCTGGCGCTGGCTTACACGGCCGTGTTGTTTGTCCATCTGTGCCTGGGCGCCCTGCGCGACTTGCGCCATCAACAAGGAATTCCGCTATGAGAATTTATGGGGCGATCATCATTGGCGACGAGATCATGCGCGGCAAGCGCCAGGACAAGCATCTGGCGAAGCTGATCGAACTGCTGGGCGCGCGTGGCCTGCATCTTTCCTGGGTGCAGTATCTCGGCGACGAGCGCCCGCGCCTGATCGAAACCTTGCGTCGCACCCTGGCGAGCGGCGATATAGTGTTCAGTTGCGGCGGCATTGGCGTCACGCCGGATGACCATACGCGTCAGGCAGCGGCTGCCGCTGCCGCTGTGCCGCTCGAACTTAATCCAGACGCCGAGCGCGAGATTCGGGCGCGGATGGCCGAGATGGATCAACCGGTGACGCCGGCGCGACTGGAGCTCGGTACCGTGCCACAGGGCAGTCGCATTATCCCGAACCCCTTCAACCGAATACCGGGTTTTAGCTATCTGGACCACCACTTCCTGCCCGGCTTTCCGCAGATGGCTTGGCCGATGACGGAGTGGGTGCTCGACACCTACTACTCGGACGACTTCCGTCAGAACGTTGAAGTGGAAGCGGCGATCCTTGTCTGGGATGGGCTCGAAGGTACGATGCTGGAACTGATGCGTCAGACCGAAGCCGATTTCCCCGGCATCGTCGTTTTCAGTCTGCCGAGCTTTGGCAGCGAGACCGTGCAGCGGCATGTCGAACTCGGTGTTCGCGGTGAGCCGGAGGCAGTGGCCAAGGCAATCGAGGTGCTTAAGGCGGGTGTGACGGCATTGGGCTATGCCTTCGATGCCAAGCAATAGATGAAAAAAAGCCCAGACCGTGAGGTCTGGGCTGAAACGGTTCCTTTGCGGAACCGGAGGAGGAGACGTAAAACCTTTGTTGCTTAGGCAGCCTTTTTGGCCTTGGCGGAAGCGCCAACAGCCTTGACGGTGGCGGAGGTCGCAGCGGCGACGTTCGCTTCAGCCATTTCAGCAACTTGCTTGGCGGCCTTGTTCATGGTCTCGTAAGCCGAGTTGGCAGCAGCCAGCGCGGACTTGACGGCAGCGACAGCCACATCAGAGCCAGCGGGGGCGTTCTTGACAGCCTTGTCCAGTGCGGACGAGACGTTCTTGTTGATTGCGACGTACTGGCTGTCAAAAATCTTCGAGAACTCTTCCTGGGTCTGGGTGGCGATTTCGTAGATGCTGCGGGAGTAGGCAACGGCCTTCTCGAAAGCGGGCTGGGCCAGTGCGGCTTGCATGCTGACGAGTTCCTGAGCATCCTTGACGGCCAGCAGGGACTTGGCGTTGTTGACGCTGTCTTCCAGAATCGTGCGGGCGGTATTCAGGTTCAGGGCGGCGAGACGCTCGGCGCTGGCAAACGCGGTGTTTGCGACGGTCAGCAGGGTTTCGACGTTGGCTTTGTTGGCGCCGGCCAGTTGCTCGGGGGTGTTGTACATGGTGATCTCCTAAAGAAAGTTGGGTAGTGCGGATTTGGTTAGCTCGCTGCGGTGTCACGATCTTTGTTGCAGTGCATCATGGATTGAATTATATGGATGGGGAATCCCATGTCAAGCACTTTTGGTGCAATGCAGCAAAAAATATTAATTTTTAGTATAAGTACCATGAAAACATTGTGGTAGTCATGATATTTTGCCGCAATCAGCGGCCAATAAGACCGAAACGTAGCGCCGCTCAGCTGGTTGGTGCAGTGCGGTATTTGCGCGCAGGGGTATTGCTTAGGGTTTTGCCGGTGATGCGGGTGTTGGCGCGGCGTTCTTGGCGCTTTTAGGCTGAATGATGGCAGTGACGCGCCCGCCGGGAGCACCCGGTTTTGCCCCCGGAACGGCGGTAACCAGATATTGCTCGGTGATGCCGTCGAAAAGAATATAGTTTCCGCGCACTTCATCGATGCCGCTTTTCACGTGGGCCCGGTTGAAAAATTCCGACCTCTCGGTGCGGGAGTCATATTCGATCCGCTCGCCTTCGCCATCGACATATTCGTCCTTGCCCTCACGCTTTTGGCGAAAACGTGCCAATCCGTCGCCGCCGCCGCTGGCAACCCCCTTCTGGAAGCCCTCAGCGTCCTGCGTGACGACGAGCTTGGCGCTGCGAATCGATAGCGTGCCCTGAGACAGCACGACATTGCCCTCGAAGACGTGCACACGCTTGATGTCGTCGACTGTGACGCGATCAGCTTCCAGATTCACGGGCTTGTTGCGGTCGGTTCGCTCGGCATGAGCAGTTCCTGCACTCATACTGCTGGCCAGCAGGGCGGCAAGAAAAAGGCGCACAGGTGTTTTCATCTTAGCGTTTGGCTCGTGAGGTGGGTTTCGGCCGGGAGGGTGGAGGCTGGATGCCGTTGCGGTGGAAAATACCATTGACTCGGCCTGTTAGGACATGCTGTCCGATCCGGTTGTCGGTGCGAAGGCCGCTACCGCGAACATTGGATTGCCCTTGGGTGATGGTGACGGGGGCGTTGGTCGATGCTGTTTCATTATCCGGAGTGACATCCAGAACCTGAGTGGTCAGTATCGTCTCCGGTTTGTTGGTACCCGCACGCTGGATAATCACGTCATCCATCAGCTTGATGTGTTTGGCGCCGCTGTCCAGATAGGCTTGCCGCGCCGATACATGGGTTTCTGGCGTTCGATGGTAAGTCAGCTCGGGCTTGAGGACCAGCGTGCTGTCATCATCGGGAAAGTGGCGCATATGCGCTGCGTGCAGGGTGTGCTGCAGAAAACCCTCCGGGCCGAAGCGGCGCACGGTGAAGTTGTCGACGATGTAATCAGGGTCGTGACGCGTTTTGCCATCCATGCCGGTCGCCGGCGGGCGCGCAGCACGTTCAAGCCAGAAGGTCATGGCGGCAAGCAGGCCCGCCAGCAGGAGCGGAAACAGCGAGGTCGCGAAGTTGGCGCGTGCCAGCATGCGATCTTTCAGACCAGATAGGGCGCCATCACCCGTTCCCAGTTGCCTTGCGCGCGCAGGATCAGTTCGCAGACTTCGCGTACCGCGCCGGCACCGGCGGGGGCCTGGGTGACATAGCAGGCATGCTGGCGCACCAGCGCATGACCATCTGGCACGGTGGCCGAAAAGCCGCAGGACTTGAGTACTGGCAGGTCGATCATGTCGTCGCCCATGTAGCCGGCGGCACTGAAATCGAGGCCGGCATCGGCCAGCAGCCCGGCCATGGCGGTACGCTTGTCCTCAACGCCTTGCAGCACGAGATCGATGCCCAGATTGGCGGCACGCGTGGTCACAATCGGTGAATCGCGGCCGGTGATGATGGCCAGCTTGACGCCCGACTTGGCCAGCAATTTCAGCCCTAACCCGTCGCGACTGAAGAATGCCTTGCAGAAATCACCTTCGGGGCCGAAGTACAGACGCCCGTCGGTCATCACGCCATCGACATCAAAACCCATCAAATGAATCTTTGCAGCTTGTTCGAGACAGTTCATTACACCACCTTGGCGCGGAAAAGATCATGCATGTTGAGGGCGCCAGCGAGCTTTCCGTTGGCTTCAATGACCAGCAATTGATTGATTTTGTGGCGCTCCATCATTTCAACTGCTTCGACAGCCAAGCGCTCCGGTGCAATGCTGCGCGGATTGGCGGTCATCACGGTACTGACCGCAAGCTGACGCAGGTCGCCATGCTTTTCGAGGGCGCGGCGCAGGTCACCATCGGTGAAGATGCCGGCGATACGGCCGGATGTTTCCTGTACGACCGCCATGCCGAGGCCGCCCTGCGACATGGCCACCAGCACAGCCGGCACCAACTCGGTGGCATCGACAATGGCAATCTGATCGGCTGGTTTCATCACATCCCTGACATGGGTGAGCAGCTTGCGACCCAATGCCCCGCCAGGGTGTGAGCGGGCAAAATCTTCCGCGCCAAAGCCGCGCGCATCGAGCAGGGCAACCGCCAGCGCATCGCCCAGCGCCAGGGCGGCTGTGGTGCTGGCGGTGGGGGCAAGGTTGAGCGGGCAGGCTTCTTCATCCACATGCGCATCAAGATGCACATCGGCCTCATGCGCCAGGGATGAATTGGCATTGCCGGTGATGGCGATCAGCTTGCCCCCCTGGCGTTTGATCAGCGGCACGATGGTCAGTAACTCGTCGTTCTCTCCGGAGTTCGACAGAGCAATCAGCACATCGTCACGCGTGATCATGCCCAGATCGCCATGCACCGCCTCGGCCGCATGAACGAAATAGGCGGGTGTTCCTGTGCTGGCCATGGTGGCGGCAATCTTGCGGGCGATGTGGCCGGACTTGCCGATGCCGCTGACAATCACGCGGCCATGGCTGGCCAGAATGATCTCAATGGCACGGGTGAATTCCCCATTGAGACGATCAGCCAGCACGGCAATGGCGCCTGCCTCAATGCGCAAGACGCGCTGTGCAAGCTGAAGCTGTTGTGCGGTAGAAGACATGGCGACTGATTATAACGGCCGAAAAAACAAAGCCCGCCGAAGCGGGCTTTATCGAGTTCAGGCAAGTGAGGTTAGTTGGCAACGCAGATAGTGAAAAGTACTGCATCATCCACAACCTCCAAACCTACTGTATTGGCAGGGCCAGTAGCTAACTCACCGCCTGCATCGGCAGTGCCAGCGACCTTCGCTGCTGCAGTCAGCACGCGCACGGTGCCTGTTGCTGTATTGCCATCGTCGATCGTCGTGTCAATTTGGCGCGCATACTTTCCCTGTACGCCAGCGGAGCAGACAAAAGTCGTTCCGGCCCAGCCAGTTATCGGTGTATCGCCCGTAACGCCTAGCCTGCCGCCATCGGCATTACGGGGAAGGTAATCTGCTCCCCCTGTCGTCGTTGTGCCAGCGGCAAGACCTGCTCGGCGAACATGTTCCCAAAACAGGTAGCTTTCGTCTGTTGTCGTAGTGCTGTTCCAGCTTCCATTGATACGCCCATCACCCACTGCGCTACCCGTAATTGCGGTGGCAAGCGTACCAGCGACGTGGCTTACAGCGCCTAGATCATCACCTGGCAGCGCACGATACTTGTCTTGATAGGCGTAAATAAGCGTTGATGTAGTTCGAAAGTCGCCGATCATGTTCTTCACCTTCGCACTGTTAATCAACTCCTGCCCCTTCAGCACGCCGCCGAGCAGCAAACCGATAATCACCAGCACGATGGCGATTTCGACGAGAGTGAAACCAGATTGTTTTTTCATGTCAGTCTCCACTAAAGGCATATGTACGCTTTGTTATATGCAGTATTTGTGCCACTAACTATAGAGGTGGGTCTTTCTCAGATAAACGTAATAATAATAGATGGTTGTGTTGTACTTGCACCATTTGGGAAGGTGGTTGTGGATAGGGCGATCTGTCAATCAACCGACGCACTGTCGAAATTTCGACATTTCTGCGGTTTGACTTCGCGAGAAACTACAATCTACGGCAGGATGGCGCGATGATTCCGATCTCTCTTGATATTGCCCGACGGCGCTGGCTGTTTCTGGCCTTGCTGGCCAGTGTGCATCTGGTGATGCTGGTCGGGCCGGCCTCCGCGTTGGGGCGTTTGCTTTTTCTGACACATATCGGACTGGGACTGCTTTGGCAGCCATTTGTCCAACCGCGTCGGCGTTTAGGGTTTGGTGGCATTGCCTTGGTGATCTTTGCGGCGGCACTATTCGCGAACTATCTCAACTGGGGTTTGCTGGTGCTTTGGTTGATGTTGCTGACGGGGGTGGTGGGCGGCAAGGTGTTTCTCTTCCCGGACCGCTGGGAGCGCCTGTTTTACTTGTTGGCGCTGGGATACATTGCCACGGCCCTGATGGCCATTGCCCTGCCGGAGTCGGTCTGGCCCCTGCTGGGGAGTGCGGTCGAACCCATGGAGGGTGGATATCTGACCTTCATCGTCATTGTCCTGATGGTATTTCTTCCTGTTGCACGGAGCGAGACCAATAGCCGGCCGGAGGTCGTCGATTACATTTATGGTGTGATGGTTTTCCAGACGATGGGACTGATCGTGTTAGGTAGTTTGAGTTTTGCAATGATTTTCAGGGCCACTTATATCGAGTCTCTGGTGGTCACGCTGCTGCTCATGGCGGGAACCTTGTTCTTGCTGGGCTTTATCTGGAATCCGCGGGCGGGATTTGGCGGACTGGGCGGTGCTGTGGCGCAACATGTGCTGTCGGCGGGCATGCCTTTTGAGGAATGGCTGGAATCGCTGGCCAATCTATCGCAAGCCGAGGATCGGCCCGATCGATTTATTGCGCAGGCCTGTGGATTGCTGACGCGACATTTGCATGCGGTGGTGGGCGTCCGTTGGCAGACCCAGGTCGAGCAAGGGGCCTATGGTGAGCAAAGTGGCCATCCCATCCATTTCAATAACGGGCCAATCCGCCTGGTCTTGATTTGCCGTGTGCAACCCAGCCCGTCCTTACGCTGGCAATACGGCCTTGCGGTGCGCTTGTTGATGGATTTCTACGCGGACAAGCAACGTGCGCAGGAACTCAAGCGTCTCTCATTTGTCGAGGCGGTTTATGAGACGGGCGCGCGGTTGACGCATGACGTCAAGAACCTGTTGCAGTCTTTGGATGCGCTGTGCGCAGCGGCAGAAAGGCCCGGGAGCGATTCTTCCAAGCGGTTTAACGAATTGTTGCGACGGCAGTTGCCGGAAATTTCCGCGCGTTTGCGGCAGACACTGACCAAACTGACGAGTCCCCAAGCCGATGAAACGCCCAGCCCGCAAGTGGCGACCGAATGGTTCGACGCGCTGCAGCGCCGCTATACGGAAATGCCGGTGCATTTTTCTGCGCGTGGCATTCAGCCCTGCCATCAGGTGCCGGATGGGCAGTTATTTTCAACGGTGGTTGAAAATCTGCTGCAAAACATAGCGGAAAAGCGTCAGATGGAACCTGACTTGCAGGCCGAGGTGGATCTTTGCTGGGAAGGCGAAAGTTTGATTGTCGATATAACCGACAACGGCAGCATGATCCCAGCGGCAATCGCCAGCCGGTTATTTCGCGAGCGCATTGCATCCGCAAATGGCTTGGGCGTCGGACTGTATCAGTGTGCCCGTCTGGCCGAGCGCCGCAGCCACCGGCTTGAACTGGCTGAAAATCGGGCGGGCGCGGTACGTTTCCGGTTGGTGCCAAACCAACGAAAGCCAACGAACTAAGCTCTTCTGCCGATTAGGCGATAGACCGTCATGTTGCCTTTGCCCTTTAGATGAATCGTCTGGGGGGCGTGGAAGTCGAAGCGACCGGACAGGCGCCGGAAGGTGGCCGTGTCGCACTGGATCATGCCGGGCACGCCCTCGCTGGTAATACGACTGGCGAGATTGACGGTGTCACCCCATAAATCGTAAATAAATTTTTTCTTGCCTACGACACCCGCAACGACGGGGCCGGTGCCAATGCCCATGCGCATTTCAAGGTGGGAGGTATTGACAGCGAAATCCTGTCGCAGCAGTTTCTGCATGGCCAAGGCCAGGTCGGCAATAGCTGCCGAGTAGTCGTCATTCTCGCTGTTGATCCCGCCGGCCACCATATAGGCATCGCCAATCGTCTTGATCTTTTCCAGCCCATGCTGCTCGGCCATGTCATCAAAGGCGGAAAAGATGCTGTTAAGCATGCTGAACACTTGGCTGGGCGTCATGTTGGCGGCGACCTGCGTAAAATTGACAATGTCGGCAAACATCACCGTGGCATCGGCAAAACCGTCGGCAATGGTGAGCTCGGCATTCTTGAGGCGCAGGGCGACCGGGGCGGGCAGGATGTTGAGTAGGAGGCGTTCGGATCGCTCCTGCTCGTGTACCAGTTCGCGGTGCGCTTCCTCGAAGCGCGCTTGTGCCTTGTGCTTTTCGGCAATGGAGAAGCGCAACAGCAGGTAAATCATCGTCGAGACGAAGAGGAAATTCAGCGCAAAAAACACGATGCTGGTACGTAAGGGAATTTGTACCGCCGGCTTCAGGGTCGAATCTGCCAGCAGGTAGTCGAAAACACCGGACATGACGATCATGAACGCCCAGGCAAAAAACCAGGCCAGTGATTCGCGCACGCCAAAAAACAGAATGGCGCCAACGGGCGCGAGCAAACCCCACAGCACGATGCCGCTGGCGTCGAGAAAATTGCCGACACCCCATTGCATGGCAAAGGGCGCAAACAGGAACAGTGACAACTGCGCGACGCGGAACAGGTTGAAATTGCGCGTCTGGATGTAGATCAGCACATTGGCCGTCATCGCCAGTAGAAACAGGTACGGGAAGTTCACCGGGAACTGCGGGCCAAGGAACCAGTAAATCGCTAGCCAGACCATCGAGGCGGCGCTGACGAGGCCGGTGGCGAACATCAGAAGTTGCTTGTTGAGCTGAGTCTCTTCGCTGTCACCTGGCTCGATGCCGGCATTGCGCAGACGCTGGATGAAACCGGCTTGGGATGACGATGGGGTGGGAGAGTCCATAGGCAGCAGTTTCGCAGGAAGCGGGCGCGCTGGTCAAGGCGGCTGCCGTTCCGTCAGCGCCGACTTTTGTCGTTCAGGGCAGTTTTCCGGCGGAGATCATGCGGTGGATGAGGATGCTGGGGGGCAGCCAGCTCACGATGTCATCGTAGCCCGTGACGGCGGAGTCGCTGGTACGGTGGACGAAATCGGCGTCGCCATCGGTATTTTCGAGTTGGTCGGTGTCGGTTGGGGTGGCCGCGCCGTTCTTGCCGAGCGACAGGACGACGACCGGAACGGTGCTGGCAAGCACCGTGGTGCAGGCGGCCTGCTCACAGATGCGAAGGTTGCCCGCCGACAGCAAGGCAAACCCTGTGGCGTTGTTTGAAAAGACGTTGGTAACTGCGTAACGCACGGTATTGCCCCAGGCATCCTGCCGTCCCAGCCCGAGGTCGGCCCAGGGCAGCGTGCCAGACTGGTTGGTGCAGGCGTTGCCGGTACGATTTTCCGCCCCGTCGCTATCGGTATCCGGGCATGGCAGGTAGGGTTTGCCGTCGCTCGCCGCATGGCTGGCGGCAAAGCCATATAGCGCTTCGAGAATATTGCCGAGTGTGGTCTCGGTTTCGCTGTTGTTACGGATATCCTGCTGTGCCGACATGGGCAGGATCATGCCGCCGATCAGCAAAGCGACGATGACCAGTACCACGGCCATTTCGGTGAGGGAGAAGCCATGCTGCCAAAAAGTCGGTGCTGGCGGAACGGCGATCAGTCGATCCATGTAGTGAAAGAGTTGCCGATGGTGAAGTTCTGGTCCATGACGGAAGTGCGCTGACCAGTAGTGAAGCCCAGCCGCACATTGCGGAAAGGATACGGGATTTTCAGGGTGGTGGTGCGCAGGTGCGCGGGGAAGGTTGGCGAGAGCAGGCTCATCGGGCGCGTGGTGTTCTGCATCGCGGCGATACGATTCGTATCGCCACCGTCTTGGAGAATCCAGGCTTCCAACGTGTAGCTGGGGGAGCCATCGATGCTTGACCACGCGGTGGCAGTGCTCTGGCGGAAAGCGCGGCCGGCATCGGTGCCCTCCAGTACCTGCATCAGGCCGCCGGCGGGCCAGGTCGCGGGTGTCAGGGCGGCGCCGGCATTGGTCCAGATGTACAAACCGTTTTGGCTGGCCGTGGTTTGCGACTTGGCCAGAACGAAGTCGCCGCTGGTCATCGAAACGCCGTCAATAGTGGCACCGGGAGCATTCAGGTCCAAGTTGGTTTGCGTCGCGACGCGCACGGATTGGCGCGACCAGCTGCTGCCATCGTAGCGCCACCAGCCGGAGGCATCGCTGCCTTGCTGGACCTGGATGACCGTGTTGGCGACGGCAGATACCGGCGTCATGGCTGCTGCGGCGCTTTGCCAGGTGTAGATGCCGTTTTCGCCGGCCACCGCCTGCGCCTTGACGAAGACACGGTCGCCGGTCTTCATGATGATGCCGTCGATCTGGGTGCCCGCCGCTACAGTGGCGATGCTAGCGATGTTACTTTGGGTGGTGACCTTGACGCGCGGATTGTGCCAGTCGATGGCCGAGGTGCCGACGGTAGGATTGGCAGTGCTCTGGTGCCAGAACGAGCGGGCCTGGCTGGCACCCTGCTCTACCTCGATGACGGCGCCATTAAGCTCCTCGGCACTGTCGAAGTCGCTGGCACGCGTCATGGCGGCGGCGCTGCCGTTCCAGATATAGACGCCATTTTCTTGGGTACTGGTCTGGTTTTTGACCAGGATACGGTCGCCGTTGGCAAGATAGACATTGTCTATGGCGGTCGTCGACGGATTGGCGAGGGTAAGGGCTGAGGTGGTGGCAACCCGTGCTTTCGACAAACTGATATCCGAGGGAAAACGGATGAGTTCGACGCGTACATGGATATCGGGATTGGCCTGATTCAGCGTGGTGGGGACGGCGCTACGGCTGGGGTCGAGCTTGTAGATGCCTTGCGGGGAATCCGGGGGAACGCTGAGCGGCGGGTTCGGGGCGCTGGGATTGGCTGGCGGGGTGGGGTAGCCAGTGCGACCCTGGGTGTAGGGGGCGAGTGGGTGGCCATGGACGTTATCGTCCTGCTCGGGTGCCAAGGATCCAATGGTACTGTCGCCGCCCCAGTAGACGAAGCCGACATGTCCGCCGCGATATTGTGTCGATGTGGTGGCGGGATCGTTACGGCCGTTGCTCAGCGGATTGCTCGCGGTTTCGTCGAAGTAGAAGGTGAGGTCGGTCGGGTGTTGGTTGCGGCTGGCACGCGGATCGATTTCGAAACCGATCTTGGGCGGTACGATGAAAGGGCTTTCGCCATTGTTGCCGGAGTAGCCTATGTGTTGCGATGCTCCACCGCAGGCAGTGGTATCGTTGTTGTCGCCGTCGACAATGGCAAACGTGACGCCTTCAGCTGGGGCGCTGGAAAAGCTGGCATCGTTGATGCGGAACTTGAAGTAGCTGCGCAGGCCGCCGCCCATGGGGTGGGTTTCTGGTTTCCAGGCGCAGGCGTAGAGGTAATTCGCCACAGCCGAGTTCAGTGCAGTGCTGATAGTTTGGCCCAGCGTAAGCGTTTGAGTGGTTGGTGAATAGCTGGCAAGCGGCCCAATGCCGGTCGCCGCAAGTGCAGATGAAGAGGAAGTGGCTGTCGCGAAGTTCGGCGTGTTCGGGATGCAGCGCACGATGTCGCGCGACGCGGTTTGGGTGGGCGACACTCGTTCGAAAAGTTCCGGACCGGAAAAGATTCCCCCGGAGCTTGCGAAGCTCGTCAGGTTTATGTCTTCCAGATAGTTGCTCGATATGGCTTTGTTGCCCGCGGTATTGCGCAGTTGTCCGGTACTACGCTGGCTGGCGAAGATCAGTGCGCCATTGCAGGCCGCGCCATTGGCTACGACGCCGCTACCGGGAGTGACGAAGGTCATTTCGCCGTAATGGGAATAGTAATTCTGAGGATCGACGGTGTCGGCGTAACAGGCATTGGGATAGGCGCTGATCTTATCGTAGGCCGGCAGCGATCCGGCACCGGAGTATTCATCGCGCAGGCAACTGACCATGCGGTCGAGCAGGGAATTGATGTCCTGGCGGAAGTAGGCGTTTTTACGGACGCCTTCGAACAGTTTATCGGCCGTTGTCGTCAGACCGAAATCGTTGGCGGCCAGCGAGCAGTTAGCGCAGGCCTGCTGTTTGTAGATCGTACCTTCCTGATAGAGCTTGCCTTGGGTCGAGATGGCCAGCTGGGTCGTCGCGGTATCGGTGGTAACGCTGCCGGAAAAATAAATGCCCGAGGCGACTTCAGTTACAAGACTCGGGTCGAGATAATTGGCAGGAGTGTAATTGCCGCGGCAAACGTTCACAAGACTGCTGCCGATCGCCCCCCGGTTCTGGTTCCCAATGAGCGGACCGGGAGAAAAAATGAGGGCGGTCGGGCGCTCGTGGGCGCTGGTCAGAAAACTCTTGAGCTGATCCGGATTAGCACCGTCAATGGTGACGATTTCGATCTGGCCCAGCGTATCCCAGTTCATCGGGCTGGCCTGTTCGATGCGCTGGTGGCCGCCGGAGACGGCGTACCAGAGACATTCGCCATGGCCGTCGCGCAACGGGCCGGTGCCGAATAACGCCCAGGGGAAACGGCCGATCACAGTTTTGTTCAAGGAACTGCCGGAAAGGTTGGCATCGCAGCCCTCTCCCCCTGGATAGTCGGGGCAGCCGAACGGGTTTGTATTGCTGTCGGTGCCCAGATCGGGCAGGGGCAAGTAGCCGTAGGCGTAATACGGAGGTGCGTTTCCGGCATCGATCTGGATTTTGTTTTGCTGATCCCGAAAGGTTTCGGCGTACCAGAGCAGGGCTTCCTTTGCCGTCACTAGCGCCGCGTTGGTTTTCTGCGCCCGTCGTGCCTCGATCACTTCCGGCGAAAGACTGCTGACGGCAAAGGTTAGCGCTGCCGTGACGACGAGGATCATGTAGATCAGCAGCGCCGCACCATGTTGGTAAGCTTGCAACCGCCGTCCCACCATCGCCGACTTTTACTTTCCCGTGCGTACCCGAACTTCGCCAGCGGCCAGACCGCCGCTGGTTTCTCGGGTGTTGCGATCCAGGGTGACGCCGACCTTGAGATCGGCAGGCGCGTCGTTACCGGTGGTCAACGAAGCCTGTCCGGGGTTCTTGTTCGACGTACTGGTGACGACCCCGGTTTCGCGGGTGTCCTGGTTGTTAACCCAGACGGTGGATTTTCCCGAGGAGCGAACGACGATGCCATCGAGACGAATGGTCCCGGCTTCCAGACTGCGGGATTCCTGCACATTGCGTTGGCGCTGATGCTCAAGTTGGGCGCGGTCTTCTGGCGAGAAGAAGAGTCGTCCCAGTGGGATCGCGGTTGCTTGTGCCTGAACCTGGCAGGCGAGTAGCGTAGTAAGGAGGGCCAGGAAGTTGGCTTGCGTGCGATTCATCGCTTTTCCTGCAGTTTGATCCAGTCGATTTCGCAAGCAGCCTTGAGGTTGGCGCCCGCCGGTGCGTCCGAGCCAGCGCGTTCGATTTGACAGCGCTTGACGCTGAGCAGCACGTTGACCTGGGCAGATAAGTCGGCCAGCAGGCCGAACAGGTCTTCTTCGTGTAGCAGGGGAAGGTCCAATTTCATCGTGCTGACGAGAAAATCGTAGCCACCCGATGTGACTTGCTTGGGGTCAAGTGGCTGCTGAGGTGCGATTTCGTAATGGAGGCGGAGCAGGCGACGGGATTCCTTGATCGACTTCAGGGTTTCGACCCAGTGCAGGCGGCGTTCGGGTTCGGTCAATCCGCGCTGGACAATTTCCTGGTAGCGGATAATTTTGTCGCGGATATCGCGTTCGTCCTCATTGACCCGTGCGAGGCGTGACCTTGTTTCGCTTTGACTCGCCTGAGCCTGCTGGTGCTGCAAGGTGGCCTGCTGGAGCTGCTGGAAAGCCCAGCCAACTGCGGCAACCGCGATCAGCATGGCGGCGACCAACAAGCCAAGGGAGAGGCCTATTGCGCGGATGCCGATCATTTGGGGGGCGGCGGGCGTGTTCATGGGGCGGTTACAGCTTGCGGATCAGATGGAAAGCAAAGCGCGGCGCTTCAGGCGTGCCTCGCTCCTGGTCGCTTTTGAGGGTGGTGGTGGATTGCGCGTCCACCGGCATTTGCTTGACGACAATCACGGTGTCAGGCGCCTGAGCAAGGTCTTTGAAGAAGGCATGGGCGCGATCGATTTGCGCCATTTGCATGCTGGCCAGGCTGACCGGTAATTGCGCATTGACGCTAAGTTGTGCAAAGGGTCCTGATCCCAGTGAGGCTGGCGAGGTGCTGCTCGGATATGGGGTACTGATTGTAGCCGCTTCCAACTTTTCAATGATCTGCCATTCGATTTTATCGAGGCTGATGTCGGGGAAGCGATCCAGCGACTGGCTGAGCTGCATCAGCGTTGGCACAAAACCCTTGGCACGCCGGTTTTCTGCCTCGAAGCGGGTGACCAGGGCACGCAGATTTTCCGTCGTCATGGGAATCTTTGGCAGGGCCTGCAGGGTGGCGTCATAGCGCTGCTGATCCTGACGGGTTTGCTGTTCGATCTGCTGGGTTGCCGATTGCAAGTTGAAGGTGTCGAGAACCTGCTTGAAAGCGAACAGGAGGCCACTTGCCAGGATGATGGCACTGGCTGCCTTGAGCGCAAAACGGGTTTGCCAGAGACGAAAGAAGCGACGCTGTGCTGACGAGGCGAACTGTTCGGTGGGTGCCTTTTGAGCCAGTAGATGGCAAAAGAGCATACCGGCATGCAGCTTCGCGTCATTTTTCTGCAAGCCGAGACGAGTGCTTTCCTGGATCAGGTCGACGATCTCGAAACGCAGGGTATTCGTGTCCGAACAACGCTCATGCAGGGTACCGATTTGTTCGGGATGGGCGATGACGCGCACGGCCAGCGGCTTGCTGCGGTCGACCAGGCGCTGACTGGACAGGTATTGGTGCATCTTGCCGGCCTCAATGCCGGCAGCCATGGCCACTTCATGCGCGCTGCCTGTGGCGAGCGGAGTTTGCCGCGAAAGTCGTAGCAGGCGGTGGTCGAAAAAGATTTGTCGCAGGCCAGCCGGTGTCGGAACGATCAGCAGTTGCTGATCGTTGGCCGCATTCGGTAACAACTGAGCGGCCAGTTGCGGCAGGGAGTAGATGCCAGTGAGCGCAACCTTGGCATCTTCGAGACGCTGCAACCAGGGCTCGAAGGTTTGCGGCTGGGTCAGAGCCATCAGGAGCAGACGCTCGTCGCGTCTTCCTTCCTTTAGGCGACCTTCGGAGCGGGCGAGAGAGAACGGGGTGCCGTAGTAGTACTGGCCAAGCTTGCGCTTGATGATGGCAGCGCGGTCGTTACCGGAGCTGTAGGGGATTTCTTCAAGCTGAAAACCTTCTTCAGCGATATCGGACAGCAGCGCGTAAAGCCACTTGTCGTGGCTGCGCAGAAAACTGGCAAAACGCCCATAGCCCTCTTCGTCAGGCGTGAAGTGTTCACCGATTTTGACGGTTTTCCTTTCGGCCTGGTAAAGACTGAGTCCGGTAGGGTCGAGCAGAAGAACGCAGCGTGTAGCCATGTACCGATTCAGATCTTGAGTTTGCTGATGGTGTCGTAGATCGGGCCGAGCACCGAGAGCATGACCCAGCCCATGATGATGCCGACAATCACGGTCATCGCGGGCTCAATCATCGTCTGCACCCGGGCAATTGATTCACGCACATCCCGATTGTAAAAGTAACTGACATTGATGAGCGCCGTATCAAGCGAGCCGGTATTTTCGCCGACCCGCAACATGCGGATGACCAAGGGTGGAAACAGCCCGACGTTCTGGAAGGCCACCGTGATGTTCTGGCCATCACTGATCATCTGCTCGACCTGCTCCAGCCCCTCGCGGATGACGGTGTTGCCGACGATGTTCTGGGTGGTGCGGATCGAGTCGATCACCGAAATACCCGAGGCGTACATCATCGCGAAGACACCGGCAAAGCGTGACAGGATGATTTTTTTGAAAATTTCACCGACATACGGAAAGGCCAGTTTCGCCGCATCGTATCGGCGCTGGGCGCGGGGATTCGAACGGATGGCCAGCGCCGACGCGATGACCAGAATAATCGGCAGCCCCAGCGCGACGTACCAGTAATTGACGAAGAAATTCGAGGTGAGGATCAGGGCTTGGGTGTGGAGCGGCAGTTCCTGTCCCATGTTCTTCATGAAGCTGACCATCTTCGGGACGAGATAGATCATCATGAACAGGGTGACCAAGACGATGACGCCACCCATGAAGGCCGGATACATGATCAGCTTCTTGGTTTGCGCGGCAAGTTCGTCTTCCCATTTGAGCGACTCGGTCAGGCTGAGCAGAACCTCGGTGAGATTGCCGCTTTCCTCGCCGGCCTTGACCAGGCTGATAAAGACGTTGTCGAACACCTTGGCGTGTCCGGCCAGCGCTTGCGAAAGCGTCTTGCCACCCTCGACACTTTCGATCAAATCGGCGAGCACTTCGCGAAAGCGCGGGTTATCCAGACTGTCACGCAGATCGGTGAGACTTTCGATCAGGGGAACGCCGGCGCGGGAAAGTTGTTCCAGATGGAAGCAGAAGGCAATCAGTTCGCGGCGGGTGATCTGCATGCCACCGAAGCCGCCGTGCTTGACCGGGTCGCCGTTGATGAGGTCCAGTTCCATGCGCTTCAGGCGCATTTCGAGGTCAACCGGATTGATGGCATCCATCCGGCCGAAAATCATCCGGCCGTTCGCATCCATCGCTTTGTAGGCGTAAAGGGACACTTACATTCTTTCGGTCAGATCAACGACCCGCGCGACCTCATTTAGCGAAGTGAGGCCTTCTAGTACACGGCGCAGACCATCTTCGGCCAGCGTGCGGAAGCCCTTTTCGCTGGCGGCGCGGCGAATCTCGCGGATCGTGGCACGGCGGACCACGAGGTCGTCGATATCGCCATCCATGCGCAAAATTTCCATGATCGCGACTCGGCCACGGTAGCCCTGGTAATCGCACTGCGGGCAGCCCGAGGGGCGGTAAAGAATCGGCGTTTGGCGGAAACGCTCGGCCCCGAGCAGGTGCAGCTCATCCTTGCCGGCCGGATAAGGCTTGCGGCAATGGGCGCACAATTTTCGCACCAGTCGTTGGGCCACCACGCCAATGATGTTGCCGGCCATGATGTCGGGCAGCACGCCGATGTCGAGCAGGCGCGGGATGGCGCCCAGCGCCGAGTTGGTGTGCAGGGTAGAGAACACCTGGTGGCCGGTCATGGCGGCGCGGAAGGCCATCTCGGCGGTGTCGGCGTCGCGGATTTCGCCCACCAG
>SXGT01898913.1_pt1 | contig 20722 bp, 15 predicted proteins | sample 3176221 | NCBI WGS metagenome assembly SXGT01 (sample SAMN11356862, study PRJNA531348) | freshwater metagenome | isolation source: freshwater sample F1-120 | place: China: Fuxian Lake, Yuxi | collected 2017-12-25
CGGCGTCGATGTGCGCAATCACGCCGAAGTTGCGCAGCATGCGGATCTGCTGGACGTCCTTCGACTCCTTCTTCGACGCGAGGGTGTTGTCGGGCTGCGACATGATGAATACCTGGAAGTGCTAGTGGCGAGGCGGCGGCAGCCGCAGCGAGGAAATGCGCGGCTGGCGCGGGCCTGGGTTTAGGGCGGAGAAGGGTAGCGGGGACTCTCGACGGGTCAATGGCCCCGAGGTCAGGGACGAGGCCAATGGTCCCGGCCCCCGCGGGCCGGGCGCCGCGTTCAGCGCAGGTAAGCCTCGAAGGGCTCCCGTCGGGCCACATCGTCGCAATGCGCGAAGTAGAAGCGGCGGAAGTCCGCGTAGTCCTTCGCCACCTGTTCCTTGGACCGACTGGGCATGGCTGCGATGTATTCGTCCAGCGCCGCTTCGAAGTCGCTGCCAAGCAGCCGCGGCTGCCGTCGACGAAGTTCCGCCATCAGCTTGCTGTCCCAGGTGACGATGCGGACCGGCATCGCCAAATGGTCAGGGAGGCCTGGAACCGGGAACGCGAGCGCCCGCCATTGGTCGCAAATGCCAAAAGTGGCGTAGCTGCCTTCGAGCATGAAGTGCAGCTTTCGTTCGATCAGATACTCCGGATACATCGGCCACGGGCGCTCATGCCCGGGCTTGCCGCGCACCGGGATCGGCAACTTCGCGATGAAGGCATCGGTGAGGCCCGCTGCGCACTCGACCGCCACCGGCGCATTCGAACGGAACGCAAAGTTTGCGTGGGCGCCGGCGATGCCGATTCGGACGCCCAGGCCGTCGAACAACCGACGCATCTCATGCCCGGCAGCACGCGCGTATTCGGTCAACGGCAGGCCCGGCGTCAGTTCGCGAACGCTGATCGCGCGGTTGTCGGAGACGTTCCCCGTGTAGTCGAGGATGTAGGGCGGGTCGCGCCGGAACAGCATTCCGAGAACTGCGATCGCCGCGATCGCAAGGCGCACTCTCGCCCGATTCGGCGTCAAGAACTCCAACGCCAGCAGCAAGAGCGGCGTCACCGGCAGCAGAAAGCGGCCGAACATGAAGTCACCACCCACCCAGACGACGTAGGCGATGTATGGCAGCGCGAACACGAGCAGGGCGACGCGCGCCCGACGACCGGCCCACGGATCGACCGTCGCCAGCATGCTGCTGCGACGCAAGGGCCCGACCAGCAAGGCGATCGCCGCCGGCACCAGCGCCATCGAATAGCACTTGCCATACTCCAACACATAGTCGAGGCCCTGCATCAGGTTCGGCGCATCGACGGACTTGGCGTAGTAGGTGATCGGCACCCACAGTCCATAGAAGCTGTGTCGCCAGAGCAGGTAGGGGCCCATCACCAGCACGATCGGCGCCGCGTAGGCGACCACGATTCGCAGGCTCCGCGCCCGCAGCGCGTCGTAGAGCACCATGCTTCCCGCGGACGCAACCAAGATCGCGCCGTCCGAACGAGTCATCGCGGCAAGCGCAGCGAGGAATCCGAGAATCCACAGCTGACGGCCGCAGCGGCGTTCGACCGTGAGCAGCCACATGAAGAGCCCGAGCAGCACGAACATCGCGGTCTCGAGCCCGGCGGGCGCCAAGGACGCCGCGGAGTAACTCGCCGCGTAGGCCGGCGCCGCGATCGGCACTGCCGCCGCGCCGCGACTGTTGCGCCAACCGATGTAGCCGAGCAGCCAAACCGTTGCTGCGTGCGCGAGGCAACCCCAGAAGATGGACCAGGATTCCAGTCCATCACCGGCAAAGCCGATCGCCGCGCCCAGCGCGAGCCACATGTTCCACGCGAAGTTCGTGTAGCCCTCGACCGGCGCTTCCGCAGGATCGAGGTTGAACACGAGGCCGTGCCCGTCCGCGAGATTCTGCGCGTAGCGGAAGGAGATGAATGCGTCGTCGCAGGTCCAGCGCAGCGACCAGGCGTGCGCAAACGCCATCGCCGCGGCGAGGATCACGATCGACCAATACAGCGGCGCGCGACGCATCGTGGTGGCCCGCATCATGCCCACATCGCGCATGGCGCGAAAGGGAACGCAAGGCCCTGACTCAGTCGGCGATCTCGAAGTCGCACAGCAGGACGACCCGGGGCAGGTCCGACGAGTTGGTCACTTCGTGCAACTGCGAACGATCGAACATCACGACGCGACCCTCTTCCCATTCGATCTTCTGGCCGGCGACGATCATCTCGCTGCCCTTGGGCACCTGCACGCCGAGATGCAAGCGCTGCAACTTGGGGCCGTAGTTGTCGGTGTGCGGCAGGATCCTCGAATGCGCGCCGACGAGCGAGAAGCCCGCGTCGACGAGTCGCGGCAGCGACTTGAGCAACTTCACCGTCTCGGGGCAGCGAGCCTGGTTCTTCGGCAGGTCGATCGGCAGATACGGATCGCAGTTGAAGAAGAGGCCAAAGACGCTCCACACGCCGGTGTAGCCATCGGACTGCGGCCAGGGATGAAAGTCGGTACGCAAGTCGAGGCCTTGCAGCTCCTGGCGCACGACGGGGAACGCGCGCTCGATCGCCGGAATCACCACCTCGTGCAGGTCGTAGGCCATGGAACGGAAACTCTATCGGCAACCAAGGCCGCGGACCCGCAGCCGGCGCGCCTGAGGCAAGGGATTCCATTGTGTCGCTCCCCGCGGTGACGGCAGCGTCGCCGCGAGCCAGTCAGCAGAGCAGCGATCCGCCCGACACCTCACCACCGGCCAGCAAGCCCGGCAGCCGCCGCGAATGCCGCATCTGGGTCCTTCGACCAGAGCCGCGCCAGCGCTTCGACATCCGCCGCAACCGGCCACCACTTGTGCTCGTCGTCGGTCCCGTCGCGTGGGTCGTCGACGAAGAACCCAAGTTCGCGTTCGGCAAGGGTGAGTTCGCCGAACTGCCATAGCACGCGATCCTCGTCGCCGTTCCCGCACCACGCGCGCCGCAATGTGCCGCCTCGCGCAGTGGCCCAGCCAAAGCACGACGACAGAGAGTCGACGCAAAACCACGTTGCGTCGCCGTAGTTGCGCGAGAGCCGTTCCAACGCGCCTTCGATCTTTTCGAAGTCGCCGCGCTGCCATGCGTCCTCGCCGACCGCATAGACGAATCCGTCGCCTTTGAACACGAAGAGTCCTTCTGCGGCGCGGAACGGCCCATCGCCCGCCGGCGCCAACGTCGCGGTCCGGAGCGGCAGCGCGCGCGCGGCGCCATGCACGTCATCCGTGGCAACCGCAAACCACGCCAGCGTGCCGGACTTCCTCGCCTTGCGCCGCTTCTTCGCACCGTCCTGCGGCTCGCCTCGACGCGCACGATCCTCGTTGTGCCGATAGCGCCGCATGATCTCGGACCAGCGCTGCAGGCCGTGCCAAACGAAAAGGAGCAGCGCAAGCACCGACAAGGCCGCGAGCAGCCATCCGATCCAGTTGTCCATCACGAGGGTGTTCCACGACGCGCCAGCAACTCGCGCAACGAAGGCAGGCCCCACTTCGCGCGCTCGCTGTCCGTGGTTGCCGGATCGACGGGCCATGGCGAGCCGTCGCGCCCGCATTGGGTGCCGAACTTCTGCGGCTGTTCGGCGAGCATCCGCAGACGATCAAAGCACTCCGCCGCGATGACCCTGGCCTCGAGCATCGTCTCCATCGCCAATGTCGCCAGTTCTTGGCCGCGGCGGACGATGGCGACATCGCCGGATTTCGCGAGGATCGCCGCAGCAGCGCAACGAGCCGCATCCGTGCGCACCGCGCCGGACGCAAGCAAGAGGAGCGCGCGCGCCTCTGCGTTTGCCGACCCAACTAGCGCTGCCAGTTCTTCTGCGACGAAGTCCATGGTGGCGCAGCATGCTGCCCGGCGCCGCCTTGCGGATCCACGTCGGAAAGGCTTCGGCATGACAGCCCGTTTGTTCTGCCGCGCTCGAACGGGCATCCTCATGGCGGTGAACTGGTCCGTGACCTCTTGCTTGCTCGCACTCGTGACCGTGGTCGCCACGGCGTGCACCAACGGGCCCTATCGCATGCCAGCGGCGGCGCAGTCGATGCGCTCCGATTCGATTCCGATCCCGCCTGGGACCAAGCGAATCGAGATCCAGTTCCACGACGGCCTGCTCGCCGTCGAGCGTGGCGACGAGGCGCGATGCGAAGTGGAGACGAGGCTGCAGGCAGCAGACGCGACGACCTTGGCCACCTACGAACGGAGCGCCATGCCGATCGTCGAGCAAGGCGCTGAGCCAGCCTCGATCGTGGTGCGGGCTTCCTTGCCCACTGGCGCGCCGATCGACTCGGTGCGCACGGCCTGGCGACTCCGCGTCACGGTCGGCACGGCCCTGGTGGTGACCACGCGCTGCGGCGCCGTGGTCGTGCGCGGAATGGATGGCGACCTCGTCGTGAATGGCGGCAGCGGCGTAGTCGAAGCGACGCTCGCTGGCGGCACGGCGCGCATCATGACCACTTCTGGCAGTCTGATTCTGCGCGGCAGTTACTCGCGCGCTGAGGTCCGCAGCACCATCGGGCGCATCGACCTCGCGTTGCCTTCCACCTCGTCGAGCGAAGCGCGCGCATCGACGCGAACCGGCGAGATCTTCGTCGAACTCGGCAAGGGCCAATGGTTCGACGCGCGCATGTGCGGCGAGACCAACCTCGTCCGCTGCGATGCCGAAGTGCCCGGAGAATGGAGCGGCACCGAAGAGCACGACGGAATCCGCTGGTCGTGCGGCCGCCTCGGCGACCTGACGGGCGCGAGATCCGGCGCGCTGTGGATCACGAGCGAGCACCCGGTCTACGTGCGGCTGCTCGCGGTCAGCCCCTTCCCGATCGAGAACGAAGTGCGCTGAAGGACAGCCTCAACGCGGCAACCACGGACGCAACAGGTCGGCGAGCTTGCGGGCGATTCCGATCGCGGCGTCGTTCTCGGTCAACACCAGCAATGGCACGCCGTCGTCGCGGGCGGCCTCGAGGACTTTGACCAACGGAGTCGGCAAGCCTGCGTCCGCGACGAGCACGAGCTTCGCGCCGATCTCGGCGCAGCCCTTCCTGGCCATTTCGACCGTCGCCCGCAGTGACTCGGGCGACGAACGCGGCGCGCCATCCGCACCGGGCGCGTTCTCGTCGCGCGGCACGCCGAACACGACGATCGCAGGCGCGTAGCCGCGGAAGAACCGATCGAACAACGCCCATTGCTGCGCCGACCATCCGTCTTCGGTCGGCAGCGAGATCGATTCGACCGCTGGCTTCTTTGGATCGGGCCCTCGCAGTTCGCCTTGCAGCAATGGCTCGACGTGTTCGTCCGGCGCGGCGCCCCGACGCCACAGCAACTGACCACCGAGCAAGAAGACCCGGGACTGCCCAGCTTCGGGCGCAGACGGCACATGAATCGACTGCGGGCCACGAACGCGACGACCCAGCGTCTCGGTGATCGACTCGCGCGCGCCTTCACCAAACGCGGCGTCGAGCAGCGGCGTCAACGGAAAGCGCGAACGGATCGAACTGACTCGCTCCGCGAGCGCCGCGGCAGTCGCAGTCAGGCCGAGCGCGAGCAGCAAGGCCGCCCACGCCCGCGACTTGCCGCTGCACAGCAATGCCAACGCGAGCGGAACTCCGCACACTGCGGCGACCCACTCGTCGACGCGGTCGGATTGTGTCAGCGGCAACCAAGCAGGCTGCGAACCAATCACAAAGGCCGCGGGCGCCGCAACGAGCGCGGCGCCAGAAAACAGCGCGCGCACTGGGCCGCGGCGCATCAGCGAGCACAGCGCGCCCAGCGCCACGCCGCACGCAAGCCCGAGCCAGCGCGCGTCGGCCCAGTCGTGGCGCAGAACAGAATGGATGTGCAAGGTGCGCACCGCGACGGTCCCGCCGCGCGCGATCAGCACGAGGCTGCCATGGTCGTCCTGTGCAATCGCCAAAGGCAAAGGCTTGAAGGCGACGCTGCCCGTGAGCGTGCGGCCACGCGCCTTCACCTCGAGGCTCGCTGGCATGCCGCCACCGAGCTTCACGCCTCCCGACTCGCCAAACAGCGCCGACTCTGGGGTCCGCCACGGCGTTCCCGCAGCGAGCGTGGACAGCCGCAAGACGCAGAACCGACTCTGCGCCGGCAGTGACACGCCGTGCAAAGGGCGCGGTTCGACGCGACGAAGCACGAGGTCGAGTTCGGCCCCTTCCGCAAGTTCCACGTCTGCCCGCAGGTCAAAGTCTTCGCGCAGCATCGGCAATTCGAGCCACGCGGATTCGGTGACCAAGAACGGGTCGGCAGTGGATCGCGTCAGCAAGAACGGCTCGCTATGGACCCCTAGCTCGCCCGGACGCGGAAGCGGCCGACGACAGGCGGAAGCAACGTGGCCGGCGAGCAGCCCTGCCAGCGAGAGAAGCACGAATGCGGCGAGATCAGAACGGCGCATGCGAAGGGAGAGGATGCTACTGCCACCGCTGCCGCGACGCGACGCGTCGGATCGCAACGACGAGGGGCCGTGTTGGAGCCAAGGAAGCGCGAGCGTTAGGCTGCGCCGCGTGACGCTCGTCGAACTCGTGGCCGAACATGCGGTCCTGCCCCACTGCGTTGCCGCGCGAGCGCGCATCGTCGTGCGCGATGGCCGCATCGAGGCCGTCGACACGGCCGTTCCGTCGAAGGAGGCTCGTTTCTTGCCCGGCACGTTGTTGCCAGGCTTCGTCGACTTGCAGGTGAATGGCGGCGGCGGCGGCAACTGCGCAGAAGCGACGGCTACTGCGCTCGCAGCCTGTGCGCGCGCGAGCTGGCAAGGCGGCGCAACTGCCTTTCTGCCGACTCTGATCACCACGCCCTGGACCGAATTGCTGCGTCAGGTCGAAGCGGTCGCGAAGTGGATCGAGTCGAAACCCGACTCGGGAGCCGAGCCGATCGGCATCCATGTCGAGGGGCCGTTCCTGGAGGTCGCTGGCGCGCACGACACTGCGTCGATCTGCGACCCGACCGAGAACAAAGTGCGCCAACTGCTCGCGGCAGGTCGCGGCGCAATCCGGCTCGTCACCCTTGCGAGCAGCAAGCCCGGCGCTGCGGCCGCCGTTGCCCAGCTACGCCAGGCGAACGTCGCAGTCGCGCTAGGCCACGTGGCGGATACGCGCGGTTTCGCCGAATGCGTCGATGCCGGCGCAACGATGGCGACGCATCTGTTCAACGCGATGGGAGCAATCCACCACCGCAACCCTGGCATCGCCGGCCTCACGCTCGACGAACCGCGCCTGTCGTGCGGGCTCATCGTCGACGGCGTTCACGTGCACGAAGCGATGCTGCGGATCGCGATGGCCGCGCTCGGACAGGACCGGGCTGTGCTGGTGACGGACGCGACCGCGGCAATGGGGATGCCGGACGGCGACTACACGCTGGCCCACACGCGCGTCGTCGCCAAAGGCGGCGTCGTCCGCGACGCGAAGGGATCTCTCGCCGGGTCCGCACTGACCATGTCGATGGCGGCGAAGAACTTTCTCGCGATGATCTCCGACGCGGGCCCGTTCACGCTGGCGCGAGTGGCGAGCGCCAACCCCGCAGCGCTGATCGGAGCAGCCGGTTACGGCGCGATCGCGGCGGGCAAGCGTGCGGTGTTCACCGTGCTGCACGAAGACGGGACCTGCTCGGCGCTGCGTTGCTGAGCGCGCCGCGGCAGCCAGTTCAACGCGCCGCGATCGGGTGCATCGTCGGCAGCACGCCGCCGGCGAGATGCTCGACTTCTGCCCGCAACGCGGCAGTCGCCGCCACGAAATCGGAATCGAAGTCGCCGACGCGTTCGCGCAGGTAGATCCCGTGCGCAACAGCAAGGCACTCGGGCCGCATGCACGGGCCTTGCGAGTGCACGAGTCGGCGGAGCATCAGATCCGAGAAGGTGCACGCCGCGAGATGCCGCAAGGCATGCGCAGCTTCGACTGCCAAGAACGGACGATGCGGGCAGATCGGACGCAGCAGGTTCGAATCACGCTGCGCGATTCCACGAACACGAGGCGCGTCGCTGCCGTGTCGCCACCACAGCGGATCCATCGGTTCGCGCGCACCTTCGCCGCCGGGCAACGGTTCTTTGCGCGTCCGCGAATCCACGCCATCGATGCCGAACACCTGCGCGACTGCACGCTCCGCGAATGCGCGATGCGTCGTGAGCTTGCCGCCGACCACCGTGTGCAAACCGCCAGCGGACGTCGCTTCGCGCACCAAGAACGCCTCGCGATGGATCGCGCCAGAAGGCCCCTTCTGCGCTGGCAGCGAACGCCACCCGCTATACGCAAAGCGCACGTCGGCGACTGTCGGCGCCGGATCGAGCAGGTAGGCCAAGGCATCGAGCAAGTAGCGCAGATCGTCCTTGTTGACGGTCGGCTCTTCCGCCGTCGCGTCCTCGTAGACGTCCGTGGTGCCGCAAAGAGTGCCGTCGGCATGCGGCACGACGAACTGGATGCGCTTGTCCGGCAGGAAGGCCGCGAGCGAAGTCTCCCCCTGGCGCGGATCGAGGATCAGATGCGTGCCCCGACTGGTGCGGACGAGGTTCTTGCCCTGCGTCCCGAACAGTCGCCGCACAGAATCGGCGCGCGGGCCCGCGGCGTTGACGATCTCTTTGGCGCGCACTGCGATCTCGGCGCCAGTGAGCCCGTCGCGCAGGCGCAACGCGCCGTCGGCACGAACTCCGAGCAGTTCACAGTGATTGCTGATGACCGCGCCGGCGCGGTGCGCGGCGACGACGTTTGCGAGCGTGAGCCTCGCGTCGTTGGTCGCCGCATCGAAATACTGCACGCCGCCGAGCAAGCCCTTGGTGCGGAGACCTGGGAACGCCGCTGCCGCCTCGCTCGCCGACAGCCGCCGCGGACCCGGCATCGTGCTCCTGCCGGCGAGCCACGAGTAGGCGCGCACGCCGATCCACGACACGAAGCGCGACCCGCCGCTGTCGGGATAGAACGGGAGCACCACCGGCAATGGCCGCACGAGATGCGGCGACAGTCGCAGCAGGCGTTCACGCTCGTGCAGCGCTTCCTTAACCAGTGCGACGTTGCCTTGCTGCAAGTAGCGAAGGCCGCCGTGCACGAGCCGCGAACTGCGCGAGCTCGTGCCGACTGCGAAGTCCGTCTTCTCGACCAGCAAGGTCGCGATGCCTCGGCAAGCGGCTTCGCGCGCGATTGCGGCGCCCTGAATGCCGCCACCGACGACGACGAGGTCGTAGAATCTGCCTTCGAGTTGTCGGGGATCGGTGCGCAAGTTCGGCGTCTTTTGGTGACGAGGATCGCCAGGCGTCAGCGGAGCTGGGGGAGCCTCTTCCACGTGGATCGGCGTCCGCCCTGCTCCAACTCCAGCCCGGAAACAGCATCGCCTTCTTGCTGAAAGCGGATCGTCGCCTGCACGACGCGATAGAAGAACTCAGACGGGCCGCGCGGCAGGATGCGCAACGCGGGCTGACCAGTGACCTGCGCCCACAGGCATCGATCCTTCCGCGTCACCATGACCGCGATGCCTTCTTGCAACTCATAGACGCCGACGAAGCGATCCAGGGACTGCGGCTCGACGACGATGGGCTTCTCGAACTCGAGCGGCTCGACCTTGCTGCCACAGAGCCGTTGGACCATTCGTTCGGCGACAGCGTCGATCGCAGGCGTCGCGGTGTTGGCAAGAATGCAAACCGCGCGCTGGTCGCCCGTGCGCAAGAACAAGATGGAATGGAAGCCGCCCGTCTCGCCGTTGTGCCAGCGCGTGTCGCCGTCCCTTGCGATGTGCCAACCAAGACCAATCGCCGCGCCGCCCGGACCCGACTGCTGCCTCTCACGCGCGATGCCAAGCGCCTTGGCGAGCTTCTCGTCCGCAGGCGGAGCCCACTGCGCGCGTGCGAACTTCAGCATGTCGCCCATGCACGAGCGGATCCCGCCGGCAGGGCCGAATGCCGCGAGGTTCCACGATTGCTTGACCGTGAGATCCGCGTCAGAACCGTTGGCGAGCGCCGCCGCCAGCTCGGCCGACAAGTGCACCGCAGTGCGATTCATCAAGAGCGGCGCCAGCACGCGATCACGCAGCAACTGCTCATATGAACTCGCGCCGGCGCGATCGACGAGGATCTGGCCGAGCATCGCGGCGCCGAGGTTGCTGTACTCGTAGGTGCTGCCGGGTTCGTTGCGCAGCATCGAGCCACAGGCTCCGTCGTAGAGGCTCTCGCGTGTGAACTTCGCGTATGGATCCTCGGCGCCGGGGTCCATGCCGTCGGGCAGGCGGGGCAATCCAGAACGGTGCGTGGCGAGATCCAGGAGGCGGATCTGGTTGGCGTCGGTCTTCGGCAAGGTCTTGCCCTGCGGCATGTGCTTCTGCGCGAGGTCGTCGAGCGCGACTTCTCCGCTTACGACGGCCTGAGCGAGCAAGACGCCGGTGAACACCTTGGAGATCGAGCCGCTCTCGAACATCGTGTCCGCGTCCGGCGCGGCGTCACCGCGCGCTTTCCCGTAGCCGCGCCACTCGGTCCGCTCGCCGTCGATCACACCGACGACGAGTCCCGACACAACTTCGGCTTCGACGAGTGGCTTGCAGAACGCGTCGAGCAGCGCCGTGAGTTCGGCAGTCGCGGGCGCCTGTGCGCGCGCGTCGGTCTGGGCGGCCAGGGCCGCGGTGAACACGAACGAAACGACGAGCGCGATGCGACGCATGACGCGATCGTGCCCGAACGTGCCGGTCTCGTCACGCGCGCGGCCGCCGGCGTCAGTTCCGTTTCCACTGCAGCGCCTGGCCGGCAGCCAGCAAGCGATCGCGCAACTGCTCGTAGGGCAGGTCCTGCACCTTCAGGTCGCCGGCGATCGCCATGTCGGCAGCGATCGCCGCCGACTGAGCCAGAACCATGAACACTGGCTCCATGCGAATCGACCCGAAGGCGATGTGGCTCGCGGATGCGCAGACGGGAACGAGCAGGTTGTCGCATTGCGTCCGCTTGGGAACGAGCGAGCGGTAGCTGATGCCGTAGGGCTTTGGCACCCTCACCTGCACGTCGCCTTCGTTGCGCACAAATCCCTTCACGACGTGGCGACGCACGTTGTGGCTGTCCATCGCGTAGGCCCCGAGACCGACCGGGTCTGGCTCGACCGTGACGCCATTGCAATGCGCCTCGGTGACGATGACTTCGCCGACCAGCCGACGGGCCTCGCGGACGTAGAGCAGCGGCGGCCAGTTGCCATACTCCACCCACTCGTCCTTCGCGAGACCGAAGCGTTGGAACTCTTCTCGAATCGCGAACGGGACGCGCGGGTGATTGGCCAAGGTCCACATGAGGCCTTGCTGCCAGTTGCGATGCGCCGTCGCGATGCGAGCGCGTTCCTCATGACTCGCCTCGGGGTAGGCGTGGTTTTGCCCGATCGCGTCGGTCGAGAACGCGCCGTTGTTGTTGCTGTCCGTCTTGCGGTTGGGCAAGTGCACGGGATGCCACGGCGCCATGCGGTTGCCGGCATCGAACCAACGCAACAGCAGTTCGAATTCGCGTTCGTCGTAGTTCTGCGGCCGCGGCCACGACACGCGATTCTGCGGATCGTCGGTCGCACACAAGCGGTAGCAGTAGGCCTGGATGCGCCTGTCGCCCGCGCCGTCTTGCTCATTCGATGCTGGCTCCACTCCGGGCAACAAGCCACTCGTTGGATCGCCAGGCCGCAGGTAGGGATCGACGTCCTGCGCGAACTGATGCTTCGTCGCCTGCGAGGCAGCGACGCCATTCAACGTCTCGCCATAGGTTGCGTTGGCCTCGCGGCCGACCGCGTAGTCGCAGCCTGCGGCGGCGAGCAAATCGCCCTCGTAGCTGCAGTCGAGGAACACGCGGGCCCCGATCACACGGCCGTCTTGCAGGCGGATCGAGCAAACGCGCGTGCCGTCCTTCACGACGCCGCCCGCCGAGCGATCGAGCCGGGCAACGATTGGCGCGACCTTCGCCGCTTTCAGCATCGCGGCGAATTGCGCGCTCGCGACATGCGGCTCGAACGTGAACGCAACGTCGCGGCCCTTCCCCTGCCCGCGGCCGGAGAACTGCGCGCGTTCTTGTCGGGTCCAGTTCGCGTCCTGGTCGTAGTGCTTGCGCAACTCGCGGTAGAACTCGCGCGCCAGCCCGCCGATCGCCGCGTCGCGGCCGACATCCGTTGCGCCAAGCCCCGATGTCGTGAGGCCGCCGATCCAGTGGTCGCAGTCGATGAGCGCGACGCTGCGCCCGTCACGCCTGGCCTGCACTGCCGCGACGATTCCTGCGGAGGTCGCGCCATAGATGCAAATGTCGAACTCGATCGGCGGCATCTGCGGCTGGCTCGTCGCGCATGAAGAGGCGGCCGCCAACAGAAAGCACCCGAGCCAGGCGCGACGGGAGACCCGTTCCATCGGGCTAGGGTTCCGAGCCGTTCGGATCACCCGCGATCGCGCGGCGCAGTTCTTCGACTTGATCCTGCAGCTTGAGCAAGTCGCGCTGCGCAACCATCATGCGGATCCACTTCCGCTTCTCGGAGAGCGGATAGCCCATGTAGTCCCCGGGCTCCTCGATGTCGGACAACACGCACGAGTTGCCGCCGATGCGCACGTCGTCGCCAATCTTGCGGTGACCGGCGATCGAGACATGGCCCGCGCACGTCACCCGATCGCCGAAGACCGTGCTGCCGGCCACAAAAGTCGCGCCGGCAAAGGCGCAGTCCTCGCCGACGACGCAGTTGTGGCCGATGTGGCAAAGGTTGTCGATCTTGGTTCGCGCGCCGATCTTGGTGTCGCCGATCGCGCCGCGGTCGATCGTGCTGTTGGCGCCGATCTCGACGTCATCGTCGATGCGCACATTGCCGAGTTGCGGCACCTTGGTCCAAGTCGCGCCGTCGCGCGCATAGCCAAATCCGTCGCTGCCGATCACGGCGCCGGCGTGGATGACGACGCGGTTGCCGAGCGAAAGCCCGTGGTAGCAGACGACCCGCGGATAGAGCACACAGTCGCGGCCGATGTCGGCGCCGTCGCCGACGAACGCGCCGGCCATGATCACGGTGCCGGCGCCGACCTTGACCTTGCCCACCACCGCGTTGGGCCCGATCTCGACTGGCGACTCGAGTTGGGCCTCTGGATGCACCGTCGCAGTCGGATGGATCGAGTGCTGCTTCGCACGCGGCACCGGATGAAAGTGCAGAGCGACCTTTGCGAACGCGAGCCCGACGTCGGCGACCACGATCTGCGTCGCTTGCGTCTCGATTGCCTCATAGACGATCAGCGCGCCCAACTTCGTCGACCGCCCAGCGGCGCGATACTTCCCGTCGCGGACGAAACCGATGCGGTCGGCACCTGCCTGACGCAGATCGCCAACGCCGACGATTGGAAGGTCGCCGCCGTTGCCGACGATGCGGCCGCCGAGCATTGCCGCGAGCGAAGAGACCGTCTCCGTCATCTCGAAGTCCGTTGCGATAGTTTTTCCAGGTTGACCGCAGCCTCGCGCAAGCGGTCAGGCGGCCAACTCGGATCGTAAGCGATGCCGTCGCCAATCGAACGGAAAAGGGCAGCGGCAGCAGCAGTGCGAACCACTTCGTCGGCGTCGACGAGGCCGCGGGCCAGCGCGCACAGCGAATCCGCATCCTTGCGGCCCGCGACTGCGATCAACACGGCCTGCCGCTGCTCGGGCGGACCATCGAGCAGCCCGATGATCGCCGCGGTCGCCGGCAGATCGGCACGCCAAATACGAACCAATTCGCGTGCGGCACCTCGAATGGCGAGTGCTTCGGCAGCGGCCTGCAACACGAATGGATCCGCGATCTCACGCAAGGCCGTCACCGCGGCAGCCGCCAGTTCGCCGCGGCCCCACTGCTCCACCAGCGCCTGCGCCGCGCGCGACGCATGGCGCACGCGCAGCAGAATCGCCAGTGGCCCATCCTGCGCCGACAGTTCTGCCAGCCGTTGCCCATGAGGAAACCGGGCGAAATCCGCAGCCGGAGTCGCACGATCCGATCCTTCGAGAACATCGCGCAACAAAGGCGACGCGCGGTCGTAGAAGCCGGGGTCGAGAGCGAAGGCCGCGGCGGCCGCGGATCTGCGATCGCGCAATCGCTCGCCGCTGCGACTTGGCAGCGCGAGCGCCGCCTGCAACGGCGCTGAGGGACACCCGAACGCAACGAAGCGAGCCGCCATCGCCGCCGCCTCCGCGACACGAGTCGGCGCATCCTCTTGGGCGGACAGGATCAGGTGATCCGCACGGCGAACCCGCAACCCGATCAGTTCACGCCGCAGCAAGACGCACTCTGGGGTCGCAGCTACAGCGGCAGAGAGAATCGTGTCGGCACGATTCCACGCATCGAGATCGTCGCCGCGCGCGTGCAGCCGAGCCAGTGGCAGCACGGAAGCGGGCGCGCACCACGATTCGAGCAGGCGCAGGCTCTGGCCAACCTGGTCTGTGACAGGAAGTGCGGCCGCGGGCGCGAGCAACATGGAGTCATCGCGACACCATGCGTCACTTGCCGCGACTACCGCCACCAGCGCGTCACGCAGATCCTGCGCACTGCCGATGGAAGCCGCATGAAGGCGCCATCGAGCGGCGCGAGGAAGCGCGCGACATCGCGCCTCTGCGCGCTTCCAGTCGGGTGCTCGGGCCATCCCGACGACGACCGCCGAAGCGTCTACGACGAAGACGCCGCACCAACCGTGCGCAAGCGCGGTCGCGTTCACGGCACAGCGGACGAGATCTGGCGGCGAGGCCTGTAAGGACCAGCAAGTGACGACGGCACCGTCGCCCGCGGCGCGCGCCATTGCCTGGTGTTCTTCTGCTGTGGCTCGCATGCGCGACGCCTTTCCGATCAAGCTCGCATCGACCACCGCGCTGCAACCACCTGGTTGCACGTGCAGCGCGAATGCGCGCGTGCCGACCGAGGCTGCGCCATGATCCTGGGCTCCTGTCGCCATTGCGCGCTCGCGGGCGGGGCCGTCCACGAGCGTGGAATGCGCGACCTTCGCGACGTCAGCCGCCGGGATCGAGCGCCAGAGCGGTTCGATGCCGCAGTCGCGGGCGACTTGCGCAAAGGCGCCGACGCCGTCGTCGAGCACCGCAACCGGCCCATTCTCCGCTAGCAGCGCGACCACCGCGGCAGCGAGTTCTGCGTGGCGATGCAGCGGGCCACTGCGGTCCGATTCCATTTCGTCCACCGCCAACACGACCTCTTGCGTCGAAGGCCGCCAGGTGACACGCGCCGCCCCATGTGCCGCCAATAGTCGGTCCGACAGTGGATCGGCGGAAGGCGGCCGTTCCCCCACCGATACCGAGCATGCGACCGCGACGCCGATCGCCGCAGCAAACCAACCCGCGGCACCGCGGCGAGCAACGCCAAGCCCCGCGAACCCGGCAAGCAGGCCGATCGACGCACTCGGTGTCGTGCCGCAAAGTGAGGCGAGCACGAAGATGGCGCCACCCAGAACCAGACCCAAGCTCAAGCGACTGCGCGTTGCCGTCGCCCAACCCAAGGACGCAATCGCTGCCGCAAGCGAAAGCGCGATCCCCGCTGCCGCAGCCGAACCTGAACCTGCCGACGCCACAGCCACGGCGCAACCGGCGCAGCCAAGCGCTCGTGACGCAGGCGCAGATGCCCAAGCCCACTTCGCCGCCACCGCAGATCCGAGCGCTGCCGCCATCCACGCCAGCGAGGGCTGGTCGAAGAGCGGAAAGGCCGCCGGCGACGGACCGATGCCCGATGGTGCCGCCAACGCCCAAGTGAGCAACGCGCCGACCATCGCGCCGCATCGCATGGGCGCTGCAATATGCGCATCCGTGGAGTCCGTTCGCCCGGGGGCGACTGGCAGCAGCGCGAGGCCGCAGGAGATCGCCGCCAGTATCGCCACGATGCCAGTCGTGGCGGACCAGGTGGCGCCAGCCGCACCGACGCATGCGACGACATAGGTGCCGCAGGCTGCACCTGCCGCGCACCGCGCGGTTGCCAAGGCGGCGGACTGGGGGCATGCACCGCTCTGAGCCGCGAACGCCGAGAGGATTGCCGCGAGGGGCAAGCCCAAGACCGCAGCTCCGTTGGCGAAGGCGGTCGAACTTGCGGGGCTGGCAGTTGCCAGCCAACCTGCGACCGCGCCAACGGCAAGCGAGCCAGAAAGCGCCACGGCGGTCGCAGCTCGCGCCTTTGCGCGAGCCGGGACCGCGCAAGCCAGCGCCACCAGCACCAGAGCACTCAACGCCTCCTCGGCTGGCAAGGAAGGGAGCCCGACCACCGCCGCCCGAAATGGCGCGATCACGCTCCACCAAGCACCGATGGTGAGGCCAGCAACCACCTCGGGCACGAAGGTCCCCGTTCTGGCAAGGCGGATCGGCGAGCCTTCAGCCAATCGCCGCAGCGCGCGGGCAACTTCGGACATCCAGCGCAAGATACCGAAACCAATAGGGTTGCGTAGCCCCTGCGCGCGCGGGCCGCGCCCGCTCGCGCGGCCTTCCTCAGGCCGCTTGATCGAGGTCGCGGAGCGCAGCGAGCACGGACGCGGCGTCCTCGCACTGCAGCAGCCGGCGGCGGACGTCGGCCCGCGCCAGCATCCTGGCGATTTCAGCCAGCGTCTTGATGTGCATCAGCTTCTTGTGCCGCGGGTAGATCAGCGCGATCAGGATTTGGGCAGGCTTCTTGTCCACGGCGTCGAAAGGAATGCCGTCGGGCGCGAGGGCCAGGACTGCAATCAATTCGTCCAATCCGTCGACCGCGGCATGCGGGATGGCGATGCCGTGCTCCATTCCAGTCGACATGCTTCGCTCGCGGGCGACGAGAGCCTGCTCGATCGTCTGCGCCATGCCGGAGTCGCACAGACCGGCGCGTTGTGGAACGCGCGCAATCTGCGACAGAGCCTGCCATTTGTCGGCGGCTCGCAGCGGCACCTCCACGAGGTCCTGCACGATGAGTTCAGACAGCTTCATGCGCGCATGATGGCCGGGGGCAAAGTCACCTTCGCAACGGCGGCGCGACATCAAAGCCGCGCCCATGAGTCACGCAACCGCAAAGTCCGAAACCAAGAGTTCGCGCTTCCTTGCGCCTGTTGGGCGAAATAAAAACGCCCGGGTCCCTGTCGGAGCGCGTCGGACCGTAGCGGTCCCTCGCCTCTGGCCCATGCCTTTGGAACAAAAGCCGATGTCCGATTCGACCCGCCGATCGCCACACCCCCGCGCCGTCGTTCTGACTGCCGCGATCGCCGCCCTGAGCCTTTGCGCATCAGCGCAGACGCCAACGCCGACCCCGACGCCGACTCCGCCCCCCACCTCGATCCCCGCCGCCGGTGCGCAGGGCCAAGACCCCACCGTCAAGCCGCGGATGGAGGTGCAGGGCGACAAGATCGTGTTCTCGATGAGCGAGACCGCGGGCATGGAGCTCAAGGAGTTCGTGAAGTGGGCCCAGGAGATGACGGGCAAGCGCTTCTACGTGAACGAGCAGGATCTGACCCAGAGCACGAGTGGCCCGCGCGTCAGCTTCCTCGGCACCTTCCGCTTCAACCGCGAGGGCTTCATCGACGAGTTCTTCGGCTTCTTCCAGACGATGCTCTACATCAAGGGCTTCGCGCTGCTGCCTCGCGGCACCGGCGATCAGGAGTTGCTCGAGATCGTCTCGATGACGGGCGGCCGCGCGCGCGACGTCAACAGCAGCGCGCGCTACGTGGCGTTGGATTCGATCGACGATTATCGGAGCCAGACTGGCGTCCCGATCATGACGACGATCCAGCTGAAGAACATCAACGCGAACATCGCGCAGAACGCGTTGCGACCCTTCTTCGCGCAAGCCGGCGCCGCCGGTGGCGCAGCGAGCCTGCTGTTCGGCACGGCTGGCAACAACTCGTCGCTGTTGCTGCAGGGATTCGGTCCGCAGGTCTATGACGCCGTCAAGCTGCTCCAGTTGGTCGACCAACCGATCGAGTCGCCCAACCTCGAGACGCGCGTGCAGAAGCTCGAGTACGCGGCGCCCGAGGAACTCGAACCGATCATCACCGAGATCCTGGAGAGCCGCGCGCGTCAGCGTCAGCAGGTGCTGGCGGAGTCCGGCGCCGGCGCGTCCGGCGCCCCGATGCAGACCAGCGGCCAGAACCAGATGAAGGTCGTCGTGAACCCTGCGCTCAAGGCCCTCGTGCTCTCGGGCACGGCGGAGCAGGTTCGCGAAGCGCTCGAACTGATCGCGCACCTCGACGTCCCGGCCGAACCATTCGACGGCCAGGCATCGGTGATCCCGCTCAAGAACGTCCTCGCCGAAGACCTGCAACGCACGCTCAACGAGTTCGTCGCCGAAGACCAGCGCGCCGATCAGCAGGCGCAAACGCAGGCGCCCGGTGGCGGCGCCACCCGCCGCGCGCGACCGACAGTCATTCGCGTGCACAAGGAGAGCAACAGCCTTCTCGTGTCCGCCGCGCAAACCAAGTACTCGCAGATCGTCGGCCTCATCGACCAGCTCGACAAAAAGCAGCCGCAGGTGCTGATCGAATGCGCGCTGGTCGAACTCACGACCGGCGACCTCGATCGCTTCGGCGTCGAGCTCGGCCTGATCGACCTGAAGGAGAACGGCGACTTCACGCGCGGCTTCGGCTTCTCGAACTTCGGCCTCTCGACCTTCTCCGACGAAGACGACGACGGCATCCCCGACACCCGGCTCCCCGACTTCGACAATCCACTCCAAGGCGTCACGGGCGGCATCATCAGCGGCGGCGACTTTGCGGTGCCGTTGCTGGTGAACGCACTGTCGACCGACGATCGGGCGAACATCCTCTCGATGCCCAGCGTGTTGGTGAACAACAACTCGCCCGCCACGGTCAGCACCGAAGAAGAGCGTCCGACGGTCCAGCAAAATCAGAGCAACGTCTCCACGAGTTCGGGCGTCGGTCAGCCGCGTAACGCAGGCATCACGCTCGAAATCTCGCCGACCATCAGCAAGAACAACTATCTGCGCCTGAACATCAACCTCGAGGTCTCGCGCTTCATCGGCGCGTTCGACCCGAACTCACCGACCGGTGGCGGCATCGTGCTGCGCCGCACCATCACGACGCAGGTCACCATGCCGAGCGGCGACACGATGGTGCTAGGCGGCGTGATCGACGACCAAGAATCGCACAGCGATCGCGGCATCCCGTTCTTGAAGGACCTGCCGTTGCTCGGCTTCCTGTTCCGCAGCGGCGACGACATCCAGAACAAGACCAACCTCTACTTCTTCGTGACGCCGACGATCCTCGACGAGGACGACTTCGACGATCTGTGGCAGGTCTCGCTGCAGAAGAAGATGGAGGCCGACCGCTACATCGGCACCCGCCGCCTGCGCATCGTCGACCGCAAGTGGACGAGCACCGCCTCGGCCCAGGCCCGCACGCTCGAGGATCCAGGCACCACGATCGAGGACCTCGACGCACTCGGCGAGAACGAGATGCCGCACTACCACCGCCCCGATCGCCAGCAGAAGGCGGCCTCGGCGCCGACGGGTCCCGTCAACCCCAACCAAGGCCAGTGAGCCGCTGACATGCTGCAGGACAGAATCCGCGAAGGGTTGCTGCGCAAGGCTGGACTGAGCCAGGCGCAAATCGACGAGGCCATAGCCGCCGAGCTCGACACCGGGATGGGGCTCGACCAGGTCCTGGTCTCGCGCAACATCCTCCCAGAGTCGAAGTGCCTTCAGTTCTTCGGCGAGTTCCTCGGGCTCGACTTCCGCCCAAGCTTGGAAGGCGTCGCTGCTCCGGCCGACTTCATCCACAAGGTGCCGGTCCAGTTCGCGCGCACGCATGGCCTGGTGGCCATCGGAGCAAACGACGGCGTGATGCAGATCGCGACCAGCAAGCCGCTCGAGGTCCAGCCGATGGACGACCTCGCGACGATGCTGCGCTGCGAAGTAGAAGCGGTGCTGACGCTGCGCTCCGAGGTGACCGGGCTGATCAACCGCGCCTACCGCCACAAGGCCGACGGCGTCGACGAGGCCCTCGAGGACATCGAGGATACCGACATCGTCGCGGTGGCCGATCAGATCCAGGAGAGCGAAGACCTCCTCGATCAGAACAAGGCGCCGGTCATCAAGCTGGTGAACATGCTGCTGTTCCAGGCGCTCAAACTGCGCGCCTCGGACATCCACTTGCAGCCCTACGCCGACCGCCTCCAGGTCCGCATGCGCATCGACGGCGTGCTCTACGACATGGAGTCGATCCCCAAGCGCGCGCAAGAAGCGATCGTCAGCCGCGTCAAGGTCATGGGCAAGATGGACATCTCCGAGCGCCGCCTGCCGCAGGACGGTCGCGCGTCGATCCGCATCGGCGACGGCGACGTCGACGTGCGCATCAGCTCCGTGCCCGTGACGAGCGGCGAGCGCATCGTCTTTCGTATCCTCGACAAGACGACCAAGATCTACAGCCTCGAGCAGATCGGCCTGTCGACGGAAAACCAGCGCACGATCAAGCGCTACATCAACTACTCGCACGGCATCATCTTCGTCACCGGCCCAACGGGCTCCGGCAAGACGACGACGCTCTACGCGTGCCTCGACGCCATCAATGCGCCGGACCTCAACATCCTGACCATCGAAGACCCCGTCGAATACAACCTCGACGGCATCTCGCAGGTGCAGGTCAACGTGAAGAAGGGCCTGACGTTCGCCAACGGCCTGCGCAGCTTCTTGCGTCAGGACCCTGACGTGATGATGGTCGGCGAGATCCGCGACCTCGAGACGGCCGAGGTCGCGATCCGCGCCGCGCTGACCGGGCACCTCGTGTTCTCGACCGTGCACACGAACGACGCGCCCAGCACGATCACGCGCATGGTCGACCAGGGGGTCGAG
>SXGT01044059.1_pt1 | contig 20720 bp, 23 predicted proteins | sample 3176221 | NCBI WGS metagenome assembly SXGT01 (sample SAMN11356862, study PRJNA531348) | freshwater metagenome | isolation source: freshwater sample F1-120 | place: China: Fuxian Lake, Yuxi | collected 2017-12-25
AATAGTTCTTAAAAATCCCTCGGCCCTAATTTTTTGATCTAGTAAAATTGCTAAAACAATACCAATAGCAATACATAAAATTAAAAATAAAATTGTATAAATAGCTAAATTAGAAACAGCAGTATGCCATCTATCCAAACTCCATAGCCTTACATACTGTCCAAATCCCCAAAAATCATACTTAGGTAAAATTTTTGATTTAGTGAAGGAGATATAAGTTGTCCATAAAATAAAACCATAAACAAACCACATTAATAAAGCAATTGAAGGAGACAATACTATTTTAGGTAAATTTTTTTTTAACCAACACATTTTGGAATTTATTTAAATAAACTGCACCATATTTAAATGGTGCAGTTTAAATTTTAACTTTATGTTTATAACTTTATGTTTATAGAGACGCCTTTACAGCAGCAGCTAATTGTTTAGCAGCATCTTGTGAAGACATATCAGAATTGAAATGCTTAGTTACAACATCTTGAATAGCTCCTTTTTGAGCTCCTCTTAATGCCATACCGTGAGCAAAACTAGGTAACAGTCCTCCTTTAGTACCTGAAGTTTTCAAGTCTGCGTTTGATTTCTTAGCACAAACATCAAACGTATCCATTGAAACGTCTAGTCTTGCTGGGATAGATCCTTTGTATTCGTTAAAAACTCTTTGAAAGTTTTTTCCCATCATTAAACTTGCAAGTAGTTTTTGTCCATCAACTTTATCTTGTCCAGCATTTTTATAGAAAATAAAAGAGTCGACATTATAAAGATAACCATTGTTAGATGGAGTTGGAGAACAAAGAAAATCCTGATCAGGTTTTTTTCCTGCAGCAGTAAATTCACCCTTTGCCCAGTCGCCCATGATTTGGAATGCAGCTTTACCTTCCATTACCATTCCAGTTGCAACGTTCCAGTCTCTTCCTGGTGAACCTGCATCTGTGTAACCTTTAAGTTTTCTCATTTGGTCGAATACTTTAACCATAGTAGCACCATTTAATGTAGCTGGATCAAGATCTACAAAAGCTTTTTTGTAAAAATCGTTTCCACCTACTCCAAGAGCTACAGCTTCAAATACTGTTGCATCTTGCCAAGGTTGACTACCATGAGCTAGAGGAATTATTCCTTTTGTTTTAAGTTTGTCTGAAGCAGTATTAAATTCATCCCAAGATTTTGGCATTTTAATACTATTAGCATCTAAAACTTTTTTATTAGCCCAAATCCAGTCAATTCTATGAATGTTTACTGGTGCAGCACAATAAGATTTTCCATCAGCGCATTTCATGTGTTGTGCAACCTGTTTGCTTAAAAGATTGTCCCAACCTTCTGCTTTAGCTACGGCATCAATATTATAAGGAGCAACAACACCTTGTTCATCATACTCTTGAATTGTAGGACCTTTAATTTGAGCTGCTGCAGGAGCATCATTTGCAACTATACGAGCTTTAAGAGTTTGCATTGCTGCATCTCCGCCACCGCCAGCAACTGGCATATCTTTCCATATTCCTTTTTGCTTTGCAAAATCATCTTTTAATACTTGTAAGGCTTTTGCTTCACCACCCGAAGTCCACCAGTGTAGAACTTCAGCAGTTGGAGCGGCACTTACAAAACTTGGTATTAAAAAAATATAAATTGCGATTAATATTTTTTTCATTTTCTTCCTTTGTTTGTTTAAAAAAAATTATTATATAATTAGTTTTTTAAATTGAAAGTTAATAAAAAAAATCACTTGCAGGTTGAATTTTGCTTTATTCTGTTTTAGTTAATAGACGGAAATAATTAACCGGAAAAAAAATAATCTACTATGGGTTGAAATTTAAAAATTAGATGATCTACCTAATCTTGCAGCACCTCTTACTCCACTTGCGTCACCATATTTAGGTTTTAAAAATATTCCCTCGTATTCTTTTCCAATAACATACTTCGAAACTAATTTATGAATTTCATTTAAAAAATTTATTTCGTTTGATACTCCACCGCCAAAGATAAACACATCTGGATCTAAAATATTAATGATAGCTGAAAGTGACATGGCTAAATTTATTTTAAAATTATCAATAAATATTATCGCATCTAGATCATTAGCTCTATACAAATCAAATATCTCATTAGTTTTTAAATTTTTATTATATTTTTTATTAAATCTTTTAGCTAAAGATAATCCCGAAATGAAACTTTCTACTTCACAATCTCTATAAATTTTACTATCTAACTCCTCTTTTTCTGCCGCAAGATATGGTAGTTGATTATGACCCCATTCACCTGCAACACCATTTGGTCCTGAAACAATTTTCTTATCAACTACAAGCCCTCCTCCAACGCCAGATCCAAGAATAATACCATAGACAACTTTATAGTGCTTAGCTGCTCCATCGATAGCTTCAGACAAAGCAAAACAATTTGCATCATTTTCACAAAATACCTCTTTATTTAACAATTTTTTTAAATCCTTTTGAAAAGGTTTATTTTCTATCCAATAACAGTTTGGTGCATTTTTAACCAATCCGGTTTGCGGTGAATGTATACCAGGGTGACAAACACCTACAGGCAAAATTGTATTAAATTTACTTTCCAATTCATCATTTATATTTTTTATCTGTTGAAGTATTTTATTGTAATCTTTAGGACAATCGACTCTGGACCTATGCTTTTCGACTCCATCTGTTTCAAGTACAACGCTTTCAATTTTAGTTGCACCAACATCAATACCAATTTGCATAATTAAGATATTTTAATAATTTTTTTTGTTTTTAAAGATTTCGCAGCTGCTACAGCTAATATTAAGGCTTGATGTCCATCATCGAAATTTGCTCTAGGTTTTTTATTTTTAGTAGTTAAATCAGCTAAATCGTGAAGTTGTAAGTAGTAAGCCTCTTTGTACCTTTCAATAAAAAAATTTAATAGTTTTGTCTTTGAATTAGTTCCACTTGTACTGCTGAATTCAACTTCATTATCTCTTTTGTTATTTGAAATTAGCATGCCTTTTGTTCCAAAAACTTCAACTCTTTGATCGTGTCCATACGTACAATGTCTTGCGTTGTTAATCGTACACAAAACTCCTTTTTTTGATTTTAAAACAACAGTAGCTAATTCATGATCATTGACACTTTTAAATAATTTATAATATTCTGATAAATCACTTGTTGTTGCAAAAACTTCTTGGATTGGATCATTTTTTAGATAAAATCTAATAAGATCAAAGTCATGAATGATCATATCTTTAAATATACCACCTGCTGTTTTTAAATAAGCATACGGTGGAGGCGCCGGGTCCCTACAAGTGATTATGATTTTTTGCAGTACACCAATTTTCTTTTGGTCAATAGATTTTTTCAAATAATAATGGCCAGGATCGTATCTTCTGTTGAATCCTATTTGAATTTTTGGGGAAAATTTTTTTATGTATTTCTTGCAGCTTACAATTTTATTTAAGTCTAAATCTAATGGTTTTTCGCAAAAAATAGTTTTTTTATGAATTGCCGATTCTCTAATAAATTTTATATGTGTTGCCGTAGATGATGCTATGAATATTACATCTATTTTCTTATCTTTTAATGCCAACTTATAGTCACTTATTGCTGTAGCATTGAATTTATTAGCTGATTTTTGAGCAAGTAGCTTATTTGTATCATAAATATATTTTAATTTAAATTTAGGGTGTTTGAACAAGTTTTCTCCATGCATCTGTCCAATTCTACCGAGTCCAAATAAAGCAACATTAATCATTAGAATTTAATCCATTTTTTTTTGTTAGATGAATCTATACACGTTTGAATAAACTTAGCTGTTAGAAGTCCTTGATAAGCAGTTGGATAATAATAAATTTTCGTTTTATTTTTTGATATAATTCTATCAGCTACCTCGTTGTAAATATTTGCAAATGCATCAATATATCCTTCTGGATGACCTGGTTTTACTCTCGCAAAATCATTCGAAAAATCTGCTTCGTGAAATCCTTTTTCTAATATTTTTGTTGCTCCTTTAGCTGGATTTAATTTTAAATAATTTGGATCATTCTGTACCCATTCTAAACTTCCTTTTGAACCAAATATTCTAATTCTTAAACCATAGACTCCACCTCTAGCAGATATGCAGGTCCAGAAAATTCCCTTAGCTCCATTTTCATAATTTAAAAAAACTTGAGCGTTACTATCTAAGTTAATTTTTTTACTATATTTTTTAATATCTGCAAATAATGAGCTACCTTTTAATCCACTTATATAATTAGCTAGATGATAGGCGTGGGTGCCGATTTCATTTAAAACAGCTGATGAACCAACAATTTTTTTATCAACTTTCCATTTAAATATTTTCTTTGCATTTTTTGGCGTAACAACAACTCCTTTTGACCAGTCTTGAACATATTCAACGTTAATAATTTCTATATTTCCTATTTTATTATCAGCGACTAATTTTTTTGCCATTCTAACCATTGGGTATGATGAGTAATTATGTGTCAATCCATAAACAATTTTTTTATTTTTAATAATAGTCGTGTATAATTTTTTAGCTTGATCGTAAGTTGCCGCAAAAGGCTTGTCTGAAATGACATGAAAATTCTTTTTAATAAAATACTCAGCTATAATTTGATGGCTACCAGGAGGTGTCATTATAGCAACCACATCTATACCGTCTTTTCTCTTTTTTTCAGTATCTGCCATTAATTTATAATTTGAATAACATCTGTCTTTATGAATATTCAATGTAGCTCCAAAAGTGCTGCTCAATTTTGGATCTCGTGAAAAAGACCCAGCGCAAATTATATATTTTCCATCAATTCTTGATGCAATTCTATGAACGTTTCCAATCCATGATTTTGGACCACCACCTACTATGCCAAGTTTTAAAATTTGCATTTGAAAATATTTTATTAAATAATATATATAAATTTAAAACAACTATAATTAATTTATTTATGAGTATTAAAATTGGCGTTTCACCTATTGCTTGGAGCAATGATGATTTTCCTGAACTAGGCGGCGAAACTTCCCTTGAACAATGTTTAAAAGAAGCTAATCAAATTGGATTTTCTGGCATAGAAGCTGGAGGCAAGTTTCCAAAAAGATCGAAAGAATTACTTCCAAAACTAGAAAAAGAAAATCTTAAATTATGCTCCGGTTGGTACGGAGCTAATTTATTAAATAATACTGTTAAAGAAGAAATATCTTTGATGCACGTGCAACTGGATTTGTTTAAAGACTGTAAAGCACCTTGTATGGTTTTTGCAGAAGTTTCAGGTTCTGTTCAAGGTCAAGCCAAAACACCTCTTTCTAAAAGACCCATTTTAAATAAAGATGAATGGAAAAATTTTTATATTAAAATTAATGAGATCAGCAAATATATGGAAGATAACGGCGTACCTCTTGTTTACCATCATCATATGGGTACTGTGATTCAATCTCAAGAGGATACCGAAAGGCTTATTGATAATACAAAAAATTCAGTAAAATTACTTATTGATACTGGCCACATGATGTTTGCAGGAGGTGATTTTGTAAAAGTTGCAAAAGATTATTCTTCAAGACTTTTCCATGTGCATTGTAAAGATATAAGAAAAAATGTTTTAGAGAATGCTCTTAAAAAAGATTTAAGTTTCATTGATGCTTTTTTTGCAGGTGCATTTACTGTTCCTGGAGACGGATGTATTGATTACAAAGTTTTTTTAAAACTATTAAAAGTTATTAATTACAATGGATGGTTAGTTGTTGAAGCAGAACAAGATCCAAAAAAAGCCAATCCTTTTGAATATGGAAAAATTGGTTTCAACCATCTCAAAAAAATTGCCCTTGATTGTGGGTTTAAAATCACTAAATAAAAAATTAGTAATTATTAACTTTTCTAAATGTTGGCATTGAATTAGCAGCACCTAAGCTTGTTGTGGAAATTCCAGCAACTTTATTTGCAAAATTTAAAGCTTTTTTATTATCGTAGTCATTGGCGATAGCAAATGCAAAAGCACCATTAAATGCATCGCCGGCTCCTGTTGTGTCAACTACCTTTTTTTTTAATTTAAATGCATCAATAAAATAATTTTCTTTTGAATTAGCAAAATATACTCCTTTAGCTCCTAAAGTAATGACAATATTTTTAATTCCTTTTTTTAATAAATCATTTGCGGCTTTTTTTATGTCAGTTTGTGTTTCTATATTTTTTTTTAAATAAAAACCTGCTTCTTTTTCATTTGGAGTAAAGAAATCTATTTTTTTAAAATCTTTTTCATTAATTTTTGCAGCTGGAGCAGGATTAACTAGAGTTATACACCCCAAATTTTTAGCTTTACCTAAAGCATAGCTCATAACTTTTTGTGGTGCTTCTAACTGAGTTAAAAATACTTTTGAAGTTTTTATTGCATTTAAATTTTTATCGATATCTTTATTATTTAAATGACCTGCTGCACCTGGAATAACATTAATAATATTATCACCAGTATTTTCGTCTATCATTATTCCCGCCACACCAGTACTCAAATTTGGGTCTTGAATAATTGTATCAATTTTCATACCACATTTTTTATATAAGCTAATGGCCATATCAGCGTAAGAATCTTTTCCTAATTTAGTTATAAATTTTACATTTGCACCTAATCTTGCTGCAGCAATAGCTTGATTAGATCCTTTACCGCCAGGTCCAACTATATATTTATTGCCTAAAATTGTTTGTCCTCTTAAAGGTATTATTTGACCAAAAAAACATAAATCAGCCACAAAAACTCCAAAGATACAAATTGAACCCATTTAATTTAAAGTACCCAAACACTGCCGTCAGGCTTGATCACGCCTTTCGTCATTATAAAACATCCAAAAGGTCTTGCGTCCGTAGTAGTCACTATTACGAATGCTTTCTTGGCCTCTTCATAAAAAGATTGTCTTTCTATTGAACCAACTTGCCAATTTGAACCAGAAGTCTCTTTTACGATTTTTATAAATTCTTTATGTGTGTCGTTTAATTCATTTGGTTTAGCATCTATTTGCATTCTAGCAACTGCAGGTTTACCTTGGGAAACAACAAAGCTATCTAATGGAAAAACTGATAAAATAGCTTTTGCTGCATCTGTTATATTAATCCCATCCAATCTGACTACGTTTTTATTTATAGAATGTGAAGGAAAATTAGCGTCAGCTAAAACCAATTTGTCTCCATGTCCCATCGATCTTAAAGCAAACAGTAGCGCGGGACTAAGAATTGGATCAATTTTTATTAACATAAAAAATATTATAATACATAAAAAAAAGGGTGAAATATAAATTCCACCCTTTTAATTAATTAAATTAGTTAAATACTATTTGCTAAATTCAGTAGCGTTCTTTTTAGTAACTAATTGAGTTCCAGTATCAATATTTGCTTCGATTTTTTTACCATTAGCTAAATCTAAAGCATATCTAACACCGTAAGCACCCATATTATATGAGAACTGAGCTATCGTAGCAGTCATACCATCAGCTAAAATACTTTTTGCAGCATCTGGTGTAGCATCAAAACCAACTACAACGACACCTTTTAGACCCGCATCTTTAATAGCTTGTACCGCACCTAATCCCATGTTGTCATTAGAAGCAAAGATAGCTTTAATGTCTTTATTTTTAGCTATAATACTTTCAGTAACTCCTCTAGCTTTTGCAGTGTCCCACTCAGCTGTTTGAGTTGCTACAATAGTAAGACCACAATCTTTAAGACCTTTTACTGCACCATCTCTTCTTAATAACGCAGTTGATTGAGATTCAATACCAGTTAAAACGGCAACTTTAGATCCTTTAGGAGTATTTTCACAAATAAATTTAGCAGCTAATCCTGCGCCATTCATATTGTTTGTTCCAATAAAAGATACGCCTGGATTACTTCCGTTTGTATCAACAAACACAACTGGAATTTTTTTAGCTAAAGCTTTATCAACTACTGGAGCTAAAGCTTTAGGATCACCAGGAGCAAGAGCTATAGCGTCAACACCTTTAGCAATTTGGTCCTCTAATTGATTTACTTGAGCTTGAACGTCACCTTCTTGTGGTGGAGCAATAATTATTAATTCAACACCTAATTTTTTAGCTTCTTCTTTAGCACCTTTTTCAACAGAAGCCCAAAAAGGGTTTCCTGATCCAGGTCCTTTGATGCTAAGTAATATTTTTTTACCAGCAGCAAATGAAGAAGTAGAAATTGATAGTATTAAAAACAAAGATGCGATTAATACACTTATTTTTCTTAATATATTCATAGATTCCTTCTTTTATTATTATTGTTTTTTTTGAAATTAATATTATTTCCTATATGATTTCAATGATTGAATCTAAAATACAACTCAAAGATGTATTTATTTTCTTGTACCAAAGTCTCTTCTTAAAACGTCTATATAAACAGCAATAACTATTATCGTTCCAATTAATACTTGTTGCCAGAACGAACTAACATCCATTAGGTTTAATCCATTTGTTAAAATTCCCATTATCAATACGCCTACAAACACCCCAAGAACAGTACCTCTTCCACCGAAGAAACTTGCTCCACCAATAATACAAGCTGCTATGGCATCTAATTCTGATTGTAAACCTGCGTTAGGATATCCCGAGTCAGCTCTACCTGCTAAAATTAAAGCTGCTATTCCAGATAAGAAGCCACAAAGGGAATAAACAATAACTAAAATTTTATTTACATTAATTCCGGATGCTCTAGCTGCATTAGGATTTCCACCAATTGCATATATCCATTTGCCCATTCTAGAATGATTTAAAAATACCCAAAAAATAAAATAAACAATTACAATTAAAACTAAACTTACTGGTAAGTATTCATTTTCCTCGAAACCAAGCCAAGTAAGATCAATTCTACCATGACCAATATATCTTACTTCAGGATTAAATCCGCTGATAGGACTTCCTCCAGAGATTAGATTACCAGAACCCCTAAAAATATATAAAGTTCCTAGTGTCATAATAAACGGATGAGGCATTCTAAGAAGAGTGATACCTAGTCCATTAAACATTCCACAAAGGAATCCAATAACCAACGGAACTAAAACAACAACGTACCAAGGCATACCTGCTCTAGAAATAACGGCTAAAATCATTAATGAAAGCATCATTATCGATCCCACAGAAAGATCAATACCAGCAGTAACAATAACAATAAACACACCTAAGGCCAGCATTGACTTCCAGGAGATTTGTTTAAAAACGTTAGTAATATTTTCCCAAGAAAGAAAAACTTCTGGTTGTAATAAGTGGAGAACAATTATCATTATTAAGAGCAAAAATAAAATACCGAATTTTTCTAAATATGGAATTATTTTTAAAAAAAAACTTTGTTTTATTTTTTCGTTTTCCATTTTATTTTTTTCCCATTATCCAACCAATTACCTCGTCACGTGAAGTTTTAGAAAGTTGTGATTCAGCAAAATTCGTTCCTTGAAATAAGGCCATAACACGGTCTGAAACTGCAAAAATATCGTCCATTCTATGACTAATAATAATAATGCTAACACCAATTTTTTTTAAATTATTTATTAAATCTAAAACTTTTCCAACTTCTTTGACCGCTAATGCTGCTGTTGGCTCATCCATAATAACAATATTGGAATTAAAAGCTGTGGCCCTAGCTATTGCTATGGCTTGTCTTTGACCTCCAGAAAGTTCTTCGACTTTTTGATCAACACTATTAACATGAATTTTTAATTTATCTAAATGTTGTTCTGTTAGATTTTTGATCTTTTTAAAATCAAGTAATTGCAAAAATCCAAAATTTTTAGTTGGTTCACGTCCTAAAAAAATATTTTCTCCTATAGGAAGGTTTCCCGCTAAGGCAAGATCTTGATAAACCATTTCTAATCCTAAATTTTGAGAGTCTCTAGGACTATATAGAACTTCTTCTTTTCCATTAAAAAATAAAGAACCTTTACTCGGCTTATATAGTCCAGATAAAACTTTCATTAATGTGGATTTACCTGCACCGTTATCACCAACAACGCCTAAACATTCACCTTTTTTTACTGTCAAATTAACATTTTCAAGAGCAGTAATCGTGCCAAAATACTTACTAATTTGTTTAGCTTCCAAGATTATATTTGAAGAAGATGACATTTTTGAACAAACTAAAAAAAAAAAATACCAAAAGCAAGATTTAAATTAAATTTTTACAACCATAGATATATTCAATTTATTTTCAAAAAAATCTATTATATTTTGTGTTGTTTCTTTTGCCATTCTAATTTTACATTCGTTTGTTAGGCCCGCAGTATGAGGAGATAAAATAACTTTTTTATTTTTTAATAATGGGTTATCCAAATTAATTGGTTCATTTACGAAAACATCTAAACCAGCTGCTAAAATAATGTTTTCATTAAGTGCTTTGTTTAGATCTTGTTCATTAACAATACCTCCTCTAGCAGTATTAAGAATTACAGCAGTATTCTTCATCGTTCGCATTCTTTTAAAATTAATTAAATCTTTAGTGTCATTATTAAGTGGCATGTGCATGGATAAAAAGTCTGTCGTTTTAAGTCCGTCATCAAGATTGTCAATTTTTTTTCCACCTAAACTATTTATTTGTTTAGCATCAACAAAGGGATCATAAATTTTGACATTCATATCAAAACTAAGACATTTTTTTATAAGATTTCTACCTATCCTACCAAAGCCTGCAATAAGAATTTCTTTGTTATTTAATTCAAATGTTTCAAACTTATTTATATTATTTTTAAAATTTCCAAGTCTAACTTCATTATCAAGATTTAAATAATTTCTTGAGATTGTTAACATCAGATAAAAAACATGTTCGGCAATAGCTGTTGCATTTGCGGTGGCAGTAATCAAAAGAATGATATTTTTTTTTTTTAAAAAATTAACATCAACATTATCATAACCAACACCGTGCCTAGAAATAACTTTTAGTCTAGAAGCTTTTGAAAGAATATTATTTGATAATTTTGCTGTTCTTAAAGATATTCCATCATATAAATGAATTTTTTTTAAAAGATTATCTTCTGAAACATCATCTATTATTTCGTAAACAAAATTTTTATTATTTTCCAAGAGCTTAATGCCATCTTCATGAATATTTTGAATAATTCCAATTTTATACATGTAATTAAAATAGGTTGGCGGTCCCAAGGGGAATCGAACCCCTCTTTCGAGGATGAAAACCACGTGTCCTAACCGATAGACGATGGGACCTATTTTTTCGACTATTTAATAACAGATATGTCATCAATAATAAACTCTACATTTTTTTGACTTCTCCATTCGTTTAGACTCAATTTACCGACGATGTTAAAGAATTTCATATTTTTTTTTAATAAATATGGGCTTAAATCTGTTTCAACTGAATTAAAGGATATAGTTTTTATAGTTGATGAGTCTGATCCTAATAATACAGACTTAATATGTTTTTCACCTACAATTTTTGAGTTCAATACTTTTAAATCCTTTATTAAAAATTTAGGTTCTGCATTTCCAGATCCAAAAGGAGCGAGCAGATTTACTTTCTCAAAAAAATCTATATTCACTGCAGATGGAGCAATTTCTGCATCGAAATAATATTTTTTTTGATCGTCTAAATTTATATTTATTGATCTAAATTTTTTTAAAACAAATTTTTTAAATTCTTCGATTTTTTCGACACTTATAGTAAATCCAGCTGCCATTTTATGACCCCCACCCTTAATTAACAACCCAGTTTGAACAGCACCGATAATAGTTGAACCCATATCAAAACCATAAATAGATCTTGCTGATCCTTTACCAAGATCAGCGGTAGTGGAAATAATAATTGTTGGTTTATTATATTTTTCTTTTACTCTTGCTGCTATAATACCAATAATTCCTTCATGCCAATTCTCTCCATGTAAAATGATTACCGGATCTGAAATATTTTTATAATTTGTATTTAATATTTTCTTTAATAAATCAGATTCAAGAATTTGCCTTTCTTTATTGTAATTATTTAACTCAGTTGCAATTTTAAATGTTTCTTGAGCATTATTATTTAATAACAAATTTGCACCATGAGATGATTTACCAACTCTTCCTCCAGCATTAATTCGTGGGCCAAGAATATAGCCTAAATGATACGCTGTAATATCATTTTCAATATTATTTAATTCGATTAATGTTTTTAAACCTAAATTTTTTTTTCTTTTTAAAACTTTAAGACCCTGTCGAACAATAGCTCGATTTAGTCCGATTAATGGAACAACATCACAAACAGTCCCTAAGGAAACTAAATCAAGTATATTTATTAGATCAAGCTCAACAATATTATTTGACTTAAACCAATCTTGTTCTCTTAATCTTTTGTTTAATGCAATTAAAAATAAAAAACATACTCCAGCAGCGCAAAGATAGTTAAGTTCAGATCTATCATCAAATCTACAAGGATTAACAATGGAGTGAGCGTTAGGTAAGTTTATTTCTGACTGATGATGGTCAAGAATAATAACATCGATATTTTTATTTTTTGCAAAATCCATTGGTTCAAAAGATAATGTACCGCAATCTACAGTGAAAATTAAATTAACACCTTTGTTTATTAGTTCTAAAAAAGCTTTCTGATTTGGACCGAAACCTTCTGTTTTTCTGTCGGGTATATAAATTTCAAAATTAATATTTAAGTTTCTGAAGTATTGTCCTAAAATCGCAGCAGATGTTGCTCCATCAACATCATAATCACCAAATATACCTATTTTTTCTTTATTTGTGATAGCAACTACAGCTCTATCAATAGCTTTATCCATGTCTTTTAAAATAAATGGGTTAGGTAGAATATTCTTGATAGAAGAATCAAGAAAAAACTTAACCTCTTCTTTTTTGATTTTTCTAATTGAAAGAAGTTTTGCAACAATTTCATCTATAAAATAATTTGTTTTAAAAAATTCAATTTCATCAATATTAAATTGTTTTGAAATCCAGTCTTTTCCTCTCACAGAAACTAATTTCATTTACTGTAAGTATTTGTAATCTTTTTTTTTATATTTTGACTTTTGTGAAGGACAAAAGTATTTACTTTAAAAGTAGTATTTGAAAGAACTATACCTTTAGCAAGATCACTATCTGTAACACCAGTTGCACAAAAAATCAGGTCTCCTTTGACCATATCTTCCATATTATATTTTTTTTTATAATCGTTAATTCCTAATCTTTTTGCTTTAAGAGCTTTATTTTTATCTAAAATTAATCGACCTTGTATTTGACCGCCGTAACACGATAATGCCGCTGCAGTAATGACTCCCTCTGGACCTCCGCCTGTTCCTAGATAAATATCATTTTTAGGAGAGTCTCCAACAACTGATAGTGCCCCTGCTATATCTCCATCTGTTATAAAGTTTATTTTCACATTTAATCTCTTTAATGTTTCAATAATTTCTTTATGTCTTGGCCTGTTTAATACACAAGCACTTAATTCAGACGTTTGTTTCTTCTTAGCTTCTGCTAATAAATGAATATTGGTTTTTATAGAATTATCTAAATCTAATAAATTAGACGGTAAATTAGATCCAATCACAATTTTTTCCATATAAGTATCAGGTGCTGATAATAAATTCCCTTTTTCTGCAGCAACTAATACTGAAAATGCACCTGGTAAATTCTTAGCTGTAAAGTTAGTTCCCTCAAGTGGATCTATTGCTATATCAATTTCTTGGCCTTTTTTTGTGCCAATTTTTTCTCCAATGTAAAGCATCGGAGCTTCATCCATTTCACCCTCACCTATTACAACATTGCCAATCATATCTATTTTATTTAATTGATCTCTCATTTTATCAACCGCACCTTGATCGGCAGCATTTTTATCTTCTTTGCCAATAAAAGCAGAAGCCCCGTATGCAGCAAATTCTGTGACTTTGATAAATTGATCCAAATAGCTTTTATCTAAGCTCATTAGATATCTTCAATTCTGATAAATTTAGAATCGTTAACGATATAATTTTTATTGTTTAAAATAGACATAACTTTGGATAAAGATGAACTTTTAGCATAATGCGTTATAATAACGATTGATGCATTTTTTTTATTTTCAGTTGGATTTTGAATTAGTCTTTTAATAGAAACTTTATTTTTTGCCATTACTTTTGTAATATCAGATAATATTCCATGTTTATCTTTGACATCTAAACGAAAATAAACGGAGAATTTTTTATTAGCAATGTTTTCAAATAATGCCGATTTTCTTTTTTTATAAGAAATAACAAAAGGAAATTTAATATTTCCTCTAAGTATTGAGCATAAATCTGATATTAAAGAAGACGTTGTGGGACCTGCTCCTGCCCCTTCACCCTGCAATACACTTTGGCCAACCGGCTTAGATTCAACTATAACAGCATTTAAAACTCCATTGATGTTGGCGATATAAGAATTGTTTTTAATAAGTGCCGGATGAACCCTTTGTATAATTTTATTATTTATTAATTCTGCTATACCAAATAATTTAATCTTATAGCCTAATAGATTTGCATTATTAATATCTGTTTGGTCAATATTTTTAATTCCCTCAACAAATATAGATTTATTATCAATAAAAGAATTAAAAGAAAGAGCAGTTAAAATTTTAATTTTTGAAGCGACATCATCGCCATTTATATCTGATGAAGGATTACTTTCAGCATAACCTAGTTTTTGTGCTTTAATTAATGCATCTTTATAATCAAGTTTATCTTTATCCATGGAGGATAAAATATAATTGGATGTACCATTTAATATGCCGTAAATTTTAATAACATTATTAGCAATTAATCCCTCTTTGATAGAACGAATAATAGGTATACCTCCGCAAACAGCAGCTTCAAATTCAAAATTTACATTATTTTTTTCTGCAATTTCAGCTAATTTATCTCCATATTTAGCCACAAGAGCTTTGTTAGCGGTTATGACGTGTTTTTTATTTTTTAATGCTTCAAATACTAATTTTTTAGCTATTCCTTCTGCGCCACCAATTAATTCAACTATAATATCAATATTTTTCATTTTTGTAGCTGAAATACAATTTTTTAACCATAATTTTTTTGAAATTATACAATTTCTTTTTTTTTCAAAAGATTTTGTAGATACATAAAGTATATTTAAAACGGTGTTGGTTTTATTGGCTAAAATATTTTTATTTTTTTTTAAATAATTATAAAAGTAGGACCCAATATTACCTAGGCCGACAATAACAATGTTCATTTTCTTTATCATTTAAAATTAATTTGAAGTAATTTTTGGAAATGGTTTATCTTTTCCGCTTTTAATCAATATTTCAGCAATCGTATCAATATCACAATCTTTTATTTCATCACATTTATTTTTTATATTTTCATATTTAACAGAATCAATTGTACTTTTTTTATCAACGACTATTTTTGCTTTTTCTTTATTAGCATTATCTTTAGTATTAATGTCAGATGTATCTTGAGACTTATTTTTTATTTTATTATTAATTATTTTATTTTCTTTTTCATTAGATTTTGATTTTTTTGTAATTAATTTTTTTTCATTTTCTTTAATTTTTTCTTCTTTTTCTTTAGCTTTTCTTTGATCTAATAATTTTTGCTTTTCTATTTTTAATTTTTCATCATCATTTTTTTCTCTTATTTTTTCATCTTTTTTAATAGAATCCTTATTTTTTTGCTTTGGAAACGATGTTTCTGTGTTTAATTTAACTAAATCGAGTATTTGATTTTTTTTTTGTTCAGAGTTTTTAACTTCCATTGTTAAATTTTTAGAGAAATATTCATCAAAATCTTTTTTATCAACACAAGGGCGATTACCGCAGACATATTCTTTTTTTATAGGAGAGCATGCAAATATAAATAAAATAAAAAAAAAAAAAATTATTATCATTATAAACAAAGATTTTCTTTAAAATTGTACATTATATTCATATTTTGGATTGCCTGTCCTGAACCCCCTTTAACTAAATTATCTATTGCTGAGAAAATCACTAATTTATTTTTGTATCTTGTTTTACAAACTGAGATTTCACAGTTATTTGTATTTAAAACATTTCCACTTCCCATGGGTGTGTTAATTTTGTTTAAATGTATAAATTTATTCTTAAAATGAACTTTTTTAAGTTCAGAATATATTTTTTGCACATTAATTTTTTTATTCATTTCAACATATATAGTGGAAAGAATACCTCTAAACACTGGTATTAAATGAGGATTAAAAGTATATTTAACATTTTTTTGTGAATATTTTTTAAATTCTTGATCTAGTTCAGACATGTGTCTATGTTTTTCAATTCCGTAAGCAAATGTTGACTCATAAAAATTTTCATGGTCAAATTTTGATTTAAAATTTTTACCTGCTCCAGAATACCCTGATTTAGAATCTATAATAATATTATCTGTTTTAATTAAAGATTTTTTTAAAAGCGGAACTAAAACCAACTGAATAGATGTTGGATAGCAACCTGGATTAGCTATAATTCTGAAATTTTTAATCTTATCTTTGCTAAACTCAGGAATAGAATAAATAGATTTTCTAATTAAATTTATAGCTTTATGTTTTATTGAATACCATTGTCTGTATTTATCTTTATCTTCAATTCTGAAATCAGCTGACAAATCAATAAATTTTAAATGTTTAAAATTATATAAACTTTTAACTATTTTTTGTGCATACCCATTAGGTAATGATAAAAAAAGTAAATCAATATTCGTCCAATCAACTTTTTCTAAATTAGTAATTTTAGGTAATTTTTTTATAATTCTCTTATCAAAAGTTTTAATATCTTTGCCTGAATTTTTTTGTGCACAAAGATAAGATATATTTACTCTAGGATGCTTTGATAAATAAAAAACCAAGTCTAATCCAATATACCCAGTTGCCCCAACTACAACAATGTTAATTTTTTTTTGTGACATTAAATATTTATATCACTGATAGAATTAATAAGAAATTTAAATGATCTATCTTTTTGAGAACTGGAAGCTTCTTCTAGCTTTTTTTCGACCGTATTTTTTTCTCTCTACTTTTCTTGAATCGCGAGTAGTTAATTTTTCTTTTTTTAAAGTTGTTTTTAAATTTGTATCTAACAAAACTAATGCTCTAGAAATACCATGTATTATTGCCCCAGCTTGTCCCGAAAGACCACCTCCTTTTACAGAAGCTTTAACATCATAAACATTAGTAACATTTGATATTTCAAGCGGACGCATTACAATAATTTGGTGAACTGGTCGTTTAAAGTATTCGTGCATTTTTTTTCCATTTACGTGGATAATACCAGTTCCTTTTTTTATCCAAACTTTAGCAATAGATCTTTTTCTTCGACCAGTAGCATATTTGCTATCTTTAAAATCTAGTTTAATTTTTTTGGGAATAGCTGTGGTTAAAAAAGTTTGTTGTTCCATTAAATACTTATTGTATTTTTTTTATTTAGGTTCTTAAAATTAACAATAGTTGGATTTTGTGAATCATGTGGGTGATTATCACCTTTATATATTTTTAGTTTAGATAACTGTTTTCTTCCTAAAGGACCTATTGGTAGCATTCTTTTTACTGCGAGTTTAAGGATTTCATCTGATTTATCTTTTCCATGAAACATTGCAGGAGTTGTTTCTTTGATACCCCCAGGGTAACCCGTGTGTCTGTAATAAATTTTTTTTGTAAGTTTTTTACCAGTAAACTTAATTTTTTCTATATTGGTAACAATTACAAAATCTCCATCATCCATATGAGGATTATAAGTTGCTTTATTTTTTCCTCTCAAAACTCTTGAGATATAAGAAGCAAGTCTACCAACAACTGCGTTCTCTGCGCTGATGAGGTGCCAATTATTTTTAATTTCTTTTTTTTTAATAAACGGTGTCATTTAAATTACGGCGATAGTTACTAATAATGACTCAAAAAGTCAATTAAATTTAAAGTTATCTAAAGAATAAATATTTTAAATTTGACCTTAATTAGTCCTTATCGATCGAAAATATAGATTGAGAGAAGAAATTATCAAAAAAATACTTGATATTTGATGTAAGGATGCAAAATAGATATTTACGTTTGAATATAAAACAAAAACACCAAAAAGAATTTGAATAATTATAAATAAAATATAAATAAAATAAGAATTGTATAAATTTTTAACTTTATTTCTAAAAATAAATATACCCAAAAAAATACTTATAAGAAAAATAAAATATGCAATATTTCTATGAAAAAATTGAATAAATCCTGGATCGTTAAAATCAAATAAATTATTTAAAAAAATATCGCTTGGTAAATAATTATCATTCATAAGTGGCCATGTTTGATATATTTTACCAGCATCTAGTCCTGAAACAAAAGCTCCTATTACTATCTGTAAAAAAATAAAGAATAATAAAATTTTTAAAGAAAAATAACTTGAACCATTATAAAAAAATTTTTTTCTAGTATTAAAATAATAATTCATGCACATCCAAATTAAAGATGAAAATATAATGAATGCGGTAAATAAATGAATAGATAAACGATAATGACTTACACTCAGATTTTCTGTTACACCACTTACTACCATAAACCATCCGATAAAACCTTGTAGTAAAATCAACATACCAATGATTATTAATCTTGATTTTAAATAATTATTTAATAAATCTTTATAAATTAAAAATATAAATGGAATAAAAAAGAATAATGCAATAATTCGAGCAAATAACCTGTGTAAATATTCCCAATAAAAAATAAATTTAAACTCCTGTAGAGACATACTTGAATTTAAAAAAATATATTGTGGTATTGATTTATATTCTAAAAAATATTTCTCCCATTGTTCTTGATTTAGAGGAGGTAGAAATCCTTTAAAAATTTCCCATTTAGTAATTGATAAACCAGAATCTGTTAATCGAGTAAGCCCACCTATAATGATAATAAGAGCTATTAATGTTATTAAGCTTATAAGCCAATAAAAAAAAAAATTATTATATTTATTATTTTTAATCATGATTAAAATTAATATATAATTTAAATATTAATTAAATCTGATTTAAATGTCGCTATGAAAAATCCAAAAATCAATCAAATTAGGAAAAAACTCGACAAACTAGATTTAAAGCTTTTAAAAGGCTTAAAAAAAAGATTTTTATTAGTAAATAAAATTATTAAATTAAAAAAAAATAAAAAAGAAATAGTTGACCAAAAAAGAATTAAATTTATTTTAGAAAGAATTAAGAAATATTCCGTAAAATTTAAAATAGATCCTGAAATTACTGTTAATATTTGGAAAACAGTTATACGAAGTTTTATTAAATATGAGTTTAAAAAATTTAAAAAAAAATAATTTATTTACTATGAGGGGGTAATTTTTTTTCAACAAAAATTTCGTGTTTTCTAGTCATAGGATTGTACTTACTTACTCTTAATTTATCTTTAACCTTCTCGCCTTTTGTGGGCTTTCTAGTATAATAAAAAAAACCACTATCTGGATTTGCTTCGGGTACCAATCTTACTTTAATATGTGATTTTTTAGCCATTAAGTTTTTTTATTTTTTCTAGAATTTTTTTTAGTTTAAGTTTAATATTTGTTTTTTGATATTCACTTCTTATACTCAATGTTTCTATTCCGTCAAGTTGTTTAGATTTATCGGACATAGCTTTTATTGCTCCATTTATAGTTAAACCTTGATCTTTCAATAAAAATATAATCATCTTTATAACTTCTAAATTTTTTTTAGAATAATAACGCCTCCCTCCCGTTAATAGCATTGGTTTTAGTTGTTTAAATTTAGTTTCCCAAAATCTAAGTGTATGAGTTGATGCTTTCTTTGTTTTTGGATTTATCAAATTAAACATTTTTGCTACATCAGAAATATTAAAAAGTTTTTTTGTATCTTTAGTCATAAGTATTTATCTTTTTTTTTAACTTTTCTGATGGTTTAAAAATAACAATATTTCTTTCAGAAATTTCATAATTAATTTTATTTTTGGGATTTCTCCCTATTCTTTTATTTTTTTTTTTTAAAAAAAAAGTACCAAAATTTTTTATTTTAATAGTTTTATTAATAAAGATATTTGAAATTAAAATTGTGAATATATCGTTTACAATTTCAGCAATATAATTATTTGGTAGGCCAAGCTTAAAAAAAATATTATTAATTATTTCTTTTTTATGAATATTTCCTCTAATTGACTTCTTTATTAACATTGCTTAAATTGTTCTTAATTTTATTCATTAAATCACCTTTAATGATACGATAACATAAATCAATTGAGTAGTAGAATCCAATGGCATCTGTAGATCCATGGCTTTTGACAACCGGTCCCTTTAAACCTAAAAATATTGCTCCATTAAATTTTCTTGGATCTAATTTCTCTTTAAATTTTTTTAAAGCAAAAAATGAAAAAAGAATTGAAATTTTTGTAAAAAAATTTGACATCAATGATTTTTTTAGTGACTCAGTTATAAATTTAGCTGTTCCTTCTGCGGTTTTTAAAGCAATATTTCCTGTAAAACCATCGGTAACAATTATATTAGAATCTCCGTTTGTAATTTTGTTACCTTCAATAAATCCATTAAATTGAAAATCGCCGTATTTACTAATTTCTTTTAGTTTGGCGTAAGCCTTCCTTAATATTTCAGTACCTTTAATTTCTTCTGTGCCAATATTTAACAATGCAACTTTTGCAATTTCATCTGGAAATAAAGCTTTATATAAAGCAGCACCCATTTCAGAGAAATCAATTAAATTTTTTTCATCACATTCAACATTGGCCCCAAGATCCAAAACCACATTTACATTTTTTTCATTCGGCCATAAACCAGCTAGTGCAGGCCTACTTACAGATTCTATCATTTTA
>SXGT01688991.1_pt1 | contig 20716 bp, 20 predicted proteins | sample 3176221 | NCBI WGS metagenome assembly SXGT01 (sample SAMN11356862, study PRJNA531348) | freshwater metagenome | isolation source: freshwater sample F1-120 | place: China: Fuxian Lake, Yuxi | collected 2017-12-25
ACGCCTTCGTCAAGGTCCGGGGCAGTGCCCGAGTGACCAGCGCCGACCCCGAGGCCACCGGCGAGAAGGACGGCTTTCATTGTTTTCCTACGATCGACTCGACGCTGAGTTCGCGTCCATAGTGACTGTAGTCCATACGAAAATCACCGGATCGAACAAAGCGGCGCAGGGCCGTCAGAATTGCGCTGTGCTTTTCCGTAGACCATTCCTCCAGCCATCTCTCGTAGACAGCGGGTGAAAATTGGCCCTTGTATCCGCCGAGCGCCTGTTTCATCGTGTCATAGCTATCAAAGAACAGATCTTCGGTATTGTAGATGTAACGCATGAAGTAGTACTCATAGACTTGGCTCGTATCGATGTTGAACTCGAGCGTATTGAGGCCAAGCAGCATGCGGCGGTAGTCTTCCTCGTCCTTTGAATGCAAGTTGAAGCCGTAGGCAATGTGCGGATTGTTCAGCGAATTGTTGATAACAGGAATCCCGAGCGCCGCATATTCGAATGCTATCGTGCCGTAGACCGTCAGCGCGACATCGATTCCTTCCGCAATGATCTGGTGATGGGAAGCGTCGGCCGGCAGCAGCGTGAAGCGCGGATATCGGGCGATGAAATTCTCGATGATCTCCTTCGTCCCGGCCAAATAGTCGGGGTGGGTCTTGATGTACCAGTCGTAATCCGTGACTTCGCTGATCTTGCCGAGGAAGTCCAGCCACTCGTAAAAATCGGGAAAGACATTCTTGCCGTAGCTGTGCGGGCTGTCGAAGAAGCAGTGCGTGGCGATGATTATCTTCTTGCGCGGCGACTCCCGCAGCAGCCGGGTATGGCGATTGGCGCCGTAAGCTGATTTTGTCGAATAGGCCATATCGACTCCGATCTTTCCGGCAAAACGCCGCTCGATGCGGCGTCGCGCCTCTTCGACGCCGGCCTGTTGCACCGGTTGCGGCAGGGCCGCAAAGCGATCGCGAAAATAGTGGAAGTCGTTGTAGGCAAACAGCGCGGTTTGGCTCATTCGATACATATGGGTAGTGCTGGCTTGAAATGCGGGGATATTCCGAGCAACCGCCACACGCAGCGGTATGGCCAAGTCGTAGACGCAATGGCTTACATTGACTGCCTGCACATCGTGGGTATCGAAATACTCCTGCCAGAACGCAAACAATTCGAGTGACTCCAGCAAGGAGCGCTGGAATTCGGAACTGCTGAGTTCGATCGTTGGCTTGCTGAAGCGCCTCAAATAGGTATCGTAGATCAGGTCACCGAGCCAGACGCCATTTATGGTCAACTCTTCTATGTCGCGCTTTGTATGTGACTTGGCCAGAATATCTGCCAACATTTCGTTGGCCTTCATTCTGTTCTCGGCGGTTACGCGGACAGTTAGGAAATCAGTGGCGCCGAACGATTCGTAAACACCTATCTCTTCCAGCCGCAGCAGCTTCTTCAGGGAGAACGCCAAACTCGTCCATTGGTTGGCTGGCGCCCTTGGCACATAGGCGGTGATCCCCGCTTTGTATTCTGTCGCCAGCACGTTCGCCAGGTAGCTGTAGGCAATGTGGGCCGACTGCATGTCGTTGAGCTCCATCAGCACGACACGGTCCTTCTTTGGCAGCACATCTTGACGTGGGAACACTCGCACGTTATGCCCAATGACTTTCACCGCTGACGGATGCTGTCGTAATCGTCTCAGATTGCCGAAGATTTGAGCGAATAAGTTCTTTGGCATTTGGCCTTTTTCGGAAAAAATTACACGCGTTGCAGCGCTTGAGCGTACAGGTACTCCAACAACAAATCCAAATGCTACGCGTGGCTTGACCGGATCAGAAGGCACATATCCTCGATCTCGGTCTGCGGAAGCGGTGCAGCTTTTCCGTTTGGCGGTATGCAACTGACCACCCGCTTGCCGGCCAATAGGCCCACTACCATTGCCATGGTGGCGCAGCCGGCCACAATGTCGCAGGCGGCTATCTGTTCAAACAGTGTTTTCGACTCGCCGCAGACCATAGGCAGATCAAACTGCTGCGTGGCCCAGTCATACTTGTCCCTAGGCTCCTTAGGGTGGGGGCGCACGACGATGCGGGCGATACTGTCGCTCAGGCACCGCACGTTTGCCAGGAAGTAGGACAGCGCTTCTTCCTCCGTATATCCCCAATAGCGTTCGTCGCCATACAGGGCGATGCCGTGGTCGCGCAGAGGTTCGCAGACGTAAAGAATATTCACGCCGCCGCCCGGCGCGCGCAGAGGCACATCGATGGTGTTGATCTCCTCCTGGATATCCAGGAAGTAGGCATTGGGCACCAGAGTCTGCGCAAGTTCGGGCAGCGTCTCGCGCGCGATGCGCGCGGCGATTTCATCCCCGACCCAGACCTCGTCGGGCCAGCACCATCGTCCGTGCCGCGTGAAACGCTTGCGGTAATTGACCCAGTGGTCTAACACGACAGTGCAGCGCTTGCCCGCCTGTTGGGCCAGGCCAATAGCCCGCCACTCCAGATCGGACTGGGAACTGGTGCCGCACAGCAGCCACTCGCACCGCTCCACCAGCGCCTCCAACGGGAGCAATGGCACTGCGCCAAGCTTGCGAGCGACGACGTCGACTGCGGCGCCTTCGAGGCAATAGATGCAGTTCAGCCTCTGACGGCGGACATAGCTAGAAATAATTTCAGCCCCGCCGGCGTCATGGGCAATCACACCGATCACAATTTCGAACTCGACCCAACCTTGAAGTCTTCGCGGAGCAAGCCGTATTCGACCATGTCCTCCCACCGACCATTGAGGAATAGATGTTTGCGGCGACGGCCCTCCTCGACCATGCCCATTTGCAAGGCCAGCTTCTGCATGCCGATATTGGTGTCAACGGTGCCGCAGTAGACGCGTTCCAAGTTGAGGGTTTCAAACCCGTGGCGCAGCAGCGCCAGTGAAGCATTGAGACCAACCGACTTGCGCCAGTGATTTCGGTTCCCAATCAGTATTGCGTATTCAGCGTTGCGGTTGATGAACGAAATGTTTTGCAGGCTGACGTTACCGATATGGCCGTCGTCCTGGTGGCAGATCGCCCACACCACTCGGTCTTCACGGTTCAGGTTGTCGTAGTACTCGCGAAACCAGTTTGAATTCTTGAAGAACTTGCCGTGGGAATTGTACTTGCAGACCTCCTGATCTTCGAACCAGGACTGGTAAGGACCGTTCAGATCGCTTTCGCGAAGACTGCGGACAAAATAGCCCTCGGCAAGTTCGTGGATCATCGTAAAGCCTCCAGATTGCGCCACACCTTGTGGAACGCCGCAATGATCAAATCGACTTCTTCGTCCTTAAATTCATGCGAGCAGATACCGAAGCCCAGAAAGCTGGACTCGTGCAAATCTTCGGCCACTGGACAGATGCCCTTGGCGTAGCTCACGTTACGCTTGCAGATGTCCGATGTCCATGGGACTCCTTTGCTACCGTAGGCCATCTTCTTTTGGTACATGGGCAGCAGGTGCAAGTTCTGGTAGCTGGCCGCCAAAGCCGGCACACCTTCGGCAGTCAGGGCCTGGTGGAGCCGCTGGCGGCTAATGCCGAGCATGGCGATATCCAGGGTCATCGGATAGGCGTAGTAGGCATGGGTGCAGTCCGGCATAACTGTCGGGGTATTCAGGCCCTTGAGACCGGCCAGCCCCTTGTTGAGTTTTTCCGCGATGCGCTGGCGAGATTCGACTTGCGCCTTCAACTTCTTGAGCTGTTCGATGCCCATGGCGCACTCGATCTCGCCGAGGCGAAAGTTGTGGCCGATCATATTGCTAAGATTGGTCACGCCCTTGTCGCCCACCACTACTTCGGCATGGTTTCGGATCAGACGCAGGCGATCGGCCAGATCGTCGTCGTCGGTGACGGCAATGCCGCCTTCACCGGTGTGGATGTGTTTGTGATAGTTGAGGCTGTAGCCGCCGATGTCGGCCAGGGTCCCGGCAAACTTGCCCTTGTACATGGCAGCCGGCGCCTGGGCAGTGTCGGAAATGATCTTGAGCTTATGCTTGTCGGCGATCTTGCGCAGGACGTCCATGTCGGCCGAGTGGCCTGCGATATCCACCGACATGATGGCGCGGGTCTGCTCGCTGATATTGCGCTCGATCGAGGCAGGGTCGAGGCAGAACGTCTCGCGCTCAATGTCGGCAAATACCGGTATGGCGTTCCAGTGCAGGATGGCCGTGGCACTGGCAGCCATGGTCCAGGGGCTGACGATCACCTCGTCGCCGGGCTCGACGCCCACGGTGCCGACGGCAGCTACCAGGCCGGAAGTCCAAGAATTGAAGGTGACGGCGTGCTTGATGCCGAAATAGCTTTCGCACTGGCGTTCGAATTCCTGCACCTTGGGGCCGCCAAAGAAGTCAGGATCCCAGCAGCCGAGGAATTGAGACAGCACGCCGCTCTGAACCACGCGCTTGGCGGCCTCGACCTCTTCCGGACCAAGCGAGTTGTAGCGGGTGAATGTGATGTTGATAAGCTTGGGGCCGCCCAAGACTGCAAGCGTATCGTTGGGGCATTGATTGTTCATAGTGCTGCTTTCATCTTCAAAAGCCATTTCAAGGTTTGGAGCGCATCTTCGCCCGTGCACAAGCTTGAAGGTTTTCCGCGTAAGCAAGCGCCCACATTATTGCCCACATGCCATTGCAGCTTATGACTCTCCGTAGGAATCATTTCTCCTGGCAGGGCCAGCACTGTGTATTCCGGAAAATCGGGGTCTGTGTCTGCACCCTGCCAGAGGATTTTTGCGCCGCCCTGCTCATAACGCAAACAACCGTTGGAAGCGACAAGATGAACCTCGTGGTGGGAAAAATTCTCTCCCTTTGCCGCCAGGAAACTCACTTCGCCGGTCGCAAATTTCACCTGAAAATCCGGTTCGATGTCCTCGTCGCCCCAGGGGCGGCCAGAATTGATAACCCTAAAGGATTCGACCGGGCCCAGCCAGAATTCGAGCAAATTTGAGAAATGGGAGCCGTTGTGTAATAAACCCTTGCTGTACCAGAGGACCCCCTTGAGTGGCACAGCAATTCGCCCGTCATGCAGGCGGCGCTTAATTTCCAGCACTCCCGGCTCGACCCGGCGCAGATAATTCACATAGAGCTGGCAGCCGGCTTGGCGGCAAGCAGCCACCATGGTCTCGGCTTCTTCCAAGGTATAGGCCAGCGGTTTCTCGCACAGGATCAACTTGGGCTTGGCATGGAGCAAGGCCAAGCGGATGGACTCGGCGTGGTATCGCGTAGGTGAGGCGATCACCACCACGTCAGGTTTGAGTGTACTCAGGCCCTCAACCAAGTCGCTGCCTGTCCAGCCGCCGTAGCGCCCAGAAAAGCGCTTACGAGCCGCCGCATCGGGATCCACCCCCCCAGCCAGATCGAATTCCGGATGGCTGGCGAAGGCCTTGGCGTGGGTAGATATCACCTCGGGGTCAGCTGCGTCGAAATCGTAGCCCACCCCGACCTGGCCCAGACCGACGATGAGGACCTTGTACTTCACGTCGGGCGTGCGCCCTTGCGCTGAACCAAGTCGTTGATCTGTAGCACCTGCGGATTGGCACGCAGAAAGCGGATCACGTCGCCGCAGCCGAACAGCAGATTGTCCTTGCCTAGGTTCTCGATCAGCGTCCGGATCAGCTCGTAATCCGCCGGTTCGTCGAGCGTCAGCCCTAGGCCCGGCCAATGCAACGAGGGCGGCGCGACCAGATACACATGCGGAAACAGCTGTGGATTGTTGACGATATGTCGCGACACGTGTTCCCGGTCCTGCGGATCGGCGGTCATGGAAAAGGATTTCTTCAGCGCCTCAAGCGTGATCACCTGCGTGTCCATGCCGTCCGGATAACTGCTGATGAAGGAGTTCGCACAATAGACCGCGTTGTTGCGCATGAATACTCGGATGGTCTGCTCGACCAGATCCGGGTCGATGATAGGACAGTCTCCGGTGATCTCGACCACCACGTCTGCCTGCGCCGATTCAGCGGCGCCGATGACGCGCGCCATCACATCCTCTTCGCTACCGCGGAAGATCTTGATGCCATCCTTCTCGGCGAAATCGACGAGCACGTTGTCGGTCGCGTTGACAGTGGTCGCCAGCACGATCTCGTCAATGGACGGCACCGCCTTGAGACGACTGGTTAGATGTGCCAGCATGGGGCGACCCTGCGCCGGCAGCATTACCTTGCCAGGCAATCGGGAAGAGGTCATGCGTGCTTCTATGGTTGCAACGATTTTCATGGTTCGTCCTCATCTGCCGCGGGCACTACGGACGCGGTAAATCGCTTCCGCCAGCTGCCAGTCCTGTTCGTCGTCGATATCGATGGCCGTGCCTTTGGGCAGCACATAGCCCATAAAGCCGCTGTCGGATCCCGCGCCGTGCGATTCGAGAACACGCGCGGCCGGGAAAGCGGCGAAACTACCGGCATCGAAATAGCGCTTTTCGAGATCCTGCGAGCGCACCGAAAACATGCCGGCCTGTACCGGAGTCAGCGAACCGTTAGCACCACGACTGAAGGCCCACTCGATGGGCGCCGGATACTCGGCGACGGCGAGCAAGGGCTGCTTGGAGCCGGCCTCGTGGAACAGCGTGGCAGCGTTCTTCAGATCCAGCGCATCGATAAGCGGCGCGCAGGCCATCAGCAGCCAAATTTCATCGAAGCACTCGCCGCGCTTGGCATATTCCTCGGCGACATAACGCAGCACCGGCATAATTGGCGTGTGGTCATCGGCCAGTTCATCCGCGCGCGGGAAGTCTGGAGGAAAGCCAAAATCAGCCGCCACCGCACGGATGCTTTCGCTTTCGGTGGAAACATGGATGGCGAAAAACAGGTCGCTGTCGCGCGCCACGCCCAACACATGAGTGATCATGGGCCGACCGCAGAAATCGCGAATGTTCTTGTTCGGGATTCGCTTGGAACCGCCGCGCGCGGGAATAATGGCAAGACGCTTCACGTACTCACCTCGATGCCGCTACGGATCAGGTCAGCGCTGCGGTCGCCGCAATTGAAGAGCATATCGATAACGGACATATAGGGAAGAAAGTCGCCAAACAACTGAGGGTACTCCGGATGGCGATAGTTGAAGTAATGCACCGGCACGCCAATCGCGTCAAAAGCGTTGGATTCTTCTAGATAGTCCCTCGAACCGGGCACGGAAATATATTCGGTTGCGCCGACTTCCTTGGCCAGTGACGCCAGCAGAACGGCCTTGGCACCGCTGCCCTGCATCCGGCTCGAACGCAGCAGCGGGGTCGCTATGCCAAGCAAGGCTCGGCAGTGCTCAATGATGCCGATGTTCAGATTCACCAGCAGCGTCTGCGGCTGCTCAATACAGGCCAGCAGCCCGGGTCCGAGATCCTTGAAGCTCGCGGCCTTTACGTAATTAGTTTCTATAGTCTTGCGGTGCGTGGTGGAAAAATTGCTGGCGCTATCGATTTCAGTCTCGCGGATTATCTGTTCACGTTTACCTTTGCTAGCCACAGGCACAGTCAGCCACTGCGCACCTTTCGCCGTCTTGATCTGATTGCGTTGCTGCCAGGATCGCCTGGCGAATTGGACTGAATCCAGAAGGACGAACACATCCACCGCCTGCATCAGTCCGAAATATCCGCTCCAGGGCAGATAGGTGGGCTGCATGATCGCGACCCGGGTCATTCCGATACCGCCAGCCCGATTCCATCGAAGCCGTAATTGTTGCCGTTGTAGAACATGAAGCAATGATCGTCGTGACGCACGACCGCGGCGTACTCGACCATTTCACTGTCGAAGCCTGAAGGACTGACGTCGATGCCTGCGAGATGGTCCAGGCGCTCCCAATTCAGTCCGTCCCTTGATTCTGCATAGCCTATGCGGTATTCAACGCTCTTATAGGAGAACCACATGCGCCACAGTCCGTCCGCGAGGATAACGTAGGGTCGTGCCAGCGCATGTTCGGTGTCGTCTTTGAAATCGAGACAGACATGGCCTTCGCGCACCCAGTGCTTGCCATCCTGGGAGTGGCCGGTTTTGATGTTGTAACGCGGCAGATCCTTGTTCAGCCATTCATGGCCGGAGACATAGAAAATCCGATAGCCATCGCCAGTGCGCACCACCCAGGGAGCAGTGTTTAGATAGGGGTCAGTGCGCGTGCGCTCCAGGATGGGCGCGCGCGACCAACGCTCGAAAGTTTTGCCTCCGTCCTTGCTGATAGCGAGACCGCCGAAGATGTGCATGCGCACGGTCGATCCCGGATTCCATCCTATGTAGTAAAGCCCGATCTCGCCGGACGGCAGATCTACGACGCAGGACGGCGTGACGCCGTTGTCGTCAAAGCAGCCCAGCGCACCCGGCGCCAGCACCGCGTCAGGAGAGTAATCGACCACCCTACAGTCATGATTGAGATCCACAGTCGCGTAGCCGATATGCGAGCGGTTCCAGGCGTCGCGGCCGGAAAAGAAGACACGCACTAGTCCATCACCAAGCCTTTGCGGCGTCGGCACCATGCAGTGCGTCTGCGCCCAAGGCAGGCGCTTGTCCGGCTGTATGATCAGCCCGAGCTTGCGCCAATGCTGCACCTTTCTGTCCCGCATACGTATTATTCGATGATGATGAATGTACGGTCCGTCATGAACTGTGACTTCTTCACGCGGTACTTAATATTCTTGAAGACTTCTTTGAACGCCCTTGTCTCGCCAGGGTAATCTTTGTTATTCAGTTCGTCGAGCATGACCACGCTGCCAGGAACCAAACTGGGCTTGATCGCTTCAAGTGCGGCCTTGGTGGGTTCGTAAAGCGCCATATCGAAATATGCCAGTGCCACGATCACGTCGTCGTTCTTGGCAAACCAGGCGGGCGCGGACTTGCTGACGTCGCCTTGCACCAGTTCGTGCTTCTTAATGGCAGCGAGGACATTGTTCTTTTCGTGGTAGTCGATCAGTTTCTCCAGGTACTCGCGGTAATTGTCGGCCACTTTGTAGCCGCCGATCTTGATGGTCTCGCTACTGCGGTCCTTGTCCGAAATCTCCGGATAACCCTGAAAGGTGTCAAAGCCGATGACGCGTCGGCTCTGGTTGAAGGGCTCATAGATAGCACGAAGATTCTCAAATAGAACTAGGTTTTGACCCCACCAGGTGCCGAACTCGACGATGACACCGGGCTGGTTAACGATCAACTGATAGGCTTCATTGACAAACAGGATCTTGGTCAACGCGGAACTGCGCATGAACAGGCCCAGGCAGATGAGCAACTGGTCGTCTGGCATAGGACGGTCCTTGAACATCTGGTAGAGCAGTTCGCGGTGGACAAGGTTCTGGGCGCTTGCCTTGGTTTCCATCGTGTAGCCAAAGTCTTTCTCACTGGACATTGCTCGTCTCCCGTCTTTCGCTAAATTTTAAAGTACTTGCGTTTGAGCGCTTTTGCTCGACGATCGTCTTCTTCGAAAACCTCGGCCGGCGCCGCCAGTGCGACCGAGCCATTGGGCATGTCGCGTGCAACCGCCGCGCCCATTGCGACGAAGCAATCGTCCCCGATCGTGCAAAAATCACGCAGAGTGGCGTTCACGCCGAAGAAGTTACGCTGCCCAATATTGCAATGGCCCGAGATCACCACATGCGAGGCGACGTATGTGTGGTCACCGATCTGCGTGCCATGGCCAAGGTGATTGCCCGACCAGATCATCACATTGTGGCCAATGCGTACGCCCGGTTGTATGGTCTGGTTCTCCAGGATGAAGCAATTGTCGCCAATCGACAGGTCGGGCCAAGTCACCGATTTGGTACTGACATAAGAAACCAGGCGATAACCGGCTGCCTTGGCCTGCTCGTACTTTTCTTGGCGCAGACGATTGAGCCGTGCATAGGAAAGCGCGACGTGCATCTCGAACTCCTCCGGCGGGAAGCGCTTGGCCACCTCGCTGAAAGGCACCAGCGGCAGGCCATGGAAAATGTCCCCCACTGCGAAACCGTCGTCCACTGTGAATGCTACGACTCGATACTCGCTGTCGTTCTCGAAGTAGAACTTAGCGAGTTCCGCGATTTCTGACGAGCCAAAGATGACAAGTGGTTTTAGCATATCACCTCTCAACGACAAAGGACAATCAGGAAATCGGGCGGCAGCTTGATCAGCTTCTCGGTCACGAGGCCGGTTTTGAGCTCATCTTCCGCCTCCGAAAGTCAGCATATCCCAGCTCAGGGACTGGTCCTTTTCCACTGACCGGACCAGGGTGGCGCCGACCACGAAAGATGCATAGCGAGCACGCAGGCCGACGGCCGGTCGCTTCGCGAGGATGTCTGCCTGCGTGATGGTCTCGCCCTTGGCAATATCGCGGGCGAGGTACAGGCCTTCGCGACGGCCCAACTCCTTTTCCTTCGGTAGCATCTGCTTTTCGCCGGAGCCCAGGGCTTCGTGTGCTTCGCGAATCGCGGCCACATAGGACTTGAGCTCGTTAGGTTCCAGAGCATAGAAGTGGTCAGGGCCGGCACCCTTCTTGTCCAGGGTGTAATGCTTTTCGAAAACCGTGGCGCCAAGCCCAACTGCGGCAATGGCGGCGACCTGGCCCAAGGTATGGTCGGAGAAACCGACCGGGCAGCTGAAGCGCCGCGCCAACGACTGGATAACGCGCAGGTTGACCAGTTCATTGGGCAGGGGATACATAGCTCCGCACTGCAGCAGCACGATCTGATCGTTGCCGGCGCCGAGACATGCGTTGACCGCCTCTTCGATATCAACCATGTCGCACATGCCGGTCGAGATGATGACTGGCTTGCCGGTCGAGGCCAGTTTGTGCAGGAAGCCGAGGTTGGTGGTTTCCGAGGAGGCCACCTTGTGTGCCGGCGTCTTGACAGCTTCCAGCACATCGACCGAGTCCATATCAAAGGCCGAGGCCATGAAATGCAGGCCCTGATCATTCGCATGCTTACTTAGGAGCGGCACCCATTCGGCATCGAGCTCGATGGACTTGAAGATGTCGTAAAGGCCGTCGCGGTTGGGATAGAGAGCGTCGGCGCGGAACAACTGGAACTTGACGGCGTTGGCGCCGGACTGCGCCGCCACGTCGATCAACTTGTGCGCCTTATCAAGGTTCTTGTCGAAGTTCGACCCGACCTCGGCAATGATGTAAGGGCTTGCGCTGCAACCGACCGGCGTTCCGGCAATCTTCAACTCGTTCTTCAGCAAGATAACTCCTTCTTGATTTCGCTAAACAGGCGCTCGGTGCCTGTGCCATCCACCATTGCCCTGCCCCGCTTTGCCATGGTGCGGCGTAAGGCAGCATTGTTCAAAAGCCTGGCCGCCTCATGCCCGACGCGTTCTGCCGACACCCCAACGCCGAGATCAACCGACGTCTTCATGGCGGCAAAAGGGCGATTGACCGAATCATGATGCCCATCGATCGAGAACAGCAAGGCTGGTGTCGCGGTCGCCGCAAGCTCGTATTTCGTCAAGCCGTTCGCGCCTATGGCCAAATCGCACCACAGCATTTCGTTCAGAAGCGTCGAGGGCGACGTCAAGAGCGCAATCTGATGGTGCGACCTTGCCACCAAGCGCTCAACTTCGGCGCACAATTGAGCGCTGAACATAGGGCCGACTACCGCCCGGATCTCCAGGAACTGGGGTACGGTTTCTAGCCCGCGCAAAACTTCGACAGTGTACCCTTTCGGATCGCTGCCTCCGCAACTGACCAGTACCCGATTCGCCTTCTGGCGCTGCCGGCGGGGCGGCAAATTGGCGTATTCGGCGGCCAGCAGGGCATATTCGGCGCCCTCCAGGTAGCGCCAGCGTGTGTCCTTTTGTTCTGCGGCCGGTGCCACATAGGGGCTGATGACGATATCCGCATCGAGCTTGGGCAGTTGCCGTGAAATCGACTCCTCGCCCAGCACGTCGATAGCCACCAGGCGGCGGCCAAGGCTGCGTAAGCGGCGGAACAGCAGAGGCGGCGTGGTGGTGGCAAAGAAACCCGGGTAGAGCAGATCGACAATCACCGCATCCGCCTGCAGACCACCAGTTTGGGGCCAGACTAGGGTACTCATGGAGGACTCGTCGAGCAGAATGCAGCCGAGCCCGGCCGCAATGACCTGCGCTTCGGCAGCCATATTGCCGAATACCAGAAAGCCGACATCCGCGCCATGCTTGTGCGCATACGTTGCCAGCGCGAGGCAGCGGCTCAGATGCCCGAAGCCAACCGCATTGCTGGCGACGGAAACGAAGAGTATGCGCATGGATCTCAGATCGGACTGAACGCCTGACTTCAACGGATACTCAGTTCAGGCGTTTGAAACCTGCGTGGCAGACCGGCCCCTTGAGCAGCGACATGACGTCGCGACCTTCCTCACATTCCTTTATTTGCGCGAACACGGGACCGAGCGCATCGAAGTAGCCGTCAACAATGTCCGGCGTGTGGGCCAAGCTGGAAAAGATCAGATTGCTGGCAAGAAAGCCCTTGCCCAGCATCTCTTGGGTGATCAAGGTTTTGTAGGCCAGCGCATTCGGACCATCGAAGCCGAAGCTAGCGATCGCCGGCAGACCGGCCACATTGATCTTCAGGCCCTGTTTCTGCGCCAGCGTCTGCCAGCGCGCCATGATGCCGGTGCCGGTCTGGGTGATGCGTTCCCAAGACTTTTCGCGCTCCATGACTTCCAGCGCCTTCAGCGCCGCGGTCGGGCCGATGCGCTCGGTCCAGAAGGTGCTACTGATGAAGGTCGATTGCGCGCTTTCCATGATTTCGCGGCGGCCGATGGTGGCGGTGATCGCATAGCCGTTACCCAGGGCCTTGCCAAACATGGCCATATCAGGTTCGACGCCGTACATTTTGTGGATACCGCCGAAGGTCTGGCGGAAGCCCGAGGTGCACTCGTCAAAGATCAGCACGATGCCGCGCTTAGTCGCAAGATCGCGCACCTTCTGCAGAAAGTTGTCCTGAGGGCCCTGATTGCGCATCACTTCCATCTTGATCACACCGATGTCGTGCTTATTCACGATATCTTCGAGTTCAACGTAGTCGTTGTAGTTGAATGGGTAAACGGTGCCGCGCAGATTCTGCGGCACACCCTTAGGCTCGAGGCCGGGTAGCAGGTGACCGGCCAGATGGTTGTCGTCTCCAAGATTGGCAGCCAGATACCAGTCGTGCCAGCCATGATAGCCGCAGATAGCGACCTTGTCCTTGCCCGTGGCGGCGCGTGCGATGCGAATGGCGATGGCGTTGGCTTCGCCACCCGATCGTGCGAAGCGCGCCATGGCAGCCCAAGGATGCAGTTCCACCAACTTCTCTGCAAGATGGACCTCCTCTGGACAATTGAAGGTAGACATATTTCCGGCGGATACGGTCTGATGTACGGCTTCGTCCACTTCAGGATGACCGTAACCAAGAGTGTTCGTGCCGATACCCATGATGCACATATCGATGTATTCGCGCCCGTCCAAATCCCATACACGGCAACCTTTGGCTTTGCTGAAGTAGGCAGGCCATTGTTCAGGCAAAAACATCTCAGCCCGCTTTGAGAGCAACATATTCCCTCCAGGGATAAGCTGCTTGGCCCGCTTCCAGAGTTCTTGTCCAGTTCCAAACCGGGAACCATTGTTTTGTTGCAGAGATTGCTCGGGCATATATTTCTCCAGCTATCGTTTCGTAAGATGGATACTTCGACCTCAGCGAAGTATCGGTACCAGCCTTAGTGAGCGTTCCAAAGGGATGGATTGATCAAACTCTGGTCTTCACTCATCAGAGTGATTGGTGGCACTACTGTCGGGTTCTTGGTGCACGCGAGAATCTCCCGGAACTGCGCAAGACTGTCCACGCCAACGACCACGCGGCCAATTTCTCGCTGCGACAAAGCAAAGCTCATGCAAGCCTGCAGTGGGGTTAGGGAATGCTCCGCAAGCCAATAGTCCCATTGTTTCCAAAGGGTATTCCAACGACCGAAACCTGAAGGCCTGCTTGCTACGTCCATCAAAAGCAGGCCTTGCAAAAACACTGACCGAACGTGGACTTCAGTCCCCTCCGAATGAAGCTTTGAAAGCCAACCTGAGGTTGCTAACCGCCGGTCAATGACATTGAATGGCGCCTGCACCATATCGAACTGAAAATGCGGCCAGAGCGATTCGAGTTCTTCAGGGGCATAAACGGAGACCCCGATCTTCTCGACCTTGCCCTGCTCTTTCAGCTCAGCAAGTGCACGGAAAAGCGTCGCCCCTCCTGCCCCAAGAAGCTGCTGCGGACGATGCAATAGCAGTCCGTAGAGCTTCGGTATCCTCAGGCGCTTCAATGCCCCAAACACCGACTCTTTCACCCACCCGGAAATATCTTCGGTGGATTCTGGAACCGCTGGCAATTTTGTGACGACTCGCCATGGATCCACCATTGTTTCGCCAAGCCGCTCTTCGCTGGCGCCGTAGCCAATTGCGGTATCGATCGTACTAACTCCGCACGCCCAGCCAAAGTCCAAAATCCTCGCCGCTTCATGAAGGTCAACTTGACCGGTTTTATTGGCAACGCCGTAGGGCAATCCGAATTGAACAGTGCCGACTGCAACGCGATGGGCGGATGAATGGTGGCGAACCATCCATGGATTGCTAGATTCGCCCACCGCTAAATTTCGTCCGTGGTCTGCTCTAAACCCAGCTTTAAGATAAGCCCTGATACCGGCCTTGTTGTTGGAATCAACGCCTAACACTATTTTTGCAATGCCATGCTCGTCAAATAGCCACTGCGCACAGGCTTCCAGGACCTCTCCCGCTACGCCCTTACCGCGCCAGCCTCTATTCCCAATCAGAATTCCCATTGTTGCAGAGCCACCCAAGCTATCAATCGGCTCAAACTTTATGTTGCCAATATGTTGATTGGTGCCTCTCACAAATATTCCTAAGAACACGACATCACTTTTGTGTTCTCTTTGTGCAACATAGCTACGCAACGAGTCCAGATCATAGTTTGGGTCAGCCGTCACGATGAATCGATTTGAATTCTGATCTCGAATCCAGCTAAGATATTCGTCCGATACGTCAGCAACGGTAAGGTGCCGTAGATAGAATCGCGACGTTTCAATCGAAGATTTCAACACGAGAAAACAGCCTTCATGGTTTCGATAACTCGGTCTTGCTCCTGGTTGGTAAGACTTGGATACAAGGGAATTGAAATGGCAGATTCTCCGTAAGCTTCTGCCTCGGGATAATCTCCCGCCTTGAAGCCGAGATTGCGGTAATACGGTTGTAGGTGAACCGGAATGTAATGAAGTTGCACGCCATAATTCCTTTGCCGCAACTCATCAAAAACTTGCTTATGGGTCTTGGCCGCAGACTCTCTCTTGATACGCACTATGTAGAGATGAAACGCCGACCTATTTTCGGACAATACAAAAGGTAGCTGCACCGGCACGCCCCTGAGCGCTTCATCGTAACGCGTAGCTAGCGTATTGCGCCTTGCTATGACCGCATCCAGCCGTTGAAACTGACTGAGACCCAGTGCCGCATGTATATCCGTCATGCGATAGTTGTAGCCGAGAAACTGCTGCTCATAGTACCAAGGTGCCGTGTAGTGATACGACGCAGGGTCGCTTGCTGGTTCACTGCCATAACCTCGCATCCGGGTTCGGTCGCGAACAATGCCATGACTGCGATGCATTGCCATGCGTTCGGCAAGCTCGCTGTCATTCGTCATCGCCATGCCGCCTTCACCGGTGGTGATAATTTTCACCGGATGAAAGCTGAAAATTGTGATGTGCGACCAACGACAACCTCCAACCATTTCACCATTTCTTGACGCACCTATGGCGTGGGACGCATCTTCCAGCACCTTAAAGCCATATTCCTGAGCCAGCGCCCAAATCGCTTCCTGCTCCGTCGGCTGTCCAGCGAGATGTACTGGTACCACTATCTTAGGCAAACGCCCCAATCGTTTGGCTACCCCGAGTTTTTCACGAAGCGCTGGCACGCTCATATTCCAGGTAACCGGGTCGATATCGACGAAGTCGACCTGCGCACCGCAGTAGCGCCCACAATTGGCAGATGCCACAAAGGTGATCGGCACAGTCCAAAGCCAATCGCCTTCGCCTAACCCAAGCGCCAGGCAAGCAATATGCAGTGCCGACGTCGCGCTGTTAGCTGCAACCGCATGCTTTGCATTTACCTTTGCCGCCACCGCCTGTTCAAAGTGAGAAACTGTAGGACCCTGGGTGAGGAAGTCCGAGCGCAGGACCTCGACCACCGCATCGATGTCAGCTTGGGTTATTTCTTGTCGGCCGTAGGGAATCATGGATTGAGATCTTCCGGGGTTGGTTTCAGCGGCCTGCGCATCGCACAGTAACTTTTCGCTGTCGATCACTTATATTTGTCAGCCTTGGATCGGATCGCCAACAATGCCGTCATAGGTCCCGACCCGGCTGACCGTCCCATTGCTCAGTTCGACGATCTTGTCGCAATTCTTGAGCGTAGTCAGGCGGTGGGCAACGATCAGGATGGTGAGGTCGTTCCCCAAGCCCTCTATCGCCTGCATCACCGCCAGCTCTGTGTCATTGTCCAGTGCACTGGTGGCTTCGTCGAACACGATCACATCCGCCCGCTTGTAGAGCGCACGGGCAAGGCCAATGCGTTGGCGCTGACCGCCCGAGAGACGCACACCCCGCTCGCCCACTACGGTGTCGTACTGCATCTCCCAAGATTCGATGGATTCGGAGATCTGCGCCTTTATCGCTGCCTGGCGCACGCGATCATGGTCTATCTGATTTGGTGCGACGCCGAATGCGATGTTTTCGGCGATGGTGGTATCGGCCAGAAAAATAGCTTGCGGGACGTGGGCAATATGCGCCTGCCAGGCGCGGTAGTTTTGCTCGGTGACGGCTACTGAATCAATGGCAAGGCTACCAGCGGTAGGAGGCAGCAAACCCATGATGACATCCAGCAGGGTGCTCTTTCCGCTGCCTGTGGAGCCGATGAAGCCGATACGGCTACTTTTTGGGATCTCAAGGTCCAGCCCCTGCAGCACCCAAGGCCCCTGAGGCGAATAGCGGAACGCGAGATTATCCAGCGTAATGCCGTGCTTGAACGGAAGGGGCGTCGGCGGAGGTTCGTCCGCATGTGCGGGCAGCGGTTGGTCGAGCAAGTCCAGCGCATCCGCCAGCGATTCCTGACCGCCGCGCAACGAGGTCCAACACGAATATGCTTGTTGAAGCGTCGGCAATAGGCGTTGCGCTCCAAGCGCCAACGCGCCCAGCACAGGAATGGCGCTGGCAATACCTGTAGAACGTCCGGAGAGAAGGAACACCAGCACGGCAATGAGCACCATGCCAAGCGCCTCGATACCATAGCGCGGGCTGCCGGCGATGATCTGAATACTTGCCGAAGCATCTCGTAGCGAAAGATCGGCCTTGCGATAGATATCACTGTGCGCTGCCTGGGTGCCGTCAATCAGCACGTCCCGGATGCCACCCAAGCCCTCCTGTAGCGCCTTGATAACCCGATTCTGTTCCATGCTGACCCGTAGGCTGTTGCTTGCCATGCGTTTCCTGGTGAGCAGAATTACAAGCCAATATATGGCACCAAACCCGGCAAACGCCGCAGCAGCGATCATTGGTTCGATGGCGAGCAGCGCAAACAGTATGCTGGTCATCATGATGACGCAGGTCAGAATGGTCAGAATCGGCAGAAGAGTGAAATAGACGACGCCGGTTGCCTTGCCCGAGATTCCTGCGATAACTTCGCTGCTGTTGCGCGCCACATGCACGGAATAGGGTTGGTAAAGCGTGCGACGGTAGATACTGATGCTCAGATCTGCTCCGACCGCATGGCTAAGTCGGGTTTGCGCCCACAGCAGTACTAGGCGCATTGCGCCCGAGAACAACGCGGTGAGAGCAAAAGCGATGGTAAGTGGCAGCAGCAGTTGTCGAGGCTCGGTCAGGCCGAGGACCTTGACCAGCGGTTGCGATAGCGGGTGTTGAAATACCGGCTCCGGCGCGGTAAGTACTCCGAGAAAAGGCAGCACCGCGCCGATGCTGACGACCTCCGCGAACGATGCGACGATCATCACCAGAAACAGGATTCCAAATTGCAGACGCCGTCGCGGGCTGATGTGGCTCCACAAGCGGTGTAGAAGGACGGAAAAGGGTTGGTTGTTCAAATTGTGGCGATTGAATTCATTTCTAACGAGACCAGGCGCTTTGGCGGACCTGCCTGTTGCCGCTGGTTCGAAACACAGCATCAAGGTTCCAAGCGAGAATCCTTCAGGCACGCTACCGCCCTGCCGAACACCCCAGTGTTTTGCATAAGCCTTTGTTTCTTTACAGCTAACTCCCTAGGCAGCGCGAACAATCCAGTCGCGATTTACGCGGACCCGACTTGCCTTCCCTAATAGTTCAATCAGCAAAATGGCGCGCTCGACGCCATCCACCCGTGCAAAAACGCCTTCCAGGCCCGCAAAAGGCCCTTCGAGCATGGTCACTTTTTCACCAACCCGGAACTCGGGACACACCTTGACATGAAGCCCGGTAGCGGCGTCCTCGCGAGCGAGGATCGCCTCAATCACTTGGTCGGGAACCACTGCTGGCTCAACACCGAAGCGCACCAGACCCACCGCACCACGTGTCGAGCGAACCGATGCAGTACTTTGCCATCGGCGGTCCGCCCGAATGAACAGATATCGGGGGAACAGTACTTGGATCGAATCGACCCAACGGTCCCGTTTCCGTTGCCGCGCACTGATCCGCGGAAGGTAAACCTCGAATCCTTGACGTTGCAGATGCTCTTTGGCTATTGATTCCTGTCGGGGCTTGCAGCACACGACGTACCAAGAAGGGGCGCCGCCCTGGTCTGACGACGTGATCCCACTGGAAATCTCTTGATTGAGCATGGCTCAGATCTTGTTGCGTACGGGTTTGTCTTCGGCGATTTCACCGGCCATGGTCTGCAGGCTTTCGATCTCAGCCTTTAGGGCCTCGAATTCCTGCACTTTCCGGCGCAGGAACGAGACGGTGACGCGAGCTTTTTCGTCAATGCCAGCGGGCGTGAGCAAGTAAGCATAGGCCAGCTTGTGGTCGCTGCGCTGAAAGTTCTCCGCTTTGACGAATCCCTTCTCGACCAGAGCCTTGAGGCAATAGTTGGCCTTGCCAAGGCTGATTCCAAGCTGGCGCGCAAGATCCCGCTGGGTAACTTGCGAATTTTCCTGAATCAGCCGCATAACGCGGAAATGAACTTCGTCGTTGCTCACTATTGGAGATTCTCGCTCTTGAATGGACGTGTTCAATCGATGAACGCAAGTATATTCGAATCCGCAGCAGACGCGATATCGTTTTCGTGAGTGGCCCTCATAGCCCTGACAAGGGCTTCGTGGCAATTTTCAGCGTACGCCTTGGCCTTGCTCGCAACGCCTCTGCAATATCCCGCAAATTAAAGCAATTGAAGTGCTTCGGGCTTGCTACGTCGTCATACGATCCCAAGAAAAGCTTGAGATGCAAGCTCTTGATTGCAATAATCTCGCGATAGACTCGTTTCGTCGCCTACCGTCAGGCAAGAAAAGCCAAGCTTCGCCGGGATCCATGCTCACTGTTCAGTGGCCTGCGTTCCCCAGGAAATCCATATAGGCCTGAGTGATGCCCTCCCGCAGGGAGGTGCGTGCGTTCCACCCGAGGTCGGATAGGCGACTCACATCAAGCAACTTACGGGGCGTACCGTCCGGTTTCGCCGTGTCGAACACTATCTTTCCCGGGAACTCGACGACTGACATGACAGTCTCGGCGAGCTCGCGGATGGTAACGTCTTCACCCGTACCGATGTTATAGATACCATCACTGACGTCGTACTCCATGAGGAAGGCACACGCATCGGCCAGGTCGTCGGCATAGAGGAATTCCCTCATCGGCTTGCCGCTGCCCCAGACCACCAGTTCCTTGTCACCCCGCTGTTTTGCCTCGTGCGCTTTGCGTATCAGCGCCGGCAGCACATGACTATTGACCAAGTCATAGTTGTCGTTGGGGCCGTAAAGATTGGTGGGCATGGCCGAGAAATACCGGGTGCCATACTGCCGGTTGTAGCTTTCACACAGCTTGATCCCCGCGATCTTCGCGATAGCATACGGCTCGTTGGTCTGCTCCAATGGCCCCGTTAAAAGGTACTCCTCCTTTATCGGCTGCGGGCAGTCGCGCGGATAAATGCAACTGGACCCAAGAAAGCACAGACGTTCAATGCCGGCCTGATAGGCGCCATGGATCAGATTGGCCTCCATCATCAGGTTCTGGTAAATGAAGTCTGCACGCAGGGTGTTGTTGGCGTGAATGCCGCCCACCTTGGCCGCCGCGATGAAGATGAAGTCGGGCCTTTCTCGTTGCAGGAACTCCTGCGTCGCGGCCTGGTTGAGAAGGTCCAGCTCAGCATGCGTCCGCGTCAGGATATTCGTGTAGCCGCCCTGGCCAAGGCGGCGCACCAGTGCGGAGCCGACCATGCCACGATGACCGGCGACGTAGATCTTTGCCGTGCGATCCATTATTCGTGACGATCCATGGTCTGGTAGCCGTGCTTCTTCACCAGCTCATCGCGCTCGGCGGCTTTTAGGTCCTCGCGCACCATCTCGGCCACCAGTTCCGCGAAGGTCGTTCGCGGCGTCCAGCCCAGTTTCTCGCGGGCCTTGGTCGCATCTCCCAATAAGGTCTCCACTTCCGTCGGCCGGAAGTAGCGCGGATCAACCTGGACGATGCACTTGCCCTGGGCGTCGAAGCCCTTCTCCTCGACGCCCGCGCCCTTCCAGGTCACGTTGATGCCGATTTCCTTTGCGGCGGCATC
>SXGT01613468.1_pt1 | contig 20715 bp, 17 predicted proteins | sample 3176221 | NCBI WGS metagenome assembly SXGT01 (sample SAMN11356862, study PRJNA531348) | freshwater metagenome | isolation source: freshwater sample F1-120 | place: China: Fuxian Lake, Yuxi | collected 2017-12-25
CGCCGGCGCGGCCGCGGCCGTCCACGTGCCGTGCGTGCAGAGCAAGGCCAAGATCACGATGGACTTCGTCGACGCGCCGGTGAGCGACGTCGTCAAGTACATGGCCGAGATCACCTGCAAGAACTTCATCATCAAGGACGACCTGAGCGGGAAGATCACGATCATCTCCCACCAGCAGGTCACCGTCGACGAAGCGTACGAGGCCTTCCTCAGCGCGCTCGAGGTCAACGGCTACACCACCGTGTCGGTGGGCAAGAACACCAAGGTGGTGCCCACCAGCGAAGCCGCCAACACGCCGCTGCGCGTGTATCAGTCGGGGGATGCGCTCCCTTCTACCGACAACTTCGTGACACAGATCATCCAGCTCGAGAACGTGAGCGTCGCCGACATGGGCTCGGTGGTCAAGGAGCTCGCGGGCACCAAGGTGCGTGTGGTCACCTACGTGCCCACCAACACGCTCATCGTGACCGACTCCGCGTTCAACATCCGGCGGGTCAGCAAGATCATCGCCCAGCTCGACGTGGCCGCCCCCAAGTCGAAGCTCGAGGTCGTCCCGCTCAAGCACGCCACCGCGGCCGACGTCGAAAAGGTGCTCGAAGAGGTGTACGCCATCGCCTCCACCAGCACCAGCAGCAGCTCGTCGTCTTCGGGCGGCGGCCGCGAGACCAAGCGCAAGGGCAAGAACGCCGACGCTGGCGCCAACGCGGGCGGGGGCAGCGCCACCAACGTGGGGTCGGAGGGCGCGTTCATCTCCAAGATCATCTCGGACGAGCGCACCAACTCGCTCATCCTGATGGCCAACGAGGAGGCCATCGCCGACATCAAGGGGCTCATCGCCACCCTCGACGCCGACATCGACCCCTCCAGCCGCTCCCAGATCCACGTCATCTACCTGGAGAACGCCAAGGCGTCCGACGTGGCGAGCGTCCTACAGGACCTCAGCAGCACGAGCTCCAGCTCCAGCTCGGGCTCGCGCTCGTCGTCGTCGTCCAGCAGCCGCTCGCGCTCCACGTCGGGGAGCGGCAGCCGCTCCACGGGGGGGTCGTCCAGCCGCGGCAACAGCAGCGGGTTCGGCGGGGGCAGCTCCGGCAGCCGCGGCGGGATGCCCGGCGGCGCTCCGGGCGACCTCCCCGGCGGGCCCCCCGGTGGTGGTGCGTTCGGCGGCCCCGGCGGCAGCACCGGCTCGACCGGCGCCGTGGCGGCCTTCGACAACGGCATGCGGGTGACGGCGGACGAAAACACCAACTCGTTGGTCATCATCGCCGCGCCCGAGGACTACCGCGTCATCCAGAGCGTGATCTCCAAGCTCGACATCCGGCGCCGGCAGGTCTTCGTCGAGGCGGTGGTGCTCGAGGTCGGCAGCGAAGACGAGTTCGACTTCGGCATCGGCTACCACGGCGGCCTCCCCGACTCCAACGGCAACACCCAGCTCGTCTCGTCGCAGCTCAACGGCAGCTCGTTCGGCGCCACCACCGACGCGCTCAGCGGGCTTGCCATGGGCATCTTCGGCGCCGAAACGGTCGAGATCCCCCTGTTCAGCACCAGCGGTGAGTCCACGGTGTTGTCGGTGCCCACCTTCGGCATCGCGCTGAACGCACTCGCGAGCAACTCCGGCGTCGATATCTTGTCCAATCCGTCGCTCCTCATCGTCGACAACGAGGACGCCAAGATCAGCGTCGGCCGCAACGTGCCGTTCCCGGTCTCGACCACGCGCGACAACAACAACAACCCGATCGTCAGCTACCAGCGGGAGGACGTGGGCATCGAGCTCACCGTCACGCCGCAGATCAACGAGAGCAACACCGTCACGATGGAGCTCACGCTGAAGGTGGCCGAGGTCGAGGAGGACAACTCCGGCCTCGACGTGAGCACCGCCGGCTTCATCACCTCCGAGCGCGAGACCGAGAACGTGGTGGTGGTCGACGACAACCAGACCATCGTGATCGGGGGGCTCATCGGGCGCACCTCGACCAAGGTGGAGACCAAGATCCCCATCCTCGGCGACATCCCGCTCATCGGGGCGCTGTTCAAGGGAAAGCGCGACACCGAGCGCAAGACCAACCTGCTCATCTTCCTCACGCCGCACGTCATCAACGACGCAAACGACCTCGAGGAGGTGTACCGGGTCAAGTGGGCCCAGCGGCAGGAGTTCATCAAGCGCTTCTACGGCAAGTCCCGCGACGAGCAGCACCGGCAGCTCCAGTCGATCCTCGCCGGCTCGATGACCCAGATCGACGAACCGAGCCTCTACAAGACCAAGTCGGCGCCGGTCCAGGGGAGCTCCGTCATCGGCGGCGACGCCGCGAGCGGCAGCATCCTTCCGGCCACCGGCACCACGCCCGACTCGACCCCGGCTCCCGCGCCTGCGCCGGCCCCCGCGCCGGCCGAAGCGCCCGTCGCGCCGGCGGGGGACTGACCGATGGCGCTGCGTCGGGTCGGCATCGAAGAACGACTGGCCCAGGCCGGGGTCGACGCCACGCGACTGCGTGACGCGCGCCGGGAGTCCGAGCGGGGAGGGGTCTCGATCCTCGAGGGCATCCAGCGCACCCAGGCGGCCCCGTCCGAGACCGTCGGCCGCGCCCTGGCCGAGATGCTCGGCCTCCCGTACCGCGATCGGATCGACCACGAGGCGGTCGACGTCGACCTGGTCCGCCCCATCTCGCTCGCGATGGCGCGCGAGGAGGGCTTCCTGCCGTGTTGGAAGGACGGCGCGTTCGTCCGCGTGGCGATCGCCGACGGCAGGGCGCTCGGGGTGCTCGAAGACCTGCGCCTCTTGTACCACACCCCCGTCCGGCCCTTCGTGGTGTCGTCCGACGTGCTGCGGGACGCGACGAACAAGGCCTACGACCGCGCGGCGAAGAGCGCCTCGGCCACCCTCGAAGGCATCATCGAGGACGGCCTCGAAGACGACGGCGCCGGCGACCTGAACCTCACCGGCGACATCGTCGACGACCCCAACCAGGCGCCGATCATCAAGTTCGTGAACAGCCTGCTCAGCAACGCGGTGAAGGACCGGGCCAGCGACATCCACATCGAACCGTTCGAGAAGGAGCTGGTGGTCCGCTTCCGCATCGACGGCGTGCTGTACGAGATCGTGAAGCCCCCGCCGAAGCTGCAGGCGAGCATCGTGAGCCGCGTGAAGATCATGGCCGGGCTCAACATCGCCGAGAAGCGCGTGCCGCAGGACGGCCGCATCCGCACGCGGTTCGCCGGTCGCGAGATCGACCTGCGTGTCTCCACCCTGCCGGTTCGGCACGGGGAGCGGGTCGTCATGCGTATCCTCGAGAAGGGAACGGTCTTCTCGCTCGAAGCGGTCGGCATGGGGAAGGACACCCTGGTCCGCTTCCGCGAGGTCATCCAGAAGCCGCACGGGATCGTGCTGGTCACCGGGCCCACCGTCTCCGGAAAGACCACCAAGCTGGACTCCGAGCTCGCGGAGATCAACGCCCCCGACCTGAACATCCTCACGATCGAAGACCCGATCGAGTACGAGCTGCGCGGCATCGGACAGACCCAGGTCAACCCCAAGATCGACCTGACGTTCGCCTCGGCCCTCCGCGCCCACCTCCGGCAGGACCCCGACGTCATCCTCGTGGGCGAGATCCGCGACAAGGAGACGGCCGACAACGCCGTCCAGGCCTCGCTCACCGGTCACCTGGTCTTCAGCACGTTGCACACCAACGACGCGGCCACCGCGTTCACCCGCCTCATCGACATGGGCGTGGAGAAGTTCCTGGTCACGAGCTCGCTCTTGGCGGTGCTCGCCCAGCGCCTCGTCCGGCGGCTGTGCCCCCAGTGCAAGACGGTGTACGTCCCGAGTGACGGCGAGCTGGCCGAAGCGGGCCTGAGCCGCGCCGACATCGCCGGGCACACCATCTACAAGGGCGTGGGGTGTCCCGCGTGTTTGAGCACCGGGTACAAGGGCCGGAGCGGTGTGTACGAATATCTCAGCGTCACCGACGAGATCCGCGAGCTGGTCCTCCGGAACGCGCCCGCCACCGACGTCGCCCGCAAGGCGCGCGAGCTCGGGATGCGCAGCCTCCGGGATGACGGCATCCGGGTGGTCCTCGAAGGCCGCACTTCACTCGACGAGGTGATGCGCGTCACCCAGGTCGACGTCTCGGAGGCCTGATGGCGGTCTTCGAATACGTGGGCTTCGACGCTGCCGGTAAGGCCGTCAAGGGCGTGGTCGACGCCGACTCGGCCCGCACCGCCCGTTCGCGGCTCCGGAAGCTCGGCCTGTTCCCCACCGACGTCACCGAGCAGAAGGCCGGTTCCAGCGGTGGGGTCAAGGGCAAGGGGCTGTCGATGGAGATCGACTTCTCCAAGTACCTGCAGCGGGTCGGTCCGCAGGACATCGCCACGCTCGCCACCCAGATGTCCACGCTCGTCGGCGCCGGCATCCCCATGGTCGAGGCGCTCACCGCGCTCGTGGAGCAGACCGAGAACCCCAAGCTCAAGGGGGTGCTCACCGACGTGCGGGAGAAGGTCAACGAGGGCGCCACCTTGGCGCGCGCGATGCGCGCCCACCCCTCCGTGTTCGACGACCTGTTCGTGAACATGATCGACGCGGGCGAGCAGTCCGGTGCGCTCGAGATGGTCCTCCAGCGGCTCGCCGCCTACACCGAAGCGAGCGTTGCCTTGCGCGGAAAGCTGGTGGCCGCGGTGACCTACCCCATCCTGATGATGCTCGTTTCGTCAGGCCTCGTCCTCGGTCTGTTCACTTTCGTCATTCCCCGGATCAAGCGGATCTTCGACAGTTACGGGAAGGCACTACCGCTGCTCACGCAGCTCCTCTTCGGGGTCTCCAACTTCGTGACGGGAAACTGGGTGCTCCTCCTCATCGCCACGCCCATCGTCATCTGGGGAGTCCGTCGCTGGCTCCGGACGCCGCGTGGCCGCGCGTGGTGGCACCGGACACAACTGAAGCTCCCGGTCTTCGGTCCGCTCAACCGCACCGTCGCCGTCTCTCGCTTCTGCCGTACCCTCGGCACGCTCCTGGTCTCGGGGGTGCCGATCCTCACCGCGCTCGCGATCGTGAAGTCGGTGGTCGGAAACGACCTCATCGCGGCGGCCATCGAAGGCGCGGGGAAGAACATCGCCGAGGGCCAGTCCATCGCGGTGCCGCTCAAGCAGAGCGGAGAGTTCCCCCCCATCGTCACCCACATGATCACCATCGGCGAGAAGACGGGCGAGCTCGAGTCCATGCTCACCAAGGTGGCCGACGCCTACGACGCCGAGGTCGAGAACACCGTCAATTCGCTCACCTCGTTGTTGACCCCCATCCTCACCGTCTTCATGGGCCTGGTCGTCGCGGTCATCGCGCTCGGCATCCTGTTGCCCATGCTCCAGATGACCTCTGCCATCCGCTAGGAGTCCCCATGAACCGAACCCGTCTGTCACTTCGCCACCGCCGCCGCCAGGGCATGTCGCTCGTCGAGATCATGATCGTCATCGCCATCATCGGCGTGTTGATGACGGTGATCGCGGTGAACGTGACCGGCTACCTCGACGACGCGAACGCTTCGGCCACCCGCATCTCGATGGGCAACATCGACAAGGCGCTCATCGCATACTCGGCCAAGCACAAGGGGCGGTATCCCTCCACTGCGGAGGGCCTGGACGCGGCGAAGAAGTACTTCCCGAACAACGAGGTGCCGACCGACGCGTGGGGCGGCCCGTTCCAGTACTTCTCGCCCGGGACGCACGGCCAGCGTGACTACGAGATCATCTCGCTCGGGAAGGACGGCAAAGAAGGCGGCGAAGAGGCCAACGCCGACATCTACTCCTGGGTCGCACCGGAGTAGATGATGCGCCGCGGAGTGTCGCTCATCGAGATGATGGTGGTGATGGCGGTGATCGCCGTCGTCCTGGGCGTCGGTGCGCCCGTCCTCAGCTCGGTGTTCGACCTGCAGCAGCGGGGCGAGGCCAAGGCCCTCGCCGACCTCTACAAGCTGTTGCAGACCGAGGCGATGCTCCGCAACGTCACGTTCCGGATCGCCTACAACCTGGACCGTGGCACCTACTCCGTCGAGGTCGGTGATCCCGGAGCGCTGATCTTCTCCGACCCGCGGGAGCGGGAGCGCTTCGAAGAGGAGCAGGAACGCCAGCTCAAGATGTTCACGGACAAGGAGATCGAGCGCGGCGAGGCCAGTGACATCGTGGACCGACAGGGCCGCTTTTCGGGCCTCAGCGTCCCCGGCTTCCCCAGCGGGGGGACGCTGCCCGACAGCTGCCGGTACGCCTACGTGTACACCCCGCAGTACGGGGCACCGGTCACGCCGTCGGAGGAGCCGCCCGAGACCCCGGACGAGGAGGTCGTGGTGTACAGCCACATCTTCCCCGACGGGACGATGGAGTTCACCGTCGTCCGAATCGTGGACATCGACGATCCCGCCGACGGCTACACCGTCGAGGTTGAGCCGTTTTCGGGAGAGATCCGCCTGGAGACGGAGGAGACCGCCATCGGCGCGTCGTTGGCGTGGATTCCCGCCGAAGCGCCGGAGTCGCGGTGACGGGCCCCACGCCCGCTCGCCCGCGTGCCCCCGGCGACCGCCGGGCGTTCACGCTGCTCGAGGTCGTCATCGCGCTCACCATCCTGTCGGTGTCGCTGATGGTGCTGGTGCAGTCGCAGTCCGCGAGTGTCTTGGCGACGGTGGACAGCCAACGCATCCTCACCGCCAACGCGCTGGCCGAGGCCAAGCTCGCCGAGGTGCTCCTCCAGCTCGAGATGGACGGCTTCCAGGAGACCGAGCAGGGCAACGAGGGCAGCTTCGAAGACTTCGGCGACGAAGGCGAATACGGCGAGGTCGTCGACTTCGAGGGGGAGTACGACGATTACGGCTACGCGTGGACCGTACGCCCGGTGGAGATGGAGCTCGGCGACATCGCGGGCACGATGGAGGACCTCCAGCAGTCGGGGGTCACCGGCCAGAGCGGCGACGCCACCACCACGGCCGACGACGCCGGCGTGGACTCGAGCCTGTTCTCGAGCTTCCTCACCCCGGAGGCGATGAGCGAGATGTTGTCGCCGTGGATGCGCGAAGTGCGCGTGGTCGTGTGGTGGGGCGACGACCCGGGCGACCTCGAAGAAGAAGAGCTCTGCGAGAACTGCGTGGAGCTGGTCACGCACGTGTTCAACCCGAGCGGCACCGTGTTCAACGCGGGGACCGGCGGATGACGTCGGCCCCGAGTTCCAGCGCGTCGCGCGCCGGCTCCGGCCGGTCGAGCGGACGGTCGCGGCGCGACGCCCACCGGCGCGCTCGGCGCGGCTTCTCGCTCCTCGAGGTCGTGGTCGCGATCAGCGTCCTCGCGCTCATCGGTTCGCTCACGTTCGAGACCATCGCCAGCGCGCTGGACACGCGCGATGTCTTGGAGGAGGAGGACCAGGCCAACCAGTCGGCGCGGGTGGCGCTCGACCGCCTGCGTCGCGACCTGCGACTGGCCTACCTCACGTCGAACACCAGCGCGGTCAACACCTACCGTACGCAGTTCATCGGCAAGAACGACGATCCCGACCAACTCTGGTTCACCACGCTCTCCCACCACCGGATGTACCGTGAGTCGCGGGAGTGCGACCAGACCGAGGTCACCTACTGGACCGAAGACGATCCGACGATGGACGGTGCCAAGGTGCTCTTGCGGCGGGAGGCCCCGCGCATCGACCAGGAGCCCGAGAAGGACGGCCTGATCGCGCCGTTGGCGTACCACCTCAAGGACGTGAACTTCCGCTACATCAACCCGAAGTCCAACTCGTGGTTGGAAGAGTGGGACACCACCGGGGTCGACCAGGCCAACCTGTTGCCGCGCGCGGTCCAGATCGCCCTGGTGTTCATCGTCCCCGACCCGGAAGACGAAGAGAAGACCGTCGAACGCCCGTATGCGACGACGGTGATCCTGCACTATGCGGACACGCTCACGGCCAGCGCCACCAGCAACAGCTCCAGCACGAGCAGCAGCGGCTCGTCGACGGACGAGGGCCCATGATGTCCACGCGCCGCCTGCTCCGCCAACGTCGCCGCCGCTCGCGGGGGGGCATCGCGTTGTTGGTGGTCATCTGCGCGCTCATGTTCTTGACGGTGTTGGTCACCGACATCGACTTCGGGTCGCGGGTGCGGTTCGTCGCTGCGGCACACACCCGGGATGCCTCCCAGGCCTACTGGATCGCCAACTCGGGGGTGAGCCTGTCGCGGTTGGTGCTCATGGGCAACAAGCAGCTCGGGAAGTACCTGACCGGCCAGAAGGAATACTGCGAGGCCGTGGCGGGGCTCGGCATCTCGTGTACCGACCCGCTGTTGAGCTACCTCCCGTTCATCAACACCGGGATGCTGCGCAGCATGGTGGTGGCCGGCGGCGACATCGACGAGGCGGACGTCGAGGAGCTGCTGACCACCGGCCAGGCCACCGAGAAGACCACCGAGGAGTCACGCGAGGGCACCTCGCGCTTCGGCAAGAAGAACTTCCTGGACTTCACGGGCGACTTCACCACCACCATCGAAGGCGAAGACTGCAAGATCAACATCTCCTCGTTGTCGAGCCACACCGACCCGCTCATCGACGACCCGGTGTACCAGGGCCTCGAAGCCCTGATGTCGGGCGAAGAGAACGAACAGTGGCTTCGGGAGCGCAACCTGACCGCCTTGGAGTTGGTCGGGAACCTCGCCGACTGGGTGGACAGCGACAACACCGTCGCCAGTGGCCAAGGCAGCTACGAAGACAACTACTACAACGGCCTGCCGTCCCCCTACCTCGCCAAGAACGCGCCGTTCGACTCCAGCGAAGAGATCCGGCTCGTCGAAGGCTGGCAGGACTCGGTGTACGATCGGTGGGGCGACAAGCTCACCATCTACGGCGCGAAGAAGGTGAACATCACCTGCGCCGACGACGAGGTGGTGGGGATGATGCTGCGCGCGTACGGCGGGCTCACCACCGACGCGCAGGTGGCCGACGCGCTCGCGGCGTTGGCCCAATGGAAGGTGGAGGGCCACGTCATCGCGACGTGCAAGGACTTCAAGTCCGCCTTGGAGTCGGAGAAGGGCATCACGCTCAGCTCCGACTTCGACAACAACTGTACCAATCGGAACACGGTGTACACCGTGCTCTCCACCGGCGTGGTGGGGAGCGTACAGGTGAAGATCACCGCGGTCATCGATCAATCCAAGTCAGACGCCGGCCGGGTGAAATACTGGCGGGTGGAGTAGCGCATGGCGTACGTACAAGGGGTGGACCTCGGGTCCTGGCGGGTTCGGGTGGCGACGATGGAGGGCAGCTTCCGTCGGTGGAACCTGCGCGACGTCGTGGAGATGGAGTCGAGCGTGGGCATGCCCGGCTCGATCGAGGCGATCCGGGCCGCCGAGCCGGCCTGGGACCAGGCCGAGCGGGTGGTGGCGTTGCCGCTGGAGCGCGGCGCGGTGCGGGTGGTCCGCCTCCCGTTCACCGACCGGAGCACGATCGCCAAGGCGTTGCCGGCCGAGATCGAGAGCAACGTGCCCTACGATCTGGAGGAGATGATCCTCGCGACGCGGCTGGTCGACCAGGACAAGACCGGCTCGCGCACCCGCGCCGTCATCACCCGCAAGGCCCAGCTCGGGGAGCTCTTGCAGATGCTCGCGGGCGCACACACCGAGCCCAAGCAGGTGGTGATCGACGCCGAAGCGCTGGCCGCGTACGCCGATCGTGGGGTGCAGGCCGTGGTGGACGTCGGGCACACCCGCACCGTCATCGCGTTGTGCCAGGGGGGCGAGCTCATCGCGGCGCGCCTGGTCCCCATCGGCGGCCACGACTGCACCCTGGCGGTGGCGCGGGCGACCGGCTGGGGCGAGGCCGAGGCCGAAGCGGCCAAACACCTGGCGCGCATCTCCGAAGCGCCCGAGGTGCGCGACGGCTGGAGTGACGGGGAGCCCACCGACGCCGGCGCGTACGCGCTGGACCGCCAGGCGCTCGCGGCGCTCACCGCCGCGGTCGACGAGCTGGCGAGCGAAGTGCGCGCGCAGCTCATCGCGCTCGAGGACGAGCTCGCCCTCGGCGTGGACGAGCTGCTGCTCGCCGGGGGCGGGAGCCTGCTCGGCGGGCTCCCCGGTCGCCTCGGCGCGTGGTGCGGGGTGCCGGTGCGCGCGGTCCTGGTCCCCGGGGGCCACCCGCCGTCGTGTGCGCTGGCGGTGGCGCTCGCGCGCGTCGCGGCCGGTGAAGTGTCGGCGACCGACCTGCGCGTCGGCGAATACGCCTACCGGGGCCACGCGGACATCCTGTGGAACGTCGTCGCGTGGGGCGGGCTCGCCACCGCGGCCCTCTTGCTCGTGGGGGTCGTCGTCGTGGCGCTGCGCACCACCCAGGCGTGGGACAAGGCCAGCGACCTCGACGGGCGCATCGCGGCGACCGTGCAACGCCACTTCCCGGCCGTGAGCGCCGACCGCCTCGCGGACTCGTCGATGGCGCTCGCCATCTTCCAGGGCGAAGCCGACACGGTGAAGGCGCGGGTCGACGCGCTCGCCAACGTCGTGGGCGGAGAGCCCCCGACCTTGGAGCTGTTGCGCCACCTGTCGCAGACGCTGCCGCCGAACTCCGAGGCGAAGATCGACGTGCGCGAGCTGACCGTGAGCGCCGAGGCGATCTCGATGAAGGCCGAGACCGACAGCTACGAGGCCGCCGCGCGCATCGAGGAGCGGCTCAAGGCCGACGCCACCTTCTCCCAGGCCCGCAAGTCCGACGAGAAGAAGTCGGGAGACTTCTTGCTGTTCAACCTGAGTATCCCCCTGGGACAACCCGAGGTGGAGACCCCCGAGACCGACGCCCCGGCCACGCCGGGCCAGGAGGGATGATGAACGTCTTCGTCGAACCGCTGCGGGCCCGCTTCGGCGGCCTGGTCGCGGACATGAGCCCCCGGGACCGCGCCCTGTTCCTGGGCCTGGTGCTCTTCGCCTACCTCGGCGTGCTCGGCGTCGCCGCGTGGGGCGGCAACGCGCTGTTGCGCGACGTCCAGTCCCGCATCGCCACCAAGCAGGCCGCGCTCACCCGCCTGGAGGCGATGGAGGGGGAGTATGTCGCCAACTCTGCCAAGGTGGTCGAGATCGAGGCGTCGATGCGCGCCAACGGAAAGCAGGACTTCACCGCGTACGCCGAGAAGGCCGCACAGAAGACCGGCGTGGCGACCAACCTGAAGGCGGTGCGCGAGAAGGGGTCCACCACCGAGGGCAACCTCATCGAGAAGACGTACACCGTCGACCTGGAGAAGGTCACGCTCGGCCAGCTCACCGACTTCCTGTTCGAGGTCGAGGCCAACGGCTACCCCCTGCGCGTGCGGACGGCCCGCCTGAAGACGTCCGGCCCGGCCGGCCAACGGCTCCTCGGCGCTTCCTTCGAGGTCGCCACCTACAAGCTGGACGAGAGCGAGGCCCCCGCGGCCGAGGGAGGTGCGAATTGATCCGCTGGGCGCTGTTGTTGGCCGCCTGTGGCGGCGCCGGCCTCGCCGGTCTCGCCGTCGGGTTCTACACCACCTTCCCCTCCGAGGATGCGGCGGCGTTTGCCGAGTACCGCTTCCACGCGGCGAACAAGGACTATTCCCTGGACGTGGGCGACGTACGCCCGTGGTGGTTGCCCGGTGTCCGGGCCACGGAGGTCAAGGTCTACACGGTGAAGAAGGGCCGGAAGACCAAGGACGATCCGGACCCGGTGGCCACGCGCAACGAGATGATCGCCCTCGATGCGTTGGCGGTGCGTCTGCAGGTCTTGCCGCGGCTGATGGGCAAGTGGTCGTTCGGGTACACCGCGGAGCTCCTCGACGGGGCGATCGACGGCAGCTTCGCCACCGGCGAGTCCGGCGTGGAGCTCGACTTCACGGCTTCGGGGCTCGATCTCGGCCAGGTGAGCATCGACAAGGAGGACGTGTCGGTGCGGCTCGGCGGTAAGCTGCAGGGCCAGAGCGACCTCAAGCTCGACGCGGAGGACGTGAAGGCGTCCACCGGGTTTGTGGAGCTGTCGTTCGATGGGCTTCAGTTGGCCGACGGCAGCAAGGTGATGGGCCTGGACCTGCCCGTCGTCTCGTTCACCACCGCCAAGGTGCGCCTGGAGGCCCAGGAGGGCAAGCTCGTGGTGACCGAGGGACAGTTCGACGGCGATGTGTTGGACATGACGTTGTCCGGCGACATCTCGCTGAACAAGAAGCTCGAGCGCAGCCGGAACCGGCTGGAGCTGGCGGTGACCCTCCCCGAGGACCTCGACAAGCTGGCCCGGTTGGCCCCCCAACTCAAGCGGGCACGCGACGACGAGGGGGCGTACCACTTCAACATCGGCGGCACGGTGCTCAGCCCCACGTTCCGACCCGGCCGCGGCACCAGCACCAAGGTCGCGCGCGGCGACGACGGCGACGGCCCTGGCCCGCGCGGCCTGGGCGAAGCCGACCTCGGCTCGCGCGACGACGCCGACCCCGAAGCGGAGCGTGAGGAGCGCCGGAAGCGCCGCGAGGAGCGGATCAAGGAGCGCAAGGAGCGACTCCGCAAGCGCCGTGAGGAGTCGGCAGGGGTCGGGGGCGGCGAGCCGAACGACGAGGACGGTCCGCGCCTGCCTCCGCTCGAGCCGGTCGACGAGGCCGACCGCGAACCGCGCCGCCCGATCGAGGACTTCGGGGGAGGGGACGAGCTCGAGGACGACGGCGGCATGGGCAACCCGCGGCAGCAGATGCCGGACATGGGACCGCCCGAGAACTTCGAGCCGCCGGAAGACGAAGAGTAGGCCGCGCATGCTTCCGCGCAAGGCGCTGGGGTCGTTCCTCATCGCCCTGGTGTGTGTCTGGGCGTGGAACAGCCCGCTTCTGTTGCCGGCCAAGTGGGTCGTTGTGTTGTTCCACGAGGTCGGACACGCGCTCGCGGCGGTGGCGACCGGCGGGGAGGTGGTGTCGTTGAAGGTGGGGATGGACCAGTCCGGCGAGGTGCTGAGCCGGGGCGGGAGCAGGTTCGTCACCCTCAACGCCGGCTATCTCGGTTCGCTCGCGTGGGGGCTGTTGTGCCTGGTGATGAGTCGGACGCCGGTGGGCGCTCGGCTTGCAGCCGCGGGGCTGGGGGTGGGGCTGGGCGCGGCGGCGCTGGCCTGGGCCCGACCGGTGTTCTCGTTCGGCTTTGCGTGGGTGTTGGTGTCGGCGGCGGCGTTCGGTGGCCTGGCCCGGTGGGCGTCGGCCGGGGTGCTGGCTGCGGTGCTGCGGGTGCTGGGGGTCTTCTCGATGCTGTACGCCGTCGGCGACATCGTGGACGACGTGCTCCTGCGCCCCGGAGCGCCGTCCGACGCGGCGATGTTGGCCGAGCTGACCGGAATCCCGACACTCGTGTGGGGGCTGGCGTGGACGGCGTTGTCGCTGGTGGTGATGGTTCGGGTGGTGCCGCGAGTCGGGTGAACGGTGGGCGAGGGCCCGCGACCGTCCCGAAGCGCGCCGAGGCCGTCGGCCCTCGCGGCGCCGGGGGGGCGAGGCCTCGCCCCTCACGCGGGGGGCGGCGACGCCGCCCCGCCCCACGCCGTCCCGCGCCACGGGGCGCCGCGTCGGGCCCGACGCCCTCACCCCAAGACACCCCGAATCGGCGCCCCCGCTTCGGCGTCGACGAACTCTTCAGGATCGACGTCGCCGAGGGCGAGGAGCGTCGCGCCGAGGTGACCCGGGAGCAGGGACGTGCCCGCTTCGTCCACCTCGCCGCTCGCGAGGTCGATCGGCGTGCCGGTGAGGCCGTCGGTCCACGCGCCGACGGTGCGGCCGCCGACGATGCGCCCCCCGAAGAGCAGCGCCGACGTCCACGTCCAGTGGTCCTTCCCGAGCTGGGCGTTGGTGTTCGGGGAGCGGCCCATCTCCGAGAAGACCACGATGGTCGTCTGGTCGAGCATCGTGCCGCCGCCGGCGCCGGGCGCGGCGTCGAGTCGTGCGGCGAGGCCGCCCAGGGACGCGAAGAGCGCTTCGAATTGCATGCCCTGGAGCTGGACGTTGGCGTGGGCGTCCCACCCGCCGTTGCCGCCGAGGCCGCTCGAGACGAACCCGACGCGCGACAGGCCCTGCTCCAGGCAGTTGGCGACGATGGCGAGGGCGTCGTCGAGGTCGTCGGCGTCACCGGCGAGGGCCGAGAGGTGGGCCTCCAACGCCGTGGCACGGTCCGATGCCAGGAGCTCGGCGGCGCCGAGGCCGGCCGCGTCCGGGAGGTCTGCGCGCGCGGCCCAGCGCGCCACGCGCCGCCGAAGCAGCACCTCCTGCGCCGCCGCCGCTTCGGCGCCGAGGCCGACGACCGGCGACGTGGAGGCCGCGAGCGCCTCGCCGGACAGGAGCTCTTCGAGCTGGCGGTGGGCACCCACCCGCACCGACGCCGACGGGTACCGCCACGGAAAGAGCGGTCCGGCGACGTGGACGTTGGGCAACAGCAGGCTCCCCGACGCGCGGCCGGCGAGGACCGAGACCCAGTCGTCGGTCGCGGCGCGCCCGTCGCCGGTCATGATCCACCGGGTGCACACATCGTGCGCGACGGACGGCACCTCGATGCCGTTGAGGACGAGGCTCCGCCCGCCCCACGACTCGAAGAAGCTGCGGACCGACGGCCGCGTGGCGTTGTCGGTGAAGTCGATCCCGCCGGCGCTCGCCGCCACGTCGGACGGGTCGTGCGCGATGGTCCCCGCGAAGTTGGGCGCGAAGACCAGCGCCGGATCCCAGCCGCCCGCGCAGTACACGAAGACGAACTTGTGGTCGGAGGTCGGCGTCTCGGCGCCCAGGCGGCGCGGTAGGCACAGCGCGGCGGCGCTCAACCCGAGGACGGCCCGGCGGGAGAGGGACATCTTCAGTAGCTCCCGAACTCGGGGTCGCGGAGGAGGAGCCCCACCACCGCGCTCCACGCTTCGTCGGGCCCCGCCGCGGCGTCGACCGTGGCCCAGAGCTCGGTGAGCTCGGTGAGCTCGGTGGGGTCGGGCGCGCGGGACAAGACCCGCTCGTGCACGGTGGCCAGCTCGGTGGCGAGGCCCTGGGGGTCGTCGCCCAGGGTGGCGGGGTCGGCGGTGGTCGTGCCGACCAGCCGCCGCTCCGCCTGGGGCAGCGCCGCGTCCCCGGCGACCACCCAGGCGGCGGCCGCCTCCGCGGCCCGACGCGTGACCAGCGTACGCGAGACCGTGGGCTCGAGGTTGGGGGTGCGGACGCTCACGCCGTCGGCCCCGCCGTAGAGCACCCGATACCCGCTCTCGTCGCTGTCGAGCTGGTCCCACCCCTCGTAGGCCCAACGGAACCCGGTGAGGTCCTCGACCGCGGACGCGAAGGTGAGGGGACTCATCCGGCGGCTGGTCGTGGCCCGGTACGCCTCGGACTCGACCAGGTTGCGCACCAGCGCCGTGTACCGGCGGTCGGCGCCGACGAATGCGGTGCGGGCGGCGTCGAGCGTGGCCTGGTCGTCGTCGCCTACCGGCCGGCCCCAGTAGCGGGCCGCGGCGCTCTGCACCGCGCACGTGTCGAACCGCGGGTCGGCGGCCACGAGCGGGCCGAGCTGGCTCGCGGCGTCGACCGGCGTGCCGAAGTAGGCCGGTTCGATACCGAGCTCGGTCTCGGCGTAGCGCTCCCGTTCGGGGTGGTAGGTGACCAGCTCCTGCCCGTCCTTGTCTTCGAAGGGCCAGAACCCGAAGAGCGTCGCCGCGAGCGGATCGAGCCCGGAGTGGCACGCCACGCAGCCGGGCACGGTCTGGGTGGCCTCTTGCAGGGCGTCGCCCGTCGTCGCGTCGACGCCGGTGAAGCGCACCGGCCGGGAGAGGAAATCGTAACAGAGCAGGTACCGCGACAGGGTGGCGGCGCGGGTGCGATTGTAGTTGAACAGGGTGGTGGGGTAGCGCAGCCACAACCCGGACGTCATGAGCACGCCGCCCGCAGGCCGCCCGTCGACGTAGTGCGCTTCGCGCCACTCGGTCGGCGAGGTGGGCGGGTCGGAGGCGTCGACGAGCTCGACCGGCTCGACCTCGAGCAGGACCGAGTTGACCATCGTCCAGTCGCCCGTCACCACCTCGGTGTAGGGACGGTCGCCCGCGGCCACGCGCGCCAGGACCTGCGCAGGTTCGTCGCCGATGGCGCGCGTGAAGGCGTAGGTGTCGGCGTCCAGGTCGAATTCGGTGGGCTCGATGCGCAGTTCGTCGATGCGCAACAACCAGTCGGCAGCGAACGCCTCGACCAGGTGGGCCTGGAAGGCCGGCTCGGCGAGCCACGCTTCGGTGAGCTGAGCGACCTCGCCGCGATCGGCAGCGGCGAGCTCGACCGCGGTGGGCACCGTGCCGCGCAGGTCGAGGCTCAGTCGGCGCGCCAGCGCGCGGCCTTCGATCACCGGCGGGGGCGGCGGCTCGGCCGCGGAGTCGCCCGCGGTCGGGGAGGTCGCGCACGCGCCGAAGAACCACACGGTCGCCGCGATCACGCGCCCTCCAGGGCGACGTCGAAGAGCGAGTTGAGCGTGTCGATGGCGGTGCGCCCGGCGCAGGACTCGCCCACCACCGCACCCCCCCAACTCAACGGGCCGCAGCCGTCGTCGCCGCTGAGTTCGACCGACCACCAGCCGGAGCTGGGGTCGCGCAGGAGCACCCGCCCCGTCGGGGTGGCGCCCGGCTCGTCGGCGAGGGTGAGCGCGTCGAGGACGAGCGACGTCTCGGCGCCGCCGATCGCCCCGTCGAACGTGCCGGTGACGCCGCGACCGCGTTGGTATTGGCCCACCCAGTCGACCGCCATGCTGACCCCCGCCTGGAGCGGGCCGGCCTCGCCGACGTCGACGAAGGTACCCTGGCTCAGGAGCGCGAACTCGACCGTGTCGCCGCGGGTGGTGACCGTGGTGGTGAGCTTGCCGCCCGCGGCGAGGCTGTCGCCGGTGACGGTGTGCGCACCGGTGAACGAGAAGAGCATGTCGAGGGAGTCGGTGGTGCCGCCGCCGTCGACGCGGTGGGTGTACAGCGACATCCACCCGCCGTGCACGGTGTACTCGGGCCCCACGCAGTCGCCGGACCAGTCCTGCGTCTCGCTGTCGGGCCGCGTTTCGCTGGCTTGCAGGTCGGGCGGGCACCCGACGGCGGCCTGCGTGACGTCGTCGACGATGCCGACGAACCACGCGCCGAGGGCGAGCGGGTGGATGGACTCCTCGACGATCGTGCGCATCACGGCGTCGTCGACCTCGTCGGCGGTGTAGGTCGCGGTGACGGCGGGCGCCGCCCAGTCGTAGTCGACGTCGGCCGGCCCGGGGGGCGCCGCCGTGTCGGCCTGGGGCGCGGGGGCACACGCGAGCACCAGCACGATCAAAGCCCACACTCCAGGAACCGATCGAGGCGCGCCAGCTCGGCCTCCGGCACACCGCCGCCCACCGGCATGGTCTGGTCGACGACGGTGCGGCGGCGGATGGCCTCGGCGCCGGCGCGGACCTGCGCGAGCGTGTCGTAGTCGAGGGCGGGCGGCGCCCCGTACCGTTCGGGCGACGCGGCCGAGTGGCAGGTACGGCAGTAGCTCGTGAAGAAGCCCGCCCCCCACGACTCCCACGTCAACGGCGCGTCGGCGCACGTGTCGACCGCGGAGTCCTCCGCGGTGGTGGTGCAGCCGGCTGCGAACAGCGCGGTGAGCACAAGGCGAGGGGAGGCCGACATCGGGCGCCACTGTATCCGCCCCGCGGAGGGTCCGCGGCCGGAAACGGGCCGCGCGGCGGACTCCGCGCGGCCTCGCGGCCGGTCGCGGCGCGGACCCACCCCCCGGGATGGTGCCCGGGCCGCCGGGGGTTGGGATAGACCGTCCGGCCCATGCTCCTCGCCTTCGCCTTCGCCTCCGCCATCGAGCCGGTGTCCCCCGACCAGCCGGGGCACTGCCAGTCGCCGCGCTGGTCGCCGGACGGCCGGTGGCTGAGCTGGGAGGTGAACTACCTCGAGCGGCAGGCGGTCGAGCTCTTCGTGGCCGTGGCAGGGTCCAGCGCGCCGCCGCGGAAGGTGGGACCCGCGGCGGGCAGCTCCACGGTCACGGCGGGGTTCGGAGGCGCCGGGGGCGCACGCGGGGTGGCCCACGAGCTCACGTTCTCGCCCGCGGCGATCAACCGCTTCGTGTACGCGGCCAGCGGCGCCGCCGAAGACTACGACCTGTACCTGGACGGTGCCGGGGCCCTGGCCGCCGCGCCGGGCGCCGACGGCAACCCGGCGTGGAGCCCCGATGGCAAGTCCTTGTTGTTCACGTCGGCGCGTACCGGTCAGGGCGACCTGTACCTGCTCCCGTTGGGGGTCGCCGGCGCCCAACCCCTGCGCCTGAGCGGCGACGCGACGGCCGCGGAGGTGTATGGGGCGTGGGCGCCCGACAGCAAGCGGGTGGCGTTCGTCGGCCACACCAAGAAGGGCGACAACCTCTACGTCATCGACGACGTCACCTTCCCCGCCCCCCGGCCGTTCACCAGTTGGCCCGGGGTGCAGACGCGCCCGAGCTGGAGCCCCGACGGGACGCGCATCGCGTTCTACGCCAATCGGGAGGTCGAGGACCGGTTCGACCTGTACGTGGTGGCGGCCGCCGGAGGGGAGCCGCAGCGTGTCGCCACCGGGGTCGTGCTCAATCCGCGCGGGCCGAGCTGGCTGCCGGATGGGGGCGGCCTGGTGTACGTCCGGGCCGACGACCCGTCGTTCAACCCCGTGTGGCGGGTTTCGCTGGCCGACCCCGGGCGCGCCCGGCAGGTGCCCACGGGCACGGTGGGCAACACCGACGTGGACGTGGTGCGGCGCGCCGACGGCAAGACCTGGCTCGCGGTGGCCGCGCAGGGGCGCGTGGGGGACGCGGTGCGCGACTTCCGCCGGATCTACACCATGGCCCTGGAGTAGCGCGTGATCTTCCTGTTCTCCGCGGCCTTCGCGGCGCCGACCTATGCCGCCGCGTGTCCGACCATCGCCACCGATCCGCCGGCGTGCCCGGCCGGGTCGCCGCTGGGCACGTCGGTCGACACGCCCTACGAGTGGGGCCCGGCGGGCGGGGGCCTGCAACCCTGGTGGGGCCGGCTGAGCTGTGGCGACGGGCGAATCCCCCAGCTCCGCCGCGCGGGCGCAGCGGGGAGCCCCGAGACGCCCAGCCGCTCGCCAGCGAGCGGGGAGCCGAGCCTCGCCGCGGTCGACGTGGTCGATGCGTGGCAGGTGGGGTGTCCCGCGGGCCGCTACGAACTCTTCGTGAATGTGTACCGGTGCGGTGAAACGTGTGTGCCGAGTGCGTTCACGGTGATGCCGGGCGGCGCCGTGCGCCACTTCGAAGCGGCCAAGGCCGCGGCGCGTGCCAAGGACGTCGCCGGTGCGGTGGCGGCGGCGCGCTCGGCGACCGACACCGCGCCGGAGCACGAGCGGGCCTGGGTGTTCCGCGGGAGCCTCGCCGAAGACCTGGGCCGGTGGGACGAGGCGCTCCTGGTGTGGGAGGCCACGGTGCGGCGTTTCCCCGGGCCCCTGAGCGACAGCCACCGGGCCGAAGCGTTGGCGCGCACCGGCCGGAAGGACCAGGCGCGCGAGCTCGCTGCCAGCCTGTTGGCCGCGGCGCCGGACGCGCCGGGGCGGGCCCGGTTGTTGTGTGTGCAGTCGCTGGTCCAGTCCGACGCCACCAAGGCCAAGGTGCTGGCCGGCCAGGCGTGCAGCGAAGGCTACACGCGCTGCTGCGGCGGGTGATACGGTGGGCGCGGCGATGCCCCCGGCCCAGCCTCCCGAGCCCGCGCTCGCGCCCGAACGCATCGGGCCGTACCGGCTGTTGCGCCCGATCAGCGCCGGTGGGATGGCCCGCGTCTACGAAGGCCGCTTCGATTCCTTGGCGGGCGTCAGCACGCGCGTGGCGATCAAGGTCATCCACCCCGACTTCGCCAACGAGGGCGGGTTCCAGGAGTTGTTCATCCAGGAGGCGCGCATCTCGGCGCGGCTGGAGCACCTCAACGTCGTGCGGGTGCAGCAGTTCAACCGCGAAGGCGACCTGTACTACCTGGTGATGGAGTACATCGACGGGGTCACGTTCCGCAAGATCGTCACCGCCTGCAAGAAGCACGGGGTGCGGCTCCCGCCCGCGTTGTTGGCAGAGCTCGGGCGGCAGGCGAGCGAAGGCCTGCACTACGCCCATGTGGCGCAGGACGAAGCCGGCCACCCCTTGCGGTTGGTGCACCGCGACATGAAGCCTTCCAACCTGATGCTCAACGTGCACGGGGTGGTCAAGGTGCTCGACTTCGGCATCTCCTACGCCAGCGGGCACCAGGAGTCGCGCGGCTCGGTCAAGGGCACCTGGGGCTACATGGCGCCCGAGCAGGCCGAGGGCGAGCCGGTGGGGCCGGCGGCCGACCTGTTCGGGCTCGCGAGTGTGCTCTACGAGGTGGCGTCGCTCGAGCCGCTCTTCGCCGAGCAGGACAACGCCACGATCCGGCGGCTCCTCGCGGCCGACGAAGCGGCGCGCCGCGCGGCGGGCCTCGGCGGCCAGTACGCCGACCTCGCGGGGGTGCTGGTGCGGGCGTTGCAGCGTGATCCGGCCGCCCGGCACCGCTCCGGCGAGGCGATGGCGCGTGCGCTCGGGGCCCTGGTGCCCGACCCGATGAGCGCCCGCGACGAGCTGGTGCGCCTGTTGGCCGAGCTGCGTCGGCTCGACCAGACCAGCGCCAGCCCCGCGGCGGACCGGGTGGGGTCCAAGGCGTCGGTGTCGACGATGCGCCCGCAGCCGGGGGCGCCGGGCGCGCTCCCGGTGGTCACCGGCACCGCCCACGCGCCCGCCCGACCGGC
>SXGT01529324.1_pt1 | contig 20710 bp, 23 predicted proteins | sample 3176221 | NCBI WGS metagenome assembly SXGT01 (sample SAMN11356862, study PRJNA531348) | freshwater metagenome | isolation source: freshwater sample F1-120 | place: China: Fuxian Lake, Yuxi | collected 2017-12-25
ATGGACTTGGCGAGGTCACGCTCCGTGGTCACGGAACCCTGCACGGTGATGTGGTAGACATCGCCTCCACCATCTCCACCCTTGCCGGAAAGCGAGAGGTCGCCCTTGCGGATGCCGTCCATGAAGGTGGAGGGAATGATACCCTCCCCCTTATGCACCGTGGCGAGGGAATCGTAAGGCATCTCGGGAGTTCCCGCCGCGAACGCTCCGGTGTATCCGGCGTTCTCAAGGATCGACCTGTATTTGTCCAGTTTCCGCTGAAGGCTGTCACGCTCCCGCTCACCCACGTCGCCGGATTCGATCTGATCCTTGACTTGGTTGTAGCTGGCCAACGTGGAGGAGATGAGCCTGGCATTGGCGGTGGCGGCGTCCACGGGAGGGGGAGCCACAGAGCCAGTGCTGATCCCCGACGCTATCAGCATGGCCAGCTTCTCGGCGTCGGTTCCCTTGGAATCCTCCATGCGGGTCTGCACGGCGACAAGTTCGGCAAGCCGCGTGGACATGTCCGTCATGGTGTTGAGTTGCTTGTCGGCGTAGGAGACGAGCGTCTCCTCGGCGGGGCGCATGGCGTTGGCCTCTGACACCCTGCCAGCATACTCCGACGCGGAGATGACGCCCATCTCGTAGAGATCCTGGTAACTCTTGACCTGCGCGTCCACCATCTCGTTCAGCTTGTCTTTCAGGTAATCAATGGTGTCGCCGAGGGCATCAGTGCCCCTCTTGAGGGCTTGCTGTTGGAGTTGCGCCTCCATGGTGGACATCAATTGCCCCATCTCCTCCAAGTTCGCCCCGAAGAAGTTCAACGCGCGTATGACTATGTTGATGACCCCTATGAGGGAGTTTCCCAACGGCACGATGGCGTAATCATACAGCCACGTAAAGGCAGCGACCAGCGAATTGATCGTGGGCAGGAGAGCTTGCGTGAGGGCGTAGGTGATGGTGTCGATGAACTCCATCATGGGCTTGGAGGATGCCACGAACTTGATCACCATGTCCACGAGCTTTATCATCGGGCCACCAGCCGCCTCGATGGAAGTCACGAAGGCATTGATCGCCTTGCCGATGTTCTCCCCCATCATGGCGAGGGGGTTCCCGCCGGAGAGCAACGTGCCGAGATTGGTTCCCTCAAGCCCGCCGAAAGCGGTCTTACACGGCGGCCACGATCACGCCCGGCGATCGCGGCGTCGCCTCGGCACGCGTGACCCTGGTCTGCGGCGACGCGCTCGATCCGCCACTGGTTCCGGGCTGGTTCGATCGCGTGGTCGCGCTCAACCTGCTCGACAGCGTGCGCCGGCCGCGCCAGCTCCTGACGGTGATGGACGGCCTGTGCGCCCGCGGGGGCGAGATCATCCTCAGCTCGCCGTATGCGTGGCAGAGCGGCGTGGTCGACGAGGACGCCCGCCTGGGCGGGGCCGACCCGGCCGCCGAGGTCGCCCGGATCCTGCGCGAGGGGGATGGACTCTCGGGGCGTTACGCCATCGAGGACGAGGCCGAGCTGCCCTGGACCCTGCGGCGAGACGCCCGCAGCGCCGCAAGCTACCGGGTTCACTACATCCGGGCCCGCAAGGGAAGTTGACCGCTCAAGGATCCGTATAATCTCGCGAGAGGACTCCATGCCTGCCCCGCAAGCCTCGATGATGAAGCAGTTCTGCCGGCTCAAGTTCTCCGGCAACAGCCTGAAGATGCCCGACCAGTGGACGCAGCCCTCGGGTGATCCCGCCGGTGCGCACTACGGCCGGGCCTTCAAGGACAACGAGAAGGCCAGCTCGCCCGACACCACCGCGCCGCCGCTCTTCACGCCGGCGTCGATGAACAAGTACCACACCGACACCCAGAAGAAGATCAACGACGTCATCGGCAAGTACCTCGATGGCATCTGCACGGCCATCTGCAGCGCATGGAGTAACTGGCAGAGCATGGCCACGCTGGTCGGCGTGGTGGTGAACTCGGTGACCGCGGTCGGCGGGCAGGTGGTGGGCCCACCGCTCAACGGACTCATCCTCGCCGCCGGACCTCCGATGTCGACGCCCATGGAGATGAAGTACACCAACACGATCGCCACGGTGATCGGCACGTCGTGGCTGTCGTACACCGCCGGCATCAAGGTGAAGGGCATGCCTTGGTACCCGGCGTTCGCCGCCTTCCCCTCGCCGGTGGCGCCGCCGACGCCCAATGTCCCGTGTCCGCTCATCGCCATCTCGAGCGCGGCGGCGGCGGTGGGCGCGAGCGCGATGAAAGGCCAGATGATCGGTCAGCACGGCGATCCCAAGGCGCAGTGGCACAAGGAGATCTACGACGCCGTCACCGACGCGTTCGAGAAGTGCCACAAGATCTGGGAGCCGTCGACGATGGTGACCAACGTGCTCGGCACCGGCCCGGTCCCGTCGTTCGCTCCGCCCTACGTCCCGGTCGGTCCGGTGGTCGGTGGTGTGGGCAACATGACCCCCGGCGGGTTCGTCTAGGAGGAATGCGATGCCTGGCCAAGGAAGACTCGGCGACAAGTCCAACGTCCCGGCCGACGCGCACGGGTGCCCGGCGTGCCCGCACCCCGGCGTCGGGCCCGCCATCGTCGGCTCGCCCGACGTCAACTGCAACAAGATGCCGGCGCTGCGCGTGGGCGACAAGGGCATCCACGCCGCCTGCTGCAACGGCAACACCTGGGAAGCCACCAAGGGCAGCGGCACGGTCTTCATCAACAACAAGGCCGCCCACCGCCTCGGCGATCAGGACAAGCACTGCGGCGGCATGGGTCAGCTCATCGACGGCTCGTCCGACGTCCTGGTCGGCGGCTGACGCCGGCTGGTCGTGGTAAGCGAAGCGCGTGCGCGTGTGTTCGTTCTTCGTCGCCGTCGCGATCGCGCTGGCGGTCGCCGGCTGTGATCGCTCGGTGGCCGGTGGCAGCACCGACGGCGCCACCGTGTACCACGCCGCCTGCGCGAACTGTCACGGCGAGCGTGGCAAGCCGCCGCCGGCGATGGCGGATCAACTCGGTGTTCGCGACCTGACCGGCGCCGAGTTCCGGGCCCGGCGCAGCCTGGCCCTGGTCGAGCAACAGGTGCGCAAGGGCTCCGCCAACGGCCGCATGCCGGCGTTCACCGGCGCGCTCACCGAGGCACAGATCCAGGCTGTGGCGGCCTACGTGCTCACCCTCGAGTCGAAGTAGCCGCTTGCCGCGCGACGAGGCGGATCAGGCGCCGCCGAAGAGGAAGGAGCGGAAGAGTCATGAGGCGCCAGAAGACGGACAGCCGGTATTACGCGGTCAGCGGCAGCGCCGTGGACGACTGCTGCTTTCTCGGGGTGCGATACCCGGAGGACGAGGACTTCCGCGTCGAGGAGGGTGAGTCCTGGCTCCTGGCTGCACGAGCGGCGGCTGACGACGAGGTCGAAGTGTGGCTCGTTCAAGGCACGACGCGGGCGCTCAACGGTGTCTGGCGCTCGCCGTCGGGCAAGGTGTTCATCGTCGACGACACCGGGAACGTCTTCTCGTTCCATCGGGTGGAGCCGAACGTCTCGCCGCGCCGCGAGCAGCACGAGCTACCCACGTCGTTGACGGGTATCTGGGGCCTCGATGATTCGTTCGTGCTCGCATGGGGCTACGGGCCGCGCGAGGACTCACCGGTCTTTCGCTGGGATGGCACGAGATGGGATTCCATCGGCACGCCACGGATGAACGTTCAGTCCATTCACGGCTGTTCACCGGCGGAGGTGTGGGCGGTCGGACGGGAAGGGCGAACGGCGCGCTGGGACGGGCACGTCTGGACGTCTCACCCAAGCCCCGTACAGGAGTCGCTCGTCTCCGTGTGGGTCACGAGCCCGGATGAGCGGTGGGCCGTCGGCAATGGCGGCTCCCTGCTCGAGGGCCGCCAACAGGGATGGATCCGTGCCGCGCAGAGCGAGGACGGGTGGCCTCTTCAAGCGGTTGCCCGGTTCCAAGGGGAGACCTGGATCGCTGCGGGTGCTGCGGGATTGCTCCGGCGTGTGGGGCACAGCCAGCGCCTCGAGGTGGTCAGGAAGAGCTTCTGGCCGTATGCGCTCGACGCGCGGGGACAGCTCCTGATGGCAGCTCGAGACTGTGTGGTCAGCACATCCGATGGCGTCGAGTTCGAATCGGCGGGTGAAGACACCTTGACGGAACTGCGGGAGGGGCGCGCCTTGAGGGAGTGGTGAGATCGGGATCGACGGCTCAGCCTTGGGGCCTCGACCTCGATCGGCTCGTCACGCGGTGCGGGTAGCGGCGGCGGCCAGCTCGGCGGCGGCGCCGGCATCGCGTTCGACGGCGGCCGCGCTCGCCAGCGCCGAGGTGGCGGTGGCCGCGTCGACAGCGCCGTGCTCGACCAGCTCGGCGACCGCCCATGCCGCGTGACCCCGCACCAGCGCCTCGGGGTGGGCGAGCAAGGCGAACGCCGACGGCACGGCGCGGGCCTCGCCGCTGTTGCCGAGCGCGACCGCGACGTTGCGCAGGAGCCGTCGCCGATCGACGCGGCGCAGGGCGGTGCGCTTGACGAACTGGCGGAGCTGGTTGGCGCCGGCGGCAGCGAGCGCGATCAGATCGGGGCTGGCGTGGTCGGCGTCGCGGGCGGTGAGTTCGGCAGCGGGTGGGTGGCGATCGGGCGCGGCGGCGTTGTAGGGACAGACCTCCTGGCACACGTCGCATCCGAAGATGCGGTTGCCCAGCGCGCGGCGCAGCTCGGGCGGGATGGGCCCGTCGTGCTCGATGGTCAGGTACGAGATACAGCGGCGGGCGTCGAGCACGAAAGCGTCGACGAAGGCGCCGGTCGGACATGCGTCGAGGCAGGCGCGGCACTGGCCGCAGCCCTTGTCGCGGGCCGGCGGTTCGGTCGCCGCCAGCTCGGCGTCGACGAGCAACTCGCCGAGGACGACGTACGAGCCCAGGCCGGGCGCGATCAGCATGGTGTTCTTGGCGGCGAAGCCGAGGCCGGCGCGTTCGGCCAGCTCGCGCTCGGCGAGCGGCGCCGAGTCGACGCAGACCCGCGAGGCCACCGCGCGGCCGAGCGCGGCGCAGAGCTCGCCGGCCACGAGCTGCAGGCGATCGCGCACGACCATGTGGTAGTCGGTACCGCGGGCGTAGCGCGCGATCAGGCCGCGCACGCCGCCGGGGATCGGTGGCGCGTCCTTGCCATAGGCGAGGGCCACCACGATGACGGTGCGGGCCGCGTCGAGGACCGCGCGCGGATCGGCGCGGCCGGCCACATGCTCGGGCGTGGCGAGGTATGCCATCTCGCCGTGGCGACCGGCGGCCAGCCAGTCGCGGTAGAGCTCGCTGCGGCGGCTGGGCTCGACCTGCACGATGCCGACCCGGTGGAAGCCGTGGCGACGGGCGGCGTCGACGACGAGATCACGGAGGACCTCAGGCGATGGCGATGACGGCGGCGATGGCGTCGGCTCGGTCACGGCACCAGGCCGTCGCCGACCTCGGCCGAACCCTCGCGATCATCGTCCTCGGGCACACCATCGAAGAACACGCGATCGTAGGCGACGCTGCAGTCGCGCAGGCGCGGCTCGGGATACTCGACGAGCGCGCCGCGGTAGGTGCGGACCACGACGGCGTCGGGCCGGCGCTCGACGATGTACGTGGGCCCGATGGGGAGCTTGCCGCCGCCGCCGGGCGCGTCGATGACCAGATGGGGCAGCGCCATGCTGTTCATCCAGCCGCGCAGGCCGGCGTACAGCTCGATCGCGCCGTCGACCGGCGTCCGCAGGTGATCGGTGCCGATGACGGTGTCGCCCTGGAACAGGTAGTACGGCTTCACCCGCCAGCGCAGCAGGCCGCGGAACAACGCGCGCAGCGAGCGCACCGACGAGTTGACGCCGCGCAGGAGCACGGTCTGGTTGCCGACCGGGATGCCGGCGTCGACCAGGCGCTCGCAGGCGGCGCGGGCCTCGAGGGTCAGCTCCTTGGCGTGGTTGAAGTGGGTGTTGACGAAGACCGGGTGGTGCTTGCGCAGCGCGGCGACCAGCTCGTCGTCGACGCGCATCGGGCACACCACCGGGATGCGGGTGCCGATGCGGATGGTCTCGAGGTGCGGGATCGCGCGCAGACGGCCGAGCAGGTCGTCGAGCTTCGACGTCGATAGCAGCAGCGGATCGCCGCCCGAGATCAGCACGTCACGGATGCGGCGGGTGCGGCGCAGGTAGTCGAGGCCGGCCTCGATCTCGGTGGCCGTCGGCGGGTCGTCGCCACCGACCAGCCGGCGACGGTTGCAGTGACGACAGTAGATGGCGCAGCGGTCGACGACCAGGAAGAGCGCGCGATCGGGGTACTTGTGGACGACGCACGGCGCCGGGCGGTGGGTGTCCTCGCCGAGCGGATCGAGCAGCTCCTCGCCGCGGATCTCGAGTTCGGCGGCGCGCGGGATGGCCTGCATCCGCACCGGGCACGACGGATCGTCGCGATCCATGAGGTCGGCGTAGTACGGCGTGAGGCCGGTGCGGAACAGGTGGCGCGATGCGGCCAGGCCGTGGCGCTCGTCGGGCGAGAGCGTCACCACACGGGCCAGCTCGTCGGCCGTTGTCAGCATGTGCCGCATCTGCCAGCGCCAGTCGCGCCAGTCGCGGTCGTTGACGTCGGCGCGTCGCACGCTGGCCGGCGCGGGGTGGGCCGGGTCCGGGCACGAGTCGACGACGACGGGAAGCTGCACGACAGCGTCGGTTACCCTACGAACCGGCCCACGTCAACGTCATCCGTCGAGCCCGCTCGATCACCTCGATCAAGCCCTCCGTCGTCGCCAAGGCCACGAGCTCCTGCGCGGTCACGAAGCGCGCCGCGCGCACGTCGTCGCCGGCGCGGAGCTCGCCGCCGATCACGCGCGCCAGGTGATCGTGGATGACGTGGTGCCAGGTCCCCGCCTCCGTCCTCGTCACCCGCTCGACCACCTCGGCCAGCGCCCCGACCTCGACGATCAATCCGGTCTCCTCCAGCACCTCTCGCGCGACTCCATCCGCGATCGACTCGCCCAGCTCCAGCCGTCCGCCTGGCACGCTCCACAACCCCGCTCCTGGCGGCCGTCCGCGCTCGATCACCAGCACCCGCCCCTCCTCGTCGAACACGATCGCCGCCACCGCCACGATCGGATGCTCCGCCGTCACGCCTTCGTCTTTGCCTTCGCGTTCGCCTTCCCCTTCCCGGTCTTCGTCTCCGTCTTCGCCTCGGCCTTGCCCTTGCCCTTGCCCTTGCCCTTCTCCCTCTTCACGTCTTCCCCCTTCATCTCTTCACCCTCCCGGCCGGGCGTATCCGCCGACGGACACAGCGGCGCCAGGTCGCACAGTCCGCACGCCGGTTGCTTGGCGAAGCACACCCGGCGACCGTGCCAGATCAGGCGATCGGCGAACGTACGCCACTGATCACGCGGCAGCACCGCCATCAGATCCTTCTCGATCTTGGTCGGGTCGTTCTCGCGGGTGAGTCCCAGTCGCTGCGACAGCCGGGTCACGTGGGTGTCGACCACCACGCCCTCGTCCTTCCCGAACACGGTACCGAGCACGACGTTTGCGGTCTTGCGGGCCACGCCGGGCAGCGCGCACAGCGATTCCATGTCGGCCGGCACCTCGCCGCCGTGGCGCTCGACCAGGGCCTGGGCCATGCCGAGCAGGTGGCGCGCCTTCATGCGGAAGAAGCCGGTCGAGTGCACCGCCCGCTCGACCTCGTCGGGCGGAGCGGCGGCCAGCGCCCTCGCGTCGGGCCAGTGGGTGAACAGCGCCGGCGTGACGGTGTTGACCAGACGATCGGTCGACTGCGCGGCCAGGATCGTCGCACAGAGGAGCTCGTAGGCGCTGGTGTGATTCAGCTCGCACCGCGCGTCGGGCCACCGAGCCGCCAGCTTGGCCACGATCGCATCCACCGGGGGGGCCGGCCGCTCCGCGCGCCGTGTGGTATTCCCTGGGCGGGCCATGTCCTCACGCATCATGAACGATTTCCGGTCCCGCCGCGTGGTCGCGGTGGGGATCTCCATCGCGCTCGCGCTCGCGCTCGGCGCCGGTGGTTGTGGCGTGAACAAGAAGGAAGTCGTCGAGGCCAAGTCCTCGGTCTACGACGCCGAGTTCGCGATCGTGTTCTCGGCGGCCGTGTCGGCGGTACGCGAGCTCTATCCGACCCTCGACGAGAACCCGACCACCGGCGTGATCAAGACCGCGTGGCACGAGGTGAAGTACCGCGATCCCGGCGCCGACGACCCCAAGAGCGTGCAGTCGCGCGACCAGACCGCCGGCGTCGGCGCCGGCACTCCCAACTCCGGCCTCGGCTACAACCCGTCGCTGGCCCGCCGCCTCACCTTCATTCGTTTCGACGTGCACGTCGCCGGCGGCCGGCCGTGGCGCGTGCGGGTGATCGGCACCGCGTCCGAGCTCCAGCCCGGCAACGCCCTGCCGACCGAGATGCGCGGCGCGGCCAAGCCGCACTGGCTGATCGGTCGCACCGACGCGCTCACCGTTGCGATCCATCGCCGGCTCAAGCAATACGCGCAGTCGGCGCCCACCATCGTCGAGGACGTCGAGCCCGACGTGCCCAAGGCCACGATCGGCGGCGAGATCCCCGAGGGCGCGCGGGCGGCGGCGCAGGCCATCGTCGCCGCCATCGATACCCGCGACTACGCCGCGCTGCGCGCCACCTGCGCCGACGACGTGGTGTGGAGTCTGGGCGCCGCCCCCGGCGTCGACAGCGCCATGGCCATGTGGCAGGCCGACCCCGGCGTGTTCGCGCAGATGGAGAAGGCGATCACCGCCGGCTGCGCCAGCGACGGCGCCGACGTGGTGTGTCCCGCCGGCGCCGCCCGCGGCGCCTGGCAGGTGCGGCTGGCCAAGCGCGGCGACGCCTGGAAGCTCGCCTCCTTCATCACCGTCGAGTAGCGCGCTCTCGCGCCGGCTCAGGGGAGCTTGGCGGCGAGCACGTCGACCTTGTCGATGCGCGGAGGCTCGGCCAGGAGCTCCGACGCTTTGGCCATGAGCGCGGCGGCGATGGGGCCGGTGAGGTGAGCCTGGCGGCCGGCCTCGTGCGGGAAGGCATCGAAGACGCCGAACTCGCGATCGCTCAGGCGGATCGCGAACCACACCGTGGTATCGGCCTCGGCGCGAGCCAGCGGCAAGGCGCTCTCGAGGAAGGCGGCGACATCGGCTTCCTTGCCGGGTTTGGCGACGAGGCGAGCGAGCAGCGCGAAGCGGACCATGGGGACCTGTCTTTCTGGCCAGTGACGGCCGGTTGCGGAACGGAGGACAACCTACGTCCTCGGGACGCAAGAACACAGGTGGCGGGAACGACAACGATGATAGTATTTCCGACATGGAGCTCTGCGTGCTCGTCTTCGACGACGTCTTCGACACCGGGCTGGCGGCGCTGCTCGACACCTTCGAGACTGCGGCCGCGCTCGCCGAGGGCAGCGCGCCAGCGAAGGTGACGGTGGCCGGCGTCCGCAAGCGGGTACACACCCACCAAGGTTTGACCGTGCCGGTGGTGGCGGTGCCGCGGACGCGGCCCGACGTGGTGGTGGTGCCGGCGCTGGGATGCAAGACCCCCGACACCGTCGGGGCCGCGCTGGAGCGGTCGGACGTGCGCGACGGCTGCGAACAGCTGGCGGCGTGGTCGCGGGCCGGGGCCCGCGTGACCGCGGCGTGCACGGCGACCTTCGTGCTCGGGCGCGCCGGCCTGCTCGATGGCCGGCAAGCGACGACCACGTGGTGGCTGGCGCCGTACTTCCGCGAACGCTTCCCGGCCGCGCAGCTCGACGACACCCGCATGATCGTCGAGTCGGGCAGCATCGTCACGGCCGGCACTGCGCTGGCCCACCTCGATCTGGCGCTGTGGTTGGTGCGACGCCACAGCCCGGCCCTGGCCAAGGCGGTGGCCCGCTACCTCCTCTTCGACGCGCGGCCGTCACAGGCCCCGTACGTGATGCCCGATCACCTGGCCCACGCTGACACGCTGGTGGAGCGCTTCGAGGCCTGGGCCCGAAAGCACCTCACCGACTTCTCGATGCGCGCGGCGGCGCGCGCGGTCGGCGCCAGCGAGCGCACCCTCGAGCGCCGCGTGCGCGCCGTGCTCGGCCGGTCGCCGGTGTCCTACGTCCGTGATCTGCGCGTCGAGCGTGCCATCCATCGGCTCCAGACCAGCAGCGACACCCTCGACGAGATCGCGGCGGCCGTCGGCTACCAGGACGCGGTGACGCTGCGCGCGCTGCTGCGCCAGAAGACCGGGCGCGGTGTCCGCGAGCTGCGCCGGCTAGGGAGCACCAGCGGTTGAAGGCGGCGTGAACAGCTGGAGTCGGGCCAGCACGCCCTTGCAGAAGGTCATTCGATGCGAGACGACGGCGTCGAAGTCGCCCGGATCCTCGAGCCAGCAGGCGAAGACGTGCGGTCCGTCGGGTCGATCGACCCAGCCCACCAGCCAGCCCGTCCACGGCGCGCCCTCCTCCTTCGCGGTGCCGGTCTTCCAGTGCAGCACGGCGTCGCCGGCCTGCTCGCTCGGAAGCGCGTCGCGCACCGTCGCCATCGCCTTCGGTGTCACCGGCAGCGTACCGTCGACCAGCCTCGACAGGAACTCGACCTGCTCGGGCGCCGAGATGGCGAGTCCGCCACCTCCGAGCCAGAACCTGTCGAGGCCGCCGGCGATGCTCTTGTTGCCGTAGTCGAACGCGTCGAGGTGCGCCTGCATGCGCTCGGCACCGATCTGCGTGGCCAGCCGCCGGAACAGCGGCACCGCCGAGATCCGCATCGCCTCGCGTAGCGGCTGATCGCGGTCCCAGCCCTCGAACCAGAACTCCTCCTTCGGGTACGCCTTGGCGTCGTACGTCATGATCGCGTCGGGTCCATCGAGCAGCCCGAGCTCGGCGCCGATCAGCGCGGTGGGGATCTTGAAGGTCGACGCCGGCCGCATCGACCGCGCGCACACCGTCTCGTCGCTGGTTCGCACCGTTTTGTCTGGCGCCCGCACCACGAAACACGCCGAGTTCTTCGCCAGCCCGCCGATGTCGATCGGCCGGGCGGTCGCTGCGGGTTGCTTCTCGCCGCACGCGGCGACGAGCACGATCAGGGTCAGGGCTCGCATGGGCTCGTTCAACGCGCGATCGCCACCCTTCATTCCTGAGGCGTGTACGGCATCCAGCTCGCGCGCCGCCGCGAGCTCACGTAGCGCCGGCGACGCGCTCGGCCAGCTCCTCGAGGATGCGGGCGGTCGCGCCCCAGATCCTCGACTCCTGGTGGCGGTAGGCTCGCAGGATGTAGCGATGGCCGCGCCACTCGCGATCGCCGACGATCTCGGCGGTCGACCGATCGGCGAACAGCGAGACCGACACTTCGAACCAGGCCTGGACCTCGCGCGGATCGGGCGTGAACGGCACGTCGCCGCCCAGCACCGCCACCACCGGCGTGATCAGGAAGCCGGTCGGCGTCGGCACGTCGTCGAGTGTGCCCAGGACCCGCGAGGCCTCGAAGGGCACGCCCAGCTCCTCCATCGCCTCGCGCCGCGCCGTCGCCGCGATGTCGACGTCGTCGGGCTCGACCCGGCCGCCGGGCAGCGCGATCTGGCCGCCGTGCACCGGCGCGTCGTGGCCGCGCACGATCAGTGGTACCCGACATAGCCCGCCGCGATCCACCAGCAACACCGCCACCGCCGCGCGCCGCAGATCCTCGGGCTCGAGGCGCCGCCCCGGCCGCTCCGTCAGCGACGCCGCGGCGCGGGCCACCAGCTCGTGGTGCGACAGCTCGGACGGCGCCGTCACTCCGAGCACGAGGCCCGACGTTCGGGGATCACCTTGCCCGGGTTGAGCAGGTCGTCGGGATCCCACATCGCCTTCCATTTGCGCTGCCACTCCAGCACGCGCTCGCTCTGCTCGAGCCGCATGTAGTCGCGCTTGACCAGGCCAATGCCGTGCTCGCCCGAGAGCGTGCCGCGCAGCGCCACCGCGTCGGCGAAGACCCGGCCGCAGGCGTTCTCGAGTTTGTGTTGCACCGCCGGATCGGCGGGGTCGTCGTCGCACAGGAGGTTGACGTGCAGGTTGCCGTCGCCGGCGTGCCCGAACACCGCCATGGCCACGCCGGTCTCGGCGGAGATGCGATCGACCCGGCGCAACATCTCGACGATGTTGCTGCGCGGGACGCACACGTCCTCGCCGATCTTGTAGCGATGGGCCTCCTTGAGCGCCGGCGAGATCTGGCGCCGGGCCTCCCACAGCGCCCGCCGCTCGGCCGGATCGTTGGCGGCGAAGATGTCGATGGCGCCGCGGCGGTCGCACTCCTCGCCGATGTGCTCGACCTGGAGGCCCAGCGAGTCGGCGTCGCCGTCGACCTCGACCAGCACGATGGCGTGCGCGGTCTCGGGGAACTTGTACCGCGAGCGCGGCCGCACATGATCGATCGACGCCTTGTCGGCCAGCTCGATGACCCGCGGGCGGATGCCGCGGCCGATGAGCGCGGTGATGGACGCGCCGGCGTCGGCGATCGAGCGGAACACCGCCAGCAACGTCGCTTGCGCCGGCGGCTTGGGCAGGAGCCGCAGGGTAAGCTCGGTGATCACGCCGAAGGTGCCCTCGCTGCCGACGAAGCCGGCGGTGAGGTCGTAGCCGGTGACGCCCTTGGCGCAGCGGCGGCCGACGCGCAGCACCTCGCCGCCCATGAGCGCGACCTCGAGCCCGAGCACGTACTCGCGGGTCACGCCGTACTTGAAGGCCCGCGGCCCGCCGGCGTTGTTGGCCGCGTTGCCGCCGATCGAGCAGTACTCGAGGCTGGCTGGATCGGGCGGGTAGAACAGGCCCTGCTCCTCGACCGCGTTCTGCAGGGTCTGCGTGACCACGCCGGGCTCGCACACCGCGACCATGTCGTCGGGTGAGATCTCATGGATGCGCTGCATGGTCTCGACCGACAGCACGACGCCGCCGCGCACCGGCATGCATCCACCGGTGAGCCCGCTGCCGGCGCCGCGCGGCGTGACCGGCACCTTGTGCTCGTGGCACAAACGCAACACGGCCGCCACCTGCTCGGTGGTCCCGCACAGCGCCGCCGCGTCGCACGGATGCGGCGCCATCGGGCTCTCGTCGTGCTCGTAGTCGTCGAGCCGCTCGTCGCCGCGCACGATGACGCGCTCGCTGCCGAGCTCACGCGACAGGATGTGGCCGATGTCGACCACCGTCGCTTACACGCTGAAGGAGCTGCCGCAGCCGCAGGTCGACTTCACGTTCGGGTTCTGGAACTTGAAGCCCGCGCCCTGCAGACCCTCGACGTAGTCGACCTGGGTGCCGACCAGATACATGAGGCTCATCTCGTCGACGACGACCTTCACGCCCTCGACCTCGAACTGCTGATCGACCTCGGTCGCGGTATCGAAGTAGAGGTCGTAGGAGAAGCCGGCGCAGCCACCACCGACGACGCGCAGGCGCAGGCCCATCTCGGCCTCGATCGCCTCGGCGTCACGGATCTCGTTGACCTTGGTGGCCGCGAGTGGCGTCAGCATGACCAGCGTGTCGAGCGCCGCTGGAACATCAGCGGGAACAGGGGGAGATGCAGCGGGTGAGCTCTCGCGGAACAGCGTGGCCATCAAAGCCTCCGGCCGGGGTAGAACCGGCGATCTGATCTACCGTACTCACCTTGACGCACCTTGGCAACCCAACCCTGCGTGCGCTTGGCTTGTAAGTTTCTGTTGTCCATGGAGATCCGCGTAACTGCTCCCGAACGTGCCTCTGGCGTCGGCGCCCCGCGTCGAGTGAAACTAGAGCAAGGGGGAATACAATACGTGATGCATCCCGAGCACGCCGAGATCGAGAAGATGTCCCTGCCGCAGCTGGCTGATCGCCTCGAGGACCTGGACGGCCGCCGTACACCGGTCGGTTGGGTGCCCGAGGACGCGGTCGAGCGGGCCACGATCGAGCGCTGCATCCTGCAGCTCGTCGCCGCCGAGGACACCGGCGGCAACAAGCCGATGGCTTGCAACATGGAGGTCAAGCTCCGATCGAAGGAGCAGACCGTCACGGCGCGGGTCATCGGCATCGGCCACGGTGGCATGCGCATCGACGCGCCGAGCAAATGGGTGGTTGGCACGCACGTCGAGATGCAGGTCAAGGCCACCGAGTCGGACGAGCTCGGCCTGCGCGTGCGCGGTGTCATCCGCGAGATCCACGGCGCACAGCTGCGCATCTCGGTCGCCGAGCAGCCGAGCGAAGGCCACGAACGCCGCCTGCGCCGCTTCGTGGTCGAGCTGATCCGCCACCGCTCCGGCAGCTGATTCGCGGTCAGCGCGATAGATCGACGACGCGATTACCGCCGTCGAAGATCCCGTTTCCGTCCCACTGGGCGAGCCCGGGCGAGAGGTGCTGGAGGGCGGACCATAGCGGCGCGACCAGCTGCAGGGTCGCGTCGGTGCCGCGATCGCCCCAGTCGAGGTTGACGACCACGGTGGCCCGGCTGGCCCGAAGGCGTGGGACCACGGCCTGGCCCTGGCCGGTCGCCTCGACCGCGTGCACGGTGTGGCGCAGATCGTCCTCGAACAGATCGCCGCCGGCCTGGTTGACCTCGACCTGACCGAGCTGGGCCTCGCCGCGGATGAGCTCGCCCAGATCGATCTTGAACGTCGGGTCGTACTGCTTGAGGGTCTGCTCGATCGCCTTGGTGGTGAGCGGCTGGGCGGCGAAGTAGCGGACGTAGTAGGCCATCGGTACCAGGAGACTACCGCAGCGCGTGCGAGCGCGTCTCGCTCTGCCTGGACGCGCTACGATGACCCGGCGTGCGAGCGGTCGTCGGGCTCGGGATCGGACTGATGCTGGCCACCGGATGCCCGCTGACCCGGCCGTCGCCGGTCCAGCCTCACGCGCCCGAACCGTCGCTGGACGGGCCCGCGCAGCAGCCACCGCCCACGACCAAGCAGTCGATCACCTGGGCCCGGGCCGCGACGCCGGCCGACGTCCCGGGCCCGCCGCCGCCGGGCACGTGGCGCGTGCACATGATCGACGTGGGCACCGGGCTCGCGATCCTGGTGCAGGGGGCCGACTTCACCCTCCTCTACGACGCCGGCTCCAACGATCCCGACGAGAAGCCGGCGCGAGTGATGGCCTATCTCACGGCGGCCCTGGGGCCGTCGGGCGACGAGCAGTGTGTGGGGGCGGGCGTACCGAGCGCGGCTCGCCGCCGCATCGATCACGTGATCCTGAGTCACCCCCATCAGGATCACGCCTCGGCGCTCGACCTGGTGCTTCACTGCTTCGAGGTCGGCGACGTGTGGGACTCGGGGCGGGTCAACGACGCCGTCTTCTACCGCGACTTCCTGTACGCGGTGGCCGAGGCCACCGGCGCGACGTACCACACCGCCTCGCCGCCGCCCGATGATCGTCGGATCGCGGTGAAGGGACAGGTGGTGACCATCCCGCCCGAGGTCGCCTGGCAGAGCTTCAGCGAGGGTGACGAGGTCACGCTCGGCGCCGACGCGCGCCTGACCCTGCTCCACGCCGAGGCCAAAGGCCACGCCGATCCCAACGGCAACTCGATCGTGGTCGCGGTCGATCTGGGCGGTGCCCGTGTGCTGCTCACCGGCGACGCCGAGTCGGGCGAGCGCGCCGATCCGTCGGCGCCGCTCGGCGACGTCGAGGAGCACGTGGTCACCCACTTCCCGGCGCTGGTCGACGCCGACATCCTCCAGGTCGGCCACCACGGCTCGAAGACGTCGAGTCGACGCGCGTTCCTCGACGCGGTCAGCCCGATGGTGGCGCTGGTCAGCGCCGGCCCCAGGCGCTATCGCAAGACCCGCCTGCCTGACGCCGAGGTCCTCGCCGCCCTGGCCGCCACCGGCGCCGCCGTGCTGCGCACCGACGAGCACGACGGTGCCTGCCCGACCAGCCCGCGCATCGGCGCCGACAAGGGCGCCGGCGGCTGCGACGCGTGGGTGGTCACGATCGGGCCGTAGTTAGTTAGCCCCAATGCCGGTAAGAGAGGAGCGGGAGCGTCCAAATCCACGTCCACGTCGACGTCCACGGCGACGAGGATCGTCAACGCTCACGCTCACGCTCACGCTCCCGCTCACGTCCACGACGCCGTGCGGACCAAACAGGAAGCATGGTCAGCTTCCAGAAGCTCGACGTCCGGTTCCGCTCAACGCCGCGGAGGCCGCCGGTCGGGCATCCGACGCCGACACCGGCCTGGACGTGGACGGTCTGGGCTCCACTGCTATCTGACCGGCCTTGGAACTAGCTCGCTTCACGGCGGTGTAGGCTGCGACCATGGAGCGCGTTCGCGGGATCGGCGGAGTCTTCTTCAAGTCCAAGGACCCCAAGGCGCTGGCGCGCTGGTACCAGGAGCACCTCGGCGTCGAGGTCGAGGACTGGGGCGGTGGCAGTTTCAAGTGGGCGCTCCACGATCCTCGCGGCACCGCCAGCACGGTGTGGTCGCCGTTCGCGGCCGACACCAGCTACTTCGCGCCGAGCACCGCCAGCTTCATGATCAACTATCGGGTCGACGATCTCGACGCGATGCTGGCCCAGTTGCGCGCGGCCGGCGTCCAGGTCGACGACAAGGTCGAGGACAGCGAGTTCGGTCGATTCGGCTGGGCCTTCGATTGCGACGGCAACAAGCTCGAGCTGTGGCAGCCGCCGACCTGAGCGGCACCGGCGCTACATCGCGAACGAGAGCGTGAGCCGCATGGTCGCGTAGTCGTGGTGCTCCGGCACCGACGGCGCGTAGATGAGAATGACCACGCCGTTGGGGAGACGATCGCGGACGAGATCGCGCTGGCCGAGCCGCGCGTCGACGCCCAGCCAGGCGCGGCGGCCCAGGGCGACGTCGAGGCCGGCGCCGACCTCGAGGTGGCGATGATCGCCGATCCACCACTGTGACTCGGTGCGCGTGACCCCGCCGCCGGCGAGGGCATAGGGCGTGATGCCGCCGGTGGCGCGATCGGAGAGATCGAACACCAGCGCGGCGCCCAGGCGGGTGGAGGTGTAGCTCTCGCCCTCGGGCGACGAACGGGCGAGGTCCACCTCGAGCGCACTGCGACTGCCGGTGCGTAGACGCACGAAGGCGCCCTTGCCAGCGGTGTCGTCGATCTCGTCACCGCCGGTCTGGCTCAGGCTGGCGCCGACGGTCAGGCCGCCGGCGAGTGCAGGGGAGGAGAGGGCAAGAAGGAGTGCGATTCCAGGAACGATCCTCATCGACGGCGGGTGATTGCAGCGGCCGTGCCGAGACGCAAGCTCGCGAACGTGCGCGCGCCCCTCTCAGGATTCTGCGAGGGGCCACGAGCGCCTGTGGGCCTGCTGCTACAGTGCCCTCCGATGACCGAGGTGAGAGAGATCACCCCCGACGACGTCGCCGCCGTGCTGCCGGCTGGGGCCGCCGTCGTCATCGACGTGCGCGAGCCCCACGAGCTGGGCGGCGGACGCATCCCCGGCGCGCTCACCATCCCCCGGGCCGAGCTCGAGCAGCGCGTGCCCGCGGCCGTGCCGGACCGAGCCCGTCCGGTGGTGCTGTACTGCTCGCGCGGCTCGCGCTCGCTGGCAGCGGCCCGCACGATGACGTCACTGGGGTACGGCGACGTGTGCTCGATGGCCGGCGGATTCGCGGCGTGGACCAAGGCCGGGTTGCCGGTCGACGGCGTGGCCGGCGGGCTCAGCGCCGAGCAGCGTGAGCGATACTCGCGGCACATTCTCCTGCCCGAGGTCGGCGAGGACGGGCAGAAGCAGCTGCTCGCCGCCAAGATCCTGTGCGTGGGCGCCGGCGGCCTGGGCTCGCCGGCGAGCCTCTACCTCGCCGCCGCCGGCGTCGGCACCGGTGGCCTGGTCGACGACGACGTGGTCGACGCCTCGAACCTGCAGCGCCAGGTCGTGCACACCACCGACCGCATCGGCATGCCCAAGGTGGAGAGCGCGGCGCGCACGTTGACCGCGCTCAACCCCGACGTGACCGTGACCGGCCACAAGACCCGGCTCACCTCCGACAACGCGCTCGAGCTGATCGCGCCCTACGATGTCATCGTCGACGGCGCCGACAACTTCGCCACCCGCTACCTGCTCAACGACGTCGCCCTCCGGCTCGGCAAGCCGGTGGTGCACGCCTCGGTGTTCCGCTTCGAGGGCCAGCTCACCGTGTTCCCGGCGGCCGGCGCGCCTTGCTACCGCTGTCTGTTCCCGGAGCCGCCGCCGCCCGGCGCGGCGCCGTCGTGCCAGGAGGCCGGCGTGCTCGGCGTGCTCCCCGGCGTCCTGGGCGTCCTCCAGGCCACCGAGGCGCTCAAGCTCGTCCTCGGCATGCCGACCCTGGCCGGCCGCCTGCTCATCTGGGATGCGACTCGCTCGCGGTTCCGCGAGCTCATGCTGCGGCGCGATCCGCGCTGCCCGACCTGCGGCGAGGGCGTCGATCGCAGCTCGATCCCGCTCGTCGACTACGCCGCGTTCTGCGCCGGTACCTAGAGCGCATCTCAACTCGCTCCACGCAGGTTCTCGGGATGCGCGCTGGTGGCCCGTAGTCGCAGGTAGCGAGGTGCTACACTCGGCGGCGGAGTGGCTGTCGCCGAAGGCCAGCAGGTCGGCAACTATCGCGTCCTGTCGCGCATCGGGACAGGCGGCATGGGAGCGGTGTACCTGGCCGAGCACCCGGTCATCGGCAAGAAGGTCGCGCTCAAGGTCATCCACCGCGAGCTGGCCGGCAACCGCGAGGTGATCCAGCGCTTCTACCAGGAGGCGCGCGCGGTCACCAAGATCGGCAACGAGCACATCGTCGAGATCCACGACTTCGGTCAGTCGGATCAGGGCGACCACTTCTTCATCATGGAGTACCTGGAGGGCCAGACCCTGGCCCAGCTCATCTCGCGCGAGCGCGTGCTCGACATCCAGCGCGCGCTCCATATCGCGGCCCAGGTCGGTGACGCGCTGTGCGCGGCCCACGCCGCCGGCATCATCCACCGCGACCTCACGCCCGACAACGTCATGCTGTGCATGCGCCTCGGCGACCCGACCTTCGTCAAGCTCCTCGATTTCGGTCTGGCCAAGATGTACGACGGCGGCGCCCGCAACCTGACGGCGCAAGGCGTGGTGCTGGGCACGCCGCAGTACATGTCGCCCGAGGCGTGCGAGTCCAAGAAGGACATCGATCACCGCACCGACATCTATGCGCTCGGCGTCCTGCTCTTCCAGATGTTGACCGGGCAGGTGCCGTTCGACGGCCAGACCATGGGCGAGGTCTTGATCAAGCAGGTCATGCACGCGCCGCCGGCGCCGCGCGCGTTGAACCCGCACATCCCGCCGTCGGTCGAGCAGATCATCCTCCGCTGTCTGGCCAAGTCGCCCGACGCGCGCTTCCCGACCATGCTGGCCCTGCGCGAGGCGCTGCTCGATCCTGATCGTTACCTGTCGACGTCGCCGCCGATGATGCCGGCCGCCATGCCCAGCGCGCATGCCCAGGCGGTCACGATGTACGCCACCGCGGCGATGCCGGCGGCGCCGGCGCCGAGCGCAGGGCCGACCCGGGCCGGCCATCCGGGACTCGCGCTCAAGCCGCCGGCCGTCGATCAGCGGACCATGGTCGATCCGCAGCTGATAGGCCACGCGGCGACGGCGGCGTTCACGGTGCCGAGCGGTGGCACCGGTTCGCAGCCCGTGCAGACCGGACCCGCCGGCGGGATGGCGGGGCCGGGGACGCGGCGGATGTCGGTCGCGCCGGATCAGGCGCCGCCGATGCAGGCGCAGAACCACACCATGGTCATCGCGACGCCGCCGGGGTTCAGCCGCAATCCGCCGCGGCGCGGGCTGGCCTGGGCGATCGTCGGCATCGCGGTGGCGGCGGTGGTCGCGGGCATCGTGGTGGTGTTGACCATGGGCGGCGGGAAGAAGCATGAGCAGGGAGGGGTGATGGAGACAGGGACGGCCGGGACGGGGAGCGGGACGGCGGGGACGGGGAGCGGGACGGCCGGGAGCGGGACGACGGGGAGCGGGAAGACAGGGACGGACACGGCGTCGGGATCGGGTTCGGCTTCGGGTTCGGGTTCGGGCTCGGGTTCGAGTTCGACCACGGCCACGGGCTCGGGCTCGGGGACCGGCACGGCGACGGCCACGGGCTCGGCCTCGGGGACTGGCACGGCCACGGCCGTCCCGCCCAGACTGGCCACGATCACCATCACCAGCGATCCCAGCGGGGCCGAGGTCTTCGATGCCTCGGGCAACCGGCTGGGCACCACGCCCACCGAGGTCGGGCTTCCGGCCGACGGCACCGAGCACACGTTCACGCTCCGTCACCCGCGCGCGAAGGAGCGCACCAAGACCATCTCAGCGACGGGTGACACCGCCATCGAGGTCATCCTCGAAAAGAATCCTCGCGGCGGCGGCGGGAGCCGCGGCGCGGGCAAGGGCTCGGGCAAGGGCTCGGGCAAGGGCACCTCCGACATCATGGATCCCGCTTTCATGGACAAGATGGACATGTAGTGTGCGCGGGCCCGTCGAGCTGGGCCCTGGTGCGCTACGCTTGGCCCGTGCTGGTCCTCGCCATCGTGCTCGGTCTGCTCGCGGCGGCCACCGCCTTCGCGGTGGTCCGGGCCCGGGCCCAGCGCGAGGCGATGGAGATCAAGGCAGACGCCATCGCCGAGTGTGACGCGCTGCTCTCCAGCGCGCGGCTCGAGGCCGCCACGGCGCGCAGCGCCGCCGATACCGCGGCGCGCCAGGACAGCCTCGCGCTGCGCGAGACCGCGCTGACCGAGATCGATCGGGCCGCGGCGGCGGCGCAGGCCCGGTCGGCTGCGGCCACG